>Ga0326728_10014694_pt1 | contig 16531 bp, 11 predicted proteins | sample MB3enrmetagenome_FD_207602 | JGI IMG/M metagenome (GOLD analysis project Ga0326728, IMG submission 207602) | Lab enriched peat soil microbial communities from McLean, Ithaca, NY, United States - MB31MN | ecosystem: Environmental > Terrestrial > Soil > Wetlands > Peat | place: USA: New York...
GAGCCGACGACGAGGGCGCCCTCACAAAAGATCGGGCGCTGGACTATACGCATTACATCGAGGCGGTACGTATAGCGCAGACCCGACACGTAGTGAGGGTCCACACAGTGAGCGCTTGAATGCGATTGCGTATCAGACATGAACTGCAGGCGCTAACAAGGATCGGGGAACAGCAGTTTGACAATCGAACGCCTCCTGCCGATGCGGGTAGCGAGGAGCCTGCTGTCAATCGCCTGAATGTATAGATAGGGAGCAAGCGGACCTTCAGTGCCTGAAACCATGATAATTCGGGCCGCGCCCGAGCAAAACCGGAATGGTTTTCATATCGTTATATCGGGGACAAAGGCTCATGACATTTAATGAGAAGGTCTGTCCGTTTTGCCAGTGTAAAGATGTCGACCGAATCCATCGTGGATTCTGGATGAGGACCATTCCTTCCAGTCGATTTTACGAGTGCAACGGCTGCTTGCGAAGCTACTTTGTGATGTTTTCTTGGAGAACACACAAAACGCCGAATGCTCCGTCAGAAGGTCCTCGAAAGGTGTTCTGGTGTAAGCGGTGGTTTACTGGATATTATTTTCCCAGGCTTAATTTTACCATCCGGACACTGGAGTATATCCCCCCATTTTTCATCTTGATTGTCGGCGGGCCTGTAACAGCGAACGACAGCGCCCCTGTCTTCGGGGTAGACCTCGAAAAAGATTGGTCGGAGAGATTTTCCATGACAGTACAATGATGTAAACGCGCGCGGTTTCGATTCGATGTTCATTTTCGGTATAGCACAATATAAATTGTCGGAACGTACGACTGCGAATTTCCTCGAAGATATAACTTATACAATTAGAAGGGCGGGTGTGGACCCCGCCCTCGATCATGTCAGGCCGCTAAATCGAAAGAAAAATCAGGCCGCTTTCGATAAATGAGATTCATGGACATAGAACGGCCATTTGTGAAAGAACCATTCGTTCCAGAGCAGCGGAATTATCCACCAGAAATTCCAGATGAGAGACTCGCCCGCGATATATCTTTCGGCAAGATCTCCTCCCATGTGATGAATTCCGAGTCCCCAGTGCCCAAAGTTTACCACATAATAGAAAATGTACGTGATGACCATCAGTACAAATACGCCTGCCGTCCGGAACCAGAACGCCCCCCAGGAATCCTTGTCCGCCATTGGCGTCATGTCGTCGAAATAGTGATGCCAGGCAAGGAATGGGATCAGCGCAAATCCGGCGATTTCCGCCGCATGATACCATAGGAACCGAGACGCATTGCCCTTGTCACCCGCGGGCAGATGAGAAATTACGCTGCTCATGTCTATCCACGTCCAGGCGAGCTTCACGCACAGCCACGCGAGAAAATAGCCCAGGATGAAGTTGCCCGCGAAAGAGAGTATGCCTTTCCATGGCTGTGGAAGCTTTATCAGGGACCAGGGCTTCATTCGCCAGACATTCGGGGTCATGAACAGGATCACGATCATCCATTCCCACCACCCGAACACCCAATGCACGTGGTGCGTTCCCGCCAAATCAGTCCACCATGGCTTGCCCATGCCGACCGCGGTCCCGAAAACCGTTTCCCATAGCCATCCCCAGAAAGGTACTATGAGCACCGTGTAGAAGAAAAGCGTCAGCAGCGAGCACCATCCGAGTTCCGCAAATCCCGCCCGGGGTTGGGTGAGGTCGCTGGGACGTATCGGCCATTTTGCGAAAAGGATCGTAACAAACGGATAAGAGAAAAATCCTATGAGCACGAATGTGACGACGGCCCTTTCGCCGAATTTTCCAGTCGAGGCGGCAAGCGCCTTTAGATCGAGCGTAGCTGAGCCTTTGAGCGGCCCTAATGCGGAGATTGATTCCAGGTTCGACTGGCTGAGGAAATTGAATCCCAATCCGAAAACCCTATAGAAAATCACATGAATTACAAACCAGACTATGATCAGGTTCATCACGGTTTGGACAAGCCCTCGTACCGGAGGTGAAAGGTTCTGAAAAGGCCAGTCGCCGAAAAACATATGCTGCCACAGGCCAACGAGAATCATCATTGCCAGGTAGAGAACAAATGGATAGGGAAAGGCTTTCACCAAACCTCTTGTTTCGTCGCTGAAAATAAACCATGTCAACAATGCGACCAGAAAAAATACGATGTTCGCAATGATGCCGGTCAGGGGTTGACCCCATCGAGGTTTGAGGATCTCTTCCATATTCTCCTCTCTTTCTGATCTGAATGAGTGCCATGCTCATGGTTTTGAGAAGCGATCCGGGTTGCAGCGATCTGAAACCAACCCGGCATTGCGGCCGACAGCTCACCGTTCGGACCGGCAAAACCTGAAATTCCACGAAAAAACTGAAGTGGGCTGAAAGGAAAGACTCGGACCAGGGTGGACGTATGCAAGATCAGGTTTATCTTGAGTACAGAGAAAATTCCCGAGAACGGATCGTCCGGAATTTCCCTCGGTCGATGATTTTCGAGGGTCGGGTCCGGCAAATAGAGCAAGAAATAGATGATGAGCTGTTGACGAGCGCTTCGATGGTCGAGTGCAAGTAAAATACTCCACTATCCTGCTACTCCAAACGAGGTATAAATGTCAAGCGGATTTTATTCGACAAAATCGGGACTCGATAACCGGACTTCTGTTTCGATCTCTTTTGCCAAATTCCGATTGCTCGCGCTTACCGGCTCCCTGTTCGATCAATTGCTCGCCACTGTTGTTTCATTTGCCGTCCCGCCCGCTCTGCGGTTTGGAAGGCATTTCCCGGTTCGCTCGGAGCTTCATCGCCTCATTTTCCCGGGATTATAGGGCTTCATTGTAAATACGATCTGCAATCCCTTTTCAGATCCGCCTTACGGGCTCTTTGTTTTCCACTGCGCGCCGGACGATCCGTTTCGTAATTCAAGCGTTTTGGAAGGGACGTTTTTCACTTTCAGGAGGTAATAGAATGAATAAAAAGATTCTTTCCGAATCGGCGCTCGAAAGAATGGAAAAAGAGTACAACGAGTGGCTGGAAGAATACCAGAAAGCCCTCAAGAAGATGCCGGAGCGGCTTGGCCGGTTCTCAACGGTTTCCGACCTGGAAGTGAAGCCGCTCTATACCCCACTGGATATTGCAGACAAAGATTTTTTCGAGGACATCGGATCACCGGGCAAGTACCCCTTCACGCGGGGAGTTCAAAGCACCATGTACCGGGCCCGCTTGTGGACCATGCGCATGTTCGCCGGGTTGGGCACGGCCGAGGATACCAATAAGCGGTTCCACTACCTGATCGAGCATGGTGAAACCGGGCTTAGCACCGCTTTCGACTTCCCCACCCTCATGGGCTACGACACGGACTCCCCTCTGGCGCGAGGCGAGTGCGGAAAGTGCGGCGTCGCAATCGACACCCTTGACGATATGCAGCGGTTGTTTGCGAATATAAACCTGGAAGAGGTCACCGCGTCGATGACGATCAATCCTCCGGCTTCAATAATCTGGGCCATGTACATCGCCAACGCCGAAAACGAGGGCTATTCGCGCAAAAAGCTCGGCGGAACGATTCAAAACGATTGCCTCAAGGAGTTTATCGCCCAGAAAACGCTCATGCTTCCGCCCAAACCGAGCCTGAGGCTTGTTACAGACACCGTTGAGTTCGGGGCCAGGGAGGTGCCGCGCTGGAACACCATAAGCATAAGCGGCTACCATATCCGGGAAGCGGGGTCGACCGCCGTGCAGGAACTTGCCTTCACGATTTATGACGGCATCACCTATGTCGAGGAAGCGATCAAGAGAGGACTCAAGGTAGACGAATTTGCGGGAAGACTTTCCTTTTTCTGGAACTCCCATATCGATTTCTTCGAGGAAATAGCCAAGATGCGCGCCAGCCGGCGCATTTGGGCGCGGATCATGAAAGAGCGATTCGGCGCCTCGGACCCCAGATCGATGCTGATGCGCTTCCATACCCAGACCGCCGGATGCTCGCTCACCGCCCAGGAACCTTACAACAACGTCATCCGCACCACCACGGAAGCCCTTGCGGCTATCCTCGGCGGCACTCAGTCCCTGCATACCAACTCACTCGATGAAGTTTACATGATCCCAAGCGAAGAAGCCGTGCTTATTGCATTGCGAACGCAGCAGATACTGGCCGACGAATGCGGGGTCACGAACGTGATCGATCCTCTGGCGGGCTCCTATTTCGTCGAGGCGCTTACCGATAAAATGGAAGAAGAAGCCAACGCCTATATCCGGAAACTCGATGAACTGGGCGGGATGGTTGCGGCAATCGAACGCGATTACCCCCAGATAGAAATCGCCGATGCGGCTTTTCATTTTCAGAAACAGGTCGAATCCGGAGAAAAAACGGTAATCGGCGTGAACAAATATACCTCGGGCCGGCCTGAATTGGAATTTCTGCTCAAGATCGACGACTCTATCGAACAGATGCAGGTCGAACGCACCGGTCTGTTCAGGGAACAACGTGACAAGGCAAGGTTTGCCAGGGCGATGGATGAGCTGAGGCGCAGGTGCGAAGGGCCGCCGTGCTGGGAAAACAATGTGATGCCCGCCCTGATCGAGGCGGTCCGGGCAGGCGCGACCGAGCAGGAATGCTGCGATCTCTACAGGGAGTGTTTCGGGACCTACACGGATCCGGGGTCCTTCTGATTGTCGAATGCGATCGCGACCGTTCCACTTTTACCAAGGAGGCTGGTCTACATGGAAAAAGGCAGGAAAATTCGTATATTGGTTGCCAAACCGGGCCTCGACGGCCACGACCGTGGCGCTCGGGTGATAGCCCGCGCTTTCCGCGATGCGGGTTTCGAAGTCATTTACACCGGATGCCATCAAACTCCGGAGCAGATCGTGTCCACCGCCATACAGGAAGACGTGGACCTGATCGGGCTGAGCATCCTTTCCGGCGCGCACACATATTCCTTTCCCAGGATAATGGAGCTCTTGAAGGAAAATAACGCCGAAGACATATCCGTGATAGGTGGAGGCATATTCCCACTGGAGGATATCCCCAAGCTCAAACAGATAGGCATCAAGGAATTATTCGAACCCGGCGCAAAACTCAAGGATATAACGGACTGGGTGAACACCAACATAAAGCCGCGCGCGGGTGTTGTGCTTCAAAGATAGATAACTTTTGCAGGATGGCGGGGAACATACCGTCCGGGTCGTTTAGGGTCGCGCGGGAAAGTTTCCTGCTCCCGATTACAGGGTTTGCGTATGAATATCGTTGAACAGATCGTCTCGGGCGATATAAGGGCAACAGCTCGTCTTCTTCGTGACATTGACGACGAGATCCCGTCGGCAAGGGATATTCTCAGGGAACTCTATCCACATACCGGCAATGCGTTCGTTATCGGTTTCACCGGTTCTCCCGGAGTAGGCAAGAGCGCCCTGGTCGACCAGTTGACGACTTACTATCGAAAGGCCGGTAAAACAATCGGGATTTTGGCCGTCGATCCGACGAGTCCTTTTACCGGCGGGGCTTTACTTGGCGACCGCATCCGTATGCAGCGCCACTTCATGGACTCCGGCGTTTTCATCCGAAGCCTTGCCACGCGCGGCCATTTCGGCGGCCTCAGTAAGTCCACCGGAGATATGGTGAATGTCCTCGACGCGGCGGGCAAGGAGGTAATCATCATCGAAACGGTCGGCGTCGGTCAGGACGAGGTTGAAATCGTAAACAGCGCCCACACTACCGTGCTGGTTACAGTGCCGGGAATGGGGGACGATATTCAGGCGATCAAGGCCGGAACCATGGAAATCGGGGACATCTTCGTCGTGAACAAAGCCGACCGCGATGGTTCCCGTAAGACGGCGCGCGAACTGATGAACCTGGTCGAACTTGGCGCCAAAAAGCGCAACGGCGACGACTGGGAGCCGCAGATCCTGGAAACTGAAGCCACAACGCCCAAGGGAATCGGAAGGCTCTACGAAGTGATCGAGCAGCACAGGAACTATCTTCTGACCGCAAACGCCGAAAGATGGCGACAAATTCTGCAAAGGCGGGCGAAAATCCACCTCGTCGGCACTCTGAAGGACCAGGCGCTCAGGATGCTTATCGAACGGATCGAAGCACACGGAGACTATTTGGATGAAATGGTCCGGAAGATCGTCGAAAAAGAATCGGACCCGTATACTATCGCGCAGCAGATTATAGACAGGGAATTGAGCTGGGGCCGGCAAACAGCGGACGGGGCGGCCGAACCCCTAGCAAAGTAAAGTTGCCCGCCGGGGTAAGCGCCCGGCGCTCGGCCACGGGCGCAAGCGCGTGCGCGCCTGGCGGAGCCTGGGGATTGGAGCGGGGGAAAAAATTTCCCCCGCTCAATTGTTTTTTCGTTTATCTCTTCCAATTACTTCAACAAAGGCACGATCAGCAGCGCCACGATGTTTATGACCTTGATCATCGGGTTGATTGCCGGGCCTGCCGTATCTTTGTACGGGTCACCCACGGTGTCGCCGGTAACCGCCGATTTGTGAGCGTCCGAGCCCTTGCCGCCGTACATTCCGTCCTCGATGAACTTCTTGGCGTTGTCCCAGGCGCCGCCGCCGCTCGTCATCGCTATGGCCTGGAAAAGACCGGTGACGATCGAGCCGATGAGCACGCCGCCAAGGGCTTCTCTGCCTATCAGAAATCCAACCAGGATCGGTGCGACCACCGGGATGAGCGCCGGAAGCATCATTTGCTTGATGGCGCCCTTGGTGACGATGTCAACGCACTTGCCATACTCGGGCTTGGCGGTGCCTTCCATGATGCCGGGGATATCGCGGAACTGACGGCGGACTTCCTCGACTACGCTGCCGGCAGCCTTGCCAACAGCTTCCATCAGGAGGGAGCCGAAAAGGTAGGGCAGCAGACCTCCGATGAAGAGGCCGACGATGACCTTCGGGTTCGAGAGGTCGAACGTCACCCCGCTCGGGACTGATCTGGAGTATTCGGCGAAAAGGACCAGCGCGGCAAGGGCGGCCGAGCCGATCGCGTAACCCTTCGTAACGGCCTTGGTGGTGTTGCCTACCGCGTCCAGGGGATCGGTTATTGCGCGGACGCTTTCGGGAAGTTCCGCCATTTCGGCGATGCCGCCCGCGTTGTCCGTGATCGGGCCGTAGGAGTCGATTGCGACAACGATACCGGTCATGGAGAGCATCGCAACGGCGGAAAGAGCGATTGCGAAAAGACCGCCGCCGGTGTTACCCGCAAAACCGCCGCCAAGCTGATATGCCCACACGATAGCTCCGCAGATTACCAGGGCCGGAGCTGCGGTGGACTTCATACTGACCGCCAGACCCGCGATGACATTGGTTCCGTGGCCTGTGACGCTGGCTGCGGCAATATGCTTGACCGGGTTGAAGCTCTTGGAGGTGAAGTACTCGGTGATCATAACGATCGCGCCGGTCAGCACCAGACCGATGAGTGCGGTGGTAAAAACGCTCATCGCCGTGAAGCCGCCGGCATTTAAGTTCGGCTGCTTCAGGAACCAGTCGGAGGCGAAATAAAAGGCCACCGCTGCCAGGATACCTGCGACCGCGAGGCCTTTATAGAGCGCGCCCATGATGTATTCGTTCTTGCCAAGGCGCACGAAGTAGGTGCCGATGATCGAAGCCACGATCGAGATGCCGCCGATCAGAAGGGGGAATTCTACCCATTGGCTGTCGGCGCCGAAAACAGTTTTCGCCAGCAGCATCGCCGCGACCAGGGTGACGGTGTAGGTCTCGTAGAGGTCTGCCGCCATGCCCGCGCAGTCGCCGACATTGTCGCCGACGTTATCAGCGATAACCGCGGCGTTTCTCGGATCGTCCTCCGGGATTCCGGCTTCCACTTTTCCGACCAGGTCGGCGCCGACATCAGCAGCCTTGGTGTATATGCCGCCTGCGATACGAGCGAATACGCTCATGAGCGAACAGCCGAATCCGAGGCCGATGAGGGCAGGGAAGACGGCATCGGCAGGGGCCAACGATTTGGCCACAAGGTAGTAGCCGGTAATGCCGACCAGTCCGAGGCCGACGACCATGATCCCCGTAACAGACCCGCCTTTGAAGGCAATCGAAAGGGCCGCCTGCAGACCGCGTTTTGCGGCTTCAGTCGTTCGCACGTTGGCTTTGACCGACACCATCATGCCAATGTAGCCCGCAAGGGCCGAACCGCACGCACCGGTAATAAACCCGATTGAGGTCCATATTCCCAGGTATAACAGCAGCGCGGCAAGGACCACTGCTACGACGGCCACAGTCTTGTATTCCCTGTTTAGGAATGCTGTGGCGCCTTCCCGGATTGCCTCCGAGATCGCCTGCATCTTTTCGGAACCGGCGCTCTGCTTGGCAACCCAGGCTGCGGTTACCAGAGCATAGATGACGCCGAGACCACCACATGCCAGTGCAAAAATGGCAATCAAACTCACGTTCATTTAAACCTCCTTAAATAGATTGTTTGAAATAGGTTAATAAAAAGCTGAGAGGCAGGGGCCGCCGCTCGATTCTCGCCTGATCTCCTCAAAACTGTCCTTTGAAGAATATAATCCATTATGACCGCGTACATCGGCGCTTGGACCAAAATACTCAAACTCTCGAATAGACAGTCTTTTTTACGCGGGTTGCTCCGTTTCGTTTCAGCAGGAAAAGAAGAGGATCCAGATCTAGTCTAATAGGCCAGGGAGAAACGGAGATAAGGCGGATTCAGGCTCACACTACGTAGATAACATACTGAGTCAAAACCTTCCCGAAGTTTTGCCTGATTGATAAAACTCCATGAAATCATGGCTTCCCACGCGCGCGACAAAACTAATTGAAGCCCGGCGGCTTGTCAAGACAAAGTAATCCCCAATACAAAGAAAGGCCGAATAGTGCCGCATGTTTAAGCCGGTAAGAATGCCCCGTTGATCCAAATTTTACGGCCCTTGGACCTCGACTTCGTCGCCAGGCTCAGGCATCATTACTTTAAGGTCTCTGACTTCTCCGATCAACCTCAAAAAATCATCGCGCCTGTTGCGCCGTTCATTGCGCTCGATATGCACCAGGGCGAGCGAGCGGGCCTTAGCCATGCGCGCAAACTCGATGCAGCTTTTCGCCGTCCCGTGTCCCGTTATATTCGTGTCCAGGCGAAAGGCCTCGTGAATTACCAGATCGGCGCCGCGCGCAAGCGCCAGTGACTCATTGGTCCCAGAGCCGTCTCCACTGTAGAAGATCGATTTGCCGCCGCTTTCGATCCGAACGGCAAGGTCTTTTTGGGAATGTCCGTTCACGGCGCTTCGCCACGTAACACCGGCTGCTTCCACCGTCTTTCCAGGTTCGAGCGCAAGAAATCGGATATCGTAGTCAAACTTGCTCAACACGGAAGGATACGCCAATTCGACCGTTTGAGTTACAACCTTGTCTACCGTGTCCTGGCCAAGGATGAGTAGAGGTTTTTTGCGCTTCATTTCGTGGAATCGGGTGAGAAGGGCCGGCAGGCCGAAGAAATGGTCCCCGTGAAAATGAGATATCCAGATTGCGTCAAGATCGTCCGGGTGCGGACAGCTTTTCCAGAACGAAGGGGGAGCGGTAAAGCCGCAGTCCAGAAGGATCGAACTCTTCCCTGCATTGCCGGCCGCGCGTACCTGGATGGAAGTGTTTGAAAGATCTTCGTCGAACGCTTCGCCAACTCCAATGAACTTTATTTGCATTGTTTTCCCCGATACGTGAAATTTAAAGATTAATCCTTTTTGAGCTTTCCCTGCGTAAAAAAATCGGACTCCTGATTGCTTATTATCAGCATTCGGGTTCGCAGCGAAGCATTGAACCATGAACGAAACACTTTTTTAAGAAACTCTTTGTTATCTGATGTAGATCCGGTATTTAGATTCGAAAACAGGTTTCGTTGCATTTCCGCCGCGGGGCGCCGGCGATGATCCGATCATGGGCTTTATCAACTTCGTGTTCTCGGCGCTCTTCGTGGTGAACAAAGCCCCCAAAAGTATGACGGCCGCGGGTGATAGAACGCCGGATCGAGAGGAGACTCCGTGAACTACAAATACATAATGCCGATTCTTATTCTGCTGATGACGATTGCCGGCTGTGAAAACGTATCGAGTAAATATCCGGTCGGACTGAAGCCTCACACGGTCGATTCGGAACAATGGAATGGAGAGTGGTCCACGGATTGTTCCGGTGAAGAAGCGGTCGGAATCGAAGTGCTTGATAAAGATAAAGGCATCATCAGGGTTGTCGATACAAAAGCCGGTCCGGGAGACGCGACAAAAGTGTGTGAATGCTACCTGTTGGAAGCGGGGGACTGGATCTTTGCCAATGTCCTGCTGCAAAATGAAGTTGAATTTTACCCGGTCCGCATCAAAAACGTGGAAGGCCGCCGCATCATCGTGTGGTTTCCGGACGCCGGGAAGTTCAAGCGCCTGGTCGTTGACCAAAAAATGCTGCCGGGCGAATTGCATGGACAAAGTATTTCTCTCGGTTTTCTGAAACCCGAACAGCTTGAACTTATAATGTCTGGAAAAGAAGGGGTCCTTTTCAAGTGGGACGAGCCGACTGTTCTTATCAGGCGCGGGCCGGCCCCCGTGCCCCGCGATTGATATTTCCTTATCCGTTTGGCCTGGAGAATCCAATGATTTCAAATGAAAAATTCGAATTGATCTTCGAAAAGCAAATTCCGGAACTGATGGGCCTGGTCCGTTTTTACAGGCACGTGAGGACCGGCGCCGAAATCCTGTCTGTAATAAATCGGGACGATAATAAAGTTTTCGGCATCTGTTTCCGTACGCCGCCGTCCGATTCGACCGGCATAGCTCATATCCTCGAACATTCGGTGCTGTGCGGTTCCCGGAAATACCCGGTCAAGGAGCCTTTCGTCGCACTCATAAAGGGCTCGCTAAACACCTTTCTCAACGCCTTCACCTATCCCGACAAGACCTGCTATCCGGTTGCAAGCCAGAACGTCCAGGATTTCTACAACCTGGTAGACGTCTACCTGGACGCGGTTTTCTATCCGCGTCTTACCCCCCTGGTCCTTCAGCAGGAAGGATGGCATTACGAACTGGAAGGTCCCGGCGGCCCGCTTTCGATCAAGGGAGTCGTCTATAACGAGATGAAGGGCGTTTATTCATCGCCCGACAGCATGCTCTCGGAGCTCTCGCAGCAATCTCTTTTCCCGGACATTACTTACGGGCTCGATTCGGGTGGAGACCCGAAGGTGATTCCAAGCCTGACTTTCGCGCAATTCAAATCGTTCCACCAAAGGTTCTACCATCCATCCAACGCCAGGATATATTTTTACGGCAATGACGATCCGGACCGCCGCCTGGAAATAATCGAGGAATACCTGAAGGATTTCAGCCCGACCGATCCGGACTCGGGCGTTCCTCTTCAGAAGACGCAAGGGTCGGTATGCCGAAGGATCGTGCGGCCGTTCGCATCCGGCGGCGAAGGTCCGGCCGGGGGCGAACCGAAAAGCATGGTAACGGTAAACTGGCTCCTGCCTGAAACAACCGATGCCGTTCTTGACCTTTCCCTTCAAATCCTGGAATACGTTCTATTGGGCATGCCGGGGTCTCCTTTGAAAAAGGCCCTGATAGAGTCGGGGCTGGGCGAGGATATCGCCGGAACCGGCCTTGAGACCGAACTCCGCCAGCAGTTTTTCTCCACCGGCCTGAAAGGAATACGCGCGGAGAACGCCCCTGAAGTTGAAAGTCTCATTTTTGATACCTTGCTTGCCCTTGTCATGAACGGCATAGATCCCGAAACCGTTGAAGCAGGGTTGAATACTATCGAATTCAGGCTTCGTGAAAACAATTATGGAAATTTTCCGCAAGGCCTGGCGACCATGTTGCGCGCTCTTTCCACCTGGCTTTATGAAGCGGACCCGACTTTGCCGCTGGCTTTCGAAGCGCCTCTAAACCAGGTGAAGGAGAACTTGAAATCGGGCGGTTATCTGGAGGGTCTCATACGACGATACCTTCTCGAAAACGGGCATCGTACCGTTGTATTGCTCCGGGCCGAACCTGAACTCGCGGCCAGGGAGATGGAGGAGGAAACCGCAAAGCTCAACGAAATCAAAAATTCGCTTTCGCCCAATGATATCAACCGAGTAATCGAAGACGCCAAGACTCTGCAAAGGGTGCAATCGAGTCCGGATTCCCCGGAAGCGCTGGCCACTATCCCGGTCCTGCGCGTTTCCGACCTGGACAAGCTCAACAGGACGATCCCCGTCGAACCAATGCAGGCCGAAGGCCTCTCGGGTTTCTACCACGATCTTTTCACCAGCGGCATAACTTACCTGGACGTCGGGTTCAACCTTCAGACGCTCCCCCGGAAGTATTTGCCCTACGCCCCTCTATTCGGCCGGGTCCTGCTTGAAATGGGTACCGATTTCCAGGATTTCGTCTCATTTTCGCAAAAAATCAGCCGGAAGACCGGAGGCATCCGCCCTGAGGTTTTCTGCTCGGCCGTGCTTGGAAACAGCGCCCCGGCAGTATGGCTTTTTCTTCGGGCCAAAAGCATGACCGCCCAAGTCCGGGAGTTGACCGATATCCTTGCCGAAGCGCTCGGCGCCGTCAAGTTGAACGAAAAGGGTCGGTTCCGGCAAATCGTTCTGGAGGAAAAGGCGAAACAGGAACGCAGTATTATTCCGGGCGGCCACCAGGTAGTCAATCAGCGTATCCGCGCTCACTTCAACCAGGCGGATTGGGTGAGGGAACTGACCGGCGGAATAAGCTACTTTCATTTTCTTGGGAAACTCGCCGGTGAAGTTGACGAAAATTGGGACAAAGTGCGCGCGGATCTGGAGGATGTCCGAAGGCTGCTGACCAATCGTTCGGCGATGGTTTTCAATTTGACCTCCGATCGAAAAGATCTGCACGCGATCGAGCCTCACTTGCAGGGCTTTCTCCGAGACCTTCCGGACCGGCCGGCCGAAATCGAACCGTGGCAACCGGATCTTTTCCCTGAATTCGAAGGGATAATGATTCCCTCGCAGGTAAACTATGTCGGAAAGGGAGCGGACCTTTACCGGGAGGGATACGAACTGCATGGGTCGAGCAAAGTGATAACGGGCTATCTGCGAGCTTCCTGGCTTTGGGAAAAGGTGCGAGTACAGGGAGGGGCATACGGCGGATTTTGCCTCTTCGACCGAACCTCCGGAGTGCTCACCTTTTTATCGTACCGAGACCCGAACCTGCTCAAGACCATCGAAAACTTCGACGGCACGGCGCGGTTCCTGCGCGTCGCCGATCTTTCCGACGATGAAATTCGAAAGGCTATAATCGGGGCGATTGGCGACCTGGACTCCTACATGCTTCCGGATAAGAAAGGCTATGTCTCGATGCTGCGCAGCCTCACCGGAGATTCCGAGGAGGCGCGCCGGAAGATGCGGGACGAAATCCTGGGTACAACCGTAAAAGATTTCAGAGACTTTGCCGATGTACTCGAAAAAGTGAACAGCAAAGGGATCGTGAAAGTATTGGGATCGCAGTCGGCTATCGACTCGGCCCTGGCCGAACGCCCCATGTGGCTGCAAACTTTTAAACTGCTGTGAAAATCTAGCCATATCAGCTAGAGAATGCTTTTAAGGATGTGGGGAGCCGGGCTCCCCTCGTCATCGGGGGATGGCGGGAAAATCATTTCCCACGCTCTGATTGATTACTTAAGACATTATTGCCGGTTCGGCAAAAGGATTTTTTTAGACTATGGTCCCGTTCTGGTGGAGTATTTACTCATCGATAGGGCGGACGGGAAGATTCGGAGGCGGGCTCAGATGTCCCCTTTGGCGTCTCCTCCCCCTATAATGCAGTTCAGTTCTTTTATAAGGTTTTCCTGGGCTTTGGAGCATTTCTCGCACAAGCTCAAATGGTCCAGGAATGCCGTAATGTTCCATCCCTCGTAAGTTCTTATCCCCAGTTCGGCGGGGTCTTTCCCGCAAAGGAGATTCAACATGGCCGGCTCCTTTCACGATGTCCAATTCGTCTATACAGCAAATGCATCGGATGAGAAATAGAAAACCGATTTGCGTCACGAAAGAATCCTTCCCGCCGGAATTTCCTGCAGCGGCTTTGGAAAAGCTTTTTGCATGACAGGCTGTATAAAAATATTCCGTCCTTGCGTTCTTGCCGGTCTCCATCATTTGCAAATGAACGAGTAGCTTGCGGGCAATACCCGCTATGCGTTGGGACCGCAGAGGGAGATGGAATAACCATTATATTGTACTTTCCGGTTGACATCGGCATCGATTCGGCTATTGTGGGACCAAATCCGGCCAAAACTTTTGGTCGAATACCAAATAATTGGGATGGGGTGGCTAAGAGATTGATTGCTGAAAGGCTGAAAAAGATTATCAACGATTCCGGTCTGCCGCTGGGTCAATTCGCCCGGAAGGCCGGTGTGTCCAAAAACACGCTGATAAACTACCGTGACGGGGTTACTTCGCCCGCCGCTGAATTTTTGGAGTTTTTGTGCAGGGAGTTCTCTATCGATCCCGGATGGCTGCTTCTGGGCAAGGGACCCGACGGGACCGGTGTATCCGCGGATGGATTGGATGAGGAGGAAAAACCGGACTACATCTTTATTCCTCTCCTGGAATCCCGCGTCACCGCCGGACCGGAAGGCGAACTTCTATATGGAGAAATATCCGACCGGTATCCTTTCAGGAAATGGTGGATCGAAAAGCTCGTTGGAACAAGCGCCGAACGGCAAAAGGACCTTTTTCTGATACGTGTCAGAGGGGATTCGATGTCCCCCACCATTAACCAGGGTGAAATGGCGATGGTCGACATGGGGGAGGCCGAGCGCATCGAGGTGCTCACCGGGCGGATATACCTGGTGATCCTTCCGGATGGTACCGTGGCCATTAAAAGGCTGGTGTTGGGCGGAAACGAAAATGGCCTTATGCTGGCCTGCCTTTCCGATAACACCGCAGACTACCGCCCGTTCGAATTTGCCCTGGATCCTGAAAAAAGCCTTAAGTCCTATGTACTGGGCCGCGTGCGCTGGGTTGGGAAGGAATTTGACTGACCGGAGGGGGATAAATGATTACGGCGAGTTACACGGGGAAAGAAACGGAATACATAAAAAAGGAGCTGCTCCGTGCTTACCTGGAGCCCCTTCTTACGATCATCGGGCAACAGGAGCCAAGGGTCTGCTTTATTGACTGCTTTTCCGGTCCATGGCCGAAAGGCGGGCAAAACCCCGGCGAGAGTTCGGCCTGCGTTTCTCTGGACATCATCGAAAAGTGTTACAACGATTTATTGGAAAAATTCAGGAGAAGCGTCCACTTTCGCGCGCTATTCATCCGGAGGGACAAGGAGTCTTTCGATACGCTAAAAGAGCTCCTGAATTCGGATGCCTGGAGCGGTATCGATGCGCACTGCCTGCAGGGAGATTTTTATGATCTCCGAAACGAAATATTGGCGTGGTGCGGCGATCAGGATTTCTGTTTTTTCCTGATCGATCCGGCATCGTGGAGAGACGCGGCTATTCCGACCCTTCAGCCGTTTATTCAAAGGCCTTCTTCCGAGTTTCTCATAGCCTTCGAATTTGATTCCATCTTGCGCGGCCTTGCTCAAGGCGGCTCCTCCAAGGAGGCCCTTTTCGGCCATGCGCCGGATATTTCAAACGTACCGGAGGGAGAAATGGAAAGGTCCCTTTTAGACCTCTATTGCCGCGATCTCAAGGCCTGCGCGACAATTCCCGAAGGAGCGCCGCCGCGATGCGGGCGCGCGACGGTCCTTTATCCCAAAAAGAACAGATTGATTTACGACCTGGTGTATTTGACCTGGAGCCCGGCGGGCATAGTGGCTTTTATGGAGGCTTTCGAACAGTTCGAGGCCGAACAGAAAAAGGCGATCGCCCAGGCCGGCCAGGCGAAGAAAATCAAGCGCAGCAAGCAGCTCGAACTTTTTTCGGCGGAAAAATCCTTTGCCGATGCGCCAAGGGTCGATTCGAAAATAGTAAAAGAATACTGGCTTTCCAAACTCTCGGACGTCCCCATGCAGTTTGGTGTCGCCGAATTTGCCGATATGCTCGAAGAAACCGGTTGGTTTGTGGACGATTTTCAAAGGGCTTTCCTGGAACTGGAACGGGAAGGAAAAGTCAGAAACCTTTCTTCCACTGGAATGCGGACCGAAAACGCCGTCCGCTATTGGGCAAACGGCAACCGAGGCGAACTTCTGGGGAAGCTGTGAGCGTCGGGCGCTTGCTTAGGCTTGGACTTCAGCGTAATCATTACTTTTAACAAAGATAGCGTAATGCCTGACGCCGGATGAAAAAGGATTGGAGTTCCCACATCGGGGCGAAAGACCCTGTAGACGTCACTCTGGCGAGAACCGGGGTCCACCGGCTCTTGACTTAAAGTCAATTTGTTGGGAAAAAGCCTGGATTCCCACTTCAGAGGCTGTGTCACAATTCAGAAACATTTCGGTAGATTCGGTAGGGCTTAGTTTTGCCTCCCCCTTTTTTAAGGATCTTCACGGAAATGAGTACCCGGGGATGGGTTTTTGCCCCGAAGGGGCTGCCTATAACAGCCCAGGGTAAGCGGAGCGCCACCCTGGGGTTGTAATGCCGACAAGAAC
>Ga0326728_10014697_pt1 | contig 16528 bp, 14 predicted proteins | sample MB3enrmetagenome_FD_207602 | JGI IMG/M metagenome (GOLD analysis project Ga0326728, IMG submission 207602) | Lab enriched peat soil microbial communities from McLean, Ithaca, NY, United States - MB31MN | ecosystem: Environmental > Terrestrial > Soil > Wetlands > Peat | place: USA: New York...
CGAGGATGCGCGCGGAGAGGCAAAAGCGTTCGGGCTGTAACCATCGTCGATGAGCACAATGTTCGCGTGCACGCCGAAGGCCTGCCGGTCCAAAATCACACGGATCAAAAGATCTTCGGTAGGACTGCCCGTGGTGCTAACCACCCGGAAGCCGCTTACCGCATCGGCGGCGGCGCTCAGCCGGCACCCCTGAGCTGCCTGTTCCGCACGGGCTCTGCTGCAACAACCAAATTTCGCGCCGGCTAGTAAGGCCAGCGAACTTCCAAGCAGCGTGCGGCGATTCATGGCATCCCCCTAATCGATATCGCGGCAGGCGCCGCTGTTATGAATGATAGTCACGCGCATCGCGGCGGCCCGCGCCCAAATTTTAGGCTACTTTTCAATAGCGGGCTTGTCCAGGACCCCAATTTCCCGCCGTTTCACCGGCAGACCGGATTGCCAGCCTCCAAACAGCTTTGCAACGGGCGAGAAATACGCTTGCCTTGGCGCGCCCGAAACGCTATCTCTGCGCGGTGGCGGCGTTTGCCGCCTTTTTGCATGCCCGTGACGGCATCCGCCGTCTGTCAGCAGGATCTCTGCAAAGGAGGGCGTGCTCCATCCGTCTCTCAACTGGAGCACTGTCATGACAAAGCGCGTTAGCGCCAAGCATAAAATCGACCGCCGCCTCGGGGAAAATCTCTGGGGCCGCCCGAAAAGCCCGCTCAACAAGCGCGAATATGGCCCCGGCCAGCACGGCCAGCGCCGCCGCGGCAAGACCTCGGACTTCGGCACCCAGCTCAAAGCCAAGCAGAAGCTGAAGGGCTATTACGCCAACATCACCGAGCGCCAGTTCCGCCGCGTCTATGACGAGGCGACGAGGCTGCGCGGCGACACCTCGGAAAACCTCATCTCGCTTTTGGAGCGCCGTCTCGACGCCATCGTCTACCGCGCCAAATTCGTGGCGACGCCTTTCGCGGCCCGCCAATTCGTCAGCCACGGCCATGTGAGCGTGAACGGCCGGCGCGTGAACATTCCGAGCTACCGCTGCCGGCAGGGCGACGTGGTCGAGATCCGCGAGAGATCGCGCGGCCTTGCCTTCGTGCTCGAAGCCGTGCAAAGCACCGAGCGCGACGTGCCGGACTATCTCGAAGCCGATCACAATAAGATGACCGTCCGCTTCGCTCGCATTCCGCAGCTCTCCGACGTACCATATCCCGTTGTGATGGAACCGAACCTCGTCGTCGAGTTCTACTCGCGCTAACCCCAAAACGGGTGCGGGCTAGGCCGTGGCGATATGCCATACGGATCGAGTCCGCGCCCGCTTGTGAAGGCCTCCTGTTTGCGTTAGTGAAGCGGCTTCCGAGACAGGATGCCAGCTTCGGCCCCGGAGATACAAATGACCTACGTCGTTCTGGATGCCTGCATAAAATGCAAGTTCACGGATTGCGTGGAAGTCTGCCCCGTCGATTGTTTCTACGAGGGCGAGAACATGCTCGTCATCCATCCCGATGAATGCATCGATTGCGGCGTGTGCGAACCCGAATGCCCGGTGGATGCGATCAAGCCGGACACCGAGCCGGGCCTCGAAAACTGGCTTGAGCTTAACCGCCGATATTCGGAGAGCTGGCCGAATATCACGGTGAAGAAGCCCTCTCCGCCGGACGCGCACGACTTCGAGAAAGTGCTCGGCAAACTCGAGAAGTATTTCTCGCCGAATCCCGGTACGGGGGACTAGCCTGTCATTGCGAATGCGGGTCTGAATCTCCGATGCCGCATTAGGAAAGCCGCGCACGCTGACGAGCAGCCTGCGCCGTCGCGAGCAACGCGAAGCCAGCCTTGGCGCGATTTCCGGATGGGAAACCGCGCACACTTTCCTCGAAAGCGTTCTAACCTAATCCCGCTTCTGGAAAATGAGGAAATATTGCCGCGGAAGGAATCGATGCGTCTCCGCGAGCGAGTATCCGGCCGCGTCGAGTTCTTCGGCGATTTTTTCGGGCGGAATGCGATGTTGCGGGGGCGGACCGTTCGGCGAATCGGCTTTGAAGTCAACGATTACAAGCCGCCCTTTGGGACGTAGCGACGATTTCAGCTTGGTAAAATATTGGACCCGGTTTCCGATATGGTGATAGGTGTCGGCCACGAGTATTAGGTCGGCGGGCTCGGGGAGGTTGGCAGAGTCCGCGCTCGCCTGGACCGGTATAATGTTGGTCAAATGCTCGCGTTGCGCGCGCTCGCCGAGGTAGCGCACCATTTCCGGTTCCACGTCGGCCGCAAATACTTTGCCTTCGGGAACGTGCTTGGCGATCCTCACGCTAAAATATCCGGTGCCCGCGCCGAGGTCTGCAACTTTCATAGCGGGTTCCAAATGCAGCGCGCCCACAACCTCCTCGGGCTTTTGCCACGCGTCACGTTCGGGATTGTCGAATTCTTTCGCCCACTTCTCCGCATCGTCGAACCTGCGATGGAATGCTCCATCGCCATGGCTGCCCATATCGTGACTTTCCATATGGCGGTGTTCCACGGGCATATCGGCCGGGGTCTGAGCAAGAACCGCGCCGCCTCCCCAGATCAGACCGGCGGCTATGGACAGCATCCAGTGTCTCACTTTGTACCCCTTGTCTACACGTTCGCATCTTGCCGATCGCAAATAGCTGTAAGCAGATGTGAGGACCGTTCAAGTTCTGGTAAAGCGGCGCTCCGGCCTTAATTGCAAGCCGTGTATGGCCGAACCCGAACTCATGACCGGCAGTCTCGATGCTGCCGGATAGACCGGCGCGCTCGCCGGGTGGAATTCTCCCCTTAATGCACCGTGGCTTTCGACAGGAGGTTGATTACCGCCACGCCGGCAACGATGAGCGCTATCCCGATCGCTGCCGGAAGGTCGAGGCTCTGGCCATAAAGGCTCCAGCCTATAATCGAGATGAGGACGATCCCGGCGCCGGACCAGACTGCGTAGGCAACGCCCATCGGGATGCTGTTCAGCGTGAGCGACAGAAAGTAAAAAGCGATGGCGTAGCCGGCCACGACGAGTGCGGCGGGCGCAGGCTTTGTAAGTCCTTCCGAGGCTTTGAGCGCAGAGGTGGCGAGCACCTCCCCCGAAATAGCGATCGCCAAGTAGACCCACTTCATGACAATGCCCCCAAAAAGCGGTAACCCGGCAATAAATAGGGAAAATGGCTGTTGCGCAAGGGCTGCGCCGCAGGTTTAGGCGGCGCGGCGTTCCGCAAGCGTTGCGGCTTTAGCGCGCCCAGTTCTAAGTGCTTGGTTTGGCACGCCTCTTTCCCGCCGGATTGGCGGCCTTGCCATAGGTTTTGAACTTCCCAAGCACGCGTTTCATCGCCCCTGCGCAGAGCAGGACCGGCGCGCCCGTGGAACGCGCCGTAATATATTGCGCAGCGATGCCGTAAAAGACATTGCTCCGGCGGAGCGCCGCGCTTGCCTTATGCTTAGCGGCCGCCGCCGCTGGTAAGCAGGACGCTAGATGGCGCTTTTGTCTTACCCGTACCATTAGCGCTGCCTTCCGACGAGGGATTCGGGACGCTGGAAGCCGCAGCAGTGATGAAGATCACGAACTCGGCCAAACGTTCCGGCTGATCTCCATCGACGTACAAGGCGTAGTGACCGTAAAGCCCGAGATAGACGTCCTTTTCATGATTGGGGGCTGGATTAGAATGCCCGCGGCTTGCTCCCGGCAACGCCTCCCAAAGCAACCAGCGCCCATAACCGTGCTTCGGAAGCAATCTGCGATTGATTGTCAAACACGTTTTGCCGCTTTTACTCACGAGCGAGGACGCCGCGGTTCCGCTCTTGCTGCTAGCAGATTGTCTACCGAGCCCCTTCAACTCCAGCCGTCGCAGGGTACGAGGCCTTGCTGCACCATAGCCCCCCTCGCAAGTGCCAGGCACTGATCGAATTGCAGTGACCGACACCGTCCCATCGTCTCCATCGCAAACTTGCGGATAGTCTGGGTCCGGTGACGCGCTTGCGGTATTTACCCCGCACAGAACGCAATTGGAGCCTATCATGCTATTAGGATCGATAGACAAGCCCGGCGATGCGGCGCCCCCATTCGTTCCGCCATTTGCCGGGGCATAGGCAAGAGGATAGTCGAGCAGCAATGCGAGTTGCGCGTGCGGGCAATCGTTCCCGTCGACGGCAAATCGATAGAGGTCATACAGGCGCCGCAACACGTCCGGATCGCCGATCGTATCTATACCCCAACTTTGGTTTGCTGTATTTCCTCCCGTAAGCGAAAGGCTTTTACCGGCGCTTGTGCCCACCGTTTGATTGGAACCACCCGTTACAGCTCCGGCTGCTGATTTTGTGAGGCTAGCCGTTGCCGCGATGGTTTTTGTGATCGGATCCGTGAAGGTTGTGTTCACTGAATTTTCAGTGCTGACTTGGCCCTGACCGAACACAACTTGAGCAGGAATCGCTGCTTTGCTATCGATAAATTCCGCCAAATTGTGCAGGACCTGCTCTCTCGCTAATTGGCTTGTGGTAGACGCTACGTCCAGCACGTTGTAGGTCAACTGTGTGCTGGCGCACCCGCAAAGCAACAGACTGCACACCCACACAACGCGTTCCACGGAATAAATCGCACAAGTGCGCGAGCGCCACAGTAATAAGTAATAACCCCGCGGTTGAGGGAGTAAAAAACATAAGCACAATCGGCGGTTGTGTGCAGGATTAGTAAGACATAAGGGGAGATCGGCGCCGGCTTTACTATGTTCACCCTTGCGCGCCTGCTCGCGCGCGGCAATTCGGAGACTCCCCGTCCGCACCCGCTTGCGGATGCGGACACTTTAAGTTGCAAGCTCGCCGAGACGAGCTTGCCAGAAGAGGGCTGGGGTGAGGGGTCCTGCGGCGGTTTCCGCTTATATAGGACAGGCGCTAAGTTGAAGGCTTGGCGCGCCGCGTTTTGGGCGGATTGGCCGCCTTGCCGTAGGTTTTGAACTTCTCGATGACCCGCTGCATCTCATCGGCCGGAAGCAGCACTGGCTCGCCTACTGACCGCGCGGTCACATATTGCGCGGCGAGCACCTCGACCTCTTCGGCGAGTTCGAGCGCGTCTTCAAGCGTTGCGCCAATCGCGATTTGCCCGTGATTGGCGAGAAGGCACGCATTGCGGGATTTAAGCGCCGCCGCCGCATGCTTGGCAAGCTCGGGCGTGCCATAGGTCGCGTAGGGCGTCAGCGGGATATCGGCGCCGCCGGCCTTGGCGGCCATGTAGTGGAACGAAGGGATCGCCAGATGCGCGCAGGCGAGCGCGGTGGCGAAGCGCGAATGGCAATGCACCACGGCGCCGATGCCGGGCCGTGCCTCGTAAATGGCCTTATGGAAACGCCATTCGCTCGACGGCCTCTTTCCCTTCGCTGCCCATTTGCCAGAGGCATCGACGAAAACCACATCGGTTTTAGCGTCCATCGCCTCCGCGGGGATGCCGGATGCGGTGATGAGCATCCCATCCTTCCATCGCACCGAGATATTGCCCGAGCGGCCGGGGCTTAGGCCCTGCGCCTGTATCTTTCGCGCCGCGGCTACGATGGCCTCGCGGATGGCGCCTTTACGCTGCTGCGGCATTGCCGGCCATCTCAGGGTAAAGCGCGCAGAGGCCTTCGCGGCTCGACGGCGCAATTCCGCGCTCGGTCATAAGGCCGGTGATGAGCCGTGCCGGCGTCACATCGAAAGCGGGGTTGGCAGCGTGGCTGCCGGGCGCGGTGACCTGCACCGTTACGATCTCGCCACTTTCGGCAAGACCCGTCATATGCGTGACCTCGCGCGCGCTGCGCTCCTCGATCGGAATATCGCGGACGCCATCGGCGATCGTCCAGTCGACGGTCGAAGCCGGCAGCGCGACATAGAACGGCACGCCATTGTCCTTCGCCGCCAGGGCCTTCAAATAGGTCCCGATCTTGTTCGCCGCATCGCCTATGGCGGTGAGCCGGTCGCAGCCCACGATGCACAGATCCACTTGCCCGTGCTGCATCAAATGCCCGCCCGCGTTGTCGGCGATGACCGTGTGCGGCACGCCATGCGCGCCGAGCTCGAACGCGGTCAGCGCGGCACCCTGATTGCGCGGGCGGGTCTCATCCACCCAGACATGGACGGGCACGCCTGCATTATGCGCATGATAGATGGGCGAGAGCGCAGTGCCCCAATCGACGCAAGCGAGCCAGCCGGCGTTGCAATGGGTGAGGATATTCACCGGCCCCTTTTTGCGCGCGGCGATCTCCGCGATGACCTTTTGCCCATGATGGCCGATCAGCCGGCAGGTCTCGACATCCTCATCTGCAAGCCGTCCAGCCTTGGCGTAGGAGGCCGCAACGCGCTCCGAAGCCGGAAGCAGCTGCAAAGCCTTTCTCATCTCGTGGAGCGCCCAATTCAGATTGACCGCCGTCGGCCGCGTCGCAGCGAGCGTCGTGCAGGCCCGCTCCAGCCCGCTATCTGAGGCATCGGCCCGGAGCGCGAGGCAAACCCCATAAGCCGCGGTTACGCCGATCAGCGGCGCGCCGCGCACTTGCATCGTCTGGATCGCAACCGCCGCATCGGCGAGCGTTTCGAGCCATACGGTCTCGAACTCGTGCGGCAGCCGCGTCTGATCGATAATGCAAACGGCCGGCCCGCCCTCGTCGCGCCAGATGGTCCGGTAGTGTATCCCGCCAATTTTCATGGTGTACCCTTAAGCTCCTAAGTCCCCCTTCACTCCGTCTCGCTCCCCGCAAGCTCGCCTTGGCGAGCTTGCAACCTGGACTCACCGCATTCGCCCGCGAATGCGGACACTTTGAGTAGCAAGCTCGCCAAGGCGAGCTTGCTGGGAGAGGGTTGAGGTGAGGGGGTCTTCCGCCAATTCGGACAGGCCCTAAAACTTCCGCGCGACGACGAACTCCGCGGCCTTCGCCAAAATTTCGTCATGCGGCTTGAAGGGGGCAAGTGCGGCGAGCGCCTCGGCCTTCAGCTCTTCGAGCTTGGCGTGCGCCGCCTCGATGCCGAACAGCGAGACGAGCGTGCCTTTGCCGGCCTCCTGGTCCTTGCCGGTGGCCTTGCCGACAAGGGCCGCATCGCCTTCCACGTCGAGCAGATCGTCGGCGAGCTGGAACGCGGCGCCGAGCGCATCGCCATAGGCGCGCAGGGCCGCGAGGTTCGCTTCCGAGGTCTCGCCCAGCAGCCCGCCCGCCACACAGCCGAAGGTGATGAGCGCGCCCGTCTTCATGCGCTGCAGCAACCGAATCTCGGCCTCACCCAAAGTCTTGCCGGGGGCTTCGAGGTCGTACATTTGCCCGCCCGCCATACCGGATACGCCGCTCGCGCGCGCGAGCGCCAGGCCGAGGGCTGCCCTAACAGCGGGGTTAGGATGCGTATCCGGCGCAGCGACGATCTCGAAGGCCAGCGTCAACAGACCGTCGCCCGCCAAAATCGCGGTCGCCTCGTCGAAAACCTTGTGCACCGTGGGCCGCCCGCGCCGCAAATCGTCGTCGTCCATGGCCGGCAGATCGTCGTGGATCAGCGAATAGCAATGCACGCATTCGAGCGCGGCGGCCGCATTCAGCGCCTGGTCCACGCCAACGCCGAACAGCGCGGCGCTCTCGATCACGAGAAACGGCCGGAACCGCTTGCCGCCGCCAAGCGCGCCATAGCGCATCGCTTCGAGAAGGCGCGGCGCAGCCCCGCCCAGCCGCGCTTGGCTTAGCCAATCGTCAAGATGGCGTTCGAGACGGCTTGCATGGGCTTCCAGGCGTTCTGTAAAGGTCATGGCGGACAAATGAATCTTGAAGCGGTTGAACAAAGTTGCGCCCGCACCATGGACTAAGTGAGTTATAGGCTCAAGCGAGTTTTACGAGCGCGTCATGACAGAAGCAGTAACCCGGATTTCAGAGGCCCCGGCCGCACCGGCCGCGGCGCGCTTTACGCCCGGCCGCATTGTGCGCTGGGCCGCCATGGGCCTCACCATTTTGTTCTTCGCGCCCTATTACCTCACCTGCCTTTACATCCTCATCGACCCGCCCGTCTCCGCACTGATGGCGCGGCAGGCGCTTTTTGGGCACCGGATCGATTACGAATGGCGCGATCTTAGCCAAATCTCGCCCGCGCTCGTCGCCCAAGTGATCGCCGCCGAGGATGGACGCTTCTGCCAGCATTCGGGCGTGGACTTAAGCGCGCTCGATGCCGCCGCCGATGCTTTCGCGCTGGGCCGGGCGAAAGGCGGAGGCAGCACGATCCCGATGCAAACCGCGAAAAACCTGTTCCTGTGGAACAAGCCCGCCTTCTTGCGCAAGCCGCTCGAGATCCCGCTCGCCGCTTACATGGATTTGGTGCTCGGCAAGCGCCGGGTCATGGAAATCTACCTGAACATCGTGGAATGGGCGCCAGGCGTCTATGGCGCGGAAGCCGCCGCGCAACACCATTTCGGCAAATCCGCGGACGAGCTGTCCGCGCAAGAAGCAGCCCAGCTCGCAGCCGCCCTGCCGAACCCCAAACGCCGCAATGCCGGCCGGCCCGGCCCGCGCGTCTTCGCGCTGGCGAAAAAGCTCAAAGCGCGCGCTGCGGCGCAACGCGCGGGCGCTTGGTGCGTGCTCGGCCGCGAGGAGGAGCAGCCGGAGGGGTATTTCGATGAGTGAGAACACAGCGCGTAATAAATGAGGGCATTACCCCTCACCCCAACCCTCTCCCGCAAGGGGAGAGGGAGTTCGCTGCGGCGTGCAACAGCGTCCCTTCTCCCCTTGCGGGAGAAGGACAGGATGAAGGGAGCGGGCTGGGTTTTCTGGCACTCCCTGCAATTCGCACGGAGCCCGCTACCCGCCCTGCGCGGGCGCGATCGTCGCCTGGATCTTCGCCAGAATATCCGCGCCGAACGGACAAGCCTTGCGCGCCTGCCGGTCCATATGCACGGCCGTCAGCTCGCAAACCGCGGCCACCTCGCCCGTCTCCGCGTTGCGCATCTCATGCACGAAGCGGATGACCTTCTCGCGCACATCGAGCACACGGCTTTTCACCTCGACGATGTCGCCGGCAAAGAGCTCCTGCTTGTAAGTAAGAGTCTGCTGCACCGCCGCCATCCCGCGGTGCTGCCCATGCAAATAGGACGGCCCGATGCCCACGGCCGCAAACAAATTCCAAGTCGCCTCGTCGAACTTGCCCACATACCACATGACGTTCATGTGCCCGACATGGTCGCATTGCCAAGGATAGGTGGTGCCGCGATAGGTCACGATCTCTGTCATTGGGCATCCCTCCCCGCCGCCTTGCGCCCAAGCATAATGGGAAGCTGCAACTGTGTCATCCCGTGCGCGCTGCGGCGCGTAGTGCCGCTGCGCAGACACGGGATCTTGCATCAGGTAGGCCCCCCGCAAAGATCCCGGAAACGCCTTTGGCGTTTCCGGGATGACGAAGGAGGCCCGCACCGTTTCACGCTGCACCGCGTCCGGGATGACAAGGGGGCGTTGCACCGCTTCGCGGCTCACGCTGCACCCAGGATGACGCCCAGAACACCGATGAGATGCGGCGCTCCGTTCACGTCTTGTTGTTTGCCTATAAAAGTGGTTAAACTTTTTTAAGCGCAGCAAAGCGGAGGCGGGCATGGACGGGGCGGCGAAACCGGATTTCTTCATTTCGCGGGCGGGCGCGGACAAGGGCGCGGCGGAGCTGATCGGGGAGATCGTTCGCGAAGCCGGGCTCACGCCGTTCTATCAGGACGGGGATTTCGGCCATGCCAATTTCCTGCTGCGTATGGAACAGGGCTACGAAAGCAGCCGCCTCGTCGCGATCCTCTCGCCGGACTATCAGCAGTCGGACTATTGCCGCGTAGAATACAGTCATCACCTCGGCAAAGACCCCGCCAACCTCAAAGGGCGTTTGATTTTGCTCCGCGTGGCGAACTACCACCCCTGGGGCAATCTGCAAAATCTGGCCTATACCGATCTCGTGCCGGTGCTAACCGACCGCGCGGCGCTGCGCCGGGTGGTGCGCGTGGCGCTCGGCATCGAGAAGCGGCCCACCGAGACCGCGTTTGCGCAAACCTATGCCCGCGCGGGCCAGCAAATCCTGCACCCCGACATCAAGCCGCTGAAGGGCTTCACCGGCCGCGAGGACCTGCTCGAATCCCTCGACAGCAAGCTTGCCGCCAGCGCCACGGTCGCCATCCGCAACTCGAACCAAACCACGCTCGCGCTGCGCGGCATGGGCGGTGTCGGCAAGACGGTGCTGGCCCAAGAATATGCCTGGCGCAATCGCGGGCGCTATCACGGCGTGTGGTGGATCAGGGCGGAGACGCGCGAAACGCTGGTGGACGATCTTGTAGCGCTCGGCAGCCGCTTCATCCCCGGTCTCGATGGCATGAAGCCGGAGGACGCCGCGCGCGCCACCGTGGACCGGCTCACGCAGATGCGCACGGAAAAGCCCTGGCTGCTCGTCTTCGACAACGCGGACGACCCAGCGCCTTTGCGCAAATTCACGCCCGGCGACAACGCGCATGTGCTCGTCACCACCCGCCGCACCGACTGGCTCGACGAGGCCGATGGGCAGATCGAAGTCGATGTGTTCGACCGCGAGACGGCCATCGCCTTCCTCCTGAAGCACGCCGTGCGCTGCGAGCGCGAGGCGGCGGGGCGGCTGGCGGACGCACTCGATTGCCTGCCGCTGGCGCTGGCGCATGCCCGCTCCTATTGCTGGGGCCGGCATTGGGACTTCGATCAATATATCGCCAAGCTGCCCGAGCTGATCGCGAGGGCGCCCAAGGATGCGGCCTACCCGTCCTCGGTCTTCGCGACCTTCAGCCTCGCCATCGAGCGCGCCGCGGCGGAATGCGCCGAGGCCGAAACGCTGATGGCGCTGCTCGCCTTTTTCGCGCCCGATCAAGTGCCGCTGTGGCTGATCCCGGAGGATGTGCTGTCCGAAACGCAGACGGGCGACGCGCTGGCCGCGCTGAACGCCGTCTCGCTGGTGGCCTTCGACAATCTCTCCGATGGCACGCCCGCAATCTCGGTCCACCGCCTCGTGCAGGAGGTGATGCGCGGGCGCTTACGCGCAGCGGGCGGCTTCGAGGAAACGGCCGCAAAGGCCGCCGGGCTTCTCTACGAAGCTTACGATTTCTACAACGATACCGTCGCCACCATGCACCGCCGCGCGGCCTGGCTCCCCCACGCCCTCGCAGCCCTCGCTTTCGCTCCAAAAGAAGGCGATGCAGCGAGCAAAGCGGCTTGGCTCTTTAACTTCGCCGGCGATTTTCACTTGACACGCGGCGAGACAACCGCCGGACTTGCGGCCTACCGCGCCAGCCTCGCCATCGCGGAGCGGCTCGCCCGCGCCGATCCGGGCAATGCCGGCTGGCAGCGCGACCTCTCCGTCTCCCACAATAAGATCGGCGACGTGCTCGTCGAACAGGGCAATCTGCCGGGCGCGCTCGAAAGCTACCGCGCCAGCCTCGCCATCGCGGAGCGGCTCGCCCGCGCCGATCCGGGCAATGCCGGCTGGCAGCGCGACCTCTCCGTCTCCCACAATAAGATCGGCGACGTGCTCGTCGAACAGGGCAATCTGCCGGGCGCGCTCGAAAGCTACCGCGCCAGCCTCGCCATCAGAGAGCGGCTCGCCCGCGCCGATCCGGGCAATGCCGGCTGGCAGCGCGACGTCGCCATGTCCTACGAGCGTCTTATTCTCATTTATCTCAAGGCGGGGGAGAACGCGAAGGCCGCGAAACTGCTTGCAGACGGCCGGAAGATTATGGCGCGGCTGACGGCTTTATCGCCAGATAATGCGACGTGGAGAAACGATCTGGCGTGGTTCGATCACTATATCGGCGAACAGGGGAAGCCGGCAGCACCGGCTGCGGCTGTTGTCACGGAAGCGCGCGAGGAGCGAAAGCGCGGGCTGTTCGGGCGGCTGTTGGGGCGGAAGGGGTGATGCGCCGGCGGCGGATGGTGAGGAGGGACAGGGTGAGGGGCAGGCCACGCAAGCATTGCCCGGCTTTCGCGTGCAATTTGCGTAGCGCCGCGGCGTGGTTAATGCCGGCGTGGTAAACGCGGGGGGAATTTAATGTCAAAATGCTGCAAAAACCGCGATTTTTCGCGATTTCACCCCGAAAAGTGGATTTCAAAAAGTCCGTTAAATATATTTTCAGTCCGGAATTAACCATAAAGCGGCGCAGGCAGCTGGCGGAGGCGCGCCGCTTCTGGGGTGATTATCGCGTGCGATCAATGCGTTAGCGCGCTTAACGCTTTGACAAGGCGCTTTCGGGCAAGGTTGCGCCTTAAGAAAGCGGCGCGCGGTGCAACGGGCAATCATGGTTTTGCAGGCGATAAGTAGACAGATTCGAGGTGGTGGAAATGGGGAAGTCCCCCCTCATCCTGCCCTTCTCCCCGAGGGGAGAAGGGACGCTCGAAACAGCCGATTCCCTCGGGGCAAGCGTCCTCTCTCCCCTCGGGGAGAGAGACAGAGTGAGGGGGGACTCCTGCCATTTTCAAACGCCGGTGAGGAACCCCTCCACGAGCGCGGCGACGGCTTCTGGCTCATCGTGGTGCAGATTGTGGCCGGCGCCGGCGATCCGCTCGAAGCGCGCGCCCGCAATGGCCGCCGCGCGCGCGGCGAGCCCGTCCGGCTCCGCGGCCAGCGCGGCCGGAACGGGCCGCTCCGAGGCGATGAACAGCGCCGGCGCGCGCACCTCTGCGAGGCAGGCAGCCCATTCGGCCTTCCTGTGCAGCGTGGCGAAGGGGGCGCGGTGGCGCGGATCGAAAGCCCAGACGTAGCGGCCATCGCCCGTGCGCTCGCTCAGTTCGGAGGCGAGGAAGAGCGATTTCGCCTCGTCGAGCCGCTTGTTCGCCTCGCGCAGCCGCGCCGCCATTTCGGCGACGCTGGCATAGGTTTTGTGCGGGGGCAGTGGCTCGCGCCAGCCGCCGAGCCAGCGCCTAAGCTGCGCGGGCGCCGCCTGGGGCCCGAGGTCCGGCAAGCCGAAGCCGTCGAGCGAGACGAGCCGCGAGACGCGCTCGGGACGAAGGCCTGCATAGGTGCAAGCGGCGTTGCCGCCGAGGCTGTGGCCCACAAGCGGTACGGGCCGGCCGGGGAAAAGCTGCTCCAGTATGGCGTCGAGATCGGCGAGGTAATCCGGGAACCAGTAACCCTGCGGCGCGTTCTCGCTCTTGCCATGGCCGCGCCAATCGGGCGCCACGATGCGCCAATCGCGCTCGAAGCGATCGACCATGAATTGAAACGTCGCCGAAGCGTCGCGCCCGCCATGCAGCAGCACCAGCGGCCCGGCCGCCTCCGGCCCCCAGCAGCGGATATGCGCGCGAAGCCCCCGCACGGTGAGAAAGCGGCTTTTTGAAATTTTACGCAGGCGATACATCCCCGGCAGCTCCAAAATTACGAATTATCGAAAAATCATATCTTCGCGGGATGCACGAGAGCGGCGAAAGGCTTAAATTACCGCTACTTTCGTAGCGGCTTTTCAGGACTGTGAGTCATATCCATGCTTCACGATCTCAGGGGAGACTACATCCGGCACGAGGAGCCAAGCTTCCTCGATAAGCTTCCAGACTCTATTCAAATAGCCGCTTTAGGGCTACTGGCGCTGCTGTTTTCCACCGCGCTTATTTGGGCCTAGCTCAAGTTTGGCGAGGTTTCTGCGCTGAGCGAGCCGGCGGCCCATTTCCCGTGGGTTCCGCCGGCACCGCAGTAGGGCAGGACGCGCCGGCTACGCCTCCCGCGCGTCGAGCGCCGCAAACACGAGTGTGCACCCCGCGAAGAGGAGGCTGATGCCGACATAGAGGCCGAGGATGTACTGGCTCGACTGCGGCCAGCCCGCGATCACAAGTCCGGCGAGCGCAAGATCGATAAGCCCGCCGAGCAGCACCCACACCCAGCGCCCGGTGTCGCCCTTGATCGCGAACGCGAACATGAAGCTCGCAATGCCGTGCACGATGAAATAGGCCGTCAGCAGCATGGTGAGCGTGACCGCGCCTTGGAGGGGAAACAGCGCGATAATAATGCCAACGCACGCGGCGAGGATCGCGAGCAAAAGCGAGGGCAGGTAGCCTGGGGCATGCGGCGCGCGGACGAGCGCGATGCCTCTGAAGACGCCCGCAAAAAACAGCAGCCAGCCGAAGAAGGCGGCGAACGCCACCGAGGCGATGACGGGCACCGCGATCGCCAGGGCGCCCAGAATGGCGAGCAAGATGCCTTGCACCACGAACATCTGCCAATGGTCCTTCAGGCCGCGGCGCACGGCGCCGGCCAGTTCCTCTTCGTCGATGCCAGTCAAGTTCATGATCGTCTCCTTTTTGCGCGAGGCTCCGCACCGAGCGTCTATGAAACAACTACATGACAACGTTGTGCCGTAGTGTGACAATTGGAAGGGCGCAGGCGCGAGGGAGACGGCGATGAGCGTTAACGCCGCGCTTATTTCCGGCCGTTTCCGGCCGAAGACCCCCTCACCCCAGCCCTCTCCCAGCAAGCTCGCCTTGGCGAGCTTGCTACTCAAAGTGTCCGCATTCGCTTGCGAATGCGGACGGGGAGAGGGAGTCTGCTGCGGCCCTCTCCGCGCGGTGGTGCAAGCGTCTTCTCTCCCCTCGGGGAGAGAGACAGAGTGAGGGGGGCTGCGGCTATGTCAAATCGTCCGCCCGCCGTCTACTTCGAGCACGACGCCCGTTACGAACTCCGCCTCGTCCGACGCAAGGAACAGCGCGGCGTTCGCGATATCCTTGGGCTCCGACATCCGCCCCAGCGGAATGGTCGCGACGAACTTCGCGCGGTTCTCCGGCGTGTCCGGCAGGCCCATGAACTGCGTGAGCAGCCCTGTCACGCCCATCACCGGCGCGATGCAATTCACGCGGATCTTCTGCGGCGCCAGCTCCACCGCCATCGAGCGCGACATCAAATTCACCGCGCCCTTCGAGCCGTTGTACCAGGTCAGCCCCGGCCGCGGCCTGATCCCCGCCGTCGAGCCGATATTGATAATCACCCCGCCGCCGGCCTTCGCTAGCACCGGCACCGCCGCGAACGCCATGTGATAAATCGACTTCACATTGATCGCAAAGACGCGGTCGAACTCTTCCTCGTTCACCTCCAGCATGGGCCGGTTCTTGTGGCTCCAGCCCGCGTTGTTCACCACGATGTCGAGCCGGCCGAAGCTCGCCAGCGTCTTGGCGACGGCGGCGTCGAGATCGGCGCGCTTCGTCACATCGGCCGCAACCGCAATCGCCGCCGGCCCGATCTCGCGCGCCACCGCCGCCGCGCCGTCCGCGTTAATGTCGAGCACCGCAACCTTCGCGCCCTCCCGCGCATAAACCCGCGCGATCTCCGCGCCGAAGCCCGACGCCGCTCCCGTGACGATGGCAACTTTATTGGCAAGGCGCATGGTTCCTCCGTTTGGTTTTGCGGATCAAGGCACGCGGCAAAAAGTTTGCGTGCTGTTTACTATTTCGTGGAACCCGATTTTGCCTTGCCGCCCGTCTCTATTCAAGGTGAGATCATAGACGAAAGCGCCTTGCCATCCGCTTAATTTGAGCTAAGTTGTTGATATTGCTGAGCTACAGCCGCATGTCCCCGCAAAGCCCGCCGGATGCGGTAGCGCGCCGTTGCAACCGCAGGTTTGGATTTACGGTTAACGCGCGCAACCATCCAGGGCTATGCAGTTGACTCCCGTGGATACCAGATATGGTGGTTAGGCGTCGGACCTGCCGGCCATATGAAAAATCCTACCGCCTCATGGACTTGGCTCGACTCGGCGGCGTCGTGAGCGCCGAAAACTTAGCCCAAGATCTTGTAGGCACGGGAGTCAACTGCATAGCCCTGCAACAATCTATATTTAACGGACTTTTTGGAGTCGCGATTTGAGGGTGAAAACGCGCAAAAATCGCGATTTTTCCGGCGGGGAGAAATAAAAATCCGCACCCCTTTACCATTCCCGGCTTAACCATACCCGGCTCTGTAATCGATCGTTAACGCTGACCGCCGTGTTGTCAGCAACGCGTTGGAGAGTGTGAAGCATCCCGTTCCTTGCCCTGGCCGGGCGTCCGCTGTCATGGCCCGGCTTCCGCTGTCATGGCCGGGCTTGACCCGGCCATCCAGTAACATACTAAGATCGTTTCTCTGGATGGCCGGAACAGGCCGGGTCATCACAGCAGAGCTTGCTGCGAACGCCTTGCTCTCAATCCAGAATTTCGAGCCAGTGCAGCCGCCCGAGACCGTCGCCGGCAACGAGGCGGCCATTGGAAAGCGCGATGAGGCTCCCCACGCCGGCATCCACTTCGAGCCGCGCCGTCTCGGCGCCGGTTTTGAGGTCCCAGAGCCGGATGGTGTTGTCGGGATAGCCAGAGCCGGAGGCGAGCCGCCCGTCCGGCAGCAGCGCCAGCGCGGTCACAGTATAGCCATGGCCCTCGAGCCGGCCTGTTTCGGCGCCGGTTTTGAGGTCCCAGAGCCGAATGGTGCTGTCATCGGAGCACGACCGGTCGATCCTGTCATAAGAGCCCGAGGCGAGCCGCCCGTCCGGCAGCAGCGCCAGCGCCATCACCCCACCGCCATGGCCCTCATGCCCGCCATGGCCCTCGAGCCGCGCCGTCTC
>Ga0326728_10014700_pt1 | contig 16527 bp, 15 predicted proteins | sample MB3enrmetagenome_FD_207602 | JGI IMG/M metagenome (GOLD analysis project Ga0326728, IMG submission 207602) | Lab enriched peat soil microbial communities from McLean, Ithaca, NY, United States - MB31MN | ecosystem: Environmental > Terrestrial > Soil > Wetlands > Peat | place: USA: New York...
ACGATGACCGTCTCGACCCGCTTGAGTGGCATCATCATCGCCAATGCCAGCGCGCTGGCCGTGACGGCCAGCCAACCGCAGGCGGCAACGCGCCATGCCAGGCGACGGCTCTGCTCGAGGTTGGCGAGGCGATCCGCGTCCCAGCTGCTGGCTTCGGCGAAGTAATCTTCCGCGCTGGCCTCCATTCCTGCACTCATCGCGGATTGCCCACCGCCGGATCCGAATTGACGGGCCGCAGCGGATGGTCACACTGAGTACCGCGACGGGCACAGGCCACCGACAGGCACAGAAGACAGAGGATCAGCAAAACTCTCATAGCATTCTCCTCTCGATCATTGATCACCCGACACATCCGCCCCGTTGCGCACGGCCAGCGAAGCAGGCGATGCACCTTGATGCGCATGCCGAAGGTACCCATAGGCTGTGCGGATTCCGGTGGCTGCAAGGCGGCGTGAGGGCCTCAGCGCGGCCATGAGCGATCCGCTCAGGACGCCGAAGCTGCTGAGGGCGAGACCAGCCCCGAGCCCCGCGGCAATGGGCATGATCTGGCGCAGAAGCAGCAGGACCAGCACTGAAATGAGCAACGTGTCGAAGGCATCCACGAGTTGCAGGGATGCCCCGCGTGCTGCCGTCTGTGCCGCGTAACTCTGCACGACGTGCAGCATCAGAGCACCGACCAGGGCCGTTAGCACGGTGATGAGTGCGTAGGTGGCAAGCTGAGCGGTCCAGGCATCGAAGAAGCGCCGGGTGGAATCGAAGAGCATCAATGTGATGAACAGGGGCCCCAGCGCCAGCAGTACCGCGGTAGCAATGCTCGACAATGCAATGAGGAACATGGTGTAGACGCACAGCAATCCGACGAGCGCATAGACCAGCGCGGCCACGAGGATGAATCCGCAGGACGCCCAGGGCGTGTAGCCCGATCCCCTGAGCCAGATCTGTTCGGCCACGACACCGCCCTGACGCCAGATGTCATCGATCGTGCTCACCGGGTCACTGACACCGACAACTGCCGCAGCCAGTTGCGCTGGGGCAGAGTAAAAGGTGTCGACGATCAGCGAGTTGTACAGCCAAAGATGCAGGCTTACTCCCAGCACGACGACCAGAAGCGCCAATCGACGCACTCCCGCCACGATGGGTTCCTCGATTCGGCCGGTCATGAGCAGGTATCCCCATCCCGTGACGTAGATCGTGGCGAGCGTGACGATTGCCGGCTCCAGCGCGGTGGCCATCCGCGAAGTACTCTCACCGATGTAGCCGGTGAGCGTGTGCTGCAGCCAGGACCAGAATGTCTGGAAAAATCCCATGTGGCGGGGCTCAGCGTGGCGTTGGCTCGAAGCGGCCGATGAACTGCCCCTGAGCCGCCAGGATCTGCTCCTGCTCACGCTGGCTCAGCAACTGATCCTGGCTTACGCTCATCTGGAACAGCGTCTGGAGCTTGTTCTGCTCGTTGAGCAGCATGCCCTGCTCGGCCCCGATACGGGCCTGCAGGTCCAGCACGCCCTTGGTGTCCGTGGCGGAAGGCAGCGCGTTGATCAACTGCTGCAAGGCACCGAATCTGGCACTCGTGGTCGCCAGTGCCTGCTGTGCCAGAGTCTGGCGCATGGCAACCGCGGCTCTCTGCGCCTGAACCTCCGCCCGGGCATCAGCCGGCAGCGCGTTCAGTTCGGCACTCGTCAGTACGGCATTGTTCTGCAGATTACCCGCGTAAGCGCGAGCCAGACTGCCGTACATGCCCCCCTCTCCCGCCTGCACCGCACTGAGCTGCTCCGAACTGCCTGGGAGATAGTTTCGAACGCTGCCAGCGAGCAGGTTCTGCATGCCGCGGCTGCCAGTCATCGACTGATATTGCGTCTGGAGCTGCAGCAGCTGCGCGCGCGCGGTGGCGAGTTCCTGCGCCAGGCGGCCGCTCTGCTCGGCGAGCTGCGCCACGGAGGCGGCATCGATGACGGCAAATTGGGCATGGGAGGCACCGCTGGCCAGAAGGCCTGCGCCGATACCGATGAATGCCGACCGTATCGCCTTATTCAGCTGCATTGCGGATCCTCCGTGCAATCATTGCTGTCCGGTACTGACGCAAGCCCGCTCAGGAAGCCAGGGAGCCAATCCGATGGATCCGACCCGCGCCCCACTATCAGTTCTCTCATGCGCTCGATCTGCGCTCGTCGCGCCGAGATGATCTCCAGCTCCGCATCAAACCCATGCAGGTCCAGCTCACACACCACGCTGTGATGGCCTTGCTTGATCAGGAATCTGCGCGACGCTCCGTGCAGGCCCCGGACCAGGGCGAACTCCCGCTCGCTCAGTCCAAAGCCCCCCATGTATTCCTCGTCCACGGCATCGAGATTCGGGAAGAATATCTTCGTGGGTGTCTGCTCAATGATCGTGCGGCTGATCGCGCTGCGCAGCACGTCACTGGGGCTCTGCGTTGCCAGGCACATGACGCCATTGAGCTTCCGCCAGGTCTTGGGGCCGTCCTTCGCGAAGCTCTCGAATGCACGATCCTCGAGCAGGCGCCAGAACTCATCCATCCAGCAGACCAGCCTGCGGCCATCCAGCAACTGGCGCACCAGGTGAAAGAGATAGAGCGTCAAGGGACCGCGCACGAGCTCGTGATCGAGGAAATCCGTGACATCGAATCCGATCGTACGATTCTCAGTCATGCGCACGAGTATTCGATCCATCGGGTTGTCGAATACCCAGGCGTAATCCCCCCGAGTCGACTCACACCAGCGGCTCAGTCGGGCATGCACGCCCTCCGGATCCGTGGGATCGAGGAACTCGATCAGTCTGGACAGGCGGCGCAACTCTCGCGGAAGCTCGAGTGTTCCCCGCAGAGCCTGATCGAGGTCCAGTTGCTGCTGGACGGAAATCGCGCCTGCAGTTCCCGCGCGCACGAGTGCAGCGAGCCACATCTTGAGAAACTCGCGGTGACCTGGCTCATCGGCGAGCTGTAACGGATTGCAGCCGGTCGCGACGCCGTTGCGAAGCGTCAGGTACTCTCCGCCAACGGCACGAATCAGAATTTCGAGTCCGTGGTCTTTGTCGAACACGCATTGTGTGACGCCCTGCTGTTCCAGCATCGCCAACAGAAAGCCGATGAACACAGTCTTGCCCGATCCCGTGGGCCCGCAGATGAAGGTGTGACCGGTATCCCGTTGCGCCGCGCCGTCGTTGTCCTGCGGATCCGAAGCGTGCAGCGAGAAGTGGAATGCCGAGCGCGCACTCGTGACGAAGGTCGTCACGGCCTCACCCCAATGATTTCCAAATCGTCGTCCCGTCGGGTGTGCATGCAAGGCGGCCATCGCAGCGAAGTTGCGGGAAGAGATAGCTGCCCTGCGCGGTCTCATCGGCATATTGCCGGGCAGTTGAGCCCAGAACGCTGCCTCGAGTGCCAGATCCTCCCGGGCAACCGTCATGCCTGTATCCGTCAACACCGTGCGCGCTGAGGCCAGCGCCTCGTGGAGTGCGTGAAGGCGGCCCTCGGGTGCCGGATCCGTCGTTGCCGGAACGTCCGCCATGACCTGCAGCGAGAAATGATGCTCGCCGAAGGCGAATTCATTGGCTGTCAGTGCGTCGAGCGCACGGTGTAGTTCCTGCGCCTGTGACAATGCAAAGTCACCGACGTTCGCCAGCCGATGGATCTGTCTTTGCAGAAGACCCTGCGCGGCTGCCTTGGACAGAAAGGCAAACGACTGCGTCAGGACGAAATCGAATGGTGCCGACAGCAGTCGATCGAAGGTTCCAACCGACGTGAGGCTCGGATACTCCTTGATACCCAGCATGGCCCCGACTCGTGTCCGGACCGGCTGGCGGTACTCGACGACTTCCCTGCCGAACAGGAGTCTTGAGGTCACAAGGGCATGCGGCAGTGAACAGTTCGGCAGTGGCATGCGCTGCCATTCGCCGTTGATCAGAAAGGCCAGAAATTCGAGGGCGGCCGAGTGCAGCCGTCCATTGTGCGAATAGACGCCGAGCCGCTCCGGCTGGTAACGCGCCAGCGCGGTCTGCATGGTTTGGGCGAAACGGGAACAGATTTCGATCGCGCCTGCGGTTTCGGCCATTTCCGCTGCTGCCGCCGCGCGGCCGAGGAACCTCGCAAGCGGAGCGGCTGCCGCACCTGCGGCCGGTCGGTACACCACGGACAGAAACAGCTCGTTGATCATCAGCACCTGCTCGGACAGGCGCAACTGATACCGCTTGCGCAGCGCTGCCGAGAAGCCACTGCGCGGCGGTTCCTGCCAGCTCAGTGATTCGCGCCGCCTCACGACATGCATCCATAAGGCCAGGTGAGGACCCGCCAGATTGCGCCAGAGGAAATTGAGTCGTTCGTGCCAGGCATTGAGCTGCACATCGTCGGCAGTCTCAAAACCCATGCCACCCAGCCGGAAAACCTGCACGTAGTCCCGCAGCCGCGTGCGCAGCACGTGCGGGTCCACGTGCGTGAGGTAAGGCACCTGATCCGATGCACTCAGTTCCCGCGACAGGCGTCGCCGGCCGCCCGGCGTCATGGTGCGCCCTCCCTCGCCGGCGCGATGCACACGGCCACGCCTGCGCGTGGACGACGTCCCCGCCGATCCGCCAACCGGACTGAGAGCGGGCTGTAGCTGCCCGCACCCCAGAGGCGATGGTTGGCGTACAGCGCAGGCAAGCGGGTTCTCGCCCACAACACCGCCAGGTCGAAGAAGCGTGGATCCTGCAGGCACAGCAGCGCACACAGTGCGTGCAGAGGGATACACAGCAGCAGGGCGCATAGATTGCGCGTAACGAGAAATGCCTCCAGAGTGAATATCAGATTGCAAAGGAGAGCCGAGTAGGTCACTCCCCACCGCATGGCCGGACGGGTTGCCCCCACGAAGAGAGGTTCCGCGATGAGCTGCGCGCGTGGCCTGGTGTTCATACGCCGAACATTCCACGTATCCAGCCGACAATCTGTGGGGCTCCGAAGGCGATCGCTATGCCCAGGATGGCCCCCAGACACCAGCCCCAGGACATTCGGTTCGCCATGGCCATGGCCCCCAGCGCCATGACCAGAATGACGGCGATGGGCGTCAGCCAGGCCAGCACGTTGTTCTGCAGAGCATTGGCCCCAGTAAGGAAGGGCGACGCCTGTGCCCATGCCACGCCCGGCATGGCCATCGCGAGCCAGATCACTCGTTGCCGGATCTGTGGTGTCATGCGTGCCAGCGCCTCAGGCAGCGCCCGGGAAGGCCGCCGGACCCACCATCTCCCGCCGCTGCTCGAACTCCTCACGCTTGACGCGGCCCGGAGCGCCGAAGCGAAACCCCTCTACGATGAACGAGTAGTCGTACTGGCGCTCGCCCTGCTGGTCCGTCCAGTTGCTGGCCCGAACGCGCGCTTCCACGATGAGCTGATCACCCTTGCGGGCAGACCGGGCAATGGCTTCGCTCAGGGGACCGAAGGCAACGAACCAGAGACTCGTCGTGACTTCGCGCGCCTCCCCATCCGCATCCTTACCCGCGTAGTCATTGCCGATCAGGCAGAAGCGCACATAGCTGACATCGCCCTTCTCTATGAGTTCCGGATTCTTGGCCAGATTGCCGACTGCGAGTAGCCTGAAGCTGTTCATGATGGTCTCCTTGTGGACTGCCGTCCCTTGCACGATGTGAGAGGCAAAGTCTAGGCAGGCAGACCCGTTTCGACAGCTGCGGTATTGTGGTGTGATCGTGCATTAACTCCCGCGTCTTGCCGGGCCGGGAGTGGTGTATCGTGCACGCGATCCAAGGAGCTCCTGCATGACTCACACGAGCGTTCCACCAGAGAGCCATTCCATCGAGGAATGCATCGATGAGCTCGACTCACTGATCAGCGGCATGGACAGCTATGCGCCGGAGTTGCTCGCGCACGCGATGCGCGTGCATCTGGGCAGCCTTCTGCACGCGCTGGTGGATGGCGAGATCTGGTCGGAGGACCAGGTCAGGCAGTTCGTCGCCGAACTCGGGCAGGAGGCCTTGAATGGCGAACAGTCCCCTTGAGCACGACCTCGGCGCGCAGCCGCGCGATCTCGGCGAGGGTTTCATGGTGCGGCGTGCCGTGCCGCAGGCTGCATGCCGCAGTGTCGGACCGTTTGTGTTCTTCGATCAGTTCGGCCCAGCTGATTTCAGCGCCGGTCGTGGTCTCGACGTGCGCCCGCACCCTCATATCGGCCTGGCGACGGTGACCTACCTGTTCGACGGGGAAATCGTGCACAGGGACAGCCTGGGCTGCGCCCGAGTCATCCGCCCCGGTGAAATCAATTGGATGGTAGCGGGGCGAGGCATTGTGCATAGCGAGCGCACTGCACTGAGCACCCGGACAGGGCCGTCTTCACTGGCAGGCATTCAAAGCTGGATCGCGCTCCCACGGTCGCAAGAGCAGTGCCCCGCGAGTTTCTCCCATCACGGCGAATCCGATCTGCCACTGCTGCAACGTCGCGGATGCAGGATCCGCCTTCTCGCCGGCTCCCTGTTCGGCGAGCGCGCCGCTGTACCCGCCTTCTCGCCCATGGGTTACGCGCACGTGGAGCTGGAATCGGGCGCGGAGCTCGAATTCGGAGACGAATTCGAGCAGAGTGCCGCCTATGTCGTCTCCGGGAGCCTGGGGGTCGCACAGAGCGTATTCGGCGCGGGCAGGCTGCTTCTGCCCCGTGCGCATGAGCGCGTGCGGGTGCGCGCGATCAAGGCTTCCCGGCTCATGCTCATGGCGGGCGAGCCGCTCGATGGTCCGCGCTTTCTATGGTGGAATTTCGTCGCCAGCTCACGCGAGCTCATCGAGCGGGCTCGGGAGGACTGGAAGGCCGGAAGGCTGGGCACGATCCCCGGGGACGCCGGGGAATCCATCCCGCTGCCCGATGATCAGGGCTCGCCGTTGTAACTATTACATAAGACCGCTTTGCATCCGCACGGGCTAAACTGCGGCATGCGACGGGCGTCACGGCAGCATCGGCGGGTTCGGTTAGGGTAGCGCGGTGAGCACATACGTCCATTTCTATGACGCCAGTACCGGGCTCTTCACCGGAGTCTCGATTCACACGAATCTGACATCCGCGAAAGCTGTCAAGGACTTCATTGCCGAGAACACACCGGCCGGACACGGCTCCTTCATAGGCCACGTTGATCCGCTTTCGCAGAAAATGGACGTGACGACCAGGCAACTCGTGGACTACAAGCCCCCTCAGCCCTCACCCCGGCACGAATGGAACCCGACGACCAAGCGCTGGCAGCGTCAGGCCGTGCTCAAGCGCTCCGAAGTCCTCGCCCGGATCAGCGAGCTCGAGAAGGGCCAGCACCGCACGGTGCGCGAGGCCCTCATCCGCGCATGCCATACGATCGATGCAGTGAAGGAGTCGCTCCCCGCGCCCGCGCCGCATCTGCGCGAATCGGTGGACCGCATGTACGCATCGCTCGCCCGACTCGAGGCGCTTGACGAGGAGCTGACGCGCCTGCGATCGGAACTGTAGGATTTGCGTCAGTCCACGAAGAGATCCTTGATGAGGTTTTTCTCACCCGGTGTGACGGCATAAGCGTCCAGATCCCTGACTCCGTGCTGCGCGAGTATTTCCTCGTCGATAAAAAAATTTCCCGTAACCTGACGGCTGTTGCTCGTCAGTATCCACCAGGCCGCATCGGCCACGATCTGCGGCGTGCGCGCCCGGGCAGCGTCCACGCCCGGGATCACCTGCAGTGCCGCCGTTGCAATCAACGTGCGTGGCCACAGGCTGTTGACGCCGATCCCGGTAGCCCTGAATTCCGCCGCATGTCCCAGGGTGCACAGGCTCATGCCGTACTTGGCAAGCGTGTAGGCCACATGCGGAGCAAACCAGCGAGGCTCGAGCGCGAGCGGTGGTGACAGCGTGAGTACGTGCGGATTGCGCCCCGCCTCCGCGCTGCGACTGAGCCATGGCAGACACGCCTGGGTGCACGCGTAGGTCCCGCGCACGTTGACGCTGTGCATGCGATCAAAGCGCTTCATGGGCGTCTGGGCGGTCGGCGTGAGGGAAATCGCGCTGGCATTGTTGACCAGAACATCGATACCCCCGAACCGCTCAACCGCGGAAGCGACCGCAGCGGCCACGGCCGATTCATCGCGGATGTCGGTTGGGACGACATGAGCCGAGCCACCGGCAGCCTCGATCTGCGCGGCTGCCGTGGCCAGCGTGCCCGGCAATCTGGGATTGGGCTCCACGGTCTTCGCCACGAGGACGATGCGGGCGCCGTCACGGGCCGCACGCAGGGCAATGGCGAGCCCGATTCCGCGCGAAGCGCCGGTCACGAACAGCGTCTTGCCTGCCAGCGTGCGCGTGTCCTGCGAGCTCATGCGCCGTCCCCGCCTGCGGCCGCTCGGCGGCGACCCAGGAATGCCTGCAGTGTCGCCTGTACCTCCGGGCTGCGCAGTCGATCGATGAAGGCTGCGTTTTCTGCAGCCATGGCCTGCGACAGCGCCGGCTTTCCGCCGGAACGCATCAGGCGCTTGGTCTGGCGCACGGCATCCACTGACAGGCTATTGAAGCGCTGCGCAATGTTGCGGGCATGCGCGAGCACGTCGGCGGCAGGCAGCATCGCCGTTGCCAGACCGAGCTCGACCGCTGCGGCCGCACCGATTGGCTCCCCGAGCAGCAGCGCCTGTGCTGCCCGTGCGTAGCCGATCCGCTGAGGCAGCAGCAGGCTGGAGGCGAACTCGGGGACCAGTCCCAGATTCACGAACGGAAACGCGAGCTGTGCGGTATTGCCAAGATAAACCAGGTCGCAGTGCAGCAGGATGGTCGCACCGATGCCGATTGCGGCGCCATTGACCGCGGCAATGATCGGCTTCTGGCAGTCCAGCACGGTGTTCATCAGCCGGCCCACCGGCGCCTCCTCGAGAGATGGAGGTACCTGCTGAAAGTCCTCCAGGTCGTTGCCGGCGGAGAACACTTCGGGCTGGCCGATGAGCAGCAATGCCCGTATCGAGGCGTCCCGCTCCGCGTCGCTGACCGCGCCAGCCAATTCTCGGTACATGGCCTGCGTCAGTGCGTTCTTCTTCTCGGGCCGCGCAATCTGGATGGTCGTGACGCCGCCCTGTGAGATGACATTGATCGTCAAGATGGACCCCCAAGCTGGATGGTAGCGTCAGTCCCGGCGAGAAATCGAGAACATCAGGTCGAATGTCCTTCCTGGCTCGGGCTCGAAGAAGCGTTGACTGGTCTCATTGACGATGACGGAACCCACGTACGGGTGATTGCCGATATTGTCGATGCGCACATACTCGCTGGCGTGCCAACCGCTCGACTGCTGCTCGAAGCCGAGCCGCAGGTTGGCAATCGTGTAGCCGTCGGCCGCCGCAAAATTGCGATCGTCAGCAAAGATCTGCGCCCGAGCGATCACCTCTACGGCGGCCTTGAACCCAAGCGGCGAATACCCCCAATTCAGCGACGCGTAGAGCTGATCCTCGGGCACCGCGGGCAGATGGCTGCCGACCGGCACGAGGACATGCTTGCAGGGAGCAGCCGCACATGTCGTGTAGGGCTCCAGGGTCACCGCGTCCAGATAGGTGTACGCAAGACGCGAGCTGAACCCCCAGCCCAGCGTGGCATCGATGCTCGATTCGATACCCTTGCGCTGGGTCGGCCCGATGTTCTGGTACACGGATTTTCCCGCGGCATTGCTTTGCACCGCCAGCTCATCCTGCGTGTGTATGTAGAACCCCGCCAGATCCGCGTGCAGACGCTGCTCTCCGGCCTTGATCCCGAGCTCGTAATTGTCGCTGCGTGCCGCCTGCAGGCCCAGGTTGAGGCCCGGGAGGCTGCCGTCAGTCGATCGATAGGCAAGATCATTGAGGGTCGGGGTCTCGAAGCCCCGACCATAGGAGCCGTAGAGGTGAACGAGCGAGGCCGCACGAAAAACCACTCCTGCGACGGGATTCGCAGATGAGTAGCGCACGCCGCTGTCGGGACTGCCAGTTCCCTGCAACAGGTCGTGATCTGCCACCTCGACTACGCTGTTGCGCAGGCCCACGATGCCGCGCCACCGCGGCGCGGGGTCCCACTGGGCCTGCAGATACTCATCGACGTCGTAGACGCGGTTGTTCTCCAGGCGCCGGAGCATACCTTCCACGCCGAGCTCTTCGCCGATGAAGTTGGTAAACCCCTTGCGGTGTTCCTCGAGATTGTCGAAGCTGACTCCCGCAGTCCACTGAAGCGGGCCGCCAAGCAGATCCCGCCGATCGGTCAGATGAATGTCCGTACCGGCGTAGAAGCGATTCAGGTCGATCACGCCGCCGGGGTTGGTCGGCGAGTTCTCGGTGGATCTGGGTATCGCCTGGTATTGCACGGTAGCCCGGTGGCCCCCGTACACCATGGCCTGCAGCGTATCCGTGCTGGTCAGTTCGCGCTCATAGAGCATTCCCACCTGTTCCTGGTTGAGCGACTTGCGGCTGTTGTAAAGCTCCGAATTGACGCCTGCCTGGGCCGGATCGCTGGCCAGCTGCGCTGCCGTCAGCCCGAGCGGATCCTGGTTGGATGGGGTCGTAACGGCGTTGGCCACGAACGTGAGCCGCGAGCTATCGTCCAGATCGACACGCAGCTTGCCATTGATCAGGTTGCGCTGCGCCTCACTGTGGTCCCGGAACCCGTCGGTCTGGAAGTGCGACGCGTCGAGGACATAATTGACGTTGCCCTCGGCCCCGTCCGCGAGCAGCGCATAGCGCTCGGTGCCCAGGCTCCCGACCTCGACAGTGCCCGTGAGCCCGAATCCAGGTTGACCGTCCCGGGTGAATATCGAAATGACTCCGCCGGAGGAATTGCCGTACAGGGCGGAGAACGGACCGCGCAGCACCTCAATGTCCCTGGCCGAGCCCAGATCGAACTGCGAAAACTGTCCCTGGCCATCCGGCATCGTGCCTGGGATGCCGTCCGAATAGAGCCGCACGCCGCGCACGCCGAACTGCGAGCGTGCCCCGAAACCGCGCACGGAGATCTGCAGATCCTGCGCATAGTTCTGCCGGTTCTGGACCGACACGCCGGTGATCGCGTCCAGCGATTCGGACAGATTGACCTGCATCTTCCCCTGCGTGATGTCCGCTGCATCGATGCGATCGATGGAAACCGGCAGCTCCTCGCTCGACTCGGGTGCCCGCGTCGCGGTGACGACGATGGTGCTCAGTTCCTGGCTCGGATCGGCGCGGACTGCCTGTGCGACCGACAGAGCGATGGTGACGCAACAGCTGCCCAGCAGTACCCTTGTCAATCTCACCCGCCCTGCCGCCACTCCACGAGACTCCTGTAGGCGGGTGGCAATTGCCCCCGCAGGTCTGGATTTATTCACGCGACATCCATGATAGCAGCACCGAACTCGCCGATCTGGCACCCGTTTGCGCAGCATGCGCTGGAACCACCATTTCGCAAGGTCGTACATGCCGAAGGTGCGTGGCTCACGCTCGAGGATGGCAGCCGCGTCCTGGATGCGATCTCATCCTGGTGGGTCATCACGCATGGACACAGGCACCCGCATGTCATCGAGGCGATCCGCGATCAGTGCGAACGGCTCGATCAGGTCATCTTCGCAGAGTTCACGCATGAACCCGCCGAGCGCCTGGCCGCCGGGCTACTGGCAGTGGCGCCAGCAGGCCTGAGCCATGTGTTCTTCTCCGACAGCGGCTCCACGAGTGTGGAGGTCGCCGTCAAGATGGCCCTGGGTTTCTGGCGCAACCGCGGCACTCCGCGCTCGCGCGTCGTGGTCATGGAGCACAGCTACCATGGCGATACGGTAGGGGCCATGTCGCTGGGCGAACGAGGACCCTTCAACGAGGCTTACGAGCCGCTGTTGTTCGAAACCCGCACCATTCCTTTCCCGGAAAAAGGCAGGGAACAGGAGACCCTCTGCGCATTCGAGAGGCTCTGTACATGCGAGCCCCTGGCGGCACTGCTGGTCGAGCCCCTGGTGCTTGGCGCCGGTGGCATGCTCATGTATGAGCCCTGGGTGCTCGCCGACCTGCGCCGGATCTGCAGCAGGCACGAGGTGCCGCTGATCTGCGATGAGGTCATGACGGGCTGGGGACGCACGGGCACATTATTTGCGTGCGAGCAGGCACGGGTGCAGCCGGATATCCTGTGCACATCCAAGGGGCTCACGGGCGGCACGTTGCCGCTCGCCGCCACATTGTGTGCACCCGGCATCTTTGCAGCGCATTACGCGCCGGATCGGCGCCGCATGTTCTTCCACTCGAGCTCATTTACGGCCAATCCAATCGCCTGTGCCGCGGCGCTTGCCAACCTTGAGATCTGGCAGAACGAGCCCGTACTGGACCGCATTCGAGCGCTGGGGGAGCTGCAGCGGCACGAGCTGGAGCGCTTTCGCGCTGATACGCGCTTCCGCGAAGTCCGCCAGCTCGGCACGATCACGGCCCTGGACGTGAACAGTGATGCGAGCGGATATCTTTCGTCCATCGGCCCCCGCCTGCGGGGGGTGATGCGCGATAGCGGCGTGCTGCTGCGACCCCTGGGCAACACCCTGTACGTGATGCCGCCCTACTGCACCAGCGCCTCCGAGCTCGCGCTCGTTTATCAGGTGATCCGCAGTGCGGTGGATGCGCTCTAGCCGGACTCGGCGGTCATCGCCTGCGCATGCCCCGGGCGCGTATAAGGCAGGACTTCGAGAATCTCTCCGGCATTGAGGCGCTGCTGCGTGCGGCGCCAGAATGCCGCCTCGAAAAGATCCGCGTGTACCTTCATGAAAGCCGCACGCTGCGAGCCCGCCATGCCCAGGAAATTGGGAAAGGTCTCGGGGAATACATCCTTGTCCCCCACGTAGAACCATGGCTCGGCGCTCATCTCGTCTTCCTCGCAACTTGCCGTGGGCAGATCACGAAAGCTGCAGTCGGTGAGCCGGCACAGCTCATCGTAATCGTAGAAGATGACCCGCCCGTGTCGCGTGACGCCGAAGTTCTTCAGCAGCAGATCCCCGGGGAACACGTTGGTCTGTGCCAGATCGCGAATCGCCTGCCCGTAGTCGAGCACGGCCCGGATGGCGTCGGACTCGGGAACGCTCTTCACGTACAGATTCAACGGTGTGAGCCGCCGCTCGATGTAAAGGTGATCGAAGATCAGATCGGCGCCCTCAGCGTGCACGCTGTCTGCTGCATCCGCGAGCAGCTCCTCGAGCAGGCGGGCTGAAAAACGCGCCTTCGGGAAGCGCAGGCGACGGAATTCCTGGGCATCGATGAGGCGGCCGGCGCGATCGTGCCGGAACACGAACGCGTACTTGGCGATCACTTCCTTTTTCCAGACGTCCTTGACCGCCGGAATGTGCTCCCGGATGACCTTGAACACGACATCATAGGAAGGCAAGGTGAAGCAGATCATGACCAGACCGCGCTCGCCCGGGGCGAGCACGAACTCGTCCTGGCTCTGCTGCAGGTGGCGCATCAGGCTGCGGTATCGTTCGGTCTTGCCCTGACGGGCCCGTCCCAACACCGTGAAGAGCTCACCCTCGAGCTTGCGCGGCATGAGCTCCTTGAGGAACACGACTGCCTCGGCGACGCGCTCCAGATCCACATGGAAGTAAGAGCGCGCAATGCCGAAGAGGATGCTGAGCTCGTTCTCATCGACGATGGTGGCATCCACTTCCATGCCCTGGGAGCCGTTCTTGAGAGCCACGGCAAGCGGGATCTGATGATCGCCCGCCTGGATCCGACCGATGACGTAGGCGCGGGTGGCCTGGTAGAAGACCTCGTCGATGATCTCGATGGAGTGCACGTGCTCGACACCCAACGGCTGCAGCGCACGTTCGATGGCTGCACTCACGGACTCGGCGCAGGCCGTCAGATCGCGCCAGGGGGCACCCAGGGCGCGGTCCATCAGCAGCTCCCGTACCAGCGAACTCAGGCTCCCCGGACGCGCGTACAGACGCGTGACCGTCTGATGGCCGCGTGCCGACGCCAGCGGATCCAGATCCGTGGCGATGAACTCGATATCGGGATTGACGCCCACCGTGCCGAACAGTCGCCGCGTAATCGAGCAGAAGAAAGTCTTGCAGAATTCGCTGTCCGGCAATCCCTCGATGAGGTTGGCAAAATGCCGCTTGACCTCGATCCAGAGATCCAGCCGGCGCACGTTGGATCCCAGGGCCTGCTCGAGCGCCTTGACGGTCTCCGTCACGCAGCGATCGTACAGATCGATGCGCTCGACGGCGTCCTCCTGAGCGGCATGCCAGTCACGTGCCGCGAACCGCTCGGGCGCGCGGCGCGTGATGGCACGAAAGCGCGCGTTGTAGTGCAGAAATGCCTCGACGACCTGCTGCGCGCAGCGCATCGCAAACAGCGCCGACTCGAATGCCGAGGCGATCTCCCCGGGCACGGCCCGAGCGCGGCGCGATGCACCGGTCTCATCGGCTCTCGAGGACGGCGGAGGCATCTGCACGATCACACAGCGTTCCGTCAGGCCGAGCGGAACTGCTGCTCCTCGGTGCTGCCTTGCAGGGCGCCGAGCGATGAGCTGCCGCTGGTGATGGCCTGCGTGACGGCATCGAAATAGCCGGCGCCGACCTCGCGCTGGTGGCGCGTGGCCGTATAGCCCACCGACTCGGCTGCGAACTCGGCCTGCTGCAGTGCTACGTATGCGGTCATCTGCGTGGCCTTGTATCCCCTGGCCAGGTCGAACATAGCGTAATTGAGCGCGTGGAAGCCCGCCAGCGTAATGAACTGGAACTTGTAGCCCATGGCGCCCAGCTCGCGCTGAAACCGGGCGATCGTCGCGTCATCGAGCTTGCGCTTCCAGTTGAACGACGGCGAGCAGTTATAGGCGAGCAACTTGTCCGGGAACTTGCGATGGATGGCCTCGGCGAACTCCTTGGCCTCCTCGAGATCGGGCTTGCCCGTCTCGCACCACAGAAGGTCCGCATACGGCGCGTAAGCCAGGCCGCGTGAGATGGCCTGAGCCATGCCGGCGCGCACATAGTGGAACCCCTCGCTGGTGCGTCCCTTGGACGGGTCGATGAATGACCTGTCGCGCTCATCGACGTCCGAGGTCAGCAGATTCGCGGATTCGGCATCCGTACGCGCGAGCAGCACCGTCGGCACGTTGCAGACATCGGCCGCGAGACGGGCGGCCTGCAGCTTCTGGATCCCCTCCTGTGTCGGGACCAGCACCTTGCCACCCATGTGGCCGCACTTCTTGGCCGAGGAGAGCTGGTCCTCAAAGTGCACGCCCGCAGCGCCTGCCTCGATCATGCCCTTCATGAGCTCGAACGCATTGAGCACGCCGCCGAAGCCAGCCTCGGCGTCGGCCACGATCGGTTTCAACCAGTCGACGGAGTCATCGCCCTCTGCGTGATGGATCTGGTCCGCGCGGCGCAGCGTGTTGTTGATGTTGCGCACGATGGCCGGCACGGAATCCGCCGGATACAGCGACTGGTCCGGATACATCTGCCCGGCCAGGTTGGCATCGCCCGCGACCTGCCAGCCCGAGAGATAGATGGCATCCAGGCCGGCCTTGACCTGCTGCATGGCCTGATTGCCCGTGAGCGCGCCGAGCGCATTGACGAATGGCTTCTCGTTCACGTAACGCCAGAGCTTCTCGGCCGTCAGGCGGGCGATCGAGTATTCCACCGGAACCGTACCCCGCAGCCTTACAACCTCATCGGCGCTGTAGTCGCGCTTGATCCCGCGCCAGCGCGGACTCTCGCGCCAGTAGCTGCGCAGTTCGTCGGCCGTTGGCAGTGATCTCTGTGCATTCATCGTCATCTCTCCATTGATTCGCTAAGACAGCAGGTCATACGCGGGCAGAGTCATGAATTCCTCGAAACGATCGTCGGTGACGAGACCGGCGAACAGGCGCGTTGCGCTCGGGAATACGCCGGCGAGGGTCCGTTGGCTGCCGACCTCGCGATGTATGGCTTCCAGCTCATCGCTCAGCAGGCTGTGAAATCGATCCGGTGTGAGCACCCACCCCTCGGCGGTACGCGTACCGCGGTGCAGCCACTGCCAGAGTTGTGCGCGACATATTTCAGCGGTCGCTGCATCCTCGAACTGATGATAGAGCGGCACGTTCCCGATACCGCGCAGCCAGCCCTCCAGGTACTGGACGCCGACACGGATGTTCAGGCGGACGCCCGCTTCGGTGACGGCGCCCTCAGGCACTCGCAGCAGCTCCGCAGGGCCGATGCGCGGGGACGTATCGCCGCTTGCGGCCACGATCCGCCCGGCGCCTGCCTGGGCGCGCACCTCGTCGAATGCCTGGCGCGCAATCGGCGCCAGCACCGGATAGCCGATCCAGCTGCCATCCAGGCCGGCCCGCGCTTCGCGCAGCTTGTCCGCCCGGACGGCGGCCATTGCAGCCGCATTTGCCGCCGGCTCGGAATGAATGCTCATCTGGGCCGCCATTCCGCCGATGGCATGGGCGCCGCGCCGATGACACGTGCTGATGAGCAGCTCTTCATAGGCGTGCAGGCACTCGCGGTCCATGCCGAGCGCGGAACGGTCCGGCAGCACCCAGTCGTTGCGGTGACGGAACTTCTTGATGGCGCTGAAAATGTAGTCCCATCGACCGGTGCTGAG
>Ga0326728_10014702_pt1 | contig 16525 bp, 17 predicted proteins | sample MB3enrmetagenome_FD_207602 | JGI IMG/M metagenome (GOLD analysis project Ga0326728, IMG submission 207602) | Lab enriched peat soil microbial communities from McLean, Ithaca, NY, United States - MB31MN | ecosystem: Environmental > Terrestrial > Soil > Wetlands > Peat | place: USA: New York...
AATCATACCGGAAGAAACAAATTGCCTCCGGCGAGGCGAGTCCTGTACCTCCTCGCGGCAGGAGGGATCGATGCTTCCTGCACAGCCCAGCGTCGCCGTGATCGTCGCCAGCTGCGGACGTCCGAAGATCGTCGAGTCGCTGCTCGGCAGGCTCGCCGCGCAGACGCGCAAACCGGACCATGTTTTCGTCGTCGGCGCGACTCCGCAAGATTTTCCCGAGCGGCCGGGGGAGGACCTTAACGCGACCTTCCATCTTGGACGGAAGGGGTCGGGGTTGCAGCGCAACGACGGCCTCGGCCTCGCGGGCGACCGCTTCGGCGCGATCGTCTTCTTTGACGACGACTTCGTTCCGTCGCGGTTTTGGATCGAGCGCTTCACGGCGATGCTGGACCGTCGCCCGGACGTGGGCGCCGTCACCGGCGAGGTGCTGGCCGACGGCATTCGCGGCCCCGGCATCGAGCTTGCGGCGGCGGTTAAGATGGTCGAGGGACGCGACGCGGCGCGGAACGAGGGCGACGGCGCCGAAGACGGCGTATTGCCTTACGGCTGCAATATGGGCTTTCGCTTCGCGGCGATCGCCGGCCTTCGCTTCGACGAGAATCTTCCCGGTTACGCTTGGCAGGAAGACCAGGATTTCGGCGCCCGGCTCGCGCCGAAATGGCGCCGCGTCAGGGCGCGCGCGCTGTGGGGCGTGCACCTCGGCGCGAAGTCGGGCAAGACCTCCGGCGTCAAGCTCGGCTACGCCCAAGTCGCCAACGTGATCTATCTCGTGCGCAAGGGGACGCTTCGCCCCGGCTTCGGGCTCAAGATGGCGGCGGGGAACGTCGCCATGAACCTTTGGAAGTCTTTACGGCCGGAGGCCTTCATCGACCGCCGCGGCCGTCTGCGAGGCAACCTGATCGCGATCCGCGACGCGCTCTTCGGAAAAATGTCGCCGCCGCGTGCGATGCTGCTGCAGTAAAACGGCATTAGGACGACTTTTGCGGCCGACCGCCTTAACTTCGCGTTCCGTCTGACCTATCTAGGGCGGATGTTCTCGCCCGCTCTCGCGCCCGCTCCGCCCGCGCTGGTCGATCCCTTCGGCCGGCGGGTGAGCTACGTGCGGGTCTCCGTCACCGACCGCTGCGATCTCCGCTGCGTCTATTGCATGTCCGAGGACATGAACTTCCTGCCCAAGCGCGACGTGCTTTCGCTGGAGGAACTCGATCGGCTGTGCTCGGCCTTCGTGCGGCTGGGAACGCGGAAATTGCGCGTCACCGGCGGCGAGCCGCTGGCGCGCCGCGGCGTCATGACCCTCTTCCGCGCGCTTTCGCGCCATCTCGCCGCCGGCGGGCTCGACGAGCTGACGCTGACCACCAACGGCTCGCAGCTCGCGAGCTACGCCGCCGAGCTCGCCGATTGCGGCGTCGAGCGCGTCAACGTTTCGCTCGACACGCGCGACCCCGCGAAATTCCGCGCCGTCACCCGCTGGGGCGATTTCGACAAGGTGATGGCGGGAATCGAGGCGGCGCACGCGGCGGGCCTGAAGGTCAAGCTCAACGCCGTCGCGCTCAAGGGCTTCAACGACGAGGAGGCGCCCGCGTTGGTCGCCTGGGCGCACGGGCGCGGCTTCGATCTGACCTTCATCGAGGTCATGCCGCTCGGCGCCGTGGCGAGCGAGCGCTTCGATCAATTCCTGCCGCTGACCGAACTGCGCGCCGCTCTGGAGGAGCGCTTCACTTTGACGCCCTCGCCCTATTCTAGCGGCGGGCCGGCGCGCTATTTCGACGTCAAGGAGACCGGCGGACGGCTCGGCTTCATCACGCCGCTGACGCATAATTTCTGCGAAAGCTGCAACCGCGTGCGCGTCACCTGCACCGGCCGGCTTTATCTGTGTCTCGGCCACGAGGACGCCGCCGACCTTCGCGCGCCGCTGCGCCGTTCCGAGGCCGACGAAGGGCTCGAGGCGACGATCCGCGCGGCGATCGCGCGCAAGCCCAAGGGCCACGATTTCGTCATCGAGCGCGCCGGCAGCCACGCTTCGACCGCGCGCCACATGAGCGTGACCGGGGGATAAAAGGACGCGGCGGCGATCTTCGGCCGGCGACTGGCGGGCGCCGCGCCGGTCGCTTATATGGATGGAATTGCAGGCGGGGCCTTGACCCCCGTTCCGGAAAGGTTCGAGCCATGGCGAACGTCCAAGAGCGCATCCAGAAGCTGATCTCCGAGAACCCGGTCGTTCTCTTCATGAAGGGCACGCCGCAGTTTCCGCAGTGCGGGTTTTCCGGCCAGGTCGTGCAGATCCTCGATTATCTCGGCGCGCCGATCGTCGGCGTCAATGTGCTCGAGGACGCGGAAATCCGCCAGGGAATCAAGGAATTCGCCAATTGGCCGACCATTCCCCAGCTCTACGTCAAGGGCGAGTTCGTCGGCGGCTGCGACATCGCGCGCGAAATGTTCCAGTCGGGCGAACTGGCGGCGCTGCTGACCGAGGCGGGCGTCGAAGTCAAGCAATCCGCCAAGGCGTGATCGAAGCGCGGCGCGAACGCGTTTTGCGGGCGCCGACGGCTTTGGGCCGCGGCGGGTCGAAGCGCGCGCGGGGAGCGCGGTTTCCCGCGCCTTGGACGTCGTTTACGATATGCAACGATTTTTGAATTTATTCTATGGCGTTTTAGGCTATTGAGAGCGGCGGGAGCCTTGTCCGCTCGCAACGGACTCGGGCCGTCGTCGTCAGGACCCCGAGCGCGGCGAGGCAGGCCGGTCGCAACGGGCTCCGAGAGACCGACGGAAGGGTTTGCGGAGATGGCGCGCAAGTATTTCGGCACCGACGGCATTCGCGGTCGCGCGAACGGCAAGATCACCGCCGAACTCGCCTTGAAAGTCGGCCAAGCGGCGGGCCTGGCGTTCAAGAACGGCGAGCACCGTCACCGCGTCGTGATCGGCAAGGACACCCGCCTGTCCGGCTATATGATCGAGTACGCGCTGGTGGCGGGCTTTACTTCGGTGGGCATGGACGTGCTGCTGCTCGGCCCGGCGCCGACGCCGGCGGTGGCGATGCTGACGCGCTCGATGCGCTGCGACCTCGGCGTGATGATCTCCGCCTCGCACAACCTCTACGAGGACAACGGCATCAAGCTGTTCGGCCCCGACGGCTTCAAGCTGTCGGACGACTTCGAGGCGCGCATCGAAGCGCTGATGGAGGCCGATCTGTCTTCCCGGCTCGCCAAGTCGCCCGATCTCGGGCGGGCGCGGCGCATCGACGACGTCCAGGCGCGCTACATCGAATACGCCAAGCGGACGCTGCCGCGCGACGTTTCGCTCGACGGCCTCAGGGTCGTGATCGATTGCGCCAACGGCGCGGCGTACAGGACCGCCCCGGAGGCGTTGTGGGAACTGGGCGCCGAGGTGATCAAGATCGGCGTCGAGCCCGACGGCGTCAACGTCAACCTCGACGTCGGCTCGACCGCTCCGGAGGCGCTCGAGCGGAAAGTGCGGGAAATGCGCGCCGACATCGGCATCGCGCTCGACGGCGATGCGGATCGCATGACCATCGTCGACGAGAAGGGCCACGTCGTCGACGGCGACCAGATTCTCGCGGTGATCGCCGAAAGCTGGCAAGCGGACGGGCGCCTGGCCAAGCCCGGCATCGTCTCGACCGTCATGGCCAACCTCGGGCTCGAGCGGCGGCTCGCCGAGCGCGGCCTTCGCCTTGAGCGCACCGCGGTCGGCGACCGCTACGTGCTGGAGCGCATGGTCGAGAAGGGCTTCAACGTCGGCGGCGAACCGTCGGGCCACATCATCCTGACGGATCATTCGACCACCGGCGACGGGCTGGTGGCGGCGATGCAGGTGCTCGCCGTCGTGCAAAAGCAGGGCAAGCCGGTCAGCGAGGTCTGCCGCCGCTTCGACCCGCTGCCGCAGGTGTTGCGCAATGTACGCTTCAAGAGCGGACGCCCGCTCGAGGACGAATCGGTGATCAAGGCGATCGCCACGGCGACGGCGCGGCTGGGCGCCAAGGGGCGTCTGGTCATCCGCCCGTCGGGGACCGAATCCGTCATTCGCGTGATGGCCGAGGCGGACGATCCGGCCCTGGTCGACACGCTGGTCAACGACGTCTGCGACGCGGTGGCGAAGGCGGCGGCGTGAGCGCCGCTTGCCGAGCGCCTAGGCGCCCATCCCGCCATCGCATCGCCGATGCGCGAAATCTGGGCTTTGAAAATCGACGAATCACTTTATTTTGATCGGCGTCGTCAACAACCTGAAAGGAGGTGATCCAGTGTCTCATTGTCAATCGCCATGCGAGTTTCGCGAGACCTGGAACATTGTCCGTGCGCAGGAATCTCGCGCATAGCCGCCGCTAGGCGATCCAGACCTCGAGCGATCTATGCGTGGTCGCGACAATGGAAGGGCCGCTCCCGCAAGGGGCGGCCCTTCTCTTTGGCGCCTGTCGCGACAGGCTTGGGCTTGTCAGGCGCCGCACGGACGGGCAACATGATCGCGTACGCCGGCCTCGATGGCGCAGCGCCGGCCCAGCGGAGCGGACCATGGGACTTCTCGACAACCTGACCGGCGGACTCAAGAGCGCATTGGGGCAAATCGGCGCGGAGGAGCTGCAAGCCGTGCTCCCGGCGGCCTTGGCGAAGACCAACTTCGGCGATCTGCAAGGCGTGGTGGCGCAATTGCAGCAAGGGGGCTTGGGCGCGCAAGTCCAGTCGTGGCTCGCCAACGGCCCCAATCTCACCGTCACGCCGCAACAGATCCAGGCGGCGCTGGGAAGCGATCAGGTCAAGCAGCTCGCGCAACACTTCGGCGTCGATCCGAACGTCGCGCTCAATCTGCTGGCGCAGCATCTTCCGACGATCGTGGGCAAGTCCGGCCAAGGCTGAGCGCAGCGGCCGGGGCGGGGCGAGCGCAACACGGCCTCCGATCGAGGCGTTCGCCGCTCGCCGTCGCCCCAACCCCGCTTGCGGGAGAAGGCGTCGGCCCGAAGGGCCGACGGATGAGGGGTCGCGTCGCAACGCGCGGTCGTTGGCGCGCGCCCCAGTCTTGACCCACGTGACGATCTCGGCGAGCGGCGGGCGGGAAGGCTCATCTCGGCTTTCGACTGGCGATCCGCCCCAGCAGCTCCCAGGAGACCGTCGTCGCCGAGAACAGCAGCACCAGCATGGAGGCGGCGAGCCAACTGTAATCGGCGCCCCAATTCAGCGCCATGCGCAGCGCGACGACCATCAGGATCGTGAACCCGGCGAGCGAGGCGCCGTGACGGCGAAGGGCGTGCAGCCAGAACCCCCATTCCAGGCGTTGGGCGACCGTCTGGCCGAAGCGGACGACGACCCAGACCGACCAGCCCGCGGCGCAGAGGAGGGTCACGGCGCCGAAAGTCCTCGTGCTAATGGCGGGAAACAGCGCCAACAGCGCGACCATCATCACGGCGAGATAATTCTGGAAGGCTTGTTCCGTCAGGCGCCGGGATGCGGCCTCGTCGGGGCCGAGCGCGGCCGAGGCGTTGATCGAGACGGCGACGAAGAGCAAGCCGAGCAGCGCCGCCGAAGCGGGGCCGATCGTGGCGTAGAACTGTGACCAAGGCTGCATGGGCCGTCGCCTCGCTGTCGGCCGCGCTTCGAGCCTGCAGCGCCGAGCGCGTCGGTTGCGTCCGCACTCCGGACGCGCCGTTCGCAAGGCGCGAGCCCGAGGCGTTCTTCGGACCGCTGAAACGCGATGTCAACGCCGCTGGCCGCGCAGGCGTTCGAGGACGGCCTCGGGGCCGGCGTAGGCCTCCTGGAGGTCGACGCTCCAATAGCGCAGTTCGTCGAGCGGGATGGGCGCGCCGGTCACGGCGCAACGGACGAACCCGCCGGGGCGCAGGACGCGAATGTCGCCGTCGAGATATTGCACGTGCGCCTCCGCCGCGGCGGACGGGGGCTTTTCCAGTCTGTTCATGGCGGCTTGGTTCCCGACGACGGCGACCCGATTCGCTTCGCGCCGCTCTCGCTTGCTCGCCTCCCTTAGCGCGGGGCGCGCCAAAATTCCAGGGTCGGCGGCGCGGCGCGCGGTCGCGCCGCTAGGTCTTGTCCCGGTTCCTAGCGATCCACAACGTGAGGACCCAAGCGCCGTAGACGCCGGCGAACAGCGACAACGCGATCGAGCCCGCGATGGCGTAAGGCGCGAAGATTTCTCGGCGATCAGTCCGGCCGCGCCGGCGATCAGGGTCGCATTGGTCACCGTCGGCGCAGCCGCAAACAGAGTCCAATCGAGCCAATCGGGCGAGACGAAATCGATCTTGCGCTGCATGAGGATGACGCGAAATTGATAGACGAGGCCGGCCAGCCCGGACAGGCCCAGAATGATCCCGAGCGGTCACGCGGACGGCCACGGCGCCAGCACGAACAGGCACTGGAACAGCACGCCGCCGAAATGAACGAGCGTCGGCGTCAAGAAGGCGCTGACGCCATAAAGTCCGCGCGGCGTCGATAGGCTGGCGCGGAGCGTGATGGCGACGAACAGCAACCCGATCATCGTCGCGGCCGCGCTCCCGGCCAGAGTGAAAAAGTTGTCCCAGCCGTGGAGCATTCGGGGTCCTCAAAAGAGAAGCCCCGCCATCTATAAAGTTGCGACTGCACTAATATGGCCCGACATCCCCAGATTGCCGTCGGCCTCAGGCGCATGCTGCGCCGGTTGGCCTTTGCGAACAAGCCTGAGCCGCGATTGCGCCTTTCCCCTTTTCGATCACGATTCGCCGGCCGATCCCTATCCCTCGACGACGCGCCGGGCGTAGCGCGCGCCCAGGCCCGTCAGCACGACGTAGCCGATCGTTCCGGAGCGAGCCGCGAATTCGTCGACGCCGATCTCTTCGCCCAGCAATCGCGCGAAATCGCCCGGCCGGGCCTTGTCCTCGGGCAGATCCGTGACGTCGGCGATGGTGAGGTCCATCGACATGCGCCCGACCAGCGGGCAGCGCCGCCCGGCGATGACCGCTTCGGCGCCCGCGCGCCCGTCGAGCGCGCCGGCGCCGCGCGGCAAGCCGTCGGCGTAGCCGGCGAGCAGCGTGGCGAGGCGCGTGCGCCGGCGCGCCGTCCATTGGCCGTTGTAGCCGCAGCTCTCGCCCGCCTCGATCCATCGCGTCTGCTGGATGGCGACGTCGAGCGTGACGACGGGCTTCATCGGATTGAGCGCGCCCGGCGTCGGATTGCCGCCGTAGAGCGCGTAGCCCGGCCGGGCGAGGTCGTACGCGGGGCGCGGACCCAAAAACAATCCGGAGGAATTGGCGAGCGAGGCGGCGAGCGAGGGAAACGCCGCGCGCGCCTGCTCGAAACGCGCGATCTGAGCCGCATTGAGCGGATTGCCCGGCTCTTCCGAGGAAACGAAATGGCTCATCAGCAGGTCGGCGCCGCAGGTCCCGCCATGGCGCGCCGTCGCGGCGCGCAAATCGTCGAGAGAGGCGAAGCCGAGCCGGTTCATGCCGGTGTCGAGATGCAGCGCGCACGGCGGCGGCGCGGCTCGCGTCGCGGCGAAGGCGGCCCAGCGCGCGAATTCTTCGGCGCTGCCGATCACGGGCGCGAGGCGGAGCGCGGCGTAGTCGGCTTGCGGGTCCGCGTCGCTCTGCAAGCCGTTGAGGGCATAGAGGCGCGCGTCCGTCTGCGGCAGCGCCGCGCGGGCGCGGCGCCCCTCTTCGAGATGGGCGACGAAGAACGTGCGGCAGTCGGCGCGATAGAGCGTCGGCGCGACGATGGCGAGGCCCAGACCGTAGCCGTCGGCCTTGATCACCGCCGCGCACTCCGCCGGCGCGGCGCGGCGCGCCAGCCGGCGCCAATTTTCGGCGAGCGCTGCGAGATCGATGGTGAGCACGCCGGGCGCGCCGGCGGGGGAGGGCGCGATCATGAAACGGAGCCTGGATAAACAATCGAGCGGCGTTTGCCCCCCCGGCGCGCTTTTGCTAGACGCTTCGGCCGAGAGTCTTATCAGGATGGCGGAATCCGCGCGATGGACAAATTCACCACGTTGACCGGCGTCGCCGCGCCGCTCGAGATCGACAATGTCGACACCGACATGATCATCCCCAAGCAATATCTGAAGACGATCAAACGCACCGGGCTCGGCGCCGGCCTGTTCGCCGAGATGCGCTACCGTGACGACGGCTCGGCCAACCCCGACTTCGTGCTCAACAAGCCCGCCTACGCCAACGCCAAGATCATCGTCGCCGGCGACAATTTCGGCTGCGGCTCGTCGCGCGAACACGCGCCGTGGGCGCTGCTCGATTTCGGCATTCGTTGCGTGATCTCGACCGACTTCGCCGACATCTTCTACAACAACTGCTTCAAGAACGGCATTCTGCCGGTGAAAGTCGCGCCCGACGACCTGGAGAAGCTGATGGACGACGCGCGCCGCGGCGCCAACGCGACGCTGACGGTCGACCTCGCCGCGCAGGAAATCCGCGGCCCCGACGGCGGCGTCGTCAAATTCGCCATCGACGCCTTCCGCAAGCATTGCCTGATCGAGGGGCTCGACGACATCGGCCTGACCATGGTCGAGGCCCCCGCCATCGCCGCCCACGAAAAGAAGGCCGCCGCCGCGCATCCCTGGCTCTAGCCGCGCGCCCCACCCCCTTTGCTGGGGAATCCGCCTTCGAGATGCGCGGACACGCGGGGGTAAAACAGGGTTGCATTATGTATCCATATGGATACTAATGCCGGCATGAACATCCTTGTTCGGTCTTCAGACTTCGATCGATGGTTGTCGGAGCTTGCCGACATGAAGGCGAAGGCGAGGATTTTGGCGCGCCTGCGCAGCGCGACCTTCGGCAACTTCGGCGATTGCGAGCCGGTCGGAGAGGGCGTTTCCGAAATGCGCGTCCATGCCGGAGCGGGCTATCGCGTCTATTTCGTACGAAACGGCGCGACGGTTTTCGTTCTGCTCACTGGCGGCCACAAGTCCACGCAGAAGCGGGACATCGCGCGAGCGAAGGCCATGGCGCGCCAATTGACGGAGATGAAACGATGACGACGATCTATGCGCCCTTCGACGCGGCGGCCTATCTCGACAATGACGAGCTCATCGCCGAATATCTTTCCGCCGCCGCCGAAGACCCGAATCCCGACGTGTTCGTCGCCGCGCTCGGCGACGTCGCCAAGGCTCGCGGCATGGCGCAGATCGCCAGGGACGCGGGGCTCGGCCGCGAAAGCCTCTACAAGGCGTTGAGCGCGGGAGCGCATCCGCGCTACGAAACCGTCAGCGCCGTGCTGCGCGCGCTCGGCGTGAAGTTGTCGATCGTCGCCGATCAACCGCCCGCGCAATGATCGGCGGCGCGCGCCGAGACGAATTGACGACCCACTGCCGCCGTTTCGGCGTGCGGCGGCTGGAGCAATTCTTCGGCTTCGCCCAGGCGTTGGAGCGCGCGCTCGGCCGCCCCGTGGATTTGGTGGAGCGCGGCGCCGTCGCCAATCCCTTCATTCTGGCCGGCATCGAAACGGCGCGCGAGCTCGTCTATGCCGACTGATGTCCGCTCGTTCCTATGGGACATTCAACAAGCCGGCGGCCACATCGGCCCGTCGCCGTCAAGGCTCGCGCGCCATAGCCCGTCGAGAGACGGGCGTTCTGACGAACGCCCTATGGCGCGCGACCCCAAGGCGAATGCGAAGCGTTCGGCCGGGTGAAACGGGCTTGGCCTTGACGGCGAGCACGGATCAGGCAGAGCGGACCCAGAAGACATCGAACTTCAATGATTGAATCGGGCAGCCCCAACCCAGAGGTGCGGACGCCGGATCGACCGCGCCCCCGCCTTCCCCCCGCGCCGCTTTCCCCCCATGTTGGCGCCGTGCCGAAACCCGCCGAGCCCGCCATCCGCCCGACCCGCGCCAAGGCCGCCAGGCCCGACGTCCACCCGCTCGACGAGCATCTGGCGGCGTTGCTGAATCCGGCGCCGCTCAGGCGCGCGCGGCGCGGCTCGGTTCGTCGGCGCCGTAGGCCGCCAGAAAGGTCGTCACGGCGTTCCTGACCTGCTTCTCGACGGCGTCGCGGTCGTCGGCGCCGACGACGCCGAACAGCCGCTTGCGGTGCAGCTCTCCGGTGCACAAGTCGAGAAATTGCGCCACCGCGACCGTTGCGTCCGCCCGCCGCAGCTCGCCCCGCTCCATCGCGGCGGCGAGGCTTCCGGCCAAGTGATCGAGTCCGTGCTGAAGGCCGATCTGGTAGGCGGCCTGTCCGACTTCCGGAAAACGCGCCGATTCCGCGACGATCAGCCGGTAAAAGGCGATCATATCCTCGGTCAGCAACAAGTTCAGAAGACGCAGAGCGAATCGCTCGAGAACCGTGCGCGCGTCTCCCTGCGTTTCGTTCATTTCGAACAGCGGAACGAACACCTGGTGGACTTCTTCTTTGATCACTGCGGCGAACAGGTCCTTCTTCGAGGGAAAGTAGCTGTAGAGCGTCGCCTTCGATCCGCCGACTTTGGTCGCGATCTCCGACATCGACGCGGCGGCGTAGCCCTCGCGCAGAAAGGCCGCGCGCGCGATCTCCAGCATCGCGGCGCGGCGATCGTCGCTTCGCGTCGCAGCGGTCGCCCGAGCCGCTCTCATTCGCCTCTCCGACAACTATTTGCACCGTACCGTACCGCGTCTATTGACTCCGCCCGACGCTATCGCCAAATTGCGCCTCATGCAACCGTACCGTACGGTACAGTACGGCGTTTGTGGAAGAGATGGCGACGATATGCCAATGGGTTACGCCAATGCCGACGCGTTTTCAGCCGCTCGTGCCGCCGGTGGCCCGCGCCCGGCTTCCGTCGCCGTCCTCGCCCTTCTCGCCCTCGGCGGCTGCGCGCCGGACCTCGGCGAGGCGCCGCGCGTCCAGCCGCCGACGGCCTACGCCGACGCCAAGAGCTTCGCCGCGCCGAAGGTCGACTGGCCTGCGGAGGCGTGGTGGAAAGTCTACGGCGATCCGCAGCTTGACCAACTGATCGACGAGGCTTTGGCCGACTCGCCCGATCTCAAGTCGGCGGCGGCGCGAGCCCGCGGCGCGGCGGCGATGGCCGAGGTCGCCGGCGCCGATCTGTGGCCGACGGTCACGGGCGCCGCCAGCGTGACCAAGATCGAGCAGAGCACCAACCAGGGCATGTCCGCCATTTCCGAAGCCGCTCTTCCCCACGGCTGGCACACGGCGGGTCAGATCGCCGCCAGTTTCGACTACGAGCTCGATTTCTTCGGCAAGAATCGCGCGACGTTGGCGGCGGCGACCTCGCAGGAGGAGGCCGCCGCGGCGGAACAGGCCGAAGCGCGCCTGCAGATTTCCGCCGCGGTGGCGGAGACCTACGCCAACTTGGGCCAGCTCTTCGCCGACCAAAGGGCTGCGCGCGACGCCGTGCGCGTCCGCCGGGAAAGCGCCGAGCTTGTCGAGAGCCGGTCGAAGTCCAACCTCGAAAACGAGGGCGCGGTAAGTCTGGCGCGCGGCCAGCTTCACGCCGCCGAGCTCGAATCCGACGCGCTCGATCGCCTGATCGCGCTGACCCGCGATCAGCTCGCCGCCCTGCTCGGCAAGGGGCCGGACCGCGGGCTCGCGATCGTCCCTCCCGCGGTCGAAAAGACCCGCAGCCTCGGACTGCCCGCCAAGCTTTCGGTCGATCTGATCGGGCGGCGGCCGGACATCGTCGCGGCGCGCCTGGGCGCCGAGGCGGCGGCCTCGCGCATCGAGGTCGCCAACGCCAAATTCTATCCCAACGTCGATCTGACCGGCGCGCTCGGGCAGCAGTCGTTCGACCTTCAGTACCTGCTGCAACATCAGTCGCAGATGGGCCTGTTCGGTCCCGCGGTCCATCTGCCGATCTTCGACTATGGCCGCAACGAAGGCGTCTATCGCGGCGCGCGCGCCGATTACGACGCGGCCGTCGCCCTCTACGACCGGACGCTGGCCAACGCGCTGCGCGACGTCGCCGACGCCTACGCCACCCGACGCGCCGTCGCCGTCGAGATCAAGGACGCGCGCGCCGCGCTGGCCGAAAGCGACAATGGCTATCGCGTGATCACGCAGCGCTACGACGCCGGGCTGTCGCGCTACACCGACGTGCTGACGGCCGAGAACGCGCTGCTCGCCCAACGGCGCGCCGTCGCCGATCTCCAGGCGCAGGCCTTCGCCGCCGACGTCGTCATGGCGCGCGCGCTCGGCGGCGGCTACGCCGCCAAGTCCTGAAGTTCCCTTCGCATCGGAGCCTTCCATGACCTCCGCCGAAACGACCATCGAATCCAAGGGCGACGAGGCGGCGGATCGCCTGAAAGCGGCGCCCCCGATTGAGAAGCGAAAGCGCCGCTTGCGCGGATGGCTGTTCACCGCGTTGTTTCTCGTCGTCGCCGCGGCCGCGGGCGCCGCGGCGGCGCGCTGGTACTTCGTTTCCTCAAAATTCGTCAGCACCGACAACGCCTATGTCGGCGTCTCGTCGGCGGTGGTGACGCCGCTGACCAGCGGCGCCGTCTCGGGCGTTCCCGTCCACGACACGCAGACGGTCAAGCAAGGCGACGTGCTGGCGACCATCGATCCGCAAGACGCCAAGCTGGCGGTCGCCCAGGCCGACGCCGCCTTCGGTCTCGCGGTGCGCAGAGTGCAAGGCTATTTCGCCAACCTGGCGGCGCGCCAGGCCGACTACGAGCGCGCCAAGCTCGATTACGAACGGCGCGCCAAGCTCGGCAATTCCGGCGCCGTTTCCGGCGACGAGCTGACGGCGGCGAAGAACAATTTCGAATCCGCCGCGGCGGCGCTCGACGGGGCGAAGGCGCTGACCGCCGGCGTCGACGTCATGACCCACCCGGAAGTGCTGGCGGCGAAAACGGCGCTCGACGTCGCCAAGCTCAATCTCGATCGCACCGTGATCCGCGCGCCGGTCGATGGCGTCGTGGCGCAGCTTCAGGTCCAGTTGGGCCAACGCGTGCAGGCCGGGGCGCCGGTGATGACGATCGTGCCGATCGCCGATGTCTACGTCGACGCCAATTTCAAGGAAGACCAGCTCGGCGCGGTGCGCCCCGGCCAGCCGGCGACGCTGACGTCGGACTTTTACGGCTCGTCGGCGACGTTTCACGGCGTCGTCGCCGGCGTCGCCGGCGGCGCCGGGGCGGCCTTCGCCGTGATTCCGGCGCAAAACGCCACCGGCAACTGGATCAAGGTCGTCCAGCGCGTTCCGGTGCGCATCGCGCTCAATCGAGACGAGCTGAAGGATCATCCGCTGCGCGTCGGCCTGTCGATGTCGGTCGTCATCGACCTGTCGAAGTGAGCCGGCGGAGAACGTCGTGAGCCGCCTCGCCGCTCAAGCCGTCGCGCCCGCCCAGCCCGAGCCGCGCGCCGTCGCGTCGGCGCGCCAGGAGCCGCGCGGCGTCGCGCTCCTGGCGATCGTGCTGATCCTGGCGATGGGCAACTTCCTCGCCGTGCTCGACCTGACCATCGCCAACGTGCTGGTGCCGCACATCGCCGGCGGCCTCGCCGTATCGTCGAGCGACGGCACCTGGGTGATCACCGGCTACGGCGTCGCCGAGGCGATCATGGTTCCCCTGACCGGCTGGCTGACCGAGCGGTTCGGGCCGGTCAAGGTGTTCGTGCTCTGCGTCGCCGGCTTCGGCGTGTTCTCGGCGCTGTGCGGCATGGCGAGCTCGCTCGACATGCTGATCGCCTTCCGCGTCGCGCTGGGGATCTGCGGCGGCCCGCTGATCCCGATCTCGCAGACCCTGCTGATCGCCATCGTCCCCAAACGCCACGCCAACGCCGCGCTGGCGGTCTGGTCGATGACGACCATTCTCGCGCCGATCGCCGGTCCGGTGATCGGCGGCCTGATCGGCGACCACTGGAGTTGGCCGTGGGCCTTCTATATCAAGACGCCGCTGGCCGCCGTCATCGCCCTGGGCGCCTGGAGGATTCTGACGCCGTACGAAACGCCGACCGTCAAGGCGGCGGTCGACTTCGCCGGGCTGGCGCTGCTGGTCGTCTGGGTGGCCGCGCTGCAGACCATGCTCGGCGTCGGCCAGGACGACGACTGGTTCAATTCCCAATTCGTCGACGCGCTGCTGATCGTCACGCTGGTCGGGCTCGCCGCTTTCGTCATCTGGGAGGCGACCGATCGAAAGCCGATTGTCGATCTGAGCGTCTTCGCCAACCGCGGGTTTTCGGTGACGGTGGTCGTGATCGCCATGGCGTTCGGCGCTATTTTCGGTTCTATCGTGCTGGTGCCGCTGTGGCTGCAGACCAGCATGGGCTACACCGCAACCTGGGCGGGCTGCAATTCCGCCCTCAGCGGCGTCACCATGATCGTCGCCGCGCCGTTGACGACCGCCCTGATGACGCGCATCGACCATCGCGCCGTCGCCAGCGTGGGGCTGTTGATCAGCGCCGCCGCGTCGTTGATGCGGGTCGGCTACGACGACCAGATGACCTTCTGGCAGTTGATGTGGCCGCAGCTCGCGTTCGGCGCCGGCATGGTCATGAGCGTCATCCCGCTGTTGGACATGTCGACCGCCTCGCTGGAGGAAAAGGATGTCGCCTCCGGCGCCGGCCTGTTCAACTTCATCCGCACGCTGGCGAGCGCCCTTTCCACCGCCGCGATCGTCGCGCTGTGGAACAATCAGATCCGGGCCAGCGGCGCGGCTCTGGCCGGCGAATTGCAGCCTCGCGCCTTTCTCGAAGCCGCGGCGGCGGCCGGCATGAGCCATGACAAGGCGCTCAATCTGCTCGATCTCATGGTCCAAGGGCAAAGCGTGATGCTGGCGACCAACCGGACCTTCCTCATCGTCGGCGTCCTCCAGCTCGCGACGGCGGCGATCGTCTGGGTCGCGCCGAAGCCGCCCAAGCGGGCGGGCGGCGGCATGCCGCTGGCCCACTAGCCGACCGGGCGGCCCTTTTTCTCCGCCTTCCCCCCGCGCCGCTTTCCCCCCATATTGGCGCCATGCCGAAACCCGCCAAGCCCGCCATTCGCCCGACGCGCGCCAAGGCCGCCAGGCCCGACGTCCACCCGCTCGACGAGCATCTGGCGGCGTTGTTGAATCCGGCGCTGGTCGACAAGCCGCAAGCCTTCGGCGAGGCGCCGCAGGCGCGCTTCGCGCCGACCGCCGATTCGCACCCGCGCGGCCTGACCGGCGCGGCGGCGACGGTCGAATCGCTCAAGACGCTGCTCGAACTCGGCGACCCCAACATCCGCGACCGCCCGCCGTGGACGCCGCATCGCCCCGAGCGGCCGCAGAAGTCGGAGGGCGGGCGGCGCTTCCGGATCGCGTCGGAATTCGAGCCCAAGGGCGACCAGCCCGAGGCGATCCGCGAACTCGTCGAAGGAATCGCGAGCCGCGAGCGCGACCAGGTGCTGCTCGGCGTCACCGGCTCGGGCAAGACCTTCACCATGGCCAAGGTGATCGAGGCGACGCAGCGCCCGGCGCTGATCCTCGCCCCCAACAAGACGCTGGCGGCGCAACTCTACGGCGAGTTCAAGAGCTTCTTTCCCGACAACGCCGTCGAGTATTTCGTCTCCTATTACGACTACTACCAGCCCGAAGCCTACGTGCCGCGCACCGACACCTACATCGAGAAGGAATCGTCGATCAACGAGCAGATCGACCGCATGCGCCACGCCGCCACGCGGGCGGTGCTGGAGCGCGACGACGTCATCATCGTCGCCTCGGTCTCCTGCATCTACGGCATCGGCTCGGTGGAGACCTACACCGCGATGACCTTTGCGCTCGCCGTCGGCGACAAGATCGACCAGCGCCGGATCATCGCCGATCTCGTGGCGCTGCAATACAAGCGCTCGCTCGGCGACTTCGCCCGCGGCGTGTTCCGCGTGCGCGGCGACACCATCGAATTGTTCCCCGCCCACTACGAGGATCGCGCCTGGCGCATCGGCCTGTTCGGCGACGAAATCGAGTCGATCGTCGAATTCGATCCGCTCACGGGTCAGAAGACGCAGGACCTCGAATTCGTCAAAGTCTACGCCAACAGCCATTACGTGACGCCGCGCCCGACGTTGCTGCAATCGACCAAGGCGATCAAGGAAGAGCTGAAGGTCCGGCTCGCCGAGCTCGCCGCGCAAGGCCGCCTGCTCGAGGCGCAGCGGCTCGAGCAGCGCACGCTGTTCGATCTCGAGATGCTGGAGGCGACCGGCTCCTGCGCGGGAATCGAGAACTATTCGCGCTATCTGACCGGCCGCCGGCCGGGCGAGCCGCCGCCGACGCTGTTCGAATATCTGCCTGACAACGCCCTTGTCTTCGCCGACGAGAGCCACGTCACCATTCCGCAGATCGGCGGCATGTATCGCGGCGACTATCGTCGCAAGGCGACGCTCGCCGAATACGGCTTCCGCCTGCCCTCCTGCATGGACAACCGGCCGCTGCGCTTCGAGGAATGGGACGCGATGCGGCCGCAGACCGTCTGCGTCTCGGCGACTCCCGGCAAATGGGAGATGGAACAAACGGCGGGCGCCTTCGTCGAGCAGGTGATCCGCCCGACCGGCCTGATCGACCCGCCGGTGGAGATTCGCGCCGCGCGCACGCAGGTCGACGACCTGCTCGGCGAGGTCAAGCGCGTCGCGCTGCTG
>Ga0326728_10014704_pt1 | contig 16521 bp, 14 predicted proteins | sample MB3enrmetagenome_FD_207602 | JGI IMG/M metagenome (GOLD analysis project Ga0326728, IMG submission 207602) | Lab enriched peat soil microbial communities from McLean, Ithaca, NY, United States - MB31MN | ecosystem: Environmental > Terrestrial > Soil > Wetlands > Peat | place: USA: New York...
ATCAACCTGGTGGCCCGATGCCGACTTCCCAACCGCTCCAAACGCCGCTCCTATCCGCGAGAGGTGTGGGGGCGTGGCTACCATTTTCCCATCCGACGAAGGGAGAAAAACTAAGTGGCATTGGGCACGACTGCGTGCGCCACAGCTCAAGTTGGCGCGTATGGGGCGAAGCCCGGCGTTCGACCGGTTCGGCGGAAAGCTAGCGCAGCGGCCGTGGCTCGGACCAGGTCCCCGCGCCGCCGTGATCGTCGTTGGCGCGGACCCGCCACCACAGGGGCACGGCGGGCAGCTCGGTAAGGCTGACGCGGGTGTCGGGAACCATGCGCTCCAACACGAGCGGCCCTTGAAACGTGCCCGCATCGTCGATCTGGAGGGTGTAGGATGCCGCTCCCTCCACACCGGACCAGGCGAACTCGATGTATCCGTAGTGCGCCGTGCGTTCCTCGGGCGGACTCAGTGGCGCGGGCGCGGCCAGCGGGTCCAAGCCGGAGCCCTGCTTGACCGTAAGGGTGGCGGACCGGGTGACGCCCCCCAGCGTGGCCGTCACGGCGATGGAACGGGTCGATGTCGCCCAGGCGGTCTTAACCGGGAAGCTCTGCGTGCTGGAGCCCGCCGGCACGGTGACGGTGCTCGGAACGGAAACCAGCGTCGGGTCGTCCGACGAGATGTGAACGAGCGCTCCCTGTGGCGCTGGAGCCGCCGCGGCCAGCGTCAGGGTGCCCACGCCCGAGTGGCTCCCCGTGATGGTGGCGGGGTTCACGGCCAACGAGACGAGCGGCGACGGCGGACCCGGTGGCCCCACGGTCAGGGTTCCCGCGCAGTCGTTCTCTTTAGCCTTGGCCGAGATGCGCACCGAGGCGGCTTCCGGCGACTGGAACGTCGCGACGGCGAACGTTGCGGCCAGGGCGTTCGCATCCACGATCACCCGGGCCGGGCCCCGCGCTTTCGAAGGGTCGCTCGATGTCAGTTCGACGCTCGCGCCGCCCGCTGGAGCCGGCTCGCCCAACGTCACCAATCCCTGGGACGGGATGCCGCCCACCACACTGGCCGGCGTCAGAGTCAGCGCGGCCACTGTCGCGGCCAAAGGAGGAGGAGGGTACTCGAAGCTCCGGGCCTCGCTCCAGGCTCCGGCGGCGCCCGTGGAATCCACTCCGCGCACCCGCCACCACAGGCTGCCCGCAACCGGCAGCTTCAGCCTGAAGCGCGTGGCGCGGGTCGTGGCCTCGGTAACCAGCGGCGGCGTGAAGGATCGCGTCGAGCCAATCTGGATCGTGTAAGTCTCGGCCCACGGCAAGGCTTGCCAGGAGAATCCAACATACGGATTCGACGTCTTCGCGTTCGGGCCGGGGCGGACCAGCGTGGGCGCTGCCCTTTCGGGAGGCTCCGCGCAGAGCGCCAGGCCAATCCCGATCCAGCCGGCAACCATCGCCGCACCCGTTCCGCGCATGCCTTAATCTTAGATGACGCGGTCGGCCCTTTCAGTGACGCCCCTCTCCGGTTTTTTCCCCCCGCCCCCGCAGAGCCTTACCGCCCCCGCCGGCCTCAGCCCATCTGGCACGGCGTTACCCTATGGCAGGGCGGTGACCCCGGTCGCCGCCCCCCTCCGAGAGGGCCACCATGGCTTGCACATGAAGATTTCCCAAACGAACCCATCAGGCCTCGTATGTTAAACAAAATAAACCAGAAACTAGCTTAAAAACGAACCCACCAACGAACCCACCGCGCCGCTCGTGGGGTCAGCCCTTTCGGGCTGCGGCCGGGCTTCTGCCCGGCGGCCGCGGAACCGAGCGTATGGCTATGCCCGGCTACCACGGAGCCCAAACCCCGCGCAGCTTCATGTTATGCTGTTAGTTTGTTTCGATAGAGGCGCGGAGGCCATCAGTAGCCGCGGCCGCAGTTCCGAGTAGCTTCGGAGGCCCGGTGAAAGGGGCGCAGTCAGTCTCCGCCGAAATCGCCGGGGGAGCACACCCGTCCGCGGTTGGGGGGTAAGGACAACACCTGCCCACTGTCATCCGAATTCTAGAGAGATCCGGATGGAGCGCTATCGGAGTGGTGGGGGGCACCCCCCCTCCTATCTCCCCTCCAGCGCCCCATCCATTGAGAATATGAACGCGATCGAGCTAACACGGGCGCTGGTGGATATCGAATCCATCACCAACAACGAGGGGGCGGCCTGCTCCTTCCTGCTGGACTATCTCTCCATCCTGGCGGCGCGCACCGGCGGCCGCACGGAGGCCATGCCGGTGGAGTGCGGGCGGTTCAACGTCTTCGCCTGCTGGGGCGCGCCGCTAGTGACCCTATCGACGCACATCGACGTGGTGCCGCCGTTCTTTCCCTCGCGCGAGGACGACGAGTGGATCTATGGGCGCGGCTCCTGCGACGCCAAGGGAATCATCGCGGCCATGGTGGGCGCGGCGGAGCGGCTGCTCGAAGAGGGGCGGCGCGATTTCGGGTTGCTGTTCGTGGTCGGCGAAGAGCGCAACAGCGCCGGGGCGTTCGCGGCGGCGCGGGCTGCGCGCGGTTCTCGCTACCTGATCAACGGGGAGCCCACGGACAACCAACTGGCTCTGGGATCCAAAGGCACGCTGCGCTACGAGATCGTGGCGCACGGGCGTATGGCGCATTCGGCCTACCCCGAGCTGGGCGAATCGGCCATCGACAAGCTGCTCGATGCCCTCGATGCGATCCGGCGGATTCCGCTGCCAGGCGATCCGGTCTTGGGCCAGGGCACGCTGAACATTGGAACGATCTCGGGCGGACGCGCGCCCAACGTGGTCCCCGACCGGGCCCAGGCGGAGATCATGTTCCGCCTGGTCTCGGACGCCGATCCGATCCGGGAGGCGGTCACCCGGGCGACGGCCGGGCGCACGGAAGCCAGGGAGGCGATGTCGGTGCCCGCGGTGCGCCTGCACGGGCTGGACGACCTGCCCACCACGGTGGTGGCGTTTACGACGGACATCCCGGCCTTCGCCGGAGCCTGGGGCGAAGCGTTCCTCATCGGACCGGGGAGCATCCACGTGGCGCACACGCTCGATGAGAAGATCTCCAAGCGGCAGCTCGGCGAAGCTGTCGAAATCTACGCGAGGATGGTGAGAAGGCTGTCCGCGAAAAGCGAATAGCCGAGGATCGTATGCGGAAAATCGAAGTGGGAATCCTGGGCGCCACCGGCATGGTGGGCCAGCAATTCGTGAACCTGTTGCAGAATCATCCCTGGTTCGAGCTGACCTGGGCGGGCGCCAGCGCGCGCTCCGAGAACAAGAAGTACCGCGACGCCACGAGCTGGCGGCTGAACGGCGTGATGCCGGCAACGGCGGCGGAGCTGACCGTGGAGGAGTGCAAGCCGGGCAACGCGCCGAAGCTGCTCTTCTCGGCGACGGACGCTTCGGTCGCCACCGAAATCGAGCAGGCCTTCGCCCAGGCGGGGCACGTGGTGGTATCCAACTCGCGCAATCACCGCATGGAGGAGGACGTGCCGCTGCTGGTGCCGGAGGTGAATGCGGAGCACCTGCAACTGATCCCGTTGCAGCGCCAGCGGCGCGGCTGGAACGGGCAAATCGTGACCAACCCGAACTGCTCGACGGTGGTGCTGGCCATGGCGCTGGGGCCGATGAAGCCGTTCGGCATCACGCGCGTGGTGGTCAGCACCATGCAGGCTATCTCGGGCGCGGGCTACCCGGGCGTCGCCAGCATGGACATCGTCGCCAACGTGATTCCCTTCATCGGCGGCGAAGAAGAGAAGATGCAGCAGGAGACGCAGAAGATCCTGGGCGATTTCCGGAGTGGCCGCGTCGAGCCGCTCTCCGCGCGGGTAAGCGCGCACTGCAACCGCGTGCCGGTGGTGGATGGGCACACAGTAACCGTTTCCGTCGAGTTTTCTTCCAAGCCTTCCGAGCCGGAGCTGCTCTCGGCTCTGGGAGCATTCAGCGGGCTGCCGCAGGAGCGCAAGCTGCCCAGCGCGCCGCCCCGTCCGGTGATCTACATGCCGGAGGCGAATCGTCCGCAGCCCCGGCGCGACGCCGAGCGGGAGCGCGGGATGGCCGTGTTCGTGGGCCGGCTGCGGCCCTGCCCGGTCTTCGATTACAAGTTCGTTGCGCTGGGGCACAACACGGTGCGCGGCGCGGCCGGCGCGGCCATTCTCAACGCCGAGCTGATGTATACGGAAGGACTCCTCGACTAATGATCGTGATGAAATTCGGCGGCACGTCGGTGGAATCGGCGGCCGCCATCTCGCGGGTGGCTGGCATTGTGCGGGCGCGCCTCGACCGGCAGCCGGTGGTGGTCGTTTCGGCGATGGGCAAGACCACCAACAGGCTGCTGGCCATGGCGGCGGAGGCGGCCGAGGGGCAGCGCGAGCGGGCGCTCGAGCAACTCAACGCGCTGCGCGAGTACCACTTCGAGGAAGCCCGGCCCCTGGTGGCCCAGGCGGACGTTGCGGAACTCGAGAGCCTGGTGGCCGCGCATTTCCACGAGCTCGAAGAGTTGCTGGGCGGCTTGGCGCTGATGGGCGAATTGACGCCCCGCCATATCGACGCCGTTTCGAGTTATGGCGAGCGCCTGTCGAGCCGCATCGTCACGCTGGCCTTCCGCGCCGCCGGAATGGATGCCGTCCACCTGGATTCGCGCCGCCTGATCGTGACCGACCGGCGTCACACGCAGGCCGCGCCTCTCTACGCGGAGTCCTACGCGCGGCTGAGCCGGGAAGTCGCGCCGCTCGCGCAGGCGGGCCGGGTGGTGGTGATGGGCGGCTTCCTGGGTTCCACCGAGGACGGTGTCACGACCACGCTTGGGCGCGGCGGCTCCGACTTCACGGCGGCCATCGTGGGCGCGGGCATCGGCGCCGAAGAGATACAGATCTGGACCGACGTGGACGGCATGATGACCGCCGATCCGAACAGCGTTCCCGAGGCGCACCGGCTAAAGGTGCTTTCCTTCTCGGAGGCCGCCGAGCTGGCCTATTTCGGCGCCAAAGTGCTGCATCCGGCCACCGTCTGGCCGGCGGTCGAGAAGAACATTCCGGTGCTGATCCTCAATTCGCGCAAGCCGCTGGCGCCCGGCACGCGCATCATTCGCGAGGCGGTAGCTTGCGCCAACCCGGTCAAGTCGATCGCCTGTAAGAAGAACATCACGGTGGTGGACATACGCTCCACGCGCATGTTGATGGCCCACGGGTTCCTGGCCCGCATCTTCGAGGTGTTCGACCGCTGCGAGACGCCGGTGGACATGGTTTCGACCTCCGAGGTCAGCGTTTCCGCGACCATCGACAACACCCGCCGCCTAGCCGAAATTCGCGCTGAGCTGGAACATTTCGCCGAGGTCTCGGTGCTCGACCAATGTGCGATCGTGTGCGTGGTGGGAGATAATATCCGGTACACGCCGGGCATCGGCGCGCGGGTCTTCCCGGCGCTGGGCGGCGTGAACGCGCTCATGATTTCCCAGGGCGGCTCGCAGTGGAACCTGAGCGTGGTGGTGAAAGAGGCGGACGTGCTCCAAGCCGTGCGCGCTCTGCACGCGGAGTTCTTCCGGGAACTCGACCCGGCGGTGTTTGAATGAACCTGGCGATTGTGGGTTACGGAAAGATGGGGCGCCTGGTAGAACAACTGGCCCCCGAATACGGCTTCCAGGTCGCGCTGAAGCTGGACGAATTCAACAACGTCGATTTCGCCGGCATCACGCCGGAGAACTTCGCGGGCGTGGACGTGGCGGTGGAGTTTTCAATTCCCTCGGCGACGGTGCAAAACATTCAGCGTATCGCAGCGCTGGGCGTGAACCTGGTGGTCGGTACGACCGGCTGGCTGAGTGAGCTCGAGCGGGTGAAGGCGACTGTCGAGCGGAGCGGGATCGGCCTGGTCTGGAGCCCGAACTTCTCTGTCGGCGTGAACGTCTTCGCGCGCCTTGTGGCCGAGGCGGCGCGGCTGCTGGCCAACGAAGAGGAGTATGGCGCCTGGGCCTGGGAGATCCACCACTCCACCAAGAAGGACGCGCCCTCTGGTACACTGCTCAAGCTGGTGGACGAAATGAAGAAGGCGGGATACGGGCGGCCGATTGATGCGGCGTCCAACCGCGCCGGCCGGCATCCGGGCACGCACGAGATCGGGTTCGATTCCGCCGCCGACACCATCACGCTGCGGCACACGGCGCGGAGCCGGGAAGGGTTCGCCCGCGGCGCGCTCAAGGCCGCGCGGTGGGTGGCCGGGAAGAAAGGGTTCTTCGAGTTCGGCCAGGTGCTTTTCAAGGAGGTCTGAACATGTTTACGGGATGCGGAACGGCCCTGGTCACGCCATTCCGCAGAGATTTCACACTGGACGAAGCGGCGTTGCGCCGGCTGGTGCGGCGGCAGATCGAAGCGGGGATAGATTTCCTGGTGCCCTGCGGCACCACGGGCGAGAACCCGACGCTCCAGCGCGCCGAGCACCTGCGGGTGGTCGAGATCGCCCTCGAAGAGGCGCGGGGGAAGGTCCCTGTGGTGGCGGGCGCGGGCGGGTACAACACGGCCGAGGTGATCGAGCTGGCCCGGGAAGTCGAGGCGGTGGGCGCGAGCGGCATCCTCTCGGTGACTCCGTATTACAACAAGCCGTCGCAAGAGGGCCTGTACCAGCACTATAAGGCGATTGCCGCCGCGGTGCGATTGCCCATCATTGTTTACAGCGTGCAAGGGCGGACCGGCGTCAACGTGGAGCCTTCCACCTTCAAGCGGCTCTCCGAGATCGACAACATCGTGGGCGTCAAAGAGGCCTCCGGCAACATCGCGCAGATCGGCGCCATCGTGGCGCAAACGCCGGCGCGGTTCCACGTGCTCTCGGGCGACGACATGCTGGCGCTGCCGGCCATCGCGGTGGGCGGGCGCGGGCTGATCTCGACTACCAGCAACGAGATTCCGGCCGAGATGGCCCGCCTGGTCCGGTGCTGCCTCGAGAACGATTTCGCCGCCGCGCGCGAGTTGCAGAAGAAGTACCTGCCGCTGATGGAAGTCAACTTCGTCGAGTCCAACCCGATGCCGGTGAAGGCCGCCATGGCGCTCATGGGCCTGCTCGAACCGGTGTGGCGGCTGCCCATGGTCGCGCCCAAACCCGAGAACCTGGCCCGAATCCAAAAGGTCCTCGAAAGCCTCGGCCTCCTTCACGCCCATGCTGCAAGCTGATATCGAGAAGCTGTTCGACGAGAAACCGGATAGCTACACGGCGGAGGACTTCCGCCTGTTCGAGGCTTTCAAGGCCGCGCTGAACCGGGGGGAGGCGCGCGCGGCCGAGCCCGATGCCTCCGCCCAGAGCGGCTGGCGCGTGAATGCCTGGGTGAAGAAGGGCGTGCTGCTCGGGTTTCGGATGGGAAAGCTGGTCGACATGTCGGCCGGCCCGCTGCCCTTCTTCGATAAGTCCACCTATCCGGTGAAGCGCCTGGCAGTGGCCGACGCGGTGCGCATCGTGCCCGGCGGATCGAGCATTCGCGACGGCTGCTACGTGGGCCGGGGCGTCACCTGCATGCCTCCCATGTACATCAACGTCGGCTCGTACGTCGGCGAAGGCACCATGATCGATTCGCACGCGCTGGTGGGCAGTTGCGCGCAGGTGGGCTCTCACTGCCACATCTCGGCCGCGGCGCAAATCGGCGGCGTGCTGGAGCCGGTGGGCGCTTTGCCGGTGATCGTCGAGGACGATGTGCTGGTGGGCGGCAACTGCGGCGTCTACGAGGGCACGGTGGTCAAACGCCGCGCCGTGCTGGGCACAGGCACCATCCTGAACCGCTCCACGCCGGTGTACGATCTGGTGCGCGGCCAGGTCTACGCCGCCGGCGCGGAGGAGCCGCTGGTGATTCCCGAGGAAGCCGTGGTCGTTTCAGGCGCGCGCGCCATCCCGCGCGGTCCGGGCAAAGACTGGGGCATCTCTCTGTATACGCCCGTCATTGTGAAGTACCGCGACGCCAAGACCGACGCCAAGCTGCAGCTTGAAGACCTGCTGCGATAGCCCGTCCCTAGCGGGGACGGCGGGCCTGTGCCCGGCCCTTCCATGCCCCGCCGCGGCCACGCCAGTAGTTGAGTGCCGACCAGACCGTCGCGGCGGTGTAGAACAGTGCGACCAGGGGCAGCGCCAGCGCCCACAGCGGCGAGAGCCGGTAGAGACGCAGCACGGGCAGGTAGGCGGCTATCATCATCAGCCAAGCCAGCGCCGCCAGCTTCGATCCGAAGCCCAACGCCAGCGCGGGCGGGAGCGCGTACATCGCCAACATGCCCGCCACCGTCCCGGCCAATTGCAGCGGGGAGTAATCGAGCTGTGTGAAGGCGCTGCGCGCAATCATGCGCCCGATCTCGGCGAACGTGCCGTATTCCCGGATGCTGTGGGTGGTGCAAGACAGTCCCATCCAGATTCGGCCGCCGCTCCGCTTCACCGCGCGGGCCAGCGCGCAATCGTCGATCAGCGCGCCGCGAATGACCTCCATTCCGCCGCAGCGATCGAGCGCCGCGCGGCGGATGAGCACGCAGCCGCCCGCCGCGCCCGCCGTAGCGTGCCGGCCGCTCACAATCCAGCGCGGCGGATAGAGCTTGAGGAAGAAGAAGACGAAGGCCGGAATCAGCGCCTTCTCCGCCACGGTCTCCGAGCGCAGCTGAACCATAAGCGACGCCAGGTCGTAGCTGTGCGCCTCGGCCAGGGCCACCAGTTGGGCCAGGTTGCCGGGATCGTGGACGATGTCGGCATCCGTGAGCAGGAAGTAATCGGGCTTCGAACGGGCCGCCTCGCGGAGGCCCTCCGAGAGCGCCCAGAGCTTTCCGGTCCAACCCTCCGGAAGCGGCCCGGCGGCGAGCACGCGCGCCCCGGCCTGCTGTGCAACCGTGGCCGTAGCGTCGGTGCTGTGGTCGTCCACCAGGATGACTTCGAATGGGCCGGGGTATTCCTGCGCAACCATGGATGCGACCGCCTTCCCAACGACGCCCGCCTCGTTGCGGGCCGGAATCACGACGGCGACGCGCCGTGGCGGCGGAGGTGCATCCGCGAGCTTGGCCTCCCGCATCCACCAGAAGAAACCGCGGCCCGCCAGCAGATAGACCCAAATCGCCACCGCGACGGCGGCCGCCCACTCGACGGGCGTCGCGCCGGCACAGCGCAGCAGCAAGTCGCACGTCGGATCGGCAGACAAGCCTAAGAGGATAGCGCACGCAGCGCCCGCGCGGCGGCGGAGGTACGTTATCATGGGCATGGAGAGACGTTGCCAAGCCGTTCGCGGGGCCCGCGATGGGGTTGATCACGCTAGCCGGACAACCGGGTTGCCGGCACGAAGAGGTGGCGCGCCTCACCGCGCAGTTGCTGAGCTTCGAACTAGTGACCGAGTCTCGCCTGAGCGGCATGATCGAGCAGGAGTTCGGCGGGCAGGCGCCGCTTCCCGACAAGGCATTTCCGGACGCCGTGCTGTCGATCGTCGCGCGCCTGGCGCGGGAGCACCACCTGGTGGTCTCGGCCGAGGGCGCGGAGCTACTGTTCAAGAGCTTCCCGGGCGTGCTGCGCGTGCAGGTAGTGGCGCCGGAGGCCTGCCGTCTGGGCACGCTGATGCTGGATCATCGCCTGGACCGGCCGGCCGCCCGCGCCTTGCTGCGCGACCTCGATCGGCAGCGGAAGACTTACCGCAAAGAGAAACTCGGGAAGGCCGCTACGCCGCCGGACTCCTTCGACCTGGTGTGCAACACGGAGTCTCTCGAGACCGAAGGCGTGGCGCGCCTCATCCGTGGCGCGGTGGAAGCGCGCGGGCTGCTCGAGCAGGGCCTATTGTCGGCCGCCGCCGAGGCCCACCTGCAATTCAAGGCGCGGCTCAGACTCGCGAAGTACGGCATCGTCGCCCCCGCCCGGGCCAGCCTCAAGAAGACCGCATTCATGCACCCCAGCGAGGAAGTCTTCGCCAACCTGCTGGACTTCTATTGCGTGGCCTGGGAGTACGAGCCGCGCAGCTTTCCCATCCAGTGGGACAAGGACGGCAAGGTGCTGGAAGCCTTCACGCCGGATTTCTACCTTCCCGAGTTCGACCTGTACGTCGAGCTGACCACCATGAAGCAGTCGCTGGTCACCAGGAAGAACCACAAGGTCAAACTGTTGCGCATGGTGTATCCCCAAGTGAACATCCAGGTGTTTTACCAGAAGGACTTCGAGAACCTGATCTTCAAGTACGGCCTGGCCGAGCGGCTCGGCAGGCAACCCCAGGGGCTGGCCGCGCGATGAAGCCGCCGCCGCCGGAAATCGAGCGAATCCTGTTCACCGAGGAGCAGGTGACGCAGCGGATCGCCGAAGTGGGGGCCGAGATCAGCGAGAAGTATCGCGGCCGCGAGCTGAAGCTGATCGGGGTGCTGAAGGGATCGGTGTTCTTTCTCACCGCGCTGGCCAGGCAGATCGACGTGCCGGTAAAGATCGATTTCCTGGCCATCTCGAGCTTCTCGAGCCAGCCTTCGGCCCCCGGCCTGGTGCGCATCGCGAAAGATCTGGACGACACCATCGAGGGCCAGGATGTGCTGCTGGTGGAAGACATCGTGGACACCGGATTCACGGCCCGCTACCTGATGCGGACGCTGGCCGCGCGCGGCCCCAACACGCTGGCGCTGTGCACGCTGCTGGACCGCACCTCCCGCCGGATTGTCCAGATTCCGGTGGAGTTTCGCTGCTTCGAGATCCCCGACCGCTTCGTGATCGGCTGCGGTCTGGACTACCTGCAGCTCTACCGGAACCTGGGCTTCATTGCGGTGATGAAGCACGAAAGGAGCCAGTAGCGGGGATGACCAGGGCGGAAGACCGTTGTCCCGGGCGGCGAATCGTTGTATACCTTGTACAGGGACCGCCCGTCAACGTTGTATGAAGGAGAATTCCATGAGCATTCTAAGAACGCGCCGATCCGCTTCGCGCGGATGGATTGGGACGGCCATGCTGGCGCTGCTTTTTCTGTTTGCAGCCAGCCTGATTGCCGACGACAAGAAGGACGAGAAGAAGCCGGCCAAGGTTGTTCCGGCGCAACATGGCGCTACGCCCGCCGTTCAGCACCCGAACCCGACGCCGCCCCCGCCGCCGCAGAACGGCGCTCCCGCCGTCCAGCATCATATCCAGACGCCGGCCGTGACGCCCCAGAACAGCGCTCCCGCCGTCCAGCATCATATCCAGACGCCGGCCGTGACGCCCCAGAACAGCGCCCCCGTATACCAGCGCCAGAACCAGACGCCGGCCGTCGTCCGCCCGAGCAATCCTTCGGTCGTTCACACGCCTGGCGTCTACCAGGGTAACCAGGCCGGGCACGGCGCCTACACCGGGGGCCCCGGCAGACCCGCGGGATACCCCAATAGCGGGGCGCAGGTCTATCACGGCCCGAATAACACCGTGGCCCACTTCCATGCCAACGGCCAGGTAAGCGTCATTCAGACGCCGGGGAGAACGATCTATCACAGTTCAATGGGCAGCCGCACGGTAATCGTAAACCGGCCGGGCGGCCAGGTCATCGTGGCCCACGGAGGCGGGTTTGGCTATTCGCAGAGGCCCTTCGCTTTCCGGAACCAGACGTATGTCCAGCGGACTTACTATGTGAACAACGTCGCCTATGTGCACGTTTACCGGCCGTACATGTACCGCGGATTTGCTCTGAATGTCTATGCTCCCATGCGCTATTATTCCCCCGGGTTCTACGGATGGGCCTACTCTCCGTGGAGCATGCCGGTGGCTTATAGCTGGGGCTGGGGAGGCAGTCCGTGGTTCGGGTTCTATGGCGGTTACTTTACGCCTTACCCGGTCTACAGGAGTCCGGCGTTCTGGCTGACGGACTACATGTTTGCGGCAACGTTCCAGGAGGCGTACCAGGAGCGGATGGCCGCGGCGGCCGCAGCGCAGGCTAATTACGCGTACGATAGCCAGGCCGGTCTCACGCCTGCCGTGAAGGACGCCATTTCGCAGGAAGTCCAGCGGCAGCTCCAGGCGGAAAGATCCGAAGCGCAGTACTCCGGAGCGGCCGCGTCCTCGAACGGTCTGCCTCCGGGGTTGAACGACGGGAACGCGCACGTGTTCGTGGTGGCCCGGGGAATGGACGTCTCCAGTGTGGCCGTGGGAGGGGAGTGCGCCCTCAGCGAAGGCGATGTGGTCCAACTAGGCGTTGATGCGCCGCGGGACGCGGATAGCGCCGGCGTGGTGGTGCTGGCCAGCAAGGGCCAGGATTGCCGAAGGGGCACCATCGTTTCGGTGCAGTGGCCGGATCTGATCGAGATGCAGAACCACATGCGCGAGACCCTGGACCGGGGCCTCGAGGAACTCCGCGCGAAGCAGGGACAGGGTGGCCTGCCAGCGCTGCCCGCCTCGGCCGCCAGCGACCCGGTGCAGGCGCCGTTCGCGGCCCAGGCGCCGCCGCCGGATGCCAACGTCGCCGCCGAGCTGAGGCAGGAGGCGGATCAGGCGAACCGGGCCGAGCAGCAAGTGGTCAGCCTGGCCGCCGCGCCGCAAGCGGATGTCCCCGCGGCGCCGGCGAGAATCGCCCTGGGCCAGAGCATCGACTCCGTGGCCTTGACGCTTGGTGAGCCCCAGAAGGTAGTCGATCTGGGAGCCAAGCAGATCTACGTCTACCCGGATTTGAAGGTTACTTTCACCGACGGAAAAGTGAGCGACGTACAGTAACTCGTCTCTAACGCTTGGAAATCGCGCCTGGCGTGGGGCCTCCGCGGACGCGGCGGAGGCCCAGGGCCATGTAGAATGGAGACGATACCCCGCGGGCGCGTAGCTCAGGTGGATAGAGCATCAGCCTTCTAAGCTGAGGGTCGCTGGTTCGAGTCCAGCCGCGCCTACCAGTCATCGTCTCCCTGCCCTTATCGCTTCGCGGCGTTGTGCTTCTGGTTGTAGATCCGCGCGCTTTCCTTGTTCAACTGGCGGTTGACCTGCGCCTTTTGATTGTTGGTCAGATGGCCGCCGTTGGCGGCGCGGTCCGCGTGCACCTCATGGTTGATGGCGGCCTCGTGGCCCTCTGTTTTCGCCGCCTCTCCCGCAGTCATCTGGCCGGAACGGATTCCTTGCGCGATGCGATCCTGCTGGTTCTCGCGCCGGGCGTCTACCTCGTTGTTGCCGTAGTGCTGCTGTGCGGCGTTGTGCTTGTCGTTGTAAATATCCCCGCTCAGCCGGTTCTGCTGACGGTTGATCTGCGCCTTCTCCGGGGCGGTCAGTTGGCCGTTGTTGGCTTGGCGGTCGGTGCGAATCTCGCTGTTGAGATTGGCCTCCTTGCTCTCCAGGCGGGACGTTTCTCCAGCGGTCAATTGGCCGCTGGCAACGCCGTTGGCGATCCGGTCCTGCTGGTTTTCCTTGCGCTGGGAAATCGTGGTGTCCTGGCCGGCCGTTTGCGCGTACACGGACGGGATAAGCATCGCGGCCGAGACGGCCACTGTCATGACGAAGCGTTTCATGGCTCCTCCTGTGTTTCGATTTGTCGATTGCTCTCACAGATACAAACTCCGCAGCCGCCGTCAAGTTCCGAAAACGCGGAAAACTTTTTCGACTTAGGGGCGCCGCCTTATGATAAGGTGAGTGGGTGTGGCCGGGAGAACATCTATGAGAATGGCGGGTGTCATGATGGTGGTGATGGTTGCGGGCGGCGCGTGGGGGCAATCCGGCGTGGCGATTCAGAACGTCGCGGGGCGGAAGACGGTGAGTCTGAACGGCTCGTGGCAGGCGATCGTCGATCCTTTTCTGACCGGATACTACGACTACCGATGGCAGCCGGACGCAGAGCACGGCTTCGGGGCGAACCGGAAACCGCGGAGCAAGAGCGAGTTGGTGGAGTACGATTACGACCGCTCGGCGCGCTTGCAAGTTCCAGGGGACTGGAACACGCAGCGGCCCGAGCTGCTGTTCTACGAAGGCGCCGTCTGGTACAAGCGCGACTTCGACTACAAGCTGGAGCCCGGGAGGCGGCTGTTCGTATACTTCGGAGCGGCCAATTACCATGCGACGGTTCTCTTGAACGGCAAGCTGCTCGGCGAACACGTGGGAGGATTCACGCCCTTCGCGTTCGAGATCACCGGACTGGTGCGCGAGAAGGGCAACTTCCTGATCGCGATGGTGGAGAACCAGCGGCGCATGGAGGGCGTGCCTACCGTCAACACGGACTGGTGGAATTACGGCGGGCTGACGCGGGATGTGCAACTGGTGGAGGAGCCGGAAACATTCGTTCAGGATTATTCCATCCAGCTCGAGAAGGGATCGCGCCAGCGGGTGGCCGGATGGGTGCGGCTGAACGGAACGCGGCTGGGGCAGAAGGTGACGGTGGAGATCCCCGAGGCGGGCGCGGTTTTCGCGGCCACTACCGACGAGCAGGGCTACGCGAGGTTCGGCGGCGAGGCGCAACTCACGCTGTGGAGTCCCGAGGAGCCCAAGCTATACGAGGTGGCGGTGGAAGCGGAGACCGACCGGGTGCGCGACAGCATCGGTTTCCGGACGATCGAAACATCGGGCGCGAACATTCTGCTGAACGGGAAACCGATCTTTTTGCGCGGCATTACGATGCACGCCGAGGCGCCGTACCGGACGGGCCGGGCCTGGTCGGAAGACGACGCGCGAACGCTGCTGGGCTGGGCCAAAGAGCTGCACGCGAACTTCGTGCGGCTGGCGCACTATCCGCACGACGAGCGCATGGTGCGGCTGGCGGACCGCATGGGGCTGCTGGTGTGGGCCGAGATTCCGGTTTACTGGACAATACAATTCGGGAATCCCCAGACTCACGCGAACGCCGAGAACCAGTTGCGGGAGATGATTGCGCGCGACAAGAACCGGGCCTCGGTGATCCTTTGGTCGATGGGCAATGAAACGCCACTGGGCGAGGCGCGGTTGAGTTTCTTGAGCCGGCTGGCGGAGCGAGCGCGGCGCGAAGATCCCACGCGCCTCATCACCGCAGCGCTCCAGGCGCACTACGCGGACGAGGCGACGGAAATGCTGGACGACCCGCTGGGCCAGTTCCTGGACGTGCTGGGATGCAACGAATACGTGGGCTGGTACGACGGGCCGCCCGAAAAAGCCGACCGCATCCAATGGAAGACGCCGTACGACAAGCCGCTGGTCATGAGCGAGTTCGGCGGCGGCGCGCTGCAAGGGTACCACGGCGACGAGCAGACCATCTTCACCGAAGAGTTCCAGCGCAAGGTCTACCAGCACCAGATCGGCATGCTGAAGCGGATTGGGTTCCTGCGTGGCACGTCGCCGTGGGTGCTGATGGATTTCCGCTCCCCCAAGCGGATGTTGCCGGGCATCCAGGACTACTTCAACCGGAAGGGACTGATTTCCGAGCGGGGCCAGAAGAAGGCGGCGTTCTTCACGATGCAGGAGTTCTACGAATCGGTGGAGAAAGAGGGCCTGCCGCGTTGATCCAGCGGCCGCGGAAGACGAAACGGCCAGTGGTTCTGTAAACTAAGGGAATGCACTTTTTTCGGCCGCTGGCACTGCTGGCGGTGGCGGCGGCCGGCAGCTACGCGGCACAACCTGCGGCGAATGGCTCGGATGCGATCCAGCGCGCCTTGGGCCGGCTTTATAATTTCGATTTCACGGGGACACACGCGATTCTGGACCGCCAGATCGCCGAGAACCCAAACGACTCACTGGCCTATGGAATGCGCGCCTGCGCCTACCTGTTTACGGAGCTGGACCGGCTGTCGATCCTGGAGGCGGAGTTCCTAAGCGACGACGACCGCATCATCGACAAGAAGAAGGGGAAGCCCGACCCGAACCTGAGGAAGGCGCTGATGGACGCGCTGGAGATGGCGCGCAGGCTGGCGCTGGCCAAACTGGATCGAGAACCCCGGAACACGGACGCGCTGTTCACGCTGTGCCTGGTCTCGGGCGTGCAGACCGACTACGCGGCGCTGGTGGAGAAGCGGCAGTTCTTCAGCCTGGTATTCGCCAAGCAGAGCCAGAAGTACGCGGTGCGCCTGCTGAAGGAGAACCCGAAGTTCTACGACGCGTATCTGACGGCCGGCGTGAGCGAGTACCTGCTGGGGTCGATGCCGTTCTTCCTGCGCTGGTTCATCCACTTCGACCAGGTGCAGGGCAACAAGGCGAAGGCGATCGAGAACCTGGAGCTGGTGGGCCGGTCGGGAGTGTACCTGCGGCCGTTCGCCAAGATCCTGCTGGCCATCATCTTCATGCGGGAGAAACAGCCGCAGAAGAGCGAAGCGCTGCTGAAGGAGTATTCGCTGGAGTTTCCCGAGAACCGGCTGGTTCGTCACGAGCTGGCGCGCATCGCGCAGTTGAAGCGGTGAGGGGCCGCACTAGGGAAAGCGGGCTAAGGACTCGTCAGTAAGTAACCGCTCCAATCTTCGGAGACCGCAAGGACTCGCGAGGACATCTTGCCGAGTGCAAGAAGGCGCTCGGAAAACTGAGCAAAGGCGCTTCCTGCCGCCGATGAACGCCGATGAACGCCGATTGAACCTGAATTCCGAAGTTCCCCGCCAGCGCTCCCGCCAACGAATTGAGACAACGGAGGAATGGAATCAAACGCACCGGACAATCCAGTCCCGCGCCAGATCACCGCTCTATTGTCGAACGA
>Ga0326728_10014705_pt1 | contig 16521 bp, 9 predicted proteins | sample MB3enrmetagenome_FD_207602 | JGI IMG/M metagenome (GOLD analysis project Ga0326728, IMG submission 207602) | Lab enriched peat soil microbial communities from McLean, Ithaca, NY, United States - MB31MN | ecosystem: Environmental > Terrestrial > Soil > Wetlands > Peat | place: USA: New York...
CGGATAATCCCGCGAGAGCCGCATAGTGAGCTTTGATGTGGCCTAGAGCTAGTGTCCCAAGCAGCACTACGATTGGAATTGCAGCCACTATTGTGGACAGAAACCAGCGGCCCATCGGGTCATATCCCTGCTGCCAGGGAGCCGAGAGCATCGGCAGTTTCAAGACAAATACGGAGGCGATTACACCCGCGGCAACTACCAAGGCAGATACAACATAATTGGGTTTAGGTTGAGAAGGTGTGGGAGCTTTCCGAGCAGGCGGTGCGATAACTGTTGAAGAACTCAAGTGGTACCTCCCTGATTGGTCATGGAAATGGGCGGACGACACCGCCTTTCCCCTCGCCGCACTTTTGGCGAGCTTTGCGTGATCGGGGAGACAATACTACATATCATCTAATCAGACAAGCTGATAAGATGGGCGGCCGAGATTTATTCTCTGTTGTTACTTGGAGGCTCCCTAATGAATCCCAGGTCATTGACCGACCTTGCCCCTCTCCCTCGCGCCACTTTGAGCGAACAAGTAGCGAAACGACTGGCTACTCGAATCACGGAGGGAAGTTGGTTGCCCGGCGAGAAACTTCCCTCGGAATCGGAACTCTGCAAGGTATTCAATGTCGGCCGCTCCAGCTTGCGTGAAGCGATTACTTCACTAGCCTTTATCGGTTTGATTCGTGTCCGTGCCGGCGGAGGAAGCTACGTCGCGGAACAACCATCAGCCTATCTCACGCGCCCTTGGCTGAAGAGCGGGCAACTTACCAGTGCGAAGGCGTTTGGTGAGTTCCTTGAGGCCCGTCTTATTCTCGAATCCGTGGTCGTCGGCCTCTGCGCCGAACGAATCTCGCCGGGAGAACTTGATGAAATGGAACTCCTGGTTGAGCAGATGAAGACCTCGGTCCACGATTCTCGAGCGTTTTCCGAACTTGACTTAGCTTTTCATCTCTTTGTGGGGAGGGCCTCAAAGAACAACGTCCTTAACAACATACTTTCGAGCATCCGTGAGCAGTCAATGGAATTGATTACAAAGAGCTTGCTTCTGGAAGAAGGGATCGAATATTCCCTGCGTACCCACATCAAGATTTTCGCAGCCCTGCGACATCACAATCCTGCAAAAGCGCGAGAGGCCATGCGCATTCACCTGCAACTCTTTCAGCGCGGCTACCATGTCCTCTTCGAAAACCGTGAATTGACCAAGGACTGAGGTCTCCACATTGAAAGCTCAGCTCAAGCTTCCGAACCAAACAAGGCGAACCGTCTACACTACGGCACATTGAGCCAAAGTCCCTAAGGCAGACGTTTGGAGCAGGCCACTGCGCTGCCCGAGCCAGCGCGCGGCGGGACCGCGTACCAGCGAACGATGTGAGCTTGATGTTTCCCACGAGCCTTTGGGTTAGAGCCAAGGGCGCGATCGGCACCCCGATTCCTATCCTCGGGGGCTTCCAAACCTACGTCGCAGCCGTGATCCAGCCTGCAAACTACCTCGACGAAAAAAACGTACGTAAGAATGCATTTCAAACTTGTCTGATGAGCTGATATGCAGTATTGTTGGTCCACTCAAATGCCACTGAGTGTACGAACGATGACCGTAGTCTCCTGGCAATGAAGAGACTGCAACGTAGGAAAGAGCCATTGGAGGGCGGCCAGACCGTCCGCCTAAACAAGGGGTTTCATGAGCACAATCATAGAATCTTCCGCAATCATTGAATCATTCAAAGCGCGTGCTGAGGCCGTCAGCGCGAAAGTGGAGAGAGTCGCAAACAAAGAGCTGGCGCTGGAGTTAGTTGTCCGCCTTTTACACAACGAGGGTGTGGAGGACCAGCCACGCTCACGCGCAGTGTGGGCGGCAAGCCCAATGGTCAATGCGTCCGACCAGAAGAAGCTCGCGGCATCCGTGCCGGGTCTCAAGTTCGAGGTGACTCTCGACCTAGCCGCTGACGCCAAGGTTGGCATCAGCCAGATGGACTGGGCGCTGGCCAACACTGGGACGCTAGTGCAGTCTGCCGATGAAGTGGACAAGCGACTGGTCTCGACTTTGCCGCTGCTGCATATCGCGTTGGTCTCCACCCGGGCGATACTGCCCGATCTTCCCTCGGTGCTCACCCGAGTCGATCCGATGAAGTCCGCGTATCTCTCTTTCATCACCGGACCCAGCCGCACAGCGGATATCGAACGCGTGCTGACCATCGGCGTACACGGTCCTGAGCGGCTCATCATCGTCCTCGTGGACGACCTGGAGGTAGCGGCATGAAAGACGAATTCAGACAATCCATTCTCGACGCCCTCTCCAATCCGAATCTGACGGGGGCGCTGGGAAACTTCTCCGTGGCCTATCGCGCAAACCGCACCACGGCCTATCAAGGCATCGACTTCGAGGCTTTGCGTACTCAGATTGCCAAGGTAAAATCCTCTGCCGCTTCGCACTTCGACGAACTCGCCGAGCAGTTTGTGAAGTCGGCCGAAGCCCGCGGCACCAAGGTGTTCCGCACAAGTGATCCGAACGCTGTCAGGGACTACATCCTGAAACTGGCGAAGGAACGCGGTGTCAAGAGCATCGTCAAATCGAAGTCGATGGCGACCGAGGAAATTCATCTCAACAAGCATCTTGAGAAGGCCGGCATTGACGTGCAGGAGACCGACCTTGGCGAATGGATCATTCAACTCGCCGGACAGACGCCTTCGCACATGGTGATGCCCGCCATTCACATGACCAAGGAAGAGGTCACCGAGGTCTTCAATGAGAAGGTAGAAGAGGGCCAGAAGCCGGACATTGCCAAGCTGGTGAAGTTTGCGCGCGGCAAGCTGCGCCCCATGTTCCTTAACGCCGACATGGGCATTAGCGGTGCAAACATCGCTGTGGCGGAAACCGGAAGTATCGCCATCGTGACCAACGAAGGCAATGCGCGTCTGGTCAGCACCCTGCCGCGCATCCATGTCGCTCTCGTCGGCTACGAGAAGCTTATCGAACACTTCAAGGACATCGCCCCGATCCTCACCGCGCTTCCCAAGAGTGCGACCGCGCAACTGCTCACCAGCTACGTCTCCATCATCAGCGGCCCTGCACCCAACACTGACGGAACGCCGAAAGAGTTGCACATCATCCTGATGGACAACCGTCGCACCGAAATGTCGCGCGATCCCCGTTTCAAGGAAGCGCTGCAGTGCATCCGCTGCGCATCGTGCCTCAACGTCTGTCCAGTGTTCCGCCTGGTTGGCGGACACGTCTTCGGCAAGGTTTATACCGGCGGCATAGGTACGATTCTCACAGCATGGTTTGACGCGCTGAAGGCGTCCGATGAAATCCAGAGTCTCTGCATTCAGTGCGGCAACTGTAAGGATGTCTGTCCGGGAAAGATAGATATCCCCGAACTGATTCTCGAACTGCGCCGCCGCCTTGCCGTGGAGCAGGGACAGCCGATGATCCAGAAGGCGATCTTCTCTGTGGTGAACAACCGTCATCTCTTCCACACCATGATGCGCGCCGCCTCTATCGGACAGATTCCGTTTGCCAAGGATGGTTTCATCCGTCATCTGCCGATGTTCCTCAGCACCCTGACGGAGAAGCGCTCGTTACCGACGATTGCGGCGGTGCCGTTCCGCGACCGCATCAAGAAAATAAAGCAGCCGAAGTGCGCCGAAAAAGCTGCGTTTTACGGCGGGTGCCTGGTTGACTTCGCGTATCCGGAGATGGGCGAAGCAGTCGTGAAGGTGCTGAACAAGGCGGGAATCGAAGTCATTTTCCCCGAGGGCCAGACTTGTTGTGGAGCGCCTGCACGCTATAGCGGAGCTTACGAAGTTGCGGCGCAGAACGGCGCGGACAACATCAAAGCGCTGCTGGCGGAAGATGTGAAATATGTGGTCTCCGCCTGTCCTACCTGCACGGTGGCACTGAAGCAGGACTTCATCGCGAATCTGGAAGCTGTGGGCCGCACGGCTGATCTGCCCGCAGCACGGCAATTGGCAGAAAAGGTTGTGGACTTCTCGACACTGGCGAGCCATCTGCTGGAACAAGGCAGGCTCAAGTTCAAGGCCAGCCTTAAGACCAGCAAGTTCACCTATCACGACTCCTGCCACTTCAAGCGCACGCTGCACGCCGACCAGAATCCGCGCAAGCTGATGAAGCAGGCGGGATATGAGTTGGTGGAGATGGACGAGTGCGATATGTGCTGCGGCATGGGCGGCTCTTATACGCTGAAGATGCCGGAAATTTCCACGCCAATTCTGGAACGCAAGCTGGGCAACATAGAGAAGGCGGGCGCTCCCTTGCTACTTATCGATTGCCCGGGTTGCGTCATGCAGATCGGTGGCGGTCTCGATAAGCGCGGCTCGAAAATCAAGGTGGAGCACACGGCACAACGCCTGGCAGATTGCCTCGAATAAACAATCTGGGACTCTGGCGCGGGTCAGAGTCCCAGAAGTCATTGGCCGCAAGTTAAAAGACAGCATGCATAAGCAAATGAGACCAAAATTGGCATCATTTCGCGCCTTTATGTGTCAGTCGAGCTGATATTTCTAGCCAACAGATATCCGTCTCTACCTGAAGCATTGGAACATGGAGCTCAGTCATGAAACAGAAAGTCACAATCGACGGCAATGAAGCTGCCGCTTATGTCGCACACAAAACGAATGAAGTGATCGCAATTTATCCGATTACTCCCAGCTCACCAATGGGTGAATGGAGCGACCAGTGGTCCTCTGAAAGCAAGGCCAACATCTGGGGCACGATTCCCTCGGTGTTTGAGATGCAGAGCGAGGCTGGCGCCTCCGGCACGCTGCACGGAGCGTTGCAGGCCGGAGCACTTACCACAACGTTCACTTCATCGCAGGGCTTGCTGCTGATGATTCCGAACATGTACAAGATCGCGGGGGAACTCACGCCATGCGTAATGCATGTGGCGGCCCGTGCGCTGGCGGCGCAAGGGCTCTCCATCTTTGGTGATCATCAGGATGTGATGGCAGTGCGGCAGACCGGGTGGGCGCTTCTGGCGTCCAACTCGGTGCAGGAAGTGATGGACACCGCGCTGATTGCGCAGGCGGCGACACTGGAATCGCGCATTCCGTTTGTACATTTCTTTGATGGTTTCCGGACCTCACACGAAGTGGCGAAGGTGGAACAGCTTGACGTGGAAGTGATGAAGGCAATGATCCCGCAGGAACTGGTCGAGTCGCACCGCAATCGTGCGCTCACCCCTGATCATCCTGTGGTGCGCGGCACGGCGCAGAACCCCGATGTGTATTTCCAGGCGCGTGAAACCGTCAATCCGTTTTACATCGCACTCCCTGAGATTGTGCAGAACGCGATGGATCGCTTCGCGGGTCTTACCGGGCGTCAGTACAAACTTTATGAGTACATCGGCGCTCCCGATGCCGAGCGCGTGATCATCCTGATGGGCTCCGGAGCGGAAGTTGCGGAAGAGACGCTTGAGAAGCTTCTGGCCCGGGGCGAAAAGGTCGGCATCCTCAAGGTTCGCCTCTATCGCCCATTTGCCTCTGAGCTCTTCTTGCAGGCGCTGCCGAAAAGCGTGAAGTCGATTGCTGTACTGGACCGCACAAAGGAGCCGGGCTGCGCAGGCGAGCCGCTCTACGGCGATGTGCTCACGGCGCTGGCCGAGGGCATCGCTTCCGGCAAGTCGCAGTTCAAGTCATTCCCCAAGGTGATCGGCGGGCGCTACGGCTTGTCTTCCAAGGAATTCACGCCTGCGATGGTCAAGGGCGTATTCGACGAACTCCTCGCCACGCAGAGCAAGAACCACTTCACGGTCGGCATCGTGGATGACGTTACCAACACCTCCATCAGCTACGATCCCGCATTCAACACGGAGGACGCGGAGACGGTTCGCGCGCTGTTCTACGGACTCGGCGCAGACGGCACGGTGGGTGCGAATAAGAACTCGATCAAAATCATCGGCGAAGACACGGATAACTACGCTCAGGGCTACTTCGTTTACGACTCGAAGAAGTCCGGCTCCATCACCACCTCACACCTGCGCTTCGGCCCCAATCCGATTCGTTCGAGCTACCTGATCAACCGTGCAAGTTTCGTTGCCTGCCACCAGTTCACGTTCCTGGAGCGCGTCGACGTACTGAAGTATGCGGATACCGGCTCGGTCTTCCTGCTCAACAGCCAATTTGGCAAGGATGAAGTCTGGAACGAACTGCCGGTCAGCGTACAGAACCAGATCATCGCCAAGAAGCTGCGCTTCTACGTGATCGATGGGTACAAGGTCGCTAAGGACACTGGCATGGGCGGCCGCATCAACACCATCATGCAGACCTGCTTCTTCGCCATCAGCGATGTGCTGCCGCGCGAACAGGCGATCGAGGCGATCAAGAAGTCCATCAAGAAGACCTACGGCAAGCGCGGCGACTCCGTGGTGCAGAAGAACTGGGCCGCCGTTGACAGCACGCTTGAGAACCTGTTCGAAGTGAAGGTTCCGGCAGCTGTAACCAGCACACTGAAGGTCCGCCCGGCGGTTCCCGATGCGGCTCCCGACTTTGTGAAGAACGTGCTTGCGCCGATGATTCTGGGCAATGGCGACGATCTTCCTGTGAGCGCCATGCCGATTGACGGCACCTACCCAACGGGTACCGCACAATGGGAAAAGCGCAACATCGCGCTGGAAATTCCAGTGTGGGATGAAAAGCTCTGCATCCAGTGCGGCAAGTGCGTGCTGGTCTGCCCGCACGCGGTGATTCGCGCGAAGGTGTATGAGAACAACAAACTGGTCGGCGCGCCGGTGACATTCAAGTCCGTCGACGCCAAGTGGAAGAACTTCCCCGGCCAGCGTTACACGTTGCAGGTTGCTCCGGAAGATTGCACCGGCTGTGCGCTTTGCATCGAGGCCTGCCCGGCGAAGTCCAAGACAGAGGTCAAGCACAGGGCTATCAACATGGTTGCGCAGTTGCCCTTGCGCGAATCCGAGGCGAAGAACTGGGAGTTCTTCCTCTCGCTGCCGGAAACCGACCGCACCGCGCTCAACTTCAGCCAGGTGAAAGACGTTCAACTGCTTGAGCCGCTGTTTGAGTTCTCCGGCGCATGCTCGGGTTGCGGCGAGACGCCCTACGTCAAACTGCTTACGCAACTCTCGGGTGATCGCTCGGTGATTGCTAACGCGACTGGTTGCTCCTCGATCTATGGAGGCAACCTTCCCACTACCCCATACACGGTAAACAAGGATGGTCGCGGCATTGCGTGGTCCAACTCTCTGTTTGAAGACAACGCTGAGTTTGGCCTGGGCATGCGGTTGGCAATCGACAAGCACAAGGAACAGGCTCGCGAATCGCTTGTCCACCTTGCCGGAGCGCTTCCGGAAGAACTCGTCAATGGGTTGCTCTATGCCGAGCAAGGCTCCGAAGCGGGCATCCGTGACCAGCGCGCTCGTGTTGTGGAACTAAAGAAGCTACTTGCAAGTCAGGAGAGCTTCGAAGCCCGAAACCTGCTTGGGTTGGCAGACAGTCTGGTGAAAAAGTCGGTTTGGATTCTGGGCGGCGACGGCTGGGCCTATGACATCGGTTACGGAGGCCTCGATCACGTTCTCGGCTCAGGGAAAAACGTAAACATCCTGGTGCTGGATACCGAGGTGTACTCGAACACCGGCGGGCAGATGTCAAAGTCCACGCCTCGCGGAGCTGTGGCGAAGTTTGCCGCCGCGGGCAAGCCACGTGCTAAGAAGGACCTTGCACTAATGGCCATGCATTACGGCGCGGTATACGTTGCGCGCATTGCCATAGGCTCCAGCGATTCGCATACGCTCAAGGCGTTTCAGGAAGCCGAGGCCTATGACGGACCTTCGATCATCATCGCCTACAGCCATTGCATTGCACACGGTTACGAATTGGTGCATGGACTCGATCAGCAGAAGCTGGCAGTGCAATCCGGACACTGGCCGTTGTTCCGCTACAACCCGGCACTGGCCGATACGGGCAAGAATCCCTTTGTCTTGGACTGCAAGGCGCCGACGGTCCCGCTGGAAAACTATATCTACAACGAAACCCGCTACACCATGTTGCGCCAGAGCAATCCGAAGATGGCTGCCGAACTGCTAGTCGAGGCACAGCACGATGCGGACAAGCGTTGGAAGACCTACGAACACCTGGCACAGCAGCCAAGCGCCAACATCGCCGCCGCTCTCCAGTCGGTGGTGGCCACTACAGAGACGCAAGCAAAGGGGACGAACAATGGTTGATCTGACAACAAGCTACGCCGGCCTCACTCTAAACAATCCGCTGGTAGTTTCTGCCTCGCCCCTTTGCAAGGAGATCGCCAACCTGCGCCGCATGGAAGACGCAGGAGCGGCGGCCATCATTCTGCATTCGCTGTTTGAGGAGCAGATCAACATAGAGTCCAACGAACTGGACAAGTACCTCTGGCAATCGGCTGACGTATCGGCTGAGGCTGTAAACTACTGTCCCAACCTCGAGAATTTCAACATTGGACCGGACGCGTATCTGGAACACATTCGCAAGGCCAAGGAAGCTGTGAGCGTTCCGATATTCGGCAGCCTCAACGGTGTTTCTGAAGGAGGCTGGATTCGCTACGCACAGCTGATGGAAGAGGCCGGGGCGGATGGGATCGAACTCAATATCTACTTTCTTGCCACCGACGGGCAGGAAGACAGTGCGGCGGTGGAAGCTCAGTACGTCCATCTCGTGCAAGCCGTGCGAGCGCGATTAAAGGTCCCACTGACAGTAAAGATCGGTCCCTACTTCAGCTCCATCACGAACCTTGCGCAGCGGCTGGACGCGGCAGGAGCCGACTCCCTTGTCATCTTCAACCGATTCTATCAGCCCGATTTCGACCTCAGCACGCTTGAGGTTGTTCCGGGTCTCCAACTCAGCACATCGCATGAACTCACGCTTCGACTGCATTGGGCTGCGGTCCTCTTCGGACGCATCAAGTCCGACATCGCTATCACCGGCGGCGTGCACTCCTCCGAAGATGTCATCAAGTCGATGCTGGCGGGCGCGCGCGTGGTGATGACCACCTCGGCACTGATCGAGCGCGGCATTGGCCTCCTGAGGTCGATGCTGACCGGAGTGGAAGACTGGTTGGAGAGGAACGAGTATCAGTCGATCCGTCAAATACAGGGCAGCATGAGCCAACAAAACGTGGCGAATCCTGCCGCATTCAGCCGTGCCAACTACATGAAGGTCCTCAGCACGTACTCGCTGGAGGATTCCTCCGCGCTGAGAACACGGTAAGCGTGCGACGGACAAGCCACGGTAGTTGACAAAAAACGAAGACATTCAACCCGCTGGAGCGTATACAAAGACGCTTTTGCATCGAAGGTGAGTACTTATGAGTTTAGTTGGCAGGGTCGGCAAGATCTCAACCAGCCCCTCCCATGATGTATTGCGTGCGGAAGCCCATCCGCTAAATCCGATTTTCAACCCGAAGAGCGTGGCTCTGGTTGGTGCCTCGGAGCGCACCGGCAGCGTGGGCCGCAACGTGCTGTGGAATCTGTTGAGCAGCCCGTTTGGCGGCACCATCTTTCCGGTCAACCCTAAGCGATCAAACATTCTCGGCGTGCGCACTTATCCCAGTGTTCGTGAACTACCCGAAGTTCCGGACCTGGTTGTGATCACAACCCCGGCCAGCACCGTCCCCAGCGTATTGCGCGAGTGCGTGGAACTCGGCATCCCAGGCGGAATCGTAATCTCCGCCGGATTCAAGGAGACCGGCGCACCGGGGATCGCGCTTGAGCGCGAAATCATGGAAATCATCGGCGGCAAGATGCGCATCATCGGTCCCAACTGCCTCGGTGTGATGAACCCAGTACAGGGGCTGAACGCCACCTTCGCCGCTGCGGTAGCCAAGCCTGGTAACGTCGCGTTCATCAGCCAGAGCGGCGCGCTTTGTACTGCCGTACTCGACTGGAGTCTGCGCGAGAACGTCGGTTTCAGTTCTTTCATCTCGATTGGCTCCATGCTGGACGTCAACTGGGGCGATCTGATCAGCTACTTCGGCAACGACCCGAAGACCGACGCAATCGTCATCTACATGGAATCTATTGGCGATGCCAGTGCCTTCCTCTCGGCGGCGCGTGAAGTTTCGCTGACCAAACCAATCATCGTCATCAAGGCCGGGCGCACCGCCGCCGCCGCCAAGGCCGCTGCTTCGCACACCGGCTCGCTCACCGGCTCGGATGATGTACTCGACGCAGCATTCCGCCGCGTCGGCGTGTTGCGAGTCAACTCGATTGCCGACATCTTCTACATGACCGATGTACTAGCCAAGCAGCCGCGGCCCCGGGGCAATCGCTTGTGCATCGTGACCAACGCCGGCGGTCCCGGCGTTCTCGCCACGGACGCACTGGTGCAGGGCGGTGGCACGCTAGCTGAGATATCTGCCGAGAGCATGGAGGCCTACAACAAACTACTACCGGCCTCGTGGTCGCACGCCAATCCGGTCGACATCCTCGGCGACGCGGAGCCCGAGCGGTACGCAAAGTCACTGGAGATCGCGGCAAAGGACCCAAACATCGATGGCATGCTGGTCATTATGACGCCGCAGGGAATGACCAATCCGACGAAGATCGCGGAGGAACTGAAGCCCTATGCGCATTCTCTCGGCAAGCCCGTCTTGGCGAGTTGGATGGGCGGAGACAGTGTAGCGGCCGGAGAAACCATCCTCAACGAAGTTGGCCTTCCCAGCTTTGCCTATCCAGATACGGCCGTGCGGGTCTTCAATTACATGTGGAAGTATGCCGACAACCTGAAGGGCCTGTATGAAACGCCTTCTCTCCAGACCGGAGATTCTGACCCTGATCGCCAGGCTGCTCGCAAGATCATCGGAGATGTACGCGCCACTGGCCGCTCCATCCTTACCGAATACGAATCCAAGAAACTGCTTAAAGCCTATGGCATCCCTACTACAAAGACAGAGATCGCCGCGACCGAGGACGAAGCTGTTGCGTGGGCGGAGAAGATCGGATTCCCCGTGGTGCTCAAGCTGTACTCGCTGACCATCACTCACAAGACGGACGTTGGCGGTGTGTTGTTGAATCTGCGCAATGCCGATGCCGTGCGCGAAGCATTCACCAACATCCAGAGCTCGGTTGCCGAGAAGGTTGGAGCCGAGCACTTCCAGGGCGTAACCGTGCAGCCCATGGCTAAACTCGATGGCTATGAACTGATTCTCGGTGCAAGCCTCGATCCGCAATTTGGTCCGGTGCTGCTCTTCGGCACCGGCGGACAACTTGTCGAGGTATTCAAGGACAAGTCGCTTGCGCTGCCTCCGCTCAATTCAACGCTCGCCCGCCGCATGATGGAGACCACCAAGATCTACCACGCTCTGCAAGGCGTGCGTGGACGCAAGAGCGTGGACATGGCGGCTTTGGAAAATCTGCTAGTCCGCTTCAGCGAACTGGTGGTGGAGAATCCCCGCATCAAGGAGATCGACATCAATCCGCTGCTGGCCTCGTCGGATCGTCTGCTCGCGCTCGATGCGCGCGTGGTGCTGCATGAAGCCGAAATCTCGGATGCGAATCTGCCGCAGTCGGCCATTCGCCCCTATCCAGAGCAATACGTTTCCAACTGGAAGACCAATACTGGCGAAGAGGTTTTGATCCGCCCCATTCGTCCGGAAGATGAGCCCAAGATTGTCGAGTTTCACAAGGCACTCAGCGAACGTTCGGTCTATCTCCGCTACTTTCAACCGCTGAAGCTTTCACAGCGCACCACGCACGAGCGCCTCACGCGAATCTGTTACATCGACTACAACCGTGAGATGGCGCTGGTTGCCGAACGCGTGAACGAACAGGGAAAACCCGAGATCATCGCCGTGGGCCGCATGAGCAAGCTCCACGGAGTCCCGGAAGCCGAACTGGCCGCACTGGTAAGAGACGGCTTCCAAGGCAAGGGGCTGGGCAGCGAACTCTACCGCCAACTGTTGCAGATCGCGCGAGCCGAGAGGTTGCAAAAGGTTCACTCGAACATGACAAGAGAAAACATCGAAATGAAAGCAATCTGCAAATCGCTCGGCTTCAAACTCTCCGACGAGCATGACGGCAATCTCGTTCTTGCAGAACTAGCTCTGTAACCTCCTGTGCTGATATTTGATTTACTTGAGCTCGCGCAATCTTTGCGCGAGCCATTTTTTGCGGTGCACGGGCATGCTTACCGCACTCGCGAGACACGCAAGTCGAACATCCCGTGCGTCCATTTGGATCAGCACAGGTGGGCCCAAATTGAACGGGCCGTATGTGTCTCCTATGGGATCACAGGGAGCGAGCGCAATAGCTCAGCTCATCCGGTAAGTTCAAGATGCGCTTCATTGACTTTTTTCTTTCAGCTATCTAAGCTCAATGGGGTGTTCATGAACTCCAAGCCTCTCACCAGTACTGATCCAATCTCCCGCGCTACGCTCAGCGAACAAGTGGCGAAGCAATTGGCGGCCAGGATTATGAACGGCGAGTGGAAGCCTGGTGAGAAACTCCCCTCTGAAACGGAACTCTCCAAGATCTTCAATGTTGGGCGGTCCAGCCTACGGGAAGCTCTCACTTCCTTGTCTTTTATAGGGCTGATACGAATCCGGGCTGGTGGGGGGAGCTATATTGCCGACCAGCCATCTGCCTATCTGACGAATGCGTGGTTGAACAGCGGTAAGCTCGCCGACGAGCGGACACTGCGAGAGTTCCTCGAGGCCCGGATGATCCTCGAAACTGAAGTTGTTGGCCTCTGCGCTGAAAAAGCAACCGCTGAAGAACTTGATGAGATGCAGGAATTGGTTGACAAAATGTGGAGCGCTCTTCGCGACCACGACCAATTTTCCAAGCTTGATCTCTCGTTTCATCTCTGCCTCGGAAAGGCCGCGAAAAACGAGGTCCTAAATAATATTCTCATCGGCATTCGTGAGCAGTCCATGGAGTTGATCACCAAGAGTCTGCTCTTGGACGAAGGACTTGAGATTGCACTCCGGGGGCACATCAAGATCATGGAAGCTCTGCGGCAACACCATGTCGCGAAGGCGCGGGAGGCGATGCACATTCATCTGCAACTCTTCCAGCGTGGATACCACGTTCTGCTTGAAAGCAAGCAATCACAAGACTGAGCAATCCCCAAAACGGTGGGCTGATGCTCTCTGAGAGAAAGTCGTTGGACAGCCGAAAGACTCCCAGAGAGCTGCTATTCAGCACGCCCTTCCGCTGACTTTCAGGAAGGAAAGTTCGGTCCGGCAACTTTCCCGCGAGTTAGCAAGAAGTGTCGAGATCATAGCTCACATCTGCTCATCAGACAAGTAAATACTCACGATTAAAAAGCCAACTGCTTCGGCAATTGCCGGTCCGCCACGCGGACTAGTGGAAAACACTCCGGCCAGCCGCGATTGTGTTCCAGTTTTCCAGCAGAAGGGGCCGTGGCAGGTGTATGGCAGTGATTTTCCCCTCCCATCACAGGAAATGATGCCAGAGCGGCAACCAAACTCCCGCCAAAAGCGGAAAGTTGTTGATGAAAGTCATCTGCTCAGCCGATAGATAATAAGCTTCCGTGTTCGCAGATTGTGGACGAGGGGAAAGCATTGAAAACAAATAATTTCTCAAACCTAACGCTGCGGCAGAGACTACTGGTTCTCCCGCTGCTCACTTTAGTTGGCCTTGCGTGTCTGCAAGGAACCAACTTCACAATGGCCAATGGGATTAGCCAGAAAGTAGTGTTCCCAAGCCTTGAAAATGCCCTCCTCGAAGGACATCAGAATACTCTGAAGTGCCTCGTAGACTCCCAAGCCCAATTGCTCGGTCTACAGTTGCAGTCCCTCCCTTCGCGGGAGGCGAAGGTCGCGGCCATTGTTGCCGACACTGATCCCCTCCGTTTCTTCAACGACCGTTCCGGCTACTTCTACAGCTACGATCTGAATGGGACGAGAATCAACGTCCCCACTGACAAGAGCAACAATGGCAAGAACCTCCTTGACCTTCAGGACAAGAAAGGGACTTTCATAATAAGGGGGATGGTGGAGAAGGCCCGTGCCGGCGGCGGGTTCCTTACCTATTATTTCGACAAGCCTGGCCAGGGAATTCAACCAAAGCTCTCTTACGTAACGCTGATCCCGGGAACGGACATCCTCATCGGCACGGGCGTCTACATTGACAATATAGAAGCCGAACGCGCCCTTTTGGCGCAGAAGATAACGTCCGGACAGCATACGTACTTTGCTTACATTGCGATTGTGTTTCTGCTCATTCTTGGCGTGACGTTGGGATTGGTTCTGCTGGTTTCCAAGTCGGTATCTGCCTTTATCGGAATGACGGTGCGCCAGCTTCTGGCGGCTTCGGAGCAGGTCGCGGCAGCGGCCAATCAGCTCAGCGAACAGAGCATCAATCTGGCGGAGGGCGCCACCGAACAGGCAGCCACGATCCAGGAGACGAGCGACTCCCTTCAGGAGATGTCGGATACGACTCGAGACAACACGGAAAGCGCAGGAGACGCCGACAAACTCGCCAAGCAGGCACATATTGCGGCCACGCAAGGCTCTGCCGACATGAAGGAAATGATTAACGCGATCGACGCGATTGATGCCTCTAGTTCCGATGTCTCCCGGATTATCCGCACTATCGACGAAATCGCCTTTCAGACCAACATCCTGGCATTGAATGCCGCCATTGAGGCGGCTCGAGCCGGCGATGCCGGAATGGGGTTCTCGGTCGTCGCCGATGAGGTCCGTAATCTGGCTACACGAAGTGCGGACGCAGCACGCGAGACCACCAGCAAGATCGAAAGTTCCATGGCAACCTGTGACAACGGGGTTGACCTAAGCAAAAAGGTCGGGATTGCACTGGCCGAGATTGTAGCGAAGGTGGAGAAAGTCGCAGAGGTCGCCGGAGAAGTCGCCGAGAGATCCAGAAAACAAGCGTCGTCAATTCAACGATTTAATAGCTCGATCCAGGTTATTAATGAGGTCACACAACGGAATGCGGCCAATGCCGAGGAGAGCGCCGCGGCGGCGCATGAGCTTTCAGGACAGACCTTCGCCGTTAAGCATGCCGTTTCGCAACTCATGCGCTTCGTCGACGGCACGTCTAGCGCCAACCTAGAGGCAGGGTGAGTGCCGCCCTGCCGCCTCCGCCTAGACCTGAAGGAGTAGCCCTCGATAGTTTCAGTTACTGATTTCCGGGCCTGGCGCCAATCGGCGAGCACCCATCTCTTCGTGCCTTACGAAGGTACTCGGCTGGGCAAAGAGTCCGCTATTTTTTATTTGTCTGATGAGCAGATGGGTACTATAGTTCCTGCCATACGTATTCACCCATGCACTTTGTGCCATGGAGATCCGTTCTAGCGGAAGGCAAGTGCCGCCAGGTTCGAAGACACCCTGGTGAGTGACATGGCAAGGACGCTGTAATGAATTATTCCGAATCGAATGCCGCAAAATCGGCAGAACCCGCAGCCGATTTCGTTGAACTCACCGATCTCATCGACATCCAGATGTTGCGCTCTCTGTTCAATGATTTCTGCGCCCTTGCGCGCGTTCCCATGACGATTCTTGACACTCGCGGCAACGTCGTGGTCAGCGCCGGCTGGCAAGAAATATGCAAGGAATTCCACCGTGCCAATCCGGAGAGCTGCAAGAAATGTTTGGAGAGCGACCTCCAGTTTGCCGAGGGCGTGAAGGCGGGCGAGTACCGGCTTTACAAATGCAAGAACAACATGTGGAACATCACCACTCCTCTCATCGTCGATTCCCGACACATTGCGAACCTCTACTCAGGGCAGTTCTTTTTCGACGGCGAGGACGTGGATGAGGAGTTGTTCCGTGCCCAAGCTCAGCAGTTTGGCTTCGACGAAGAGAAGTACATCGTAGAGCTACGAAAAGTCCCGCGCCTCAGTCCCAAGGCCGTCAACACGGGGATGGAGTTCCTGCGTAAGTTTGCCCATCTGCTCTCACAGATCAGCTACAACAACACGATGCTGGTCCGGGCTCTGGCAGAGCGTGAGCGTTCGCAGGAAGCACTTAGTCGAATGGAGAAGTATGTGAGCAGGGTGGTGGACTCCAAGATGGTTGGCATCTTCATGTGGAATCACTCCGACCACATCGATGATGCCAATGACACCTTCCTACAGATGCTGGGCTACACCCGCGACGAACTCGAAGCAGGAAAGATCAATCTGAGGGATATTACACCTCCGGAAAACAGGCCACGGGATCATGCCGCATTGGAGAAGCTTCTTACCTCAGGCTCATGCCCGCCCTACGAATCCGTCTATCTGCGCAAGGACACCTCACCGATCTCAGTTCTGGTTGGAATTGCACTCATCGATGAGCCGGGAAGAGGCATCGCCTGGGTCCTTGACATCTCGCATCAGAAAGCACTCGAGGCCCAATTACTGCAGACCCAAAAAATGGAGGCGGTCGGCCAGTTGGCAGGCAGCATGGCCCACGACTTCAACAATCTACTGATGGCGATCAGCAGCCACGCAGAGTTGCTGCTCGCGACGACTGCGGGTAACAGTTATGTAGAGAAAGAGGCGTCCACCATCCTCTCCGCTACGGGCCGTGCTACAGAGTTAACCGGCAAACTACTCGCTTTGGGCCGC
>Ga0326728_10014706_pt1 | contig 16520 bp, 8 predicted proteins | sample MB3enrmetagenome_FD_207602 | JGI IMG/M metagenome (GOLD analysis project Ga0326728, IMG submission 207602) | Lab enriched peat soil microbial communities from McLean, Ithaca, NY, United States - MB31MN | ecosystem: Environmental > Terrestrial > Soil > Wetlands > Peat | place: USA: New York...
GGCGCCCAAGAGCTTCAACACTTTCGGCGGCAGTTTGGGCGGCCCTGTCACGATCCCTGGACTGTACCATGGAAAAGACAAAACATTTTTCTTCGCGGATTATGAGGGGAACCGAAAAACGCAGTCCTACCCCGAACAGCTTCTGGTGCCGACGGCGGCGGAGAGGAACGGCAATTTAAGCGATCTGGTTGCCGCATCCGGATTGCCTGTGATGAATCCCTTCACGGGCACGCCCTTTCCGAATAACACGATTCCGACCGGCTCGTGCCAGGCGTGTATTAATCCCGTGGCTCAGTCGCTGCTGAATAATTACTATCCCCTGCCCAACGCCAACATTGGCGTAATTAACCCGTCGTACAACTATCAGACTCTGGTGCCGATCCCGTCGAGCTCCAACGGGTTTGACGCGCGGCTGGATCACAACATCACGTCCAAACAGCAGATCTATGCGCGATTCAGCTTTAAGAACGTCGACTACACGTTGTCTAACGACGCCGGCGTCATTTCCCCGGCAAATAATTTTCTGCCGCCTGACCACGCCCGGGAACAGAATCGCAGCCTGGTGGTTTCCTACAATTATTCGATCACGCCCCGCTGGTTAAATGAATTCCGCTTTGGCTTCACAAATTTCAACGAAAACGACACATTCCCCATCCAGGGGACACAGGCCATATCTCAACTGGGCCTGATCATCGATGACGGTGTGGACCTCGCCTCGCATCCCACGGCTTCTACTTTCCCGACCTTCAATTTCGCCGACGGCACCATTACCTCGATCGGGCAGGACCGGGTGGGACAGACGATTTCAGGAACCGTCGAACTCACCGACAATCTCACTCGCATTCAGGGCAGGCATACTTTCCGAATTGGTCTGGATATCCGCAGACAGCGTTATAACGCCCTCATGTACTTCTCGCCGTCCGACGACTATGGCAACTTCACTTTCAGCGGGAACCTGACAAACTACTCCTACGGCGATTTCCTTCTCGGTTTGCCGAACCCGTCTTTTTTTGCGGCCATCGGCCCACAAATGGACGCGCACACTTACCACTGGGGCGTTTACGGCCAGGACACCTGGCAGGTAAACAGCCATCTCACGGTCAATTACGGTTTACGGTGGGAATTGCTTCCGCCCTTTGTCGAAACCAACGGCGATCTCGCCACCATTCTTCCGACGGCGACCGGCGTCACTGTCGTCGTTCCGGACAAATTCTATCACTTCATCGCGAACAATTCTGTCTACCAGCAGTTGTACACTGGATTTCTTCAAGGATTCAACGCCTGTTCGCTTCCGGACAGAAGCCCGTTGCTGCCGTGTTCGAACATCGAGACGGCGAGCCAGGCGGGGCTTCCTCAGGGCCTTCGGTATTGGAATTGGCGCGATTTTGACCCACGCGTGAGTATAGCCTACCGTCCATTCAACAACAGCAAGACGGTCATTCGCGCCGGCTTTGGCGTCTACACTATGTCGACTCTTGGCCCCACATCCTTCAACAGTGGCATCATCGCGCTTTCAGATCTGGTTACCTACAACAACTATTTCACCGATGGCGTTCCGCAATTCCAGTTTCCGCGAACGTCCCCCGTCGGTGCGCCGGCAGCTATAGGCGGCGGCAACTTCGAGGAGGGAAACAATCCGCACTGGAAGGATCCTTCGTCGGCGCAATGGAACCTGACCGTGGAACGCGAAGTGACACCCAGCACGACGGTCCGGTTGAGTTACACCGGCCAGGAAAGCTACCATCTTCCCATCACCGTAGATCTGAACCAAGTTCCGGCGAGCACGACCCCTTACACCGTTCCGAACAACGGATACTCAGTCGTAGATCCCCGTGCGCCTTACCAGAACTGGAATATATTGATGAATTCGGAGAGTATTGGGACCCAGAGCTATCAGGCGGATACTGTCGAGTTCACACATAGAGCGTCGCACGGGGTGACGTTCCAGGCAAACTACACTTTCGCGAAGAATATCAGCGATGCGCAAAGCAGCGACGCGCCCTCCGCCTATGCGGGTGAAGAGCCGTATGCCGTGATCATTGCCGACCGCTACAACATCAAGTACGACCGCGGCAACGTGGTGGGAATGCCGCGGCAGCGCTTTTTCCTCGCCGGCACATACCAGCTGCCGTTCGGGAAAGGGCAGGCTTGGCTGGGACCCCATTTCTTGAACCCAGTGATTGAAGGCTGGACTCTCAACACGGTGACGACGATACAGACCGGCCAGTGGCTGACGCCCACAATGCCGGCGACCGACGATCAATCGAATACCAACATGATCGTGCGAACAACTGGCGGGGCCATCGCGCGGCCGGATTGCGTTGGAAACCCATACGCAAACCAGACGTCTCAGCAGTTCTTCAACCCCAGTGCCTTCGCTTTGCCGCCAGCCGACGCCGGACGCTTTGGAAGCTGCGGTGTCGGTATCCTGGAGGGACCGCACATGATCGACGTGGACATGGGCCTCGCCAAGCGCTTCAACGTTGGGGAGCGGTTTCACGTCCGCTTCGAAGCCACATTCACAAACGCGTTCAATCACACTAACTTCGCGCCGCCCGCGATGAATATCAGTAGTCCCTCCTTCGGCGTCTTACAGTCCGCGCTGCCCCAGGGATCGGGAGGCAATCGCACCGGGCAACTCGCATTGAGGGCCGACTTCTGACGACGACGGATTGCATCGGCGCGGCTCTGTTGCTGCGCGCCGTGGGCGGCCTATGTTACAACGCTCTTGCGGTTTTTGCGGACGGCGCAGAATGCGGGCGCGACTGCCGCGCGGCTGGAAGGTTCACGGCGACTCTGTTCTATGCAGGCAGTGTCGGCGCGAGAGATACAGGCTCAGGTCCTTTACTATGCAGATTGTGGACTCGATTGGGGCTGCGTGGCGGGAGTTAGGCACTGCGCTAGGTCTTTGACCGCTTGAAAGATTTGCTATTGTAACCGAACTTCTTGCGTGCGGTCTTGCTGTCAAATTTCCAGGCTGTGCCGTATAGTGGTATGGCTACCCCGCGAGCGGGTGGAGAAACTACGGACCGGTCGAGTCAGTTCGATCAGGTAGGCGTTGTGGATCTTCGAACAGGCCGTGACCGGCCCGACTTGTGAAACAAGCTCGCCGATCTCTAACTTGCGAGAGAGATCCACCCATTCCACGCCGGAATACCTCAAGGCGATCACAAGCCCTCTGAGCGCTAGGGGCGGCGCTGCCCTACTTAGCCTCCAGCGCCGCCACGCCGGGTAGCTGAATCCCCGCCAGGAACTCGAGCGACGCCCCGCCTCCCGTGGAAACGTGCGTGATCTTGCTGGTGACGCCGGCGGCTTTGATGGCCTTCTCGGAATCGCCGCCGCCTACTACCGAAATGGCGCCCGAGGCCGCTACGGCCTTGGCCAGCGCTACGGTGCCTTTGTCGAAGGGCGGCTTCTCGAAGATGCCCATGGGACCGTTCCAGATGACCGTCTTGGCGCCGGCAATTACTTTGGAATACTCCGCGATGGTCTGGGGGCCGATATCCACGGCGATCTTGCCGTCCGGAATCGTGGCTACCACCTCGTTCGGCGCGCCGGGCGCGATTTCCGATACCACCACGTGATCCACCGGCAGCATGAGCTTGGCGCCCATCTCGACCAGGAGCTTCTTGGCCAGTTCGACCTTGTCTTCCTCGACGAGCGACTTTCCCGTGGGCAGACCCTGCGCCTTGAGAAACGTGTAGGCCATGGCGCCGCCGATCAGCAGCTTGTCCACGATCTTGCCGAGGTTCTCGATGACCTCGATCTTGTCGGAGACCTTGGCCCCGCCCAGAATCGCCACGCAAGGGCGGGCCGGATTGGTGGTGGCCATCCCCAGGTACTTCAGTTCCTGCTCCATCAGCAGGCCGGCGGCGGCCGTGGGAACGAACTTGATCATGCCCTCGGTGGAGGCGTGCGCGCGGTGCGCGGAGCCGAAGGCGTCGTTGACGTAGACATCGCAGAGGGCCGCCAGCTTCTTGGAGAAGGCCGGATCGTTCTTCTCTTCCTCGGGGTGGAAGCGCAGGTTTTCGAGCAGCAGCACTTCGCCCGGAGCAGGCTTCATGGCTTCCACTTCGGGGCCGACGCAATCGGGCGCCATCTTCACCGGGCGGCCCAGCAGCTCCTCCAGGCGTTGGGCGGCCGGCTTCAGGCTCATCTCCGGATTCGGCTTGCCCTTGGGACGGCCGAGGTGCGAGGCCAGGATGACACCGGCCCCGTGCTCGAGCGCGTACTGGATGGTCGGGAGCGACGCCTTGATGCGCTTGTCGCTGGTGATTTCCATCGCGCCCTGCGCGTTCTTCTGCATCGGCACGTTGAAATCCACGCGGATGAAAACCCGTTTCCCGTTGAGGTCGAGATCGCGAATCGATAGATAGGACATGTCGGCTCTCACAAGTGGTTTAAGTCTGAGAGTAGCACGGCCCGGGCGCCGGCCTATTTCTTAGCGGGCGTGGTGTCGGTCACCGGGAGATCCCAATGGGCCAGCAGGATTTCGAAGCGCCGCTGCTCCTCGCGCTGGTAAGTCTGCTGGTCGGGCCAGAGCTGCTTGATCAGGCGCTCTTCATCGGGGTTGGCGGTGGTCGCCACGGTCGAGTTTTTGAAGCGGATGGTGACGCGGTAGTCCCAGCGCGCATCCTCGGTCATGTGGTTGGCCGGCTCCTCGATTTTCACCGAAAGGATGCGGCCGCTTTCGGCTTCCTTCAGGAGCAGCGGGTAGTGGTTCTTCAGGAAGAGCTGGCGGAATTCCTGCTGATGACCCCATTGGACCTTGTAGTAATACTCCATGTCGTAAGGCTGGTTGGGACCGCCCTGCGGAGGGGCGCCCTGGGCCAGCAGCGGCCCCGAAGCGGCCGAAAGCAACAGCGTCAAAAGTACGTTTTTCATCGATCCTCCAACTGCTCAGTGACTTTGGATTCCAGCAAACCGCGAAATCGGTGCAACCCCTTGCCGGCGTGCGGGCAAACGCGAATGGAGCGCCCGGCATAACGGGATTTGCCCGGCGGCGGCCATTCGTACGCATATTATAATCGCTGCCGGGAGGGGAAGTTCATGGACAGCAAAAAAGTGCCGCTCCCTGGCAGCGAGCGGCATCCGGCGGGCACACGCGTAGGCGATGTTGCGGATGACGAGGCCGTCGAAGTTTCCGTGATTCTCAAACCGAAGGCGCGCGTCGAGACGCCTCACACGGGCGGAGCCGTCCTGTCACGGGAAGAGTTTGCCGCCGCGTACGGCGCGGATCCGGCCGCCATCGAGCGGGTCGAGGCATTCGCTAAAGAGCACAACTTGAGGGTGGTCGAAATCGCCCCTGAGCGGCGCACGGTCAGGCTGGAAGGAAGCGCGGCCGATATGTCGAAGGCCTTCGAGGTTCCGTTCGAGCGCTACGAACAGGAGGGCAAGCAATACCGGGCGCGCACGGGCGCCATCCACGTTCCGTCCGAACTGGCGCCATCGATCGAGGCGGTGCTTGGGCTGGACGACCGGCCGCAAGCCAAGCCGCATTTCCGGGTGCGCTGCGCGAACGCGAGAGCGAGTACGCCTAAGGCGGTCGCGTATTCGCCGCGGCAGGTTGCCGAGTTGTACCAGTTCCCGCTGGACGTTGACGGCCAGGGACAAACCATCGGGATTCTCGAGCTGGGCGGCGGCTATCGCGCGGCGGACCTCGCCACCTACTTCCCCGAGATCGGCGTGAAGGAACCCACGGTCGTCGCGGTATCGGTGGACAAAGGGCAGAACCAGCCGACCACCGCCGATAGCGCCGATGGAGAAGTGCTGCTGGATATCGAGGTGGCGGGGGCGGTCGCGCCGGGCGCGCGGATCGTGGTCTACTTTGCGCCCAATACCTCACGGGGCTTTCAGGATGCGCTCACCACGGCGATTCACGACGCAACGCACAAACCCTCGGTGATCTCGATCAGTTGGGGCGGGCCGGAATCGAGTTGGACGGGACAGGCGATGACGGCGCTCGATGCCGCCGCGCGGGACGCCGCCCTGCTGGGTGTGACTGTCTGCGCGGCGGCCGGCGACGATGGATCGAGCGACGGGGTTGCCGACGGGGCGAACCATGTGGATTTTCCGGCCTCCAGCCCGCACGTTCTGGCTTGCGGAGGGACGCGCCTGCAAAGCGCCAACGGGACGATATCGAGCGAGACTGTCTGGAACGATGGCCCTGACGGAGGCGCGACGGGAGGAGGTTTCAGCGTGCAGTTTGCGCTGCCCTCGTGGCAGGCGGGGGCGGGCGTGATCCCTCCCTCGGCCGGCGGCCGCGGCGTGCCAGATGTTGCCGGGGATGCCGATCCGCAATCGGGGTACGAGGTGCTGGTGGATGGATCGGGCATGGTGATCGGCGGCACCAGCGCGGTAGCCCCGCTGTGGAGCGGCCTGATCGCGCTGCTCAATGAGAAACTCGGGAAACCCGTGGGCTTCCTCCAGCCGGCCCTTTACAAGCTTGGCGCTTCAACAAAAGCATTCCACGACATCACGCAGGGATCGAACGGCTCGTTTTCGGCGGCTCCGGGGTGGGATGCCTGCACCGGGCTGGGATCGCCATCGGGCGAGACTCTCCTTGCGGCGCTCGGTTTTAGGGCGTCTCCCTCGAAGCGCGATTGACGCTACCGGAGTTCCAGCGAAAATGCTACTTTAGTAGGTCTTTCCGATGTGTAATCGGTTATCGGCGGTTCTGGTTTAGAGGAGGCGAACGTGAAGAGATGCAGATTGCTGGAACGCTCAATCGTATGGCTTCCGATGCTGTGGTCGATGGCGAGCTTCGCCGCCGTCACGCCCTACCCCCCATACCCGGGCGCGAAGCCGAGCCCGGCCTATAAGGTGACCGTGGACGGTCAGCCGGTGTTTACGTATCGGTTTCTGACCTACGATCAATTCCAATGGATGGATTATGCCAGTTTTTCCATGACCGGAAAGGTCCACGTCACGGTCACTAATCTCGTCGGTGAGATGAATGTGCTCACCTGCGACATCAGGCCGCTGGCTTACGACATCCAGCCGCAGATCAGCGGGAATACTTGCAGCTTCGATCTCGACCGGCCACGTTATCTCCTCGTGTTCCCCAACGAAGCGCCGTCCTTCGGCGCAGCCGGCTTGATGCTGTTCGCCGAGCCGCCCGAGAAGGATCCTCCCAAACTCGGCGATCCGAACGTGGTCAACATCATGGACTACAAGGTTGACAATACGGGTAAGACGGTAGAGACCGCGAAAATCAATCAGGCCATCAGCGACGTCTCCGCCAAACCGGGTGGCGGCGTGCTCTATTTCCCCACGGGCGGCGTCTATATGGCGGGCACACTATTCATGAAGAGCAACGTGAAGCTTTACGTGGACGCGGGCGCCCTGATCAAGGGGACCGGTAAGATTGCAGATTACACCTCCGTGCCCGCGCCTCCCGGCGCGCCTGCCCGGGGGAGGCCGCTCCGGGCCCAAGTTATCTTCGACCATGTCGAGAATGCCGGCTTGATGGGACGAGGCGCCATCGACATGCAGGGCTATCCCAAGCTATGGTATGACTTCGCGCCTGACACATCCGACGGACGCGCGAGAGACGAAGATGGAATCGTGAACGATCCTCATGGCCAGGGAGCCAGGGGCTATCTGATCAGCAACAGCCGTAACATTACCTTCCAGGATCTGCTGCTGCTCCGGTCCGCCGAGTGGACCGTGCACGTCACCGACACCGATCATTTCACCACCAGGAATATCAAGATCGTGAACCGCAAGCGGCAACACCACGACGATATCTATGACTTAACCGGCACCAGTAAACACATCCTGATCGAGGACGGGTTTGCGATGGGCATGGACGATACCTGGGCCCTTTACGGAAGCAGAGACGCCTCCGCCGGCCTCGAGGATATCGTGGTGAGGGGATTTGTGAATTACACCTACGATACCGGCGTGGGCACCGGGTATGGCGGTGGCGCGTCCGTCAAGCACATGCGTTTCGAAGATGTGCACTTCGTCAGCAACACGGTCGATTACGCCATCTGGTTTCAGCTTTCGCCCCGCTATTGGACGGGACGGGCGTATCCCGAGGGCCGCGGAATCGCCAAAGCTTATCCTAGCGACGATGTACGGTTTGTCAACTGCACGTTCGAAAGTGATGGCGGGCATATCTGGATCGACGCCGGGGAGTCGCCCTTGACGAACTTTGTTTTCGAGAACTGCACTTTCTATCGTCCAACCCGGCCCAGCCTGCTGACGGGGAAGAACGTCGGTCCGATCCTGTTCAAGAACGTCAAGATCGGGGGAACCGTGATCCGAAATATCGATCAGCTTAAGCGCGCTGGTTTTGACGTTTCCGTTCCTGTCAAGTTCGAGCCGTGAGGACCGAACGGGAGGTTGTGCTATGAAGCCGCGATTCAACTTGATTCTGATCCTGGCGTGTTTCGGGCCGTTGGCCTTGCTCCACGGTCAAGGAAATGAGCATTGGGTTGCAACGTGGACGACGGCGCAGCCGCTGGCCCGTTATATGAATGCGAGAACCGGCACCCCACAGCCGGCGGCTGGACAATCGGCCGCGAGGCCCCAGCCGCCTCCTGCCGCACCCGGCCAACCCACCGCGGCCGAGCGCCAGGCTTTCGCGGCACAACAGGCCATCGCCGCACAGGGATTCAGCAATCAGACGATTCGGATGATCGTACGCACGAGCATCGGGGGGTCCAGGGTGCGCGTCAAGCTTGCCAACGCCTTCGACAGCCAGCCGCTGGCGGTGGGCGCGGCGCACATCGCCATCCGCGGCAAGGATTCCGAGATAGCCCCTGGATCGGACCGGCTGCTCACTTTTAACGGAAAACCGAGTTGTACAATCGGACCGGGCGTGGTAATTCTGAGCGACCCGGTGGACCTGAAGATCTCCCCACTTGGCGATATCGCGGTGAGCCTTTACTTCCCCGGGAAAACCGGCCCTCCAACCGCGCACAACGGATTGCATACGACGTATGTCTCGAAGGAAGGAGATTTCAGCGGCCAGCCCGCGATTTCGGATGCGACCACCACGCAATCGTATTACTGGCTGGCCGGGATGGACGTCCTGGCGGCGCCGGAGGCATCACTGGTCGTCGCGCTGGGCGACTCCATCACCGAGAGCTTCCGCTCGACGCCGGACACCAATCGGAGTTGGCCGGCTTTATTGAGCGCCAGGTTCGCATCGAATGCGAGCACGGCCAACCTGGCGGTCGCCAACATGGGAATCGGCGGCAACCGGATGCTGCGCGATGGGACGGGAGCGAGCGCGCTGGCGAGATTCGATCGCGATGTGCTGAGTCAGTCCGGCGTGAAATGGCTGATTGTGCTGGAAGGCATCAATGATATCGGGAGAGGGGCCACCGATGCCGCGGAGGTTGTATCCTCGGAGGACCTGATCGCCGCTTACGAGCAAATCATCGAGCGGGCGCACACGTTCGGCATCAAGGTCATGGGCGGCACTCTGCCGCCCTACGAGGGCGCCAGCTACGCCCGCGAGAGCGGCGAGGCGGTTCGCGAAGCCGTCAACACCTGGATTCGCACCAGTGGCGCGTATGACGGAGTTATCGATTTCGAGGCTGCCACGCGAGATCGCGACGACCCCAAGCGGCTTCGTCCGGAGTTCGATCCAGGCGACCACCTGCACCCGAACGATGCGGGTTACCAAGCCATGGCGGATGCGGTGGACCTCTCGCTATTCGGCGGGAGCCGGGCAGCGCCGAAGTCCGGCAAACGGTCAAAGTAACATAGTCAGCTTCCGACCATCCGGTCGATGTTACAAAGCTTACATTCCCGGTGGCATCTTGTCTTGGACTATGTAACAAAGTGACGAATCTGGCCACACTCATCTCTTGACTTGCAAAATCCTTTGCATTATGCTTGCTCTCGGCTAAGCATTCAGGGGGATCCAAGCGCTGGCTTGGCTTGGGGTCCAAGCATTCGGCAACAGCGAACAACCAAGTATTAGCGGCGCAGGCGGAGGCAACTGCAGAAGGGGTAGTGTCTCCGTATCTCACGGTAGCCATGTGTGTTCGCGCAGCGCTGAGCCAGTAACGTAGGGGGAGGCTTATGTTCTTTCGCGTGGTTATGTGCTGTCTCGTAAGCATGATAGCCGGTTTTGCCCAAAGCGATCGCGGGACCATTACCGGAACGGTCACGGATAACAGCGGAGCGGTTGTTCCGCACGCCGTGGTCGTGGCGGTGAATTCGGATAACGGAACGGAGTTTCAGGTTGCGACGAGCGAAACCGGCAACTATACGATCTCGTCGTTGCGTCCCGGAACCTACAACGTGAGCGCCGAGGCCGCGGGATTCAAGAAGATCACCCGAAACGGCATCCTGGTGGCGGTGGCTACCAACGTTCGCGTCGATGTCACGCTCGAGGTCGGCGCCGCCACCGAATCGCTGACGGTTACCGCGGAGGCGCCGCTCTTGGAAACCGAAGACGCCACGCAAACCCACACCCTGACGGGCCAGCAGATCGGCGCTCTGCCTATTAATTTTGGGGTGCTGAACGGCGGATATATTCGCAGCCCCTTGACCTTTATCACTCTGGAGCCAGGCGCGAACGACACCGGCTTGAGTACGATTCGGGTCAATGGCATGCCGAACAATACTACCGACATGTACGTCGAAGGGCAGGAGGCGGGGGACTCCATAAGCCAGAGCACTATCTATAAGACGGCTCCTAACGTTGAATCGATGGAAGCCGTGGCTATTCAGACCAGCAACTTCGCGCCGGAGTTTGGCCAGATAGTAGCGGGCACGTACAACTTCAACACCAAATCCGGCACCAATTCGTTTCACGGCAGCGGGTTTGAGTACTTCGTGAATGAGGACTTCGACGCTGGACTAACGTTTACTAACGACGGCAACGGGCACTTGATCCGGCCCACGGAGCGCAAGAACGACTTCGGGTTTTCGGTCGGCGGACCGATCATCGTTCCGAAGGTCTATAACGGCAAGAACAAGTCGTTCTTCTTCTTAGATTGGGAGTGGTACAAGGACTCCAGGTTCATCTCCGGCGTCTATCAGACGCTTCCGACCCTGGACATGCGGAACGGCAATTTCAGCGAGATATTGACGGGAAGGAACCTGGGAACGGACATCCTTGGACGGGCGATCCTGGAGAACACGATTTACGACCCCAACACCGCCCGCCCGGTGAGCGGCCAAAGTGTGACGGATCCTTTCCCGGGCAACACTATCCCCATGAGCCGGATCAGCCCGGTGGCTTTGAAGATCCAGAATTTCATCCCCCTTCCGACCAATGGCAACCTGGTGAACAACTGGAATCAACAGTATCCCAACCCAACGTCCGTCTATATACCGAGCTTCAAGCTGGACCACAATATCGGCGACAAACACCACGTGTCGTTCTATTATCTGGAGAACCATTTCATCCATCAGGTGAGCCTCGATGGTCTGCCGATTCCAATTACGACGCTCCGGCCCGAATTCGAGAGCCACCATACGATTCGGCTCAACTACGATTACAACGTGACACCGAGCCTCATCGTCCACATGGGTGCGGGGTATATTATGTACCGCGGTCCAGATATCGCGGCGCTCGGTGTGCTGGAATACGATGCTCCCGGCCAGCTTGGACTGTATGGAGGCATCCCCAATAACTTCGCCAATCCAAACATAACAGCCACCGGATTTCCCAAAATTACGGGTACATCGACCAACGGTTACGGAATGAGTTTGGGAATGGGTCCCGCCAACGCCAATAAATACACGCTCGACAAACCGACCGCGGTCCTCAATGTAACCTGGGTTCGCGGTAGTCACACATTTAAGGCCGGCACCGACTGGCGCATCGACGCCTATCGCGACAGAAATGTGAGAGGCACGCAGGGCGTCTGGAATTTCGACAACAGCATGACGGGGCTGCCCTATTTGGGATCGACCGGCATTAACGGGGGTCAACTCGGCAACGGCTATGCCGACTTCCTGCTCGGGCTCGCCACCAGCGGCAGCGTGCAGACGCCGCAGGACCCGCAATTCCGCAAAACGTCCTGGTCGCTTTTTGTCCAGGACCAATGGAAAGTCAGCAGGAAGCTGACACTCAGTTACGGGATGCGCTGGGATCTGCAGAATATCTGGAAGGAAATTTGGGACCGGATCGCGGAGTTTTCACCCACGACTCCCAATCCGGCTGTGGGAGGCCTGCTCGGCGCCACTATCTATGACGGATATGGGCCGGGCCGTTGCAACTGCGAGTTCAACAGCGCTTATCCGTATGCCATCCAGCCGCGTCTGGGCGTGGCCTACCAGATCGACAGCAAGACGGTTTTCCGGGCCGGCTGGGGCCTGACTTATGGATCGACATCGGACGGCAATTACATCAGCAACACTTCGATTATCGGGGGAGGGAGTATTGGGTACAACGCGATCTCGTTTGTCGCGCCCGGCTTTGGACAGCCTGCCGCCACCTTCGCCCAAGGCTTGCCATACACTCAGGCGCAATTGTATCCGACTACTCTAAGCGCGGGAATCGTTCCGTTCCCCGGGCAGCTCAACAGCCCGCCGTACTGGATCGATCCGAACGGCGGCCGGCCGCCGCGCATCGATCAATGGAATATCGGTTTGCAGCGCCAGCTCACGCAGGACTTCATGCTGGAGGCCGCCTTTGTAGGCAATCGTGGCGTCTGGCTGCAGGCCAACAACCTGGACGACTTGAACGCTCTGACACCGCAGGTTCTGGCAGCACACGGCCTGAACCTTTCGAATCCCGCGAATCTGGCGCTTCTGTCATCCACCTTTGCGTCGGGGAAGCCCGAAGCCGCCGGTTTCAGCGTTCCGTATGCGGGCTTCCCGACGGCCTCCTCGCTGGCGCAGGCCCTTCGTCCCTTTCCGCAGTTCACCAACATACCCGTGTGGTATTCGCCGAAGGGGAATAGCTGGTACGACGCCCTACAGGCCAAGGCGACCCTCCGCCCGTGGCACGGGTTATACGCACAGTATGCGTTCACATGGGAAAGCGAATTGACGGACGCCGAAAGCACCCAGGTCAACGATGTGTTTAACCTGCCGGTCCAGAAAGCTATCTCCGGCAGTTCGCTTCCCCTGGTCTCGGCGATCCTGTTCAACTACAACATACCCTCCCTTACTGGCAATAAGGTACTGAGGGCGCTGCAGAAGGACTGGACACTCGGCGGCTCGTTCCGCTATCAGAGCGGCCTTCCGATTCTCTCGCCTTATGCGACCAACAACCTGCAGGCTGTGCTGCCGCGCAACACCACCAACACGCCCACTTATGCGGACCGCGTACCCGGCGTGTCGCCATTCATCGAGAGCCCCAACTGCCACTGCTTCAATCCGAGTGACACGTTCATTCTGAATCCGGCCGCGTGGACGGAACCGGCGGCGGGCCAGTTCGGCACTGCCGCGCCGTATTACAACGACTATCGATGGCAGCGGCAGCCATCGGAGAATGCGAATCTTGGACGCATCTTCCGGATTCGGGAGGGGATGACTCTGAGTATTCGAGCTGAGTTCTTCAATATATTCAACCGCGTATTCCTGAATGCGCCCACGTCGACCAACTCGGCGCAGACCCAGGTAAAATCTGGCAACGCAACCGTCTCCGGCTTCGGTTATATCAATACGCTGGTGACACCTATCCAGGCGGCGGGCGGCGCGGTTCCGACGGTGCGCAACGGCCAGCTCGTGGCGCGGTTCCAGTTCTGAGGATAACAATCGAAGCGCCGGGCCGCCGTGAAGCGCCCGGCGCACCTGTGTTTCCAGACTTACCGGTCGATCCGAATCATGATCTTATCGAGCGCGTCGCGATCGATCGGATAACCAAGTCCCGGTGCCGTAGGCGCGTTGACATAGCCTTCCTTATCGACCCGGAACTTATCCTTGTGGTAGACGCGGTCAGCATATTCCATGGGCCACGGCATCTCGAACCAGTAGTTGTTGTTGCATGCCAGTTCCAGCTGGAAGTGGACCGCCAGGTCCATCACGTTGCCCCAGTTATGCGGCTGGCATTCCAATCCGAAAGCCTCGGCCAGCTGGCACACTCTGATCCCACCCGTGATCCCGCCGATGTTATCCGCGATAAACCGGACGATATCCAGCGCGTCGCGTTTGATGTAGTCGGCGAAGCTGTTCATCTCCAGGATGAACTCGCCCATGTTGAGGGGAACATCCAGCGCGCGGGCCAGTACGATGAGACCTTCAATCTCCTCGGTGGGGATGGGGTCTTCGAACCAGATGTAGCCCAACTCGTCCAGTAAACGTCCGACTTTCAGCGCCGAGTAGAGGTTGCCCCTGCCATCGAAGCTGAGGGGGAAATCGTCGCCGGCGGCTTTGCGGACCAGCCTGATCTCCTCCATGTGGCCCACGTAGCTGGCGCGCGGTGGGGCGTTGGCCGACTGCCCTCCGCCGGGGTGGATCTTGTAACCCCGGATGCCTGCCGCTTTGGCTTTCAGAACGTCGGGGGCGTAGTCCTCCACGGTGGGCAGATGCTGCGAGCTGGCATAGGCCATCACGCGGGTTTTGGTGCCGCCCAGGAGTTGGTAGATGGGCCGATTGACAGCCTTGCCGAGGATGTCCCAGAGACAGACGTCGATGATGGCGTCGTGCATGTAATTCTGCGAGGTGTCCCCGCGGGCGGGAGCAGTAGCGCGGGGAACCGCGATGGCCGGAACCGCGCCCGCCGCGCCGCGTCCGCCACCAGCTTGGGCGGCGCCTCCGGGCGGAGGCCCCGGAAAACCACGGGCGGGAGTGATCGCTCCATAGGCGCTGAAACGCCGCGTGTTGGGAACGGGAGTAATTGAAGTTACGTCCAGGGCGCTCTTACCGAGCACCCGGCGCTTGGCATATTCCAGGAAGCCCGGCGGGTTGCCTCGATTGCCGATGGTCATGTTACCTTCGATCCCGTTGTTAGTCACTATGGAGACAATTTCTCCGGTTTCTGTATTGTTGAGGCGGCGGACATTGCCGATATCCGCGACGTAGACCTTCACTTCCTTGATGGTAAGGTCGGGTAAATCGCCCTTCCTGACTCCCACTGCCTGGGCCGCCGCCTGGCCGGGATCGGCCAGGGCCGCCGCCGCGGAGGCGGCGCCGAGCGCGGAAGCGCTGAACATGCTGCGACGCGATAAATCTCGTTTTGACACTGGATTCTCCTCTCTCAATAATTAAGCCGACGCTACACTTGCCCGGTCATCGGATCGGCTCCAGTCATCGCCGGGCCTAGTCCTGAGCTTACCGGTCGATCCGGATCGTGACCTTGTCGAGCGCGTCGCGGTCGATCGGATAACCCAACCCCGGCTCGGCCGGCGCATTGATGTAGCCGTCCTGGTCGACCCGGAATCTGTGCTTGATGTAGACGCGGTCGCTGTATTCCACCGGCCAAGGCATCTCGAACCAGTAGTTGGTGTTGGATGCCAGTTCGATCTGGAAGGCCACCGCCATGTCCATCACGTTGCCCCAGTTGTGCGGCTGGAATTCCAACCCGAAAGCGTCGGCCAGTTGGCCTACTCGCATCCCGCCTGTTATCCCGCCGATGTTATCCGCAATAATCCGCACGATGTCGAGCGCGTCCCGCTTGATGTAGTCGGCGAAGCTATTCATCTCCAGGAGATACTCGCCGATAGTAAGGGGAACATCCAGCGCCCGGGCCAGTACGATGAGAGATTCAATATCCTCGCTGGGGATGGGGTCTTCATATGAGATGTATCCCAAATCGTCCAGTAACCGGCCGATCTTCAGCGCTGAATAGAGGTTGCCGGTTCGGCTCGCATCGAACATGAGGGTGTAATCGTCGCCGGCGGCCTTGCGGACCTGCCTGATCTCCTCCAACTGACTCAGGTGATTGGCGCGTCCCGGCTGCCCTCTATCGGGGTGGATCTTGTAACCCCTCAGACCTGCCGCTTTAGCCCTCAGGACGTCGGGGGCGTATTCCTCGACCGTGGCCATGTGCTGCGAGGTGGCGTAGGCCATTACGCGCGTCTTTGTACCGCCCAAGAGTTGATATATAGGCCGATTTACAGCCTTGCCAAGGATATCCCACAGACAGACGTCGATGATGGCGTCGTGCATGTAATTCCGCCCGGTGTCCCCGCGGCGGGGAGCAGTGAGCGCTCCGTAGGCAGTGAAACGCCGCGTGTTGGGAACGGGAGTGATCGAAGTTACATCCAGGGCGCTCTTGCCGAGCACGCGGCGCTTGGCATATTCCAGGAAGCCCGGCGGGTTGCCTCGATTGCCGATGGTCATGTTACCTTCGATCCCGCTGTTGGTCACGATGGAGACAATCTCACCGGTCTCCGGAGTGTTAAGCCGGTGGACATTGGCGATATCGGCGACGTAGACCTTCACTTCCTTGATGGCGAGGTCGGGTAAATCGGCCTTCTTGACTCCCACTGCCTGGGCCGCCGCCTGGCCCGGATCGGCCAGGGCCACCGCCGCGGAAGCGGCGCCGAGCGCGGAAGCGCCCAACATACTGCGACGCAATAATGCTGGCTTGGACACTTAATCCTCCCGGATACAGAAGTCCTGCGTGACACGACGAGCGACGGCCGGCACTCAGCCCC
>Ga0326728_10014707_pt1 | contig 16513 bp, 17 predicted proteins | sample MB3enrmetagenome_FD_207602 | JGI IMG/M metagenome (GOLD analysis project Ga0326728, IMG submission 207602) | Lab enriched peat soil microbial communities from McLean, Ithaca, NY, United States - MB31MN | ecosystem: Environmental > Terrestrial > Soil > Wetlands > Peat | place: USA: New York...
TTAATCTTTCTCATGATCGCTTGGATGTATCGTGGTAATCGATACATCGATTCGCCCGACGAAGGTGTCAGCAGGCAATGGCGGTGCATTTCAAGCATCTTGTAAATAAAGCCCGACCGAAACGAATATAAAGAAAACTTATACTTAATATATCCAAGAACGGCATGGTCTGCTGCACCATCACGCGTTGCCCTGGCGAGGGTCGTAAAATGCACGCCGGGGGGCTGGAGCTCCCCTTTCCGCGCGCCCGCGGGTCCTGCCGGTCCGAAAACAATGGCGACCACCATGAAACGGAAAACAAAGAACGCTATCATTGGTGTTGTCGTTCTAGCTTGTCTCTGTGCGGCCGGCTGGGGCATCTACACCGGCATCAACTCCACCCTGACCACGTCCACCAGCACCACCACGACCACGACCGGCGTGTATTCGCAGGTCCTGACCGTTTCGGACGACCCGCTGAGCCCTTCCGGGCTGGAATCGGGAAACCAGGGCCCGCAGGCGGATCTTGCTGCGATGATGTATACCGGTATTCCGGCCGGTGCTGCCTATACCGTTAACGGCATGAGCGGCACCGCCAGCAGCGCCATCATGACGCAGGACACCAGCATCACCATCGACTCGCAGATCACCGGCGTCGAGATCCAGTCTGATTTCACGAAGAACCTCGCCAGCGGCGGCATCCTCTACGGTCTCGGCTACACGGCGTCCGAGGAGATCGCGGTGATGTATCCCGCGTCGGCCGGCCCTGCGAATCCCACGTTGCCCACGACGGACTTCGTGAACGGCATCCAGCCGCACATCCAGTCGATCCCCTACGTCCTGAATCCCACCGGGGTGAACAATGTCCAGCTGCTCGTCGCGGCCTCCGCGACCCCGATCGTGACGCTGCAGAACTCGATGACCGGCACGGTCATGAGCGTCCTCTCGCGGTCGTGCTCGGAGAGTGCCGCCAACATCACGGTTGGCCTGCTCATTCCCGACAACACGTACCTCGGGTGCGTGCAGTACGACGCGCAGGTCATTCCCACGGCTGGCGCGAGCGTGATGACCTACCCCGGCTTCATCCTGAACACGAACGTCACCTCCATCTCCGGCACGCCCAGCATGAACGCGACGTTCGAGCTGTCGTTCCCGGGTGCGGCGGTCACGGAGATACTCAATTCCACGGCGTACTTCATCGGGTTCACGGCCATCCACGCGGGCCTCACCGGGTTCTCGACATGGGGCACGTATGGCCTGAGCCGGTATGATGCGGCACAGAAAGCCGTTATCGGACAGTGCTGGCCCACGCGCATCCAGTTCACGAGCGACACCATCGTGTTGAACACGAACATCAACAGCGGTGCCGCGACGTGGGCGGGAGCGGGTTCCGTGCTCGTGCCCACGACGTACCTCGCCGAATCGACGATCTGAACAGCAGAACGACACAACCATCAACCAGTTATTTTTTTTTCTTTCACCGTGGCCGCCAGTCCGGGCGACAAACATGGCAAAACATTCATTCATTCACAAGCTCAAGCGGGTCAAGCCCGTGACGTGGGTACTCGCGGTCGCGGTGCTGTTTTCAATATCGTCGATAGCCGTCTACGCGCTGTCCCCGAACTCGAGCCTCTATTCTCCCACGACCCAGCAGATCGCGCAGCTCGGGTCGCAATCGGCACAATTCACCGTTTTTGACATCAATGGCAACTACCTCGGCAAGTCCTCGCAGGGCGCGTGGTCCGGCCCGGCTGCCGACCCGAAAGTCGAGTGCTGGACATCGCAGCCCTACCTTTCCTATTCCAACGGCAGCCCGGTGGCGGGTAACAGCCAAGCCCTCACGCCCGCGGGTAACGGGGCTCCCGTGATGCTCTCGAACGGCAATTTCGCGTACATCGACACGTGTTTCGTCACCGTTCGCGTGGCGGCAAGGACGCTGTGGCAGGAACCCTCGTTCAGCGTCGCCCCGATCCCGCTTTCGCCCTTCCAGCAGCAGCAATTCTCGTGGAACGGCGGGCTCGGCACGGTGAGCCACACGTTCTCCTGCGCCCAGACCAGGGGCGTTTTGGCATTCGGCACCACCGCGGCATCGTGGTCGATGAACAGCGCGGGGCAGTTTTACATCACGCAATCCCTCGAGCCGGTCACGTTCGACATCGGGACCGGCAACACGTTCAACTCGTCGGTCCTGTCCGAGTCGCAGGCGATCAACAACCTCGAGTACGGCACCGGAAACGCCCGGGTGGTGATCGAACCCTCGTTCAACATCCAAGCGATCACGAACGAGATCCAATCGCTGCCGTTCTCGTACAACACCACGCTCTCGAACGGGACCGTGGTAACAACCACCGTGGTCTATCGCTCGGCGGATGCGGGGTTCACGCTGGTCCCGACCCAGTCGGGCACGCAGACCTGCACGATCCCGAACGTGAACCTGCAGCAGGTCCCCGCCAGCTTCGACGCGTCGAGCACGAACCAATCGGCAAACAACGTCCAAACCGCGTCCGTGGATGGCACCTCTCCACAAACATCGGAGGGTGGATACCAAGTGACCGCGTCGGTGCAGTACAAGAACTACAACACCTACGTCGCGACCGTGCAATCCCCGAAGGTCTACACGTCCACGAGCTCGATCGACGGCAAGCAGGTCACGGTCATCCCGGGCCAGTGGTCCACGAATTGCGGCATGCCCAACAACGTCACGGTCACGACGAAGATGGAACTCCAGCCGCAGACCACGGTCTACGAGGCAAACACGCAGGTCAATTGGGACGGGGTCGTGATCGGCGGGGACGGGTTCACCAGCCCGGTTTACACGTCCGGCAGTGCCATCGTCCACTACCCGGTCGGCATCTTCGTTCTCAACACGGCCGCGAGCACCGACATCACGTTCCCGATGACCGTCGTGACCAACAACTCGGTGCAGACCGTGTTCGCGACCGGGACCCCCGGCCAAGCCAACGTCAAGAATTTGAACGACACGGACCTGAACGGCGTCTACACGAATCCCATGGCGGACGACCAGAACACGACGCTGAATTACAACCCCCCGAACGCGGGCCTCGGCAGCCTGTTTTCCGGGCTCGGTTCCGCCCTCGACACGTTCCTGACCATCGTGGTCTGGATCGCGGTCACCATCATCATCGTGCTGGTTGTCGTGGCGATCGCGTGGGTCGCCTCGAAATTCCACAGGCACTGAAGGGTGAAAATACATGAAACGAAAACAACGCAACGCGCTGATAGTAACCACCATCGTGGCCGCGTGTCTTGTATTCGGTTACGCTGGCTATGCCATCCTGGCGAAAAACTCCTCCCTCGCCGTCCCGAACCAAGTGACGGCGTCGTGGGCATCGAGCACGTCAGCCCAGGTTCTATGGTCGGCCCCGACGACGGGCATACCGACCGGTGGCGTGATATCCGGCTACACGCTGGACGAATACACGAATCATTCGGCCGCCTTGGCACAGGCCACGCCACTCGTTGCCAGCAGCACGACCCAGACATCATTTACCGAGACCGGCCTCGCGCTCACGACGACGTATTACTTCGCGGTCGAGGCGCAATACACGATCACGACGTATGTCCGCATCAACGGGGTCACGTACACCGAAACGAGCTACTCGACCAGCGGCTGGTCCCCGATCTGCACCCTCGCGGGCTGGGGGTTGCCAAGCGCGCCGTCCCTGACGGCCACGGCGGGCAAGGCATCCGTCGCGTTGACTTGGATCGCACCACCCGATAACGGCTCGGCCATCACGGGCTACATCCTGTACCAGGGCACCGCGACGGGGGCCGAATCGATGGCCGCGAATCTCGGGAACGTGCTGGCCGACAACGTCACGGGCCTCACCAACGGCCAAGCCTATTACTTCGAGGTCGCGGCGGTCAACGGCATCGGCACGGGACCGAAATCGGCGGAAGCGAGCGCGACGCCGGCCACGGTGCCGGGCGCACCAACTGGCTTGGTCGCGACGGCGGGGAACGCGCAGGTCACGCTCAACTGGACCGCGCTGGCGAGCAGCGGTGGCTCCACGATCACTGGATATAATGTCTACCAAGGCACCGCATCTGGCGGCGAGTCGCTGGTCGCCACGCTCGGCGCGGTGCTCGGCGATAAAATCACCGGGTTGACGAATGGCCAAGTCTATTACTTCGAGGTATCTGCCATCAATGGTGTCGGCAGCGGCCAGAAGTCGGCGGAAGCGAGCGCGACGCCGGCTGCACCCGCGGGCGGATCCGGTGGCGGTGGTGGATCGGGCGGTGGCGGGGGGTCGGGCGGATCCGGTGGATCAGGAGGCTCGAATGGCACGCCACCAGCGGCCGCACCGGTCCCGTGGTGGGTTTGGACCCTAATCGCGGGAGGGGGCGTGATCGTGGTTGCCGTGACGATCGTGGCCGTTCGCAGGCATTGAGCGGTGAGCAGGATGCACCAAAACACGCGGGCATTGCTGGCAGCGGGAACGCGTGGCAAAAACCACGAAATTTCACGAGGTCGAATATTGAATGCAGCATGATGCGATAAAGGCCAGGAGATATGGCGAGGCGGAGCTCGTCGCGATCGCCGAGATATTCGCCGCGATCGTTGCCGTGTTTGCAACGTTCGCGGTGCTGGCGTGGTGGTTTTCATGAACAGCGCCCGCAAGATTGCCGCGGTCGTGGCCGCGGTGGCCGTGATTTGCATCATCTGTTTCGGCGGCGGCGTGCCGGGGCATCCGGCCCTCCAAGCCGCGCCCGTGATGCACCCGTCGGCATCGGGAACCGACAACTGGGCGAACGCGGATTCGCTGCTCGAATGGCCCAACGCCACCCGGCTATATGGAATGGACGGATGGAACTCGTGGAATACCGTGCAGGCAAACGTGATCTCCAGTTCCAAGCACGGGAATAGTTCCACGAGCTACGCTTACATCTCGTTCACCTCATCATCCGTCGCGGGGAACCCATCCAACCCCTCGTATTCCGTGGGGGCGAATGGCCCCTCCACGAACGGCACGGACGTCACGATGCTGGTGAAGCCGTACCAGGCCAACCTCGCGCTGGTATTTCGATGGTTTAACGGTGCATACACCACCATGACGGCCTATGTCGCGTTCCTGGCGAACGGCTCCATCGCGGGATATGATTACAATTCCCGGACGAATGGAAACTATGGGTTGCAAACATATACCTCAGGAACGTCGTATTTCGTCGACATGACGATTTACAGTGCCGGAAACACCGGTGCTGGAACGTATAGCATCCGCGTCAACAACACGGTCTACGGCAACGGGAAGCATAACTTCAATCCCGGTGGCGGGGCGAACAACGGGCAGGCAGTGGACAGGCTGGTCGTCGGTGTTGCCACCAGCACGAACACTCCATCCTGCCTGCTCGGGCAGGTCTCGGCATCGTGGGCCAACGCGCCGACCATCCACGCGGCATCCGCGCCGACCATCTCCGCGCTCGCGCAGGCGAAGGTCGCGTCATACTATGCAAGTTCTACGTGGTACCCGATAGCCAGCTCCGTGCCCGTGGACGTGGACGCGGCAACGAGTTACAGCAACGGCACGGCCACGGTGCTGGGCTACACCAACACGACCTGCAGCGCGGCGAGCCTCAGCAATTACAACCAGAGCGCGAGCTACGGCACGGGCTACTCGCTCGGGCAATTCACGCCCTCCACGCAGCTCTCGAGCAACTACAACACGGTCCTTACCTTCACGATCTGGGTCTGGGGTAACAGCTCGTCCATGGCAACGCGGGTAATGGCGGCATCGTCGGTGACGTTCACCGTGGACATCACGCCATACTCGACCGTTTCGTGGACGCCCCCCTCGGGATCGTGGGCATTGCCCACCTCCACCTTCACCATCACTGCTTATCCCGCGGTTGCATCGGGATTGTATTATACCTATTACCGCATAGCCGGTGCGAACTACCTCGTCACGTCGGGCACGGCCTTCAACCTCGCGGGAGACGGGCTCGCAGCTGGAACCGCCTACACGCTATCGACGTGGTGCCAGTCAAACGTGGCAAACCAGACCATCACGCCTGCATCGACGACCGCTTCGTATGATGGTGCCCCGGTTGCCTACCGGTGCATCGACCATTCGGGCAATTGCTACCAGAACGGCGGTGGCAACTCGTGGACGGCGGGAGAACCGTTCACCGTCTGGGCAACGTCCTCGGAAGTCTTCTATGCAGAAACGACATCCGTTGGCTCGGCAGTCTCGACCATCCATTACAAGCTCGATTCGGCATCCGCGAGCAACCTGGCTTCTGGAAGCGCGGGGGCAACGCTCGTTAGCGGGACGACCTATTACATCTCGGTTTCCGTCTCGTCGTTCAGCTTGGCTGACGGGGTTTATTACTTCCATTGGTGGGGAACCGACGCGGCGGGCAACAACGAGACAGACGGGCAGTCAAATTTCATCACGCTTGGGATCGACAACACTGCCCCCGTCGTGACGCTTTCATGGACACCCGCTTACACGAACGGCGCGGGAGTGCAGTTTGCCAGCCCGACGACCGTTTTCACGGCAACGTGGACCGATTACATTGCCTCCAACGTCCTCGGGTGCGGTTTCTCGCAGCAGCTGCTCGAGGTGAATGGTGGCTCGAACCTGTTTCCATCCCTCGTCCATCCCCAAACGAGTTATTCAATCGCGTTTCAGATCGGGGCCGTGAATGGCACGATACCGATCATCGCTTGGGGAGTTAACGAGCTCGGCATTCACGACTACAATTATGCCTGGTCGGTGTATTGCGATGCCAACGGCCCCGTTGCCACGTCCACGTTCACCGCGAACTACACGACGGGATCGGGATGTAAATTTGCCCTCCCAGGCAGCACGCAGTTCACGGTCGACGCGGCGGAAACGGGGTCGAAGGTTGCCATTGCCTCGGTCTATTACGAAATAGACGGCACGGGCTGGGTTTCCATCTCGAATGGAGGCACGTTCACCCTGCCCTCCACCATCTTGAACGGCACCCACACCCTCCTGACAAATGCCTACGACGGAGTGGGAATCACGGAGACAGCGGCAACGCAGGCGACAAATGCCGTGACATTCTACGTGGACGGGTATATCCCGACGGCCGCGATCTCGTTCACTCCCGCGTATACCTCCTCGGCCGGCTTGGAGTACGTCTCCAATGCCTCGTTCACCAACTCGCTCACGGTGCCAACTACCTCGACGCACAACGTTCCCCTGTATAAAACGTGGTATTCCGTGAATGGCGTGCCCCGGACATACACCGGCACGTTCGGGATCGGAGGCAGCGACGGGATATACACGATCGATGCCTGGTGCGTGGATGACACCGGGCTATACTCGGCGGTTGCCACGGCGAGGGTGGCGGTGGCCAACAGGACCCCGTTCGGGCCGGCTACCGTGTCCCTGAACATCATATCGAGCCTCGATGGTTCCGTGTGCCCGTTCAGCGACCTGAACGTGTATGTAAACAAATCGCAGATCTCGGTGCCACAGTTTACCAATCAAGGGCTCTATTATGGATTGGTGATCTGCCGGTCGGACACGAACGCCACGCTCTATTCCGCGGTCGAGAACTATCTCGCAACCGGCACGGCCCTCACCGTGAGCCTGCCCGTGGTCAACACATTTTCCGTGTTGTACGAGGCAATCGGGGGCACGGGGCTGGCACCATCGGCCGCGAATCTCTACATCAACGGGGCTTTACAGTTGAGCGCGAGCGGGAAAGCAATGGTGGCCAGCTTCATCCCCTTGACGAGCAACATCACGGTGACGGACCTCAACGGCTATCAACTATGGACGTTCTACGGGGCAATCCAATCGCCCGTGCTCACGGTGATCCTGCCCTACGCGTTCGTGACGTTCATGAACTGGTATACAACCACCCTGACCCTCAACCTGACCTACGACAACAACAAGTTCGTCGTGAGCGAGCCCGTGCCCGGGAACGGGCAATCGGAGCAGTTCTACCTCGCGACGACGAGTTATTCCTATGTTGCATATTACCCGAATGGTAGCATCGCCGTGAGCACCACGGTGACCACCGTGACGAGCCAGCATTCGACGTGGACCTACACGCTCGGCACGCAACCCGTCTCGATCACGATCTACACGGTCAACCTGAGTTATGTTTCGGTCGCGAACCAGGCACCGATCGCGTTTGGCAGCGTGTGGACGTGGGTGAACAAAGCCCAAGTCGCCTCGGCCACCATCCAGCTATCAAGCAAATCATTCTCGCTCGTCGTGACGCTGCCAGCGACCAACGCGACCCTGTACTCCACGCGCTACGTCGCCGCAAACTACACGCAGAACGTGATCGCCGCCCTGCCGGTGTTCCCGGCCGTCCAGTTCCAGCTCTACGACTTGGGCGGCGCGGGGGTGGCGTTCGGCACCGTCGCCTTCTACCTGAACCACGAGCTCGTGCCCGCGCAGGTCGCCGGTGCCAGCATGGTGCCGGACGTGTCCGCCGTTTCGATGTATGATTACTTCGGAGACCTGATCTGGAGCGGTAGCCTCAGCCTCACCACGAACACGACCGGGGCCACCGACTATTATGCCCCGGGCATCATCGAGGCGGCATTCTACGTGCAATTGGCCCCGGTATCGTTTTTCAACAACTATTCCGTGCCGGTGAACCTCCAGATCGAGAGGAACTCCATGATATCGCAATCATACCCGGTCTCGCCGCAGACGTGGTTCTCGCCACCGGAGATGTACTTGGGCACGATCCAGTACAACGCGTACTACCAGGACGGCAAGCTGGCGACCAGCAACACGACCACCATTTCATCGATATCAAGCACGTGGAAGGTGCCGTTCGGGTTCGAGAACATCTCCGTGCCGCAGAACGTCACGCAGGCGCTATCGACCAACTTCACGTTCGACCTGGTGATCGGGGGCACGGTGATCGGCATCGCCCTGGCGGTGATCGTCCCGTCGATCTACTGGAGCAACAAGAGAAAACGGGGGAGATTCTGATGCGGAAACTCGAGAAAATTGCATTCTCCTACATCGCGTGGGCGTTCTACGCGTTCGCGGCGGTGTTCTGCGGCTCGGAGATCGCCCTGCACTCTAACATGCCGGCGTACCTGTCCGACCTGCTCGTCCTGCTGATCTACCTCGCGCCAGTGCCGGTCATGGCGATCGCGGGCTGGATACACACCGAACCCAAGGCAGGCAAGCCGGCGTCCCACGGGATCGGCGCGGCGGAATGGATGCTGCTCGCGTTCGCGGGGCAGCTGGCGATCAACCTCGCGGCGTCGGTGTTCCTGCCGGGGCCCAAGCTCAACAACGTGACGAACACCGAGCTCTACATGTTCTACGTCTCCGTGGCGTGCGGCGAGGAGTGCATCTTCCGGCTGTTCCTCGTGCGTGCCGTGCTCTGGGCCGGGTTCTACCTGACGAGGAATAGATGGGCCGTGTGGTCCGTGGCCGTGGGGCTGTCGGCGCTGCTGTTCATGCTGTCGCACGCGTATTCGCCCGTTGGATTCTGGCTGCAGGGGCAGCTGACGCCAGGGGTATATAGCAATAACCCGGCGATGCTCGTCGCGACGTTCGGCGCCGGCGCGTGGCTCGCGGGCGTGTTCATCGCGAGTAAATTCAACGCGGCGGCCGTGATGGGAGCCCACGCGATCTACGATGCAATGGTCGATTTGCAGCTGGTGATCTGAAAAATGGAGGAGCAACAAGCCGGGAATCAGGAGCAGGGAAAGCGGTGGGATCGAAGGTCTTGGGCAGGCGTGGTCCTGTTCCTCGCCACGTGCATCCTCTGCTACGTATTCACGATGCTGGGGTACCTGCACCCGAACTGAGGCGGAAAAGCATGCACGTGACGAAATCGACGCGGGAGAAGCTGCTGGCGGTCGGCGCGATCGGCGCGTTCGCGCTCGTCTGGGCGGTGCTCGTCATCCCGGCCCTGATGGTCTCGGCGTGGTTCGCGGCGATGGCCCCCCCGTTCCAGTACGTGCTCTACAACGTGGGATTTTACCTGTTCACCGTGGTCGTCGTGTACCTCCCCTACTGGTACCTGCGTGGCAAAAGGGTGAAATGGGAGAAGGTGCTCATCGCCGGGCTGGCCACGTGGATACTGTTCTCGTTCGTCATTGACATGTGGGAACCGCCGCAGTTCCTCGGCTGGAACGGGGCGATCCTGATCACGAACGAGACGAGCTTGCCCGGCACGGCCGTGGACGCGATGACCGCGTGGTGCTGGAACGCCTTGGGCGTGCCGTATAGCAATGCACTCTACATCTGCACCTACGTCATCACGCCGATAATTACCATAATAATTGCAGTGCTGATATTCAAGGCAAATTCCGTTTGGAAAGGATTAGGGGTATAAACAAAATAGAAAAGTGAAAAAAATGGCGCCAATAAAAATGGGGCTAACCCCCGCGCAGATCAAGAAAGTTCTTCATACCATAGCCAAGTTTCCCGGCAAGGCCGGCAAGCAGGCCAAGGCCGTGCTCAAGCGGCTCGCCAAGCTCAGGTAAGAACGAGAAAACGAGATGATAGCATGAACTGGGAACGTGCCGGTGCCACGCTGATCGCGACCGCCCTGTCGGCGTTCGTGCTCTACGAGATCGCGATGTCGCTGACGACCGACGTCGAGGTCCGCGCGATCGCCAGCTTGGGCGGGATCGACCAGTGCGACGTGCTCCTGTGGTCGTACTCCCTCCTGCTGTGGATCGTGGCCGGCATCGCGATCGGGGCGATCTACCACGACGCGCGGGCAATCGCGGCTTGGGGCATGGCTGGGCTGGTGACGGCGGGGATCGTCGCGTTCGTCTCGGCCGTCTCGCTCTACTACTACCCGAACTTCACGCTCGGCCCGGGCAACGTGTTCCTGTTGAATGCCCTCTGGGCCGTGTACGTCCTGAAGAATCCCGCGACGTACTTGATAATGGTGGCGGTGTTGCTGGCCGGCACGCAGGTCGCGTGCACGGCACTGGTGGGGGCGGTGACGAGAAGATGAGTGCTAACAGCATCATCCCGGTTCCGGGGCGCAGGCAGGGGCATCTCTCGAAGTGGGAGGCTTTCTCGGTCTACTGGGTGATCATCCCGCTGGCCGGGTCGGGCGTGCTGCTGGCGATCCGGCTGTCGAACCTGTATAGCATATTGCAATATTTTCTCTGGTGCTTGCTCGCGTGGTTCGTGGCATTCGTGGCCGTGGCAGTCATCAAGAAGCTGAACGGCACCCGGGCATTCTCGTCGAAGCGGAACTTCGTGGTGCAGCTGCTGATGATACCGATACGGGCGCTCGTCTACGCGAGCGGGATGCTGCTCGCCGCGCAATCGATGGTGACCGGCGGGACGGCCATATTACACGTGACCGTGCTGGCCGCGCTGGAATACTTGGTCGTGGACCTGCTGATATTCTACGCGCTGGCCTACGGCGCGTCATATCTCATAGTCTGGCTGGTGACGAAGAATTGAATGATATTGATTACCAAAAGGTCTTCGATAGAAAGATTGGCAGAGAAATCGAGCAACTACGCCGGGAAATCGATGAAATTGACCGGCAGATCGAACAATCCAAGGAAATGAAGTGAAAAAAAAATGGCAAAAAAGCACGGTGGCTCGCCCGGGAAACTTTCCTATGGCGAGCGCAAGAAGCTGCCCGACCGGGACTTCGCGATCCCGTCGGAACGGCGGTATCCCATCGAGAACGTCGCGCACGGCCGCAATGCCCTCGCCCGTGTCGCTGCTTATGGCACGGACCGGGAGCAGGAGGAGGTCAGGCGGGCCGTTCACGATCGGTATCCATCCATCGACTCGGACCGGGACGGCCCGGACGGGGCCGGCTCCAACAGGCGGGCGAGGTAAAAACACGACGGTGAACCAAGATGCCAACACCGAAAACACGCGGCAGCGTGAAATCCGGGAAGTCGGCGGCCGCGCGGGAGCAGAAGCGGTCGTCAGGCCAGTTCGGCCACCTCCAGCGCGCTCCCTCCCTGCATAGAAGCCTCCCGACCATCATCGAGAAGGAGAAGGATACCCGCGACCTGTACCGCAGGATCGGCAGGCGGTACCACACGATCGCGGACCAGGTCAACGAGGATGCCCGGCAGGAGGACGAGCACATGCGCGACTTCCGGAAGCTGGAGCAGAACGGCGGCCGGGACCTGAAGCCAGACAAGCCGAACCGCCCGGTCGAGAAGCGCCCCCCGGTCGAATCGGTCTACATCCTGAAGGATGGTTTACCGATTCTCGCGAGGAACTTCGGCACGGCGCGGTTGAAGGTCGACCCGATGCTCGCCGGTGGCCTGTTCAGCGCGATCGAGTCGTTCGCGAAGGACATCAACGTCGGGGAAGCGAAGGTGCTGGAAACCGACAACGGCGACCGGTTCACGTTCACCGAGCGCGGCGGGTTGCTGTACGTGGCCCGCTCGCGCGGCGGGGAGGACCCCGTCCCGTTCCTGAAGTCTGTCGGGCGCAGGTTCACGAAGGCCTTCCCGGATGCCGCGGGCTCCCGGATGATCGACTCGCGCCTGTACGGGAAGTTCAACCCCCTCGGCAACTCGAGATACGCGCAGAACGACGCGATGACCGAGCCGGTCGTGCACGAAACCGAGCTGCGGCCGATCCCGCTCCCGGGGCCGCCACCGATCGAGTTCCCAGCGGTGCCGGAGGAGCCGGGCCGCCGCGGCCACCAAGCCACGATGGACGAGCTGGCACGGGAAACCGCCCGCCAGGCGGCGTCCAACCGGGAATTCGACGAGCTCGAGCCCGAGGAGCGCGTGAGGAGGTGGCGTGATCGTCGCTGATGTATCGGAAGCTCGTGCAGTTCCTCGACGCGAGCCGGGCGATCCGCCGCCGGTTCTTCACGCGCCGGCTGTTCTACCGCGAGGCAGGCATCGATAACAGGAAGCGTGAGAAGTTCAACGTGGGCCTCGCGATTGCCAAGATGCTGGCGGAAGGGGGCATCCGGAAGTACAACCGGCACACCTACGAGATATTGCCGCGCTATGAATAAATTCTCTTTTTTGATACCCATTCTCGATAGTGTATGATAGATGCAAAATCGAGAGATCAGGTCAAGTATGGCCGAATTTCAAACGGGGTGGCCGGCGCGGGCTTTCTCGCCGGAATCCCTGCCATAATCATCTGGGGAGTTTTCGGGCATTCACAAGCACTGCTTTCGGGCATCCTCGCAGGCATCGCGGCCGGGTGCATCATCCTGTGGATCGTGCTGGCCAACAAGATCGACAATCTCGACCGGGGGAGGTATAGAAATGCAATGTGTCCCGAGTGCCAGCAGGTTTTTGATAGATATATTCACGGCGAGGAGGAGGCTGATGTTGATTAGGTTCCGGGATGTTCTGGACACGCTCGCCACCGTGCTGGCGATGCCGGCCGTGTTGTTATATCTGGGCTTCGGGAACCTCTCGGCGGCCCTGAAGCAGCCGCGACGCCCGGTCCCGCGCTGGCTCGGCCTCGCCAACTGGGTCATCATCTGCGGCATCGCGGCGTGGATGCTCGCGATGGTCCTGTTCAACATCGACCGCGGCGACCTGATATTTCAGGCCCGCGTCTACTTGCCGAACGGGCTGATGGCGATCCCGTGGGTGTATTTCCATACATGGCTTCAAAGTATTGCTTGGCAGGCCGGGAGCGCGGGCGTGATCCTGGCAGGGCTGGCCCTGTCGAACGAGATCATCATCTTCAGGATGGTGCATTGAAATGCTCAGCAGCGTCTTGACATCCGAGAAAGCATTTTCTCGCAAGGAAAGCAAGAAAAAGAGAGACGAATCAAAAGAATTGGAGGATATTGATCGGCACGAGGATGAATCGACCGGCAGGCGTCCCCCACTCCAGATCGTGAAATGGCTGGGAATCATCGGGATGATTATGTTCGGTGTTGTGGTTCTCGTGGTCAATATCGTGCAGGCCAGCTATCATTTGAACATTCCCGGTTCGCATATGATATGGATAGCGGTGATAATCGGCGTGTTAATTCTTGCCCTGATCATCATATCACAACAAAGCTCGGTTAAGGATAGACTCAAAAAACGCCAGCAACTGAAGATCACGCCTCGTTATGATAAGAAATATGATGAGGTCTTCAATAAAGATGGCAGCACTGCAAAGGATCTCGGCAACGACCAGCAAGTGATTGCCAGTGCCAGAACCGTGGGGGTATATCCCCCTCACGTACTCGGAAAGGAAACAGCCACGCTTGCATTGATTCTCCCGCTTTTGAATAGCAAGGAATCAATTAAAACTGTTATCGAGGCATTCATGAGGCCTTACGCGGCTCAGATCGAAAAACTACATAAAGAAAAAAAGAAAGGCGAATCAACCGAGGGAGAAGAATCTCCGGAAACACCAAAACCCGACAAGAAAAAGGTTGATGAAGAAGAAGCAAAAAAAGAAAGAATCGAACGATTGAAGGGTATGAAATGGTTCAATGTGGTTTATGCAGAAGTCAAGAAAAACCCGGGCAATATTCTCGAGGATGAGAAAGGTGAATTGGTTGGTGAAGATTTTTTTGCTGATTGGCTACTCAAACAAAGACCCCTACCTTTGGTCGATTATATCCAAAGGTTTTCATCCCCAAGATACGTGAAGAATAAATCTACCGGTCATATAATCGTGATGCGGGAATGGATTTTCACCTTACATGGATTGTACCAAGATTTGATAGGCGGAAGTGATATAACACTTATCAAAGACGACGTGACCACCGAGGTTCATGATGCCGATGAAATCGAGGCCGTGAATTTTGCGCTCATTGATCAATCAACCGATGTGAAGGAAAAGGATGATGTGAAATATGAAGAGAAGATTGGAGTATTCAATATCCTATCCTGCCGGGGTTATAGGGAGGATGGACTTGCTCTTCGTGCTGATATCCACGCGGATGCCGAATACACGAAGATCTTGACTGACCTGGTTTTCAGCGAGAAAAGAGAGGTCATTGATGCCCAGGTGAATGCACGTGAAACAAAAGCAACGCTCGAGGCAATGAGAAAAGAGTACATCAAGGAAATCACGATGTTGGAAGGCCTCGTGAGCGGAGAAAAGCGAATCTCGGACAATCAAGGTAGCTCTTGGGGATTGTCCATACCGGAAAAAGCAAAGAATTTGGTTTGGGTGGTTTTTGCATTGGGTTTGGTTGCCGTGTATTTTATTGGACGATTCGGGTGAGACGAGCATCATGGATCAAAGCACGAGAGAACGAGCCCAGATCGAGTCCATAATCTATTCAGCAAAGGATGGGGCGGACATATTAAAAGAGGAGGAAAAAGATTTCGACACGGGTTCAAACTACCTTGCCGATATGCTCAACGGGAATGCCTTGGCAGCAAATGGCCCCATCCTTTCGATGGAAGGACCAAAAGAATACCCTGAAGGCGTGCCATATGTTAGCGACGAGATATATTCACGTTTCTTTGACATGCTGAAGAATTATTTTGTTGAGATGGGAGAAAAAAATTTCAACAACGTGCGCCGGATGGAGCTTGACTTTGCCAGTTACTCCGAACGGGCACTTTCAGGAGCGGCTGACAGTGTTGATCTCAAAAGAAACTTTTCCAGCTTGTTTGTAGCAACACGCTTGCTTATCAATGATATATTCGGTAAATATAACATTGAACGAAACAAACGACGACGACTCAAGGATCGTGCGATAGAGTTTCTTATGAACATGTCAAGAAAGATTTATCTCTCTTCCGACATCAGCAGGGAAGTGGAGCGGCAGATAAAAAGGGAGCTGAATGAACCGGATGAGGAAGATGATAACGGCCCTTATATTACGGAACACCAGACCAGAAATGACAGTTTATGAATGCCAGTAGATCGCGGTATAATCTTGATAATGATGGTCATTTTATCAGGCCAAGTACACACGTCCCAAAAAGAACGCTCGGGCCGAATATAAAAAACTTCAAGCAATTCAAGATCGAGGTCAAGAAACTTTTCTCACGTGTTGATGTTTTCAGGCTTCACGCTGTTTATAATGAATATGTTGCCAACAAGGACCTTAGGGAGGGTTTTGATAATCTTTTCAAGACGGGGAAGATCAGCAACGCAGAATACAAGGAGTGGCTCTATGATATCGTAGGGGATGAGCGGCAGTGCATCGCCTTTTTCGAGGGGAAAACCGGCCTGGGTAAGTCCACGGCGGCGCAACAGGTATCGTTCGATCTGCATACCCTGCGCGGGTGCCCCGCGACGATATTCCACATCAACATCGACGACCCGAACGACACGTTCACCCAAGGGGATGCCACGCGCGGGTTTCTCAAGACCAATATAATCTATTCCCACGCGCAGGCCCTCGAAAGTATCACGCACCTGACCGGCAGGGGAGACAGCACCGTTATGGACGAGTACCAGCCACCCCACGGGCCGGAATCGGGCAAGCTCGAAGACAAGCTCCGGACAGTGGTCGAGTCGGTCACGCGGGCCGGCGAACGTGACTTCTTCTGCTGCACGCCGCGCGAGCACGAGTTTCCGGATATCGATGCTTACTTCGATGTGATCGGGAAGAGCCCCGAACGAAGGGAGACACTGGCGATCATCCGCATTCCAGCCGAGAAGACGAAGGACAAATCCCC
>Ga0326728_10014710_pt1 | contig 16512 bp, 16 predicted proteins | sample MB3enrmetagenome_FD_207602 | JGI IMG/M metagenome (GOLD analysis project Ga0326728, IMG submission 207602) | Lab enriched peat soil microbial communities from McLean, Ithaca, NY, United States - MB31MN | ecosystem: Environmental > Terrestrial > Soil > Wetlands > Peat | place: USA: New York...
GAACTGGAAATTGCGGTTTTTCCTCCACCGCCCACGGGCGGGAGAAGGGGTCCTTGCGATGTTCGATCATGAGCGTCCGCAGGAATGTATAGATGCCGTTGGCCACTCCCTCCTCTGTATGCGCGCCAATGCTGATGTCAGCGTCCCCGGACGTACGAATCGTGTATCCCTGCGCCCCGATTTTGGGATTTTGCGCGGAGCCCAGCTCAACGCGAATCGAATGCTCCCGGTCCTTGGCGCGGTCGATGGGAATTCCGGTGTAATCCGACAAACGGCGCGCGGCATGCCGCACCGGTGGGGGCGCATTTTCAAACAAAGATATGACGCTGGCAGTCGCTATATGAGTTAGGGTTGTTAATGCAAGCAGAAGGGAGAAAGTGAGGATTCCGATTCTGGTCCACATGTTCTATTCCCCCCACTAGAGGTCGTGTTGTGCCGTTCCAAGGTCACTCGGCGGACAGAGATGCAGCCAGAAATTGGCTGCTCGGATGAGCCGGCCGGGGGCTTGGCTGCGTTTAAGGCCGATACCGCTTGATCTCGTCGTGCATGGCCAACGCGTTCTCGACTGTCACGTCATCCATCAGGTAGTGTGTGGTGCAGAAGACGTAGCGGCCGCCCTTACCGAAGATTTGGATCAAGCGCCGTGCCTCGCGCCGCACGTCGTCCGGACTACCCAGGGGCAGGATTTCCTGCGTATCCATGCCGCCGTAAAAGGTGAGATGCTTGCCGAACTCCCGCTTCAGTTCCGTAGGATCCATGCCCACCGCCATCACCTGGACGTTCTCGAGGATGTCGAGCCCGGCATCGACAAGGTCACCCAGCACCGCGCGCACTGAACCACAGGAATGCAGCGCTGCCTTCATCCCGTTTTCGTGGGCGATGGCAAACATTCGTTTCCAGACCGGCAGGCACCATTTCCGCCACAGCTCCGGCTTCATCAGCAGACCCTGCTGGCTGGCAAAGTCATCGCCCCAGGCCAGAATGTCATAGTGGCCGCGGCCCGCGTGTGCGAAGCGCCGGTAATACTCTTCCAGGAAATTCCCAATGTGCGCGACGGTTGCTTCGATGACAGCGGGGTTGCTGGCGATGTTCGTAAGCCCTTCTTCGAAGCCAAACATGTCCATAACTTTGGCCAGCAACGGGCTCCAGCCGCCGGCCAGTGTTGCGTAGTTTTCATTGCGTTTCCCCCACTCTGCGACCGGGATGTAATCTTCGGGCGTGTCTAAGATCCAGGCCACACGGCCATAGTCGAACCAATCAGGGTTGGGCCAGGGATACCTTTCCACCTCGGCCACACTCTCCGTATTGCGCAGCGGACGCGGCAGGCCGTCGTAATAAGTCGCCGCACCCTCTCCCCAAGTTCCCCAGATGTCCTTCACAATTTTGAGCGCGGGGTAAATCGGAGTGTGCTTGCCTGACCTATCCTCCTCCAGGGGCGGCCCGATGTACAGCGGGCGGCACCAGCGAATATGTGCGTCGAGGGCCTTGAGTAACCCCTCGTTATCGTTCTCAGCCAACCCGAAATGGCGGAGTAGCTTGGCGCGCAGTTCCGGGTGAACTCCGTTCTCAAACACATCACTCGGTATCGGATAGAGCTCCTCACCCTTCATGGCGGCGAGCACGCGTTCTTTGGGTGTCATGTTTCCTCCTTGCGTTGTGCGGCCCGAACTGGGTCGTCGATTATTCGGGTCTCGGGGTCTTGTAGCGATTCACCAGGTTTTCTTCTGCATCCACCGCTTTGATGTAATCCTGGTAGCGGAGGGCGCGGAAGGCCTTATTCGCGGCGGCCACAAGCGTTGGAAGCAGTTTCTTGTCCTCCTCGGTCAAGCGGGCGCTGCCTCCAAAGATCATCATTTGTAATGTTCGCCCAATTCTGAGTTCCTTCTCCAAGGCCACCTTCACATCGTCGGGCCACAGGGGCAGGCGTTCCTGCGCACTCGGCAGGGGAGGAAACAGTTTGTGCGGTTCCGTCTGATACCAGAAGGCCGTCGAAGTATAGTCATTATCATAGTTATTGGCGTGTCCATGCTCGATGGTTACACGGATCGATTTCTGAAAGCGCACGGGATCGTTCAGGTACCACCGGTACATCAGGTTCTTGCCGCCAAAGTCCGACTTGTAGTTCTCAATTAGATAAAATCCCGTATAAGGACCCGCGAACTCAGTATCCGGGCAGCAACCGCTGTTAAAGATCTCCTCATGACCGGTGCCAGGGTAAGTGGCTGGCCACTTCGTCCCGTCGACAAAGATCATGTCGTCGCCTTCGCCATACCAACCGCCTTGGACATTATCCACCATGAGGAAAAGCCCCACGTAGCTTCCCGTGCCTTCCGCATCCAGGATCACAAAGTTGTCCTCGCCCGTGGTGTTTTTGGCCTGGTTATTGCCCGCCGTGGAGTTCTTGACTGCCCCCTCGGGAATAGGAGGGTGAATGGCTCGCCGCCACTGCGCATGCAGGCGGCCTGCGTTGCGGGGCATAACGCCGTCGGGATATTGCTCGTAATCGATGTGATACCAGAGAGCCAGGCCGGGAACCTTCCCATCGTTTTCCAACGTGATTCGCGCGCCTTTTTCGAAGGGCATGGGAAGGTAGTTCACCATCCCATCGAAATCCCACCCTTGATAACCGGGATTGACGTTCACAACCAGCGATTTGATATAGCGGAGCGTGCCCAGGCCCGAGCCGAAGAAATCGCCCAGCGGCACCTCCACGCTGGGATCCTTTTCACCGTCCCAGTACATCCGCAGGACCATTTTGCGGTAGCGCATCCGGTCCGCTGCTAGCGGCGCCACGTAGAAGCGGCGTATCACGCCGGCGCCCGGAATCTCTGCCATGACCTTGGTTTCACCCGGCGCGATATCCACCCAATCGTGGTTGCCGCCGGTTCTGTCGTAAGAAGAAATGCGAGCTGTCTTGCTGTTCTTCAGGAGGAAGAGGGTATCCAGCGGCCCTTCCGATTGGATAAACCCTTCCTGCGCCCATAGCGATGGAATTAACAAGAAAGCCATCATGAATAACGTGATGCTGCGATAACGAATGTTCGCTTGAGATATTTCCTTACTTTCAGGCTCGCTCATAAGCCACCAATCTCCCGCTAAGGTCCCGCTACGCCACCTTCTTTGCAGGCTGGCCAGACGCCGAGGACCCGGCCTTGCCCTTAAACGTCCAACCGCCAAGGTCCATGGGGATAACGACCGATTGGCGAATGGCCCCCAGCATGAGCAGGGTGAGGTCGGGCAATGGATTCAGCGTGTCTCCGCCCTGGCAACCACCTTCGCACCCGCACCGTTGGCGTGGCCGGTATGGTCGCCAAATGAGGCAAATTAGAACAGATTGCTTCGACCTTCGCCTTCTTATTACCCCGTTGAAGGGAATTTTTCGGAAACAGGATCAACTGCCAAGATTTCTTGAACTCATGCGCTGGCCCAAACGAATTATATGCCTGCACTGCCATTCACGGCGATTTTTAGGTTTCGAAAAGCGAAAAGAAAACCAGAAGCCCGATACCTGTACTACTGTCGAGCCTGCCGCCGGCAGTTTACGGTCACGGTAGGAACTCCCTTGCACCGAACTCACATTCCGCTGTCGAAATGGCTCGAGGCAATCGCACTAATTCGAACCAGCAGAGGCAGTCGCAACCCAAAAGCGAGCACTGGGAGTGACTCGCAAGACGGCTCGGCTGTGCCGTCGGCTTCGCCGCGGAATGAAAGGACCTCTTGTTCGGAATCTGTGCACCGCCATGTGGATGGATAAGAAAACCGATCGAATCTCTCGAAACCTTTTCCCTGATCTCTACAAGGAATAATGCGTGCGATTTGCCTTGGGCATGTCCTAAGAGCGCGGCACGTCTGTCTTAAACGCCAAAGCAGGCCCTGCGTAGCGCGTCTCGATCGAACCCCAATGAGTGCTTCTTCTGGGCCAATCACCGTCCCGCATGGCATTGGCCTTCTGCTTTCCTATTCCCCGTGTCTGTAGCATCGCATTCTAAACCCCCGAGCATGCCCCCGCCGAAGATGTTGCTGAGCGCACGACTTGCCGTGTATCCCCGATGCGCCGCCCGTGTATCCTGGGCACCAAGCCCGTGTATCCCCTTATTGGCCAACCGGGGCGGACGCCCGGACGGACAGCCGAGATATTCCCCTTCTCACCTTATCCGCTTCCATCTCCAGCCCAAGAGTATCCCCGGCTAGTGGCCGCCGCCCCAGCCTCGGGCTGTGAGCTTGCCATCCCCTGTTGCAATCCACCTTTCTCGTCAGAACCCGGTAAAACCCGATCCGAAACGCCTGACCAACCGCTTCCATGGCCACGGATTCCGACCTGAATGACGGCCCAACGGCCCCTCCCTCCCAGTCCTCTATAGCGCTTTCAGTTGTCCTCCGAACCGTGTACCCCCTTCTCCGGGGCGGCCCCCCCCTTAAAACGAACCAACTCTCCTCTCCTTGCATACTTGACCTAATATCCCACACCGTTTACGCAGGACAGTTCCTCAGGCCACGCCAAGTACGGGGATAATCCCGTGCCCTAGATCAGATAAAGAGAGAACAGCGCTGCCCCGGAACCCCCGGTGGACCGCCATCCCGACTGTCTGCAAACGCCCGCTGGCGTTTCCCTGTTGGGTGCCGCTCTTGTGCTGGCGGCAGATGGTTTGCCCCCCATGCCTTCCTGTCCCTTCCGCCAGTGCTTGCTCAGCCACCCCGGAAGCCTGCTGAAAGCCGCTTTCTATGCGGCCCGCAGCGCTATGGGGAGGTTGTAAGTATCCTCCGGCAGAGCCGGAGGCTTTACGGTTGCTGGCCCCTCAAAGGGGCCTGATCGAAACCGATCAAAATCAAAACCCGCGCCTTGCCACGTCGGGACTAATGGGCAAAAGCGGAAGGGCTTGGGTGAAGCAGACTGCTGAAAATGTCAAACTCTTACTGCCACCCCGGCAGAGCCGGGGGATCTCCTAACTGAATTAGACGGTAGCAAAATGGGTAGGAGACAAAGGGGTGCACGTGGGGAGCGGTACCTGGTTTAGGGCCCGGAAAGCACGGAATCGTGTATCCCGGGTACACACCAACCGGGCGATAAACGTGGACTGCATCTCATTCACCGTGTCGTCCACCGAGGTTCCCCAGCCTTCGTTCAAGATTTCCACACCGAAGATCTTCATGGTCGCCGCGGCGCCGTACTCGTTCGTGCCGGCGAGGGTGACATCGAAGGGCAGGATCTGGTCCGAGGCCCAGGGCGTGGCCAGGGCCGTGTCCTGAAGCACGTTGGAAATCGGAACGTTCAGAGCCTGCTGGGCGTCGAGGGTTGTGCCGGTCGGGATCCCCATGGGGTTGGTGATATTGGCGTTGAAGATGGTCGACTGGCCGATGAAGGTACCGTCGCTGATCGAATACTGGGGCCGGATTTCGTCCATGTTGGGGACGAAGGTTCCGCCCTGGTCGTTGATCAGGGCCCGCAGGGCATGGCGGTCGAAGTTGATCCAGACCCGGGAGCCGGCGATGCCGCGCTGGTTGCGGGAGAAGGCCCGGGGATTGGCCGAGCCCATGGTGTAAATGGGCGCCTTCTCGCGGGTGATGGAATAGCTGATGGCCTGGATCTCGGCGAATTCCTTTGTGCCGATGACGGCCCGGATATCGGTGCCGGACAGCGAGTTATAGGACCGGCTGATTTCACGGGTTACTGGAGCGAAAGCACCCCTTTGAGATTACTCCTTATCCGGGAAGAACTGGGGCCGTCTTTCTTTTTTCTTGGGGGCGGCCGGTGTATTGCGGATATCTGATTCAGTGGCCGGTTAAGGTAGGGATTTCTTTCGCGCGCCGGGCCAGGCGAACGGATGGGGCTGGGCAGGATGAGCACCGAGATAATCTTGAATCGCTGCTTCTATGGCTGCGGAACCAAGCCGTCTCTCTTGCCGGGCCTGTTTTCGATTTAATTCCCCAAACCAGTATGACACCCACTGTACCCACGCGTCGCCAGGTGGTGGGGGATGGAGTTTTAAGCGGGGCCGGCGCTTCAACCATGCCTGCACGCTGTCTTGCCGGTACGTGCCGCCACGATCCACCAGCAGGTGAATCGAACCGGTCGGAACCTCCCGTTCCATACTCCGCAAAAACGTCAGAAAAGCCTGCTGCCGGGGCCGCCATCGGCTATCTCCCACCACCTGTGATTCCAACTGGCCGAGAGTTTTGAGCAGGCTCGCCGGACCGGCAGGTAGGTTCCCGAGGGGGTCCGCGGGAACGGTAACTTTCGGTCGGGCCAGGGCGGCGGGCAGGCGTTCCAAGGCGAGTCCCAGAACTTTATCGGGCGGGTTCAGATAAAGCCCCACCATGCCCCTGATAGGTCCAGTGGGATTCGCGGCGTCACCGGCCAGGTGCGGCTTGATACCGTATTCATCGAGAACCCGTTGAATGGTTCCCTGACTGACTCCCTGCGCCCGCGCCAGGGACCGCACGCTCCAACGCTTTATTCCTGCCGGCGGACGCTTCCTGGTGGCGTCCACAATCTGTTGGACCTTCCGTGAAGTGATCCGCCGCCGGGGGCCCCGCCCCGGACTCAGTTCGAGCAGCGCCTGCGGACCTCCCCGGATAAACCGCTTCCGCCAGAGCAGCACCGTCACCAGGGTCGTCTGTAGGGCCCTGGCCACGGCGCGACAGGAAGCCCCCGCGGCCAATAACAACACGATCTGAGCACGCAGCGCGACCTGGCGAGGGGTCTCGGGAGCCGCCCGCCAAGCCTCCAAGGTGCGGCGTTGCTCCGGAGTAAGCATCAGGGGTGGGGCCGGAGGCGGCATAGGCCAAGAGAATAACATGCACGAGTGAACGAAGGCAGAGGGGGGAGAATAAACTGCTTGTGTGATATAGTTACATGTGATGCATTTTTGACCACATCCATTCCGGGAGGAACTGTTCTATGAACCCCACCCTCACTTTTGGCGCTTTCCTGGCCGTCTGCCGGGAAGTGTCGGGAAAAACTCAGGCCCAGATCGCCGAGGCCTGTGCCGTTACCCCCGAAGCCGTCGGTCAGCTCGAACGCGGGCGCCGCAAACCCAAGTTCGAACTCGTTCTTACCCTGGCCGATGCCTTGCATGTTGATCGGGCTCTCTTAAGCCGCTTCGCCTTGCAGAGCCGCGCGCCGGAGTTCTATACCACGCTGGGCCTTGCGCCGATTGAACAAGAAGCTCTTGACTCTGCCTACCCCTGTACCGTCCCTACCGATCTTCTCGCCGTGAACCAGGAAGCGTCGGTTGATAACCGCTCGCCACAGCCTGCTGAAGATCCGTTGACGCCCGGTGAATCCACGCCCCAGGCTTACTAACGAAGGCAACTCCGCCGGATGGCCCTTGACCCGTGTGCCGCGACGACAATGCAGCAGAGGGTTTTTGGACCACTCCGGCGGCCCCCTTCACACGCTCGCCCGACAAAGGAACCCTGGAATATGGCAGCCCACTGGGACGAAGTCCGGGCGCCATGCCAGAACCTGCAGCTCGTGGGGGAAGAAGTGTTGTTCAGCCGCCACCCGGATTGGGAACGGCTCGAACCGTGGCATGAGGAGTTGCGCGGCGGGGAGACACTTCTCGCCGGCCTGGAATTGGAGGATTTGTTATGAACCAGCGCGCCGTAATTTATGCCCGGACTTCGACCGTGGGCCAGCACACCCAAAACCAAGTCTATGATCTTGAGCAACTCGCCCAGCAACGGGGTCTGGAAATTATCAACATCTACGAAGACCAGGTTTCAGGCACGCGAGCCCGCCGGCCCGGGCTCGATCAACTGCTCGCGGATGCCCGCAAAGGCAAGTTCGACATTCTGTTGGTGTGGGCCTGCGATCGGCTGGCGCGGTCGGTTTCACACTTTCTCCAGGTCCTGGACGAACTCGGTCATCTCAACATTGAGTTCATCAGCTTTCGCGAGCAGATCGATACCTCCGGTCCGTTGGGGCGCGCCGTGGTGGTGATCATCTCCGCCATCGCAGAACTCGAACGATCACTGATTGTGGAGAGAGTTCGAGCGGGGCTGCGGCGGGCGAAGCTGGAAGGCCGGCGACTGGGACGGCCACCCCTGGTCGTGGATCGCGAAGCCGTTCTGCACGACCGGGAACAAGGCATGAGTATCCGCCAATTGGCCAAGCAGCACGGCATCGCCGAGACCAGTATCCGCCGGTTGCTGCGCGCGGTTTCACCGGCCCCGCCAAAAACCCTCGTTCCACCCCCTCCGCAAATGGCTGAAAACACGTCATCGCTCCCAGCCAGTTAAGGTCCGCCAAAAACAGTCGGTTTGGGCACGGCCAATTCCTAACTACCGACGGGCAGAGCGCCTGAAGAAATATCACACGCTATCGTGATCCACTTGGACGTTTATCATCCCCAATCCGGCGAAGCACCCACTAGAGTGCTTTTGATTTAGGTATTTACATATCCGCACGAAGCCAAGTAGTTCGAGTACTCCTCCTGAGTGACGGTCGCGGGCAGGGTGCCAATCTCGTTCCAGAGGGCATCGGCGCTGCGTGTCGCGGACTTGCGGAGGAGTGTCCTGGGCTTGGCAAAGAACTTTTCGATGGGATTTAGATCGGGGGAATACGGCGGCAGGTAGACGACGGTTGCACCCGCCGCCGCGATCGCCTCGCGGACTCCGCCCACCCTGTGACTGCTGAGGTTGTCGAGAATCACGATGTCTCCCGGCCGTAGGACGGGCAGCAAGCAGTGGTTCACATACGCCCGAAACATCTCCCCGTCCATCGGTCCCTCCGCGACCATCGGCGCGACCAACTCCCGCTGCCGGAGCGCCCCCACGAAGGTGGTAGTTTGCCAGTGACCTTGGGGGACCGCCGCGACGCAACGCTGGCCCCGCGGGGCACGTCCATAGCCCCGCACCATGTTCGTCGTGGTCCACGTCTCATCAATAAATACGAGCTTGTCGAGGTCGAACAGGAAAGGGTGGCTACGCCACGCCCGGCGTGCCTGCTGTACGTCGTCGCGCTCTTGCTCTGGCGTGCAGGGTATGTTTTGAACGTCAAGCCCCACAGGTCGAGCTGCTGCCAGAGGGCTGGAACCCGGATGGTGACTCCGCGTTCCGCCAAGCGCCCACAGGCTTCGGCCAGCCTCAGGTCCGGCGCCTGCTCAATCCAGTCGCGCACCACCGCCTCCAGAGCGGCGAGGCGCGAGCGGCGATGGCCGCCCATCGGCAGACTGCCCCGCACGCCTCCCTTTTGCCAGCCTGCGCGGACGCGATGCACCCACATGCGGCTGACCTCGAAGCGCCGCGCGATGGCCGTCGGACGCTCCCCCCGCTCTAGCGCCCGCAGCACCCGGTCCCGCAAATCCTGAGAATATGCGTGCATGGTTTCCCTCCTCGACGAACAGGGAAAGCCCAACACAAAAATGTAACCACTTAAATCAACAATTCTCTAAGCATAATTTCCAAGGGCCGCGTAATGTGACCAGAACGCTCCCTACCCGCACGCGACCATTAGTAACCCTTGGCGACTCATGACTGATGCCAGGCCGGTGGGGGCCTAGCCCGCTTTCAAAGTGCAGTCGTCCCATTTTCCGGGAAGAGCGTGAGAACTGAGGTGCTGGCGCGCTGGATGCAGGCGCGTGGAAGTATCGGGAGTGTAACCCGCGCCCACCGATCTCCCGGCAGCCCACCACTCAAGAGCCCGTGATCTGGATCCTGTCTCGCGCCCGGTTTTCTGCGGGGGGACAGGTTGGCATAGGGCCTCTGAACGGGAAGGTTTTTTCAGTGTGCCGGCAGCGTTGGAGATAAGTTCTCTCTTGAGCGCACAGGAGCCATGGCTACGCGAAATTCCTTAGGATTAGCGATGGTCAGAGTTCCACCGCTAACAAGAATTATTCCCCGTTGCTTCCAATCGCTAAGTATGCGACTTACGCTCTCGCGGGAGGCGCCAATGTTGCGGGCGATTTCCTCGTGGGTCATGTGAAGGGTAATGCGCAGACCATCAGGAGTGGCCTGACCGTGCTTCACTGCCCATGCGAAAAGAAATTCAGTGAGTTTGGCATGCGTATCCGGTGCCAGCGCGAGCATGCGCGTCTGCTGCCATGCTTTACTGACTTCCATGCTGAGATGCTTGGCCACGCGCAGGGAAACATCCGGATGCGCGCGCATCAACTGAAGAAACGACAGGCGCGGGAGGAAGCCCACTTGGCTGGGACACAATGTTTCCGCCGTGACAGGGTAAGGTTCGTCCGCGATCAAAGAGCTCAGGCACAGTACTTCACCGGGTTCCACCATGCGCAGAGTGAGACTTTGTCCCTCGGCGGAATTGATGTAGAGCTTTGCCTGGCCTGAACAAATAATGAACAGCCCGCGCGTCGGTTGCCCCTCGACAAACAATAAAGCTCCGCGAGGATACAAAGCGGTGTGGCGAAGATTGTTAAGCTCAGACAAAGCGGCGGCGGGAAGCTGACAGAATAGTCCTGCCTGTTTTGTGACACACCCAAAGCAGCTCTCGATGACCTTCAAATCGTAAGGACTGCGCAGCACACCATTGGACATACAGTCACCCTGTTTTGCACTATTATGTTGCAACGCGCAACACCGCACCAGAGAAAAAAGCAGCAAAACCGACTTTTCTGGACAAATAATCTAAAATGTTCTTTGTTTTAGGACTTAATGTCTGTTTTTCGCGCCCGTTGTGATGCAGGTCACAACGCCCCCGGTTACCCATCACTGATCCACCTCCTTGTTCACGTCTATCGTCCCCCCATGGCGTGGTTGCTATTTGAGACAAAACGCCAGCGAATAGATTTCGCTTTCTGACGAAGTGCTCCGAACGGTCTGGGTCACCGTCGGTATCTTGGCTTTGAGGTGAACAATGAAAAAGATTCTGCATTTGCTTTTTGCGCTAATCCTCCTTTTGTTCAGTTTCGGAGCCCTGGCCGGGGAAATCAAGGGCAAAGTCACGGCCCACGGCATGCGGTCGGCTGAAGATATCGCCGTCTACGTTGACGCCATTCCAGGCAAGACGTTCACTCCGCCCGCAACGGCCCCGGTAGAGGATCAGAAGCACATGACCTTTGTTCCGCACGTGCTCGTCGTCCTAAAAGGCACGACGGTGCAATTCTTAAACAGCGATCCGGTGGGGCACAACGTTTACTGGCCCTCCATAGACCGCAACAAAAAGCTTGCTCACAACATGGGCACTTGGCCGCAAGGCCAGCAGAAATCGTTTACCTTTAACGATCTCGGGGTCGCCCCGTTGCTCTGCAACGTGCATCCCGAGATGTCGGGCTATGTGGTGGTCGTTCCCACTCCTTATTTCGCCGTGACCGATAAAGAAGGCAATTTTGTGATCAAGGACGTGCCCGACGGTAGCTACACGCTTAAGACATGGAGCGAGAGCGGCAAACCCGCGACACAACCCGTTTCGGTCTCGGGTGGATCGGCCACGGCCGAGATCACCGTGACGAAGTGATCCCGATGCAGCGCGGACAGAACTCTCTGAGTGCGTAACGAGTGGAGTGACAACGTGACCAAGTCGCGGACAAAACCCGTAGACCTGGACTGGCTGGAGTCGAACTTCCCCTGCATGCAAGCCTGTCCCGTTCACACGCAAGCAGGCCGCTATGTGGCATTGATCGCGGAAGGCCGCTACGAGGAAGCTTACCGCTACGCCCGGAGCCCGAACCCTCTGGCTTCGATCTGCGGCCGGGTTTGCGGCCACCCCTGTGAAACTGCCTGCCGCCGCGGCAAGTTCGATTCTCCCATCTCCATCCGCGCTCTCAAGCGCTTTGTCACGGAGCGTCACGGGCCGGAATCTCGCAACCCGGTTGGACTCAACGCAGATAAACCCCGAATGACACACCCTGAGCGCGTGGCGGTGATCGGTTCCGGGCCTGCTGGACTGGCGGCTGCGCACGATCTCGCCCTACTCGGTTATCCGGTAACGATATTCGAGGCTGCCCCAGTGCCCGGGGGAATGCTGCACTTGGGGATTCCCGAATACCGTCTGCCCCGCGACGTGGTGCAGGCGCAGGTTCGCGAGATCCTAGCACTCGGGCCGGACTTGCGCCTCAACAGTCGACTGGGCGACTTTTCCCTGGAAGACCTGCGCGCCGAAGGGTTCAAGGCCATCTTGTTAGCCATTGGTCTGCACCGCAGCCGCGAGCTGATGCTTCCCGGGCGCGATCTTGACGGCGTCATCACCGGCACAGATTTCCTGCTCAACGCCAACCTCGGCTACCGTTTTTCGATTGGCAGCAGCGTGGTTGTAATCGGAGGCGGCAACGTGGCGATTGACGTGGCGCGCACAGCGCTTCGCCAGCAACAATCCCAGACACTCGACGCCCTTAGCAAATCCCTTCTTCCCGACCGGCTCTCCGACCCGGAACGCGATGTGGCCATGAAGGAGCTGATGGATGTCACCCGCACCGCGCTGCGCTTGGGCGCTCGGGAAGTCCACATGGTCTGCCTTGAGTCCCGCGCTGAAATGCCGGCCTTCGAAGAAGAGATTACGGAGGCTCTCGACGAAGGATTGAAGATTCATCCTTCGCGGGGCCCCCGGGGATTCGTCGGCAACAACGGGAAGCTGACAGGACTTGAGACGATTCACTGCGCGTCGGTATTCGACGACCAGCACCGCTTCAATCCCGTATTCGAGCCCGGAACGGAAAGCGTTCTCGATGTCGATACCGCGATCCTGGCCATCGGGCAGACCTCCGACCTCTCGTTCCTGAAGCCGCAGGACGGAGTTGAGACCACACGGCAGGGAACCGTGAAGATCGATCCCAACACGCTCAAAACCACGGCGCCAGGTGTCTTCGCCGCGGGCGACATCGCATTCGGGCCCCGCCTGATTATCAGTGCCGTCGCCGACGGGAAAAAAGCCGCGGAGGAGATCGACCGTTACCTGCAAGGCGCTGAATGGCAGCCCCGACCTCGCTACGTGCAGATCACGGTGATCGACCATCATCAGATGGTCGCGGGGTACGACGAATACTCGCGGCTTAGCGTCCCCACGATTCCGCTGGACCGTCGCACCGGCGTGGCGGAAGTGGAAACAGGGTACACCGAGGAACAGGCTCGCGAGGAAGCTTCCCGCTGCCTCAAGTGCTGGATCAACACGATATTCGAAGGTAATGAAGGCAAGGGCTCGGAGTGCATCCTGTGCGGCGGTTGCGTGGACGTTTGCCCGGAGAATTGCCTGGAACTTGTGCCGCTCAGCCAACTGACCATTTCCATTGTGGATAAACCGCAAATCCCCGAGAACGTCCGAACAGACCCAATCACTTTCCAGCACCTGACGCTCGAAGAACTTCCCGCCACCGTAGGCTCCGTGATGGTGAAGGACGAAACCATCTGCATCCGTTGCGGACTCTGCGCGGAGCGCTGCCCTGCGCACACCATCACCATGGAAGGTTTTGAGGTCTTTGACCATGACCCCGACGGGGTGCAGGAAGAGACCCAGGAGAGTCAATATGTCCGGTAAACCTAACGGTCCCGAAAGGCGGGAAGAAAAGACCGCAGTAACCCGGCGGGATTTCTTCAATGAAATCGCCGGTGGCGCTCTGGCCGTCGCCGGGATTGGGGCAGCCGTAGTCACGGTGAAGTACGCCTCACCGAATGTGCTGTTTGAGCCGCCCACGACATTCAGGGCTGGCTCGCCGGATGACTACCCAGTGAATTCCGTCACCTACCTTCAGGACCAGCAGGTTTACCTTGTGCGCACGGATAAGGGGATGTGGGCGCTCTCCGCCGTGTGCACGCACCTCGGTTGCATTACGCAATGGAAGCCCGAAGCCGACCAGATCGCCTGCCCGTGCCACGGCAGCAAGTTTCAGAAATCCGGAACTGTGCAAGCTGGCCCCGCGCCCCGGCCCCTGCAGCATTTTTCGTTGGCACTGGGTGAAGACGGAAACCTGGTGGTCGATAAGCTCGAAGTCGTCAAGGATACGGAGATTCTGAAAGTCTGAGGACGCATGGCAACCATCGATTGGACCCATCAACGGCTCGAACAGCTCCGGCAAACACGCGTTTGGCGCTCCATCTTCCGGCGTGGCCCGGCGCGCACCAATCGCACCCGCAGCCTGGCGGTGTTCGGCAATCTCGGGCTGCACATGATGCCCGTGAAGGTGCGCGAAAAATCCCTGAGTGTCAGGGCCACATACTACCTGGGGTCGATTTCCTTCTTCCTCTTCGTGGTGCTTGCCATTACCGGAATTCTGTTGATGTTTTATTACCATCCCGCCGTCCCCGACGCCTACCGCGATATGAAAGATTTGATTTACGTGGTGTCGAACGGAGTCTTTCTCCGCAATCTCCACCGCCTTGCGGCGCAGGCCATGGTGCTGGCCGTGTTCTGGCACATGTTCCATGTTTTCTATCGCGGTGGGTACAAGCCTCCGCACGAGTTCAACTGGGTGATTGGGGTGGGCTTGTTGTTGGTCACGCTTTTCCTGAGCTACACCGGCTATTTGCTTCCCTGGGATCAACTGGCCTTCTGGGCGATCACGGTGGGGACGAACATCATCAGCTACGTTCCTGTGCTGGGGCGGCCCATTCGTTTCCTGTTGCTTGGCGGCCACATCATTGGGCAGAACGCGCTGTTGCGTTTCTATGTTCTGCACTGCGTCATCCTGCCGCTGGCGGCCGTGGGCCTGATCGGGATGCATTTCTGGAGAATTCAAAAAGACGGCGGACTGACGGTGCGAGACGATCATGAGTGAAAAGAATACTTACGAGGTTGGCATCAGCTCCGACGCGGTCCGGCAGCCGCGGCGCATCGTCTTCATCACGCGCAAAACGTCTGCCAAGGTGAAAGGGGAATCTGGCCCGCAGCTCATGTCTTTCCCGCACCTCATTCTGCGGGAATCGATCGCGTTTCAAATTCTGACGATCGTTCTTGTCGGGCTAGCGCTTTTCTGGGATGCGCCGCTGGAGCAACTGGCCAACCCGCTGCTGACTCCCAACCCTGCCAAGGCCCCCTGGTATTTTCTGGGCCTTCAGGAATTGCTCCACTACTTCCCGCCACTCGTGGCCGGAGTTCTGCTCCCCACGCTGGTGGTGCTGGCGCTCATCGTCATCCCTTACTTTGACGTGAACATCGAAGGCGAGCCACTCTGGGCGCATCGCGGCCCCCGGCGGTTGCAGATCTATATAGGTATCTTTGCCGCACTGTTTGTTTTGCTCGCCCTCTACGACGCGTGGACCGTGCTTGTTCCCACCGTTCTGGTGGGAGGGTTCGGGCTGATTCCTTATTTCAAATCCACCGGTGATTCGCGCTTGCAGAAATACCTGGGATCGCGGCCGCTGCCCTGGTGGGTGATGAGTTGGTTCATCGCGGTTGCCCTGACGCTCACGGTGGTAGGGACCTTTTTCAGGGGGCCGGGTTGGTCCTGGGTCTGGCCCTGGAGATGAAATGTCTGCTGAAGAAATGGGGAAAGTCACAAAACGCCTGCGTTTGATCTTTGCCGTATCGAGCGTAGTCTTCCTGATCGTCATGGCCATCTCGCCGGCTCGCGACTACTTGCGCGCCTGGAGACGGTACGAGAGAGATTACGTCCGCTTGGCCGATTCGCGACCCGATACCAAGCGCCTGCTGGCAGACTTCCGGCCTGAAATTGACCAGATCTGGATTCCGCAAATGCAGGTGGTGGACCGCTGCACGACGTGTCATCAAGGCATTACTCGGCCAAGCCTCGCGGATGCTTCTGTGCCACAACCCTTTCGCACCCACCCGACCATTCCCCACCACGTGCGGGATTGGGGATGCGTGGTTTGCCACCGTGGCCAGGGGCTCGCAACGGAAGTTCGCGACGCGCATGAAACCACGCTTGCCTGGGAGCAGCCGGTGCTGCCCGTCCGCTACATCCAGGCATCCTGCGGGGTTTGCCATCGCGCTGACCTGGCGCAGACGCCCCGCCTGGACCGTGGCCGCGAGCTTCTCCTCATTCTGAACTGCGTGGGCTGCCACCGCTTGCAAGGAGTCGAGCGGCCGGCCATGCTGGGCCCGGACCTGACAAATGTCGGGACCAAGGTCAGCCGCGCCTGGATTTATAAGTGGTTGAAGGATCCCCGCACCATCACCGCCGCCGACGACACCGTGCTCGTTAACGGCTACGAAAACGAAGACGAGCCGCGCATGCCCAAGTTCCGGTTGAATGAAAAGGAACTGACTGCCCTTTCCGGTTATCTTTGTACGCTCGCGAGCAAGCCCATTCCACCCTACAAGTTTGATCCCAAGGTGGTGGCTGCGTGGGGAAAACGGCCCGACCTTATCGACCGGGGTGAAACGCGCTTTCGGCAGATGTTCTGCACCACCTGTCATTCTATGGCGGTCACCCGCGCCGGCGAAACCAAAATGATCGGCGGCGAGATTGGGCCGGAACTTACCAAAGTGGGGAGCAAGGTGGATCCCGATTGGCTGGCGGCATGGCTGCGCAGTCCGCAGACGTATTTGCCTCATTCCAAAATGCCGCGTTATCAGTGGTCTGAACAGGATCTCTATGTGGTGTCGAAATATATCGAGTCAAAGCTGACGGACCCCAGCCTGCTCAGCGATGCCCCGAA
>Ga0326728_10014711_pt1 | contig 16510 bp, 11 predicted proteins | sample MB3enrmetagenome_FD_207602 | JGI IMG/M metagenome (GOLD analysis project Ga0326728, IMG submission 207602) | Lab enriched peat soil microbial communities from McLean, Ithaca, NY, United States - MB31MN | ecosystem: Environmental > Terrestrial > Soil > Wetlands > Peat | place: USA: New York...
GTGGCCTCTTCCGCAACCGCATCCTGCGCCTGGCGCTTGGTGCCGACGAACAGGATCGTCTTCCCGCTGGAGCACAGCTCCACCACGAACTTCGACGCATCCTTGAACAACTTCAGCGTCTTCTGCAGATCGATGATGTAAATTCCGTTGCGCTCCCCGAAGATGTATTCCTTCATCTTGGGATTCCAGCGCTTGGTTTGATGCCCGAAGTGAACACCCGCTTCGAGCAGTTCCTTCATGGTGATGGTGGCCAATGGTCCTCCTTTGTGGACTGCATCCGGGCGTCACTTTCTGTGGCCCGGATTTATTCCCCTCGCGGGGAGATTTGGTAAAACCAGCTTTCAGCTCTCAGCCTTCAGCTTTCAGCTTGTCTTTGCCTGAACTCGCTGTCTCAGGAGTCCGATGCAACCGGCACAAGCAAGAAAAAAGCTGACGGCTGAAAGCTGATAGCTAACAGCTGCAAGCGCTTTAGCGCTTGCTGAACTGGAACCGCTTTCTCGCGCCCTTCTGGCCGTACTTCTTGCGTTCCTTCTGGCGCGCATCGCGCGTCATCAGGCCTTCGGCCTTCAGCAGCTTGCGCAGCTCGGGGTTGAACTCCAGCAAGGCGCGGGCAATGCCCATCTTCACCGCGTCGGCCTGCGCACTCACGCCGCCCCCGCGCACCGTGGTCAGCACGTCGAAGCTCGCCGTCAGCTCCGCCACCGCCAGCGTCTTCCTGGCCGCCGCGCGCTGCTGCTCGGTCACAAAGTGCTCTTCGAACTTCTTGCCGTTGACCTTCCACTCGCCCGTGCCGGGACGCAGAAACACCCGCGCTATCGCGCTCTTGCGCCGCCCCGTCCCGTAATACTGCACCAGATCTGCCATACCTCTCCTAGCCGTTAGCTATTAGCTCTTAGCCATTAGCTCGCCCTGCTTCACTTCCTCTGTTTGCTCCAACCTCAGCCTCTGGCTTCCGCATGGGCAAGCTAAAAGCTAATGGCTAAAAGCTGATAGCTGCTTTACTTCATCTCCACCGGCAACTGCGCCGCATGGGGGTGCTTGTCGCCGCGATACACCTTCAACTTCGAAACCATCGCCCGGCCCATCTTGGTCTTGGGCAGCATGCCTTTCACTGCCTCCTCGATCACCTTCTCCGGCCGCCGGTTGATCAGCCGCGTAAACGACTCCTCGCGCAGCCCGCCCGGAAAGCCCGTGTAGCGCCGGTACAGCTTCTTCTGGTCCTTCAGCCCCGTCAACACGATCTTCTCCGCGTTGATCACGATCACATGGTCGCCCATGTCGATGTACGGCACGTATTGCGGATTCAGTTTGCCGCTCAGCACACTGGCGGCTTTGGTCGCCAGCCGCCCCAGTGTCTGGCCGCTCGCGTCCACCACAAACCATTTGCGGCTAATATCCTTGCCGCTCGGAATAAACGTCGACATGTCTCTTCAGTCCTCTAAAAACCAGCTATCAGCTCTTAGCTTTTAGCCTTCAGTTCTTTCCTGCCAAAACTGCCGTTGCAGGGGCCCGCTCCAGCCGGTACTACCACGATCAAGCTAAAAGCTAAGGGCTAACAGCTAAAAGCTCGCGCGAAGCGCGTCCGCCCATGCCAAAAAAGCACGGGCCTTTCAAAATCCGCCCACTGCCAAACAATTCTGTTCGGGTGAGAAGCTGCGGGAGTCTACCCTCGAAGTCCGTCCCTGAAGTCCATCTTCGGGGTCCGTCCTCGTCCGGGCCTTTGGCCTTGCCTGACCCTCAATCCGGGTCCAGCCGCCTGCCGCCTGTTCCTTGAGAGCCCGTTCAGGGCCTCCCGCAGACCGGTCCAGGTGAGCACACACGGACCCCAGGCGCAACACCGCGCAAGGTCTTTAGAATAGCTGAAAAACCAGCCCCAAGTCAACGAACGTCCCGCCGGTGAGCCCTGCGGATCGAGGCCGAATCCCGCCCACCCCGCAAAAACGTCTCGGGACCAGCACGAAGTGTCAGGGCACGCCGCACCGTCTGGACCTTCACCGCAGATCGGAATGCGCTGAGATACCAGTATCGCCGCATCCGTTGACCGGAACACGAACCACTTGCGAGCGCTGTGCCGTCGACAGTCCGCAGCTTTGCCCGCCCCCAAATTGCGACTATGATGGGAGCATGTTCGATCCGATGCGCAATCAAGATCTTGTTGTAGCTGACCTTTTTTGCGGAGCGGGTGGGTTATCTCACGGCTTTCAAAGAGCAGGCTTTCAGGTATCCTTCGCCGCAGACTGCAATCCTGCAGCATTGGAGACATATCGGGCCAATTTTTCCCATAAAGCATCATCGGTCGATCTGGCCAGGCCAATCGAGATTCCCAGAGCCGACGTTGTCGTAGGTGGCCCACCCTGCCAAGGATTCTCTTCGGCTGGCGCGAGGCGGGCAGACGATCATCGTAATAGCCTCGTCTCCTCATTCGCAGAAATCATCGTCAAGACGATGCCATCGGCTTTCGTCTTCGAGAACGTGGAAGGGTTCTTAACGGGCGAGGGCGGAGCCAGAGTGATTGACCTGCTTAGCCCACTGCTCAAGGCGGGGTACCGCATTCACCTGCGGAAGGTCAACGCGGCAAACTACGGGGTTCCTCAGCATCGAAAGCGCGTAATTGGAATCGGCGGACTAGGCTGGGACCCATCGTTTCCGCAACCAACACACACAGCGTTCGGCGCTCCCGGAGCCCTGCTCGCATCCCGTCATCTGCCGCTTACCCCCTCAGTGAGGCAGGCTCTCTCTGGTCTAGATCGCCCGTCGATTGAGCCCCCGGGTTTGCCCCAGGGTCATTTCTTTAAGCCGCTCAGCGGAATTGACTTAGAACGCGCTGAATCTCTTGGACCCGGCATGACGATGCGAGACCTACCGGACGATCTACACCATGAAAGCTACAAGAGGAGGGCAAACCGAAGGGTAATGGATGGGACACCGACTGAGCGACGCGGAGGCGCTCCCGCAGGCGTGCGGAGGTTGCATCCCGACGAACCATCTAAAGCTATCACTGGCGGGGCACGATCAGAATTTCTTCACCCAATCGAGGATCGCAACCTCACAATTCGCGAATGCGCAAGACTCCAAACCTTCCCCGACGACTTCACATTTTGCGGAAGCACTTCCGAACAGATTCAACTCATAGGCAACGCTGTTCCTCCCTTGCTTGCCAATCAAATTGCCAAGAGCCTTGCACGTGATTTGGCTCAAGAGCAAAGATTCCACGATGCTGGCGCTCTATTGAGCTTCGTTCCCACGCTCTCGGACGGATACAGCCCTATTCTGCGCAGCGTCATTGAAACGGTCAACCGAGAGCTCAAGGAATTCAGGCAGCCCGAGGAGATGTTGCTGTGGCAATAAGCAAAATGCAACAGGCCGCGTTGACGCGAATGCGGGCTGGAGGTAATAGCGCACTCGACAGCTCGTTAGACGACGAGGTGTGCTCGTACCTAATCAGCATAATCGTTTCGGACCTTGGGCTTACGGGATCATTTCCGATGCTGCCTTCAAGACCAGCAGCTTTTTTCGGCAAACTACCCTTGAAGTCCTTGAGACTGCCAAATGTGGATTTCTTGCCCACTTTTGAAAAGCTTCTTAAGCTGAGGCCCGATGCGGACGCCTATCTCGCCTGTTTGGGCAAACTGCATAAGGCGCGACTGAAGTACGAAAGCATTCTCGAATCACAACCAATCCCAACGCTAGATCAGGTCGGTCCGCGAAGCCTCCTTCAATTCGGAAGCCTAAGCCCGAATGCCCTGGCCGGACTATTGTTCTGGCGGAAGTGGATCTTCGATCTCGACAATCGCGCAGGACAGGAGACAGGCTACCTGTTCGAGCCAATCATTGCCGCCGCTATCGGGGGGGTACCATTCTCAGCAGGGAAAAGTCCTATAAAACGCAAGCCGGAGAAGGGGAAGGCCTCGCCGGGGCGGCGACAAGTAGACTGCATCCGATCCGAGGATAAGCGTGCATACGAATTCAAGTTGCGAGTCACCATCGCAGCGTCTGGTCAAGGACGTTGGGGTGAGGAGATGACTTTCCCATCGGACGCAGAATACAGCGGTTACACCCCCGTTCTCGTCGTCCTAGACCCTACAAAGAACGACAAGCTGACGGCACTCGCTAATGAATTCAAGGAGCACAGAGGGGAAGTTTACATTGGACAGAGAGCTTGGGACCATTTGGAGGAGCAAGCTGGGCCGACAATGTCCAAGTTCATCGAAAGATATGTTCGCAAGCCCATGCAATCAGTCCTAAAAGACGCCCCGAAGTCACAAGAGCTTCCTGACTTTCTCGCGAAAATGAAAGGGAACCAGATTGTCCTGAAAGTCGGCGACGAAGAACTTCGAATCCAACGCTCTCATCGCTCCGACCTTCAGACAGGCAAGGAGCCCCTACCCGACGATGTGGACGAAGAGATGTCAACATCATGACGCCTTCCCTCCGTTCCCGCGCGCCGTCCGCATCGTCTTCGAAGGTTCGCAGCGTAATGCAAGCGAATTATGGCGGCAACCTCGTTCCGGAGCAAGTACTGCGCAGCCAACTGCAGCGGGTCGGCCTCAGATTCCGCAAGCACATGCGCCCGGCGCCAAGTATTCGCTGTGAGGCCGATATTGTCTTTCCGAAAAGGAAGATATGCATATTTGTGGACGGGTGCTTCTGGCATGGTTGTCCGAGGCATTTCAAATCTCCGAAAGTACACGCTGGCTGGTGGAAAGAAAAGATCGAGTCAAACCGAGCAAGGGACAGGAAGAGATCAAGACAACTGACGGCCAGCGGTTGGAGAGTTCTGAGGATTTGGGAGCATAGTGTTCTGGCGGACCCGAGCAAGGTGGTCAACAGGATCAGATTGCTCATTTGCAAACAGACGATTGCGCAAGGGGATCCGTGCGCCCGAATAGGGGATCAGGGCGCGACCCGCGGACGTCGGCGAGAATCGCCGGGCACGGATCCTTCGCAATCCCAAGCCGCCCCAACATAGGGAGACGCCGTGCAGGAGGCCATCGCATGCCCCGATTCCCCAAAGGGCCTCACAATTCCGGGCAGAGAGCCGAAAACAGAGGATCCGAGGCGAAAAGGAATCCAGTCAAGCTGTGGGAGAGATTGGGGGATCTGGTGCGCCCGGAGAGATTCGAACTCCCGACCTAATGCTCCGGAGGCATTCGCTCTATCCAGCTGAGCTACGGGCGCGCTCACTCAAGGATACCGCACCTGGACTTGAACTGCGAGCAGTGCGCCGGTCGCGTCCACTCTCAGTTCGCAGCGTTTAGAATTCGTCGCAAGTCATCCCGCCCCCTGCCCGTCTTCAGGAATCGCTCGCGCCTGACGGTGTCAGCCAGGCTCGTGAGCTCCTCCATATGCACTAAAACCCACGAGCCCCGATTCTTGGTTGAGCGGCTAAGATCTGAGTTATGCTGCGAGAGCCGCCGATTTAGGTCTGTCGTCGCTCCCGTGTAAAGCCGGCCCGTCAAAGAGCTTCGAAGAACGTACACGAATGGCATCGGCTTCGAACTCCCGACCTAGTGCTCCGGAGGGTCGCCGCGGCGACCTCTATCCAGCTGAGCTACGGGCGCGCTCCTCCAGAATACCGCATTTTGCGTCTTCCAATGCGCCGGCCGCCGGCCCGCTGACTCGCTGACTTGCTGGGCCGCCAACCCGCCAATCCGCCAACTCGCCAACTCGCCAACTCGCCAACCTGCCAACTCGCCAACCCGCCAACCTGCCAACTCGCCAACCCGCCGTCTTTTCAGCCCCCAACTTTTTTCTCCCCATTTTGCCGATGATTTCCCCCTCCAGGCGCATACTGTTTTTAAAATGATCCACTGCCCCAACCCGGCCCCGCCGTCCCTCACTCTTTCCCTCCCTCACCGTATCTCCGTCTCCGCCACTCTTTCCGTCCTTCGCCGTTTCTCCGTCTCCGCCACTCTTTCCGTCCCTCACCGTTTCTCTGCCCACGAATCGCGAACCACTCGGCGTTTCGCGGAGAGCATTTGTCTTCAACGATTTCGAAAACCTCAGGCACGGGTTCGGCACATACCATACCCCGGTATCATATTAACGCTCTTACCACCCCCTCCCCCCTCCCCCCCTCCTGTCCCCCACCCTCTCCACCTCCACCTACCCATCCCCCTATAAAAAGCGCAAAAAAAAGGCTGTGAAACTGTGCTGCCTTGAACCTATTTATAATCATTGATTTACAACCATATCCGCGCAGCGACACAGAAACTGTGAAACTGTGGAACACAGCCACTTGGCTTTTCGCGGAAAGTTCTTGCCTTCGGCCGAAGGCTGAAAGCTGCTCACGGTCCACGGTCCACGGTTCCCGGCTCACGGTTCACCGTCCACTGTGTTCCGCAACCTTGCATTCCGCTCTCCGTCGTCCTCTAATCCGTAGCAGTGAATCCCGCGAACCAAACTGCCCCGCGCGCGGCGCTCGCCCTCTGCGGCTTCACCGCCGTCACCGGCCAGATCGTGCTCATGCGCGAACTCATCCAGGTCTTCAACGGCAACGAGATCGCGCTCGGCATTCTGCTCGCAACTTGGCTCTTCTGGACCGCCTTCGGCAGCGCACTCGCCAGCGTCTTCACTCAATCGCCAAACTCGCAACCCAGCCGCGCGCGTTGGTTCGTCGCCGCGCTCGAAATCACGCTGGCCGCAGGTCTTCCCGCAACCATCTGGACACTGCGCAGCGCCAAAGCTCTCTTCCAAACCGTTCCCGGCGAGCTCGTCGGTCCCGCGCCGATGCTGCTCACTTCGCTCGTTTGCCTGAGCGTCTTTTGCGCGGCCTCCGGAGCGTTGTTTGTCGCCGCCGCGCGCATGGCTGCGCGGGAAGGCAATCTTTCTGCGCGCGCCGCCGCCAGCGCGGCGTATCTCGTCGAAGCCGCGGGCTCCGCGCTCGGCGGAGTCCTTTCGAGCGTTGTCTTCGTCCGCGTTCTCGATGCTTTCCAGATCGCAGCCATCGTGGGCCTGCTCAATCTCTCCGTCGCCGCCGCGCTGGCGCTTCGCATGAAGCGCGCGCAAGTTGCGCTCCTCGCCGTTGCGGCGGCGCTAGCCGCAGTTCCTTTGCTCCTCTGGATCGCTCCACGCTGCGATGCCGCCGCGCGCGCGCGTCTCTGGCGCGGCTTCCACGTGGTCGCCGAGCGCGACTCCATTTATGGCAATCTGACCGTGACCGAAACGGGCGCGATCGATACCGGCACGATCCGAAGTCTTTACGAGAACGGCTCCATTCTCGCCAACGCGCCCGATCCCGCCGCGGCCGAGGAAGCCGTCGATTACGCGCTCCTCGAGCACGCGGCTCCGCGCCGCGTCCTGCTCATCGGCGGCGGCGTCAACGGCAGCGTGGCCGAGGCGCTCAAGCATCCTACCGTCGCGAGCCTCGACTATGTCGAGCTCGATCCTGCGCTGATCGCGATGGCGCAGCAATATTTTCCCGCGCAAACCGCGGCTTTCCGCTCTGGCTCTGGCGCAACTGACCCGCGCGTGCATCTGCATCTTCTCGATGGCCGAAGATACTTGTCCGAAACCAGTAAAGAATTCGACGTCATCATCGTCGACGTGCCCGACCCACAGACCGCGCAGTTGAACCGCTTCTATACGGTCGAGTTCTTCCGCATGGCGCGCGCGCATCTCGCGCCCAATGGGCTGCTGGCCGTGGAGCTGCGCTCGTCGGAAGAGACCATCAGTCCCGATCTCGCCGAGTTTTTGCGCTCCATCCGCCGCACGCTCGGCGCAGTCTTTCCATATCAAGCGGCAATCCCCGGCGAAACCATTCACTTCTTCGGCGCCGCGGAGCCCGGCGTGCTCACCAGCGACCCGCAGTTGCTGGTTGCGCGCCTGCTCGAGCGTCATCTCAACACGCAATACGTGCGCGAGTACTTCATTCCCTATCGCATGATGCCGGACCGCATGGAGCAGGTGGAAACGGACCTCGCGCCGCTCGCATCGACGCCCGTGAACCGCGACTTTGCGCCCGTCGCGTACGAATTTGACGTCGTCTTGTGGAGCGCACAGTTCCGGTCGAGCTACACCGTTTGGTTCCGCGCCGCCGAGCACCTCGCCTTCAGCAGACTTGCCGGCGCGTTGGCGATCGCCCTGCTCATCGGCCTCGCACTCATCGCGCTTCTCCCCGGCCGCGAGCGCCGCGAGCGCGCCGCCGCCGGCGCATCGGTCGCGGCCACGGGATTCACGCTCATGACCCTGCAGATCTTTCTGCTGCTCGGCTTCCAGGCCGTCTACGGCTACGTGTACACCGAGCTCGCCATCCTCATCGGCCTCTTCATGGCGGGCATTGCACTGGGCAGTTGGCTGGGGACGCGCAACATCGACGCGGCCTGTTCTCCCGATAGTAGCGCCGGTCTCCAGACCGGCTGTCGTGCGGGCATCCATGCCCGCACCGGGCAGGCGGTTCCCAACACATGCATCGAGGGCCGAGAACATTCTGCATCAGGGCACGAACTCGCAGACCGCGGAGAAAATCATTCGAAGAGAAGTTTCGTGAAAGGGCACGAATTCACAAGCTGCGGAAAAGCTGTTCAAGCGCAGCAAGAAGTGTCAGGGCACGACTTCAGTCGTGCCGAAAACGCCAAGAACTCGAATGGGGCTTCAGCCCCCGAGGGAAAACTCGAAGTTTTGAAAGGGCACGACTTCAGTCGTGCCGGAATCGGGGCAAAATTCGTCCGGGCTTTAGCCCCTGAGGGAAGTCTCTGCCGATTCTCTCTCCCGATAACACAACTTCTCCTCGCTCTCTCCGCTCCCGCGCTGCTCCTCGCTGTCACCACAAACAGCGACTTCTCGTCGCGCACAGCCACCTGGCTCGCAGCGCAAATCGCCTTTCCCGCGCTTGCAGCCTTCGCCGGCATCTTGGGCGGCTTCCAATTCGTTACCGCGGCAGGGATCTTTCTGCGCGGCCGCGGCCAAGGCGCAGGCCTCGGCCTGCTCTACGCCATCGATTTGCTCGGCGGATGCGCGGGCGCGCTCGCCCTGAGCACGTTTCTGATTCCCGTCTTCGGCTTCTGGCGTACAGCCTGGCTCGTCGCCGCGCTCAACGCAGCGGCGCTGCTGCTGGCGTTGCGGGCAATCGGATCGACAAGTGATGAACGAAAATGACGATCGATCCGGCCGATAAGAATTGCATCGACTTTATGCTGTCATCCTGAGCGGAGCGCAGCGGAGTCGAAGGATCTGCGGTTGTCTTTCGCCGGCGCTATTGAAATACTTGGGCCGGATCAAATATGAGGACGGATCGCCCCACGCGGCTTTCTCGTGGGTGCTTTCCGCCGCGGAATATCCGGAAAGTTTGGAGCGATCCCTCCAAGCGCTGCCAATCTGCGCGCGCTTTCGCGTTTTCTCTTGACTACCCTCGGCCTCGGGCAACTCTCACCGTCCTCCTTTTCGACTTCGAAGAACGGCCGAATGATTGCGTCGAGTCCCTGGAGTTTCTTGTCGAGCCTTTCAGCCCACTCGGGCGTGCCTGGAACGTTTACCGGAGGGACACCTTGCTCAACAGAGCCAGTTTTCCCTTTGCGGGCGAATTCAACCCATTTGCTCATTCCGCGAATATACACACCAAATGCTTCGGCAGCGGAAGAGCAATCGTCGAGCGGAAGATACGCCGGAGGAATGTCGCCCACCATGACCCAAATCCAAGGACTAATCCCGCGGCGGCCCGAGCGGATGTGAAAAAGGAAGACCGCGAAAATGCCTCCAACTCCGCCCGCAAAATACGAGTCAATGATCGAATTGCACCACGAGAACGCGGAAATGTACCGCCTGGCCTCTTCCGACATCTTGCGAAGAAGCCGCGTGTCAACCGCATCGTCGCCCTTCATCTTTGCGACCGGAACGAGACCTAATGCGATGCGCATCCCCTCCGCTTCGGCGCTCGATCCCGTCTTCATGGCGCTCATTATAGGCCGTCGGTCCGGACTCGCCTTCTGTTCCATGTTCCCTGATCCCTGTTCCCTAATCCCTGTTTTTCTCGTTAAACACCACCGCCGTAAAGCTGAAAATGTCGGTGTTCTCGTCCTTCCAGCAGTTCACGTTCATGCCGGCCTTGTGGCAGGTCTGCTCGAGAAACGTCTCGCGGTCCCATTTCTGTTCCACGGGAACCTGCGGCAGCAGCAAGCCTTCGAATTCGCCGTTCTTCATAATGAGCCCGTCGCGGCCCACCTTGATCTGCTCTACATCCGTCACACGCCGCAGCGGCGAAAGCACGGAGATCTCGTAGGCCAGCTTGGGCAGTTCCTCGGCTGTCACCGGCCTAAAGCGCGGGTCGCGCAGCGCCGCCATCGTTGCCGTGTCGCGCACGGTCATGTAGAGCGGCTTGACCGGCGAGGTGTAGCCGATGCAGCCGCGCAGGGCTCCGCCCTCGGTGAGCGTGGTGAAGGCGCCGTACTCGCGATTGAGCGTCTCGCTCGCAGGCGCCGTGGGCGCATACGGCTCCTTGTTCTGGATCATGTACTCGACCGACTTGCGCGCCACCGCCAGCAGCTCGGTCTTTTCCTGGTCGGTCAGCGAGAACGGCGTCACCGCGCCGGCCGCGTGCGTGGACTTGATGAACAGATCGGCGCTGTATCCCACCACACGCGACTTGTCGCCGGTAATGTCGCCCGAGTTCGCGTACTTGAGCACCTCCGCCTTGTTCGCGCCCATGCGCTCGGCGTAGATCATAGCCGCCACAATGGGCGCGCCGCCGCACGCCTCCCAGATTCCCGGCTCGCCTTGGCCGCGATACTGGAAGTTGCGCGACATGCTGTAGTAGTCGTAGACCTCAAGCGCATGAAGCGTCTTGTGATCGATCGTCTCGGCGTCGGCGTAAGGATGGAAGTGCGAGAGATCGGAGCTGGCCAGCACCAGCGTGTCGTGATCGTCGCGCAGCATCTTGGCCAGAGCCACGCCCAGCGCGCGGCTGCTCTCGTAGCTCGTATCGCCCATGACGATCGGCACCAACTCGAAGTTGCCCAGGATCTTCTGCAGCCACGGCAGTTGCACCTCGACCGAATGCTCGGGCGCGTCGGCGGTAGCCTGGTGGCCCTTGTCCGAGAGCTGGATCGTCGCGTCCATCTTCGCCAGCCGCCGCGCGAACTCCTTGTCCACGGGAACCTGCCCGAGCGGCGTTGTATACGCATCGCCGTCGTAGACCGACGTGAAGTCGAAGCCCACATAGTGCGTGGGCGCAATCAACACCACCCGCGAATATTTGTGTCCCTTCAGCGCCGCGTAGGTCCATGCGGCCACGGGTCCGGAGTATTGATAGCCGGCATGAGGAGCCACCGCGGCAAGAATCGTGCCATCGGCCGCAGGCGGCGTGGCTTTGGCTAGCATCTCGTCGATCATCTTCGAGAGCACTTGCGGATCGGCGGGATAAAACGCGCCGGCCACTGCCGCCGGCCTCACCTTTTGCTCACCTGCGCCCTCGGCCGCGCGCACGTGCTGAATGGGCACGCTGACTGCGAGCGCGATGCATTGCGTCATCAACCAGGCCATGGTGGTACTCCTTCGCATCTTCATGAGTCGGAACTCCTCGGCGTCATCAAACGTGCCAGATTCCGGGGATCGAGTGCCCGCAGTACGGGCAGGTCGAGTCTTTGCGAATCAGCATTTGACTGGCGGTAAATCCCACGCGCTCCACTAACATTTTGCGGCACTGCGGGCAATAAGTGTTTTGCGCGGGATGGCCAGGCACGTTGCCGATGTAGACATAATGCAGGCCCTCGGCATCGGCAATCGCCTTCGCCCGCTCCAGCGTCGCCACCGGCGTAATGGGCAGGTTCTTGAGCAGATACTCGGGATGAAACTGCGTAAAGTGCAGCGGCACGTCGGGGCCGAGGTTCGCCTTGATCCATGCGGCGAGGCCGCGAAACTCTTCGTCATCGTCGTTGAGCGTGGGCACAACCAGGTAGACAATCTCGGTCCATTTGCCCATCTTGCGCAGCGTCACGAGCGAATCCAGCACCGGCTTCAACTGTCCGGTGACGACCTTCGCGTAGTAGGACTCCGTGAAGGCCTTGAGATCGATCTTCACCGCATCCATCTTTCCGTAGGCCTGCTCCAGCGAGTCGTGCTGCATGTAGCCGTTGGAAACCACGATGCTGCGCACGCCGGCTTCGTGCGCGGCATCGGCGGTGTCCATCAGGTATTCGGCAAACACCACCGGCTCGCTGTAGGTGTAGGCGATGGTGGGGCAGTTGTACTGGCGCGCCACGCCGGCTGCCTGGTGCGGCGAGAGGTATTGCGCCGGAATATCCTCGGGCCGCGACTGCGAGATGTCCCAGTTCTGGCAGAACTTGCAGTTCACGTTGCATCCGGCTGTGGCAATCGAGAAAGCAGTTGTGCCGGGCAGGTAGTGGAAGAGCGGTTTCTTCTCAATGGGATCGATGTGCGCCGCGCACACGCGAGAATGCACGAGCGTGTAGTAGATGCCGCCGCGATTCTCGCGCACGCCGCAGTAGCCGCGCTCCTTGTCGCCCACTACGCACTCGCGCGGGCACAGTTTGCACTTGATCTTGCGGTTGGGCTGCTTCTCGTAGAACTTCGCCTCGAAGGTGAATTGCGCGTCGCTCTGCGCTTGCCCGCCCGATGCCGCTAGGACGGACGCGGCGGACGCGGTCAGTTCTCCCGCGCCCAACGCCGCTCCCGAGGCCAGCGCGCACTTCAGAAACGAACGGCGGTTCAATGGAATGGATTCGCTTTGAAAGGGCACGGCTTCACAGGCTGCGGAAAAACTCTGGTTGAGCGGCGAAACGCGAAAGGGCACGGCTTCACTGGCTGCGGAAAAACTCTGGTTGAGCGGCGAAACGCGAAAGGGCACGACTTCAGTCGTGCCGTAATCGCAGCAAAATGAGTCAAGGGCTTTAGCCCCTGAGATTTCCCTCTTCGGCTCGATGTGCTCGCAGTTCATCATGCACCTCCCGGCGTTATGCCCAAAAGCCTCGCCTAGGTCTCTGACCGCTTGAAGAAGAACCTTCCCGTGCCCCATCCATTCGCCTTTTTCTGGCGAATGGGTGGGAAAGCACGAATTCAATAGGCACAAATCCATGCGGTCAGAGACCTAGACCTCGACAACCGCGATGTGCGCCGCATCGCAATGGCCCAGGCGATGTTCGCTGTCGGCCGCCGTCGCAATGTACCGCGGCGCGCGTTGTTCGGCTTCGAGCGTTTTCAATCCCATCTCCGCGCGCTTGCGCTCAATCGTCTGCCAGCCCGTGAAGTCGAGCGCCACCGCGTCCTCGGCGACCAGCAGCGCATTGCACTTCCAGCTGTGTTCCGGCTTGAATCCCGGCCCGCCCTCGTACATCGCGGTCGTCGCGTCGCAAATCGTAAGCTTCATGCGCGAGCGAATCTCGGGCAGCATGTTCAGGTCGGCCACGTAAGGATCGCAACCGTTGGGGTGGTACTTGTTGGGATTGTGGATCGTTCCGTACATGTTCTTGAGCGCGATCGTCACCCCGGCGCCGTCGTGGTCCTTGAGAACCGGCATATTGATGAGCACGTTCGATGCGCGCGTGAGGATCTTCGACAGCCGGCTGCCCACACTGCCCCACGCGGAGAGATCGTCCTCATAACCGGCATGATCGGTCCCATAGCATTGCACGCGGTCGCCGCCCACGGCGATGCGGAAACCGGCGCGCTCCATCTCTTCCGTCTCCCGGTCCCACACCGTGATGTTGCGCGCGGCAACCCCTGCCTGCTGCAATCGCTCGCACACCGCTTCCACAAGTTCGACGCTCGTCGCAATGCCGCGCCCGCCCAGCGTGTTCACCTTCAGGCTCACGGTGTCGCCGGGCCCGGCAATGCGGCGCCACGCGGCGATCGGGTTTTTGTCCGCGGCCGGAAGGTTGAAGAGAGACTGCATGGCGCGGTCGAGAAGTGATTCGAGCCGCTGCGAATCGACTGTCGATCCCGAGCCGCGCAATTGCGGATCGCGAGCCACCACGACACGGGACTTAGCCGCGGGCGCCTGCCCCTCGCCCGTCGCGCGCAAACCCGATGCGCCCCATGCAAAACCAGAGTTGGAGTATCCCGAAGCTACTGTACTCAAGTCGACGCGACCAACAGGGAGCGGCGACCCTGCACGGAGCCCAGACTGAGCACCATAACTCTGGTTATGCCAGAATGCCACGGCGCCCGCAAGGGAACGCGCGAGAAAGTTCCGACGGTTCGGACTGCGCAGATCCGTCATTAGCAAGCTCCGGCGCGTCACAACCAGCCGCAAGAATAGGACGGGGAAGCGCTGCGGCGGGTCGCGGTGAGGCGGCTCAAAGAACTGCAGTCAGCTTCGAGGCCAGTCCCCATCGGCCGTGGACACACCGCCATTCCTCATGGCTACAGCAACCAGGCGGCGTTTGCAGTGATGCAAAACACCTGGGCCGCCCGCAGCGAACAGCGGCTACGGCATTTTCACTGATGGTGTAAGGAAACTCCGTGCCCCATCCTTTTCACGTTCTTTGTGAAAAGGGTGGGAAACCACGAAACCCACCCTATAGATACGTGAAAATGCTTTACGGCATTTTCACTGATGGTGTTAGGAAACTCCGTGCCCCATCCTTTTCACGTTCTTTGTGAAAAGGGTGGGAAACCACGAAACCCACCCTATAGGAATGGTGAAAATGCGCTAAACGCAACAAGCCCTGCCTTTCGGCAGGGCTTGTTGCTGGATGAATGCTGGCCATCGCCGGAGTTTTGACAGATGCCCCGTCAAGCACCTCGGGCGATGTGCCGCTGGAAGCCGGTACCCAATCAGCACTCGGTTCCGAAGTCCTTCTCGAACGCTTCTGTCAGTCGCGCACCCCAGTCGTTCTTCGGCTTGAGACGCCCGCCAAAGAAGCGCAGGATGGGCGGCTCGTCGTAGAATTCCAGGCCGCCGATCAGATCGCGATGCTTCATCAGCCATTGCAGGCGGTCGGTGGCGTAAATGAAGTGCGACATGGTGAAGACCCGGCGCGGCACGGCCAAACGCAGCAGCTCGATATCGGAGGGCACATCGTTGCCCGCTTCGTCGCGATCCATCGAGATGGTTCCGCGCTCCATGCCGCGGATTCCGGAGACGATGAAAGCCGCCGCGGCCAGCGCTCCGGCAGGGTACTCAGTCTGCGGAACCTGCGGGATAAAGCGCATGGCGTCCAGATGGCAGGCAAGACCTCCCGGAGGCGTCACCACGGGAACTCCGGCATCGATCAGCCGGCCGCAAAACCACTTGATGGCGTCGGCCGACGAACTCGCAATCTCCAGTTCGGTCATCTCGCGGATGCCGACAGCCATGGCTTCAATTTCCTTTGAGGACATGCCGCCGTAGGTGTAAAAGCCTTCGTAAACCGGCAGCCAGGGGCGAATGGCCTCGTGGAGATCCTTGCGGTTGGTGGCGATCAGGCCGCCACGCACCATGCAACTCTTGCGGCCGGAGAGATAACAGATGTCGGCCACGTCCATCATCTCGCGGACGATCTTGGCGATGGAAACATTCTCGTAGCCGGCCTCGCGCTGGCGGATGAAATAGGCGTTCTCGGAGATCAGGCTGGCATCGAGCACCAGCGGGATGTTCAGCGGCGCAAGGAGAGCCTTCACTTCGCGCAGGTTGGCAAGCGAGAAGGGCTGGCCGCCGATCAGGTTGGTCGTGGCTTCCATGCGCACGAAAGGAATCTTCGCGGCGCCATGCTCATCGATGGCTGCCTTGAGCCGGCCCATATCCATGTTGCCCTTGAAGGGGTCGCTGCTCTGGGTAATGAGAGCCTCCGGACCAAAGAGTTCCAGCACCGTGGCGCCCATCAGATTGAAATGGGCTTTAGTGGTGGTGAAGTGGTAGTTCATCGGGATGAAGGTCCCGGGCTTGATGAAGGTCTTGGCGAGGAGATGCTCGGCCGCGCGCCCCTGGTGACAAGGCAGCAGGTACTCATAGCCCAGATACTCCTTGACCGCGTCGGCCAGCTTGTAGAAGCTCTCCGAGCCCGCGTAAGCATCGTCGGCCACCAGCATGGCCGCCTGCTGGTTATCGCTCATGGCATTGGTGCCGCTGTCGGTCAGCATGTCCAGGAAAATGTCGCGTGTACGCAGAAGAAACGTGTTGTAGCCGGCTTCTTCAATGGCGCGAAGCCGTTCGCGCGCCGGCACCAGCCGGACCTTTTGCACAATGCGGATCTTGTGCATCTCGATAGGAATCTCAGAACCGTTGGACAGACGAATACTCATGTGCTTTCGCACCACCTTCAAGATGTTTGAGGAAGACCGAGCAATGATGACATGAGAGGAACCGCATTGTAAATGGGCAGCTCAAGAATGCCGCGGATACTGGCTGGAGAGAGTTGGAGGATCAAAGGGCGTTTGGCGGGCTCCGCCGGCTGGAACTCCAGGCCAGGCCCTGCAAACGCAAAAAGCCCTGCCGAAAGGCAGGGCTTTTTACTGAATTAATGCCGGCGATCACCTAATCTCCCACACAGTTACCCGTGCAGTACCATCGGCCCAGCGAGGCTTAACTTCCGTGTTCGGGATGGGAACGGGTGATCCCTCGCAGTATGGTCACCGGCAA
>Ga0326728_10014712_pt1 | contig 16509 bp, 12 predicted proteins | sample MB3enrmetagenome_FD_207602 | JGI IMG/M metagenome (GOLD analysis project Ga0326728, IMG submission 207602) | Lab enriched peat soil microbial communities from McLean, Ithaca, NY, United States - MB31MN | ecosystem: Environmental > Terrestrial > Soil > Wetlands > Peat | place: USA: New York...
GGGTTGGGGCGGTTCGCGAACCGCCCGTACATCATGTGCGGCGTGTCGTAGCGCTGAACTTTAGTTCAGCATGTGCCGACCTAAAGGTCGGCGCTACTCAAACGCTTGCATACGGAACAAGCGCGGACCTGTCTTGATGGTCCGCGGCTTTTCTCACCGACCGCGCCCAGGTGCCGGGGACCTGCAAAACAGGTCCGCGCCACGCCTGCTTGGAGGCACTCAGCAATGGTGGTAATCTGAGCGAGTGTCACACATATATCGTTTGAGTCTCACGGACCGGATCTTCTTAACCAACTTGAACCTTCGCGCGCGCTTTCGCAAGGGCGGTTCGCGAACCGCCCCTACAACACGCGCGGCGAGCGGGTGGCCGCGGCGACACCGCTGCTAACCACTCAAAACTGAACTGCGGGAAGTCATCTTCATGGACGTTCTCAAAACCCTCTTCGAGCAGCATTTTCACACACCCGTTGAGCGGGTGCAGCCGCTTCAGGGCGAGCTGGGCGGCTCAGGACGTAAAATCATTCGGCTGGCCGGTGAAGCAGGCAGCGCTATTGGCATTCTCTATGACGTCCGCGAAGAAAACGTCGCCTTTCTCGAATTCTCCCGGCATTTTCGCCGGCACGGCTTGCCGGTGCCGGAAATCTATGCGGAAGATTTGGACCACGGCGCTTATCTGGAAGAAGACCTGGGCGACACAACGCTTTTTGAGTTTCTCTCGAAACATCGGGCCGGCGAGAATATTGCTCCTGAGGCTGTGGAGGCCTACCGCCAGGTGGTGGCCGTGTTGCCACGCTTTCAGGTCGAAGCCGGCCGCGATTTGAATTACAAAGTGTGCTATCCGCGCGCGAGCTTCGACCGCCAATCCATCGCCTGGGATTTGAATTATTTCAAGTACTACTTTCTTCGGCTCGCGGGCATCCCTTTCAACGAACAAGCGCTGGAAGTCGATTTCGGCCACTTGACCAAGCTCTTGTTGAGCGCCGACCGCAATTACTTTCTCTATCGGGATTTCCAATCACGCAACGTCCTGTGGCGCGGCGGCCATCCCTTTTTTGTGGATTACCAAGGCGGCCGCCGAGGCGCCCTGCAATATGACATCGCCTCGCTTTTGTACGATGGCAAGGCCGATCTGCCGCCCCAGTTGCGCCAGCAATTGCTCGATCATTATCTCGACACGCTTGCCGGTTTCATCGCCCTTGACCGCGCGGCGTTCATGCAGCACTACTATGCCTACGTTTACGTCCGCATCATGCAGGCGTTGGGCGCTTATGGCTTTCGCGGCTTCTACGAGCGCAAAGCGCATTTTCTACAAAGTGTGCCCTACGCGCTGAAATCCTTGCGCTGGCTGCTGCACAATGTCCAACTGCCCATTCCGCTGCCCACGTTGCAGGAGGCCTTTCAGAGCATGCTGGGCTCAGAGAAACTGCAAAGCTTGGCTTCCGAAACAGATAATCTCACGGTGCGAATTTTCAGTTTTTCCTTTCACCGCGGATTGCCCCAGGACGAGACCGGGCACGGGGGCGGATTCGTTTTTGACGCCCGCAGCCTCCCGAATCCCAGACGGGAAGAGCGCCTCAAGGCGTTTACCGGCAAAGATGCGCCGGTGATCGAGTATCTGAATCAGCAAGAGAGCGTGCACCAGTATCTCGCCAGCGTCATGGCGCTCGTGGATGCGAGCGTGAGCAATTATCAGCAGCGCCGCTTCGAGAGCTTGATGGTGTCGTTCGGCTGCACCGGCGGCCAGCATCGTTCGGTCTACCTGGCCGAGCAATTGGCCCGACATTTGCGCGAAAGGAACGGGGTGGAGGTGGTGGTGCGGCATCTGGGGTTGGAGAACCTGGGCAAATGAGAGCGATGATTTTGGCCGCCGGCCTCGGCAGGCGTTTGCAGCCACTCACTGACGATCGCCCCAAGGCGCTGGTGGAAATCGCCGGCCGCACACTGCTCGAAATTACCCTTTCCCGCTTGCGCGCCTGTGGGGTCGGCGAGGTGGTGATCAATGTGCATCACTTTGCCGACATGATTGTCGCCTATCTGAAAACCCATAATAACTTCGGCATGCGGATTGAAGTCTCCCGTGAGGAGGTCTTGCTCGACACCGGCGGCGGGCTGAAGAAGGCCGCCTGGTTTTTCCTCGAGGATGCCCAGCGTCGCGAAGAGCCGTTCATCCTGCACAATGTCGATGTCATCAGTACGATTGATCTTGGCCGCATGGTGCAATTTCATGCGGAAAAGCAGGCGCTCGCCACCCTGGCGGTGAAAAAGCGCGAGGCTTCCCGATACGTTCTCTTCGACGAGCAGCTCCAGCTCTGCGGCCGCCGAGGCGCGCGCGATCAAAACCCGGAATTTGTCCGATCATCCCCGCACGTGCAGGAGTTGGGTTTTTCCGGCATCCACGTTATTTCTCCACGCATGTTGGGGATGATGAGGGAAGAAGGCGCTTTCTCCATCATCACCTCTTATTTGCATCTCGCTGCCCTCCATGAAAAAATCCTCGCCTTTCGCGCCGATGAATACTATTGGCGCGATCTCGGTAGGCCCGAGAACGTGGCGCAAGCCGCTCAGGACTTGCAGCGAATGCAGTTTCCACCTGCTGACGAGGGCAGATTTCCATGAACGGACGAGAGGCGGTGGCCTTTATTGAGAAGCATGGGGTCGTGCTCATGTCGGCGCGCGGCCCCGTCCCGAACCTGGCGGAAGCCCTGGCGGGTGAGCCCATCCGGGGTAGCTTGTGGGGGCACCCCAAGTCACGCCACATGTACCGGGCGTTCGAAGTGGTATGTGACTCTGGTCAGGTGCTAGTGTGCCGGCAAGTCGGGGGCAAGGTAACCTTTGTGCATCGCTGTTTATGGCCGGCGCTGGTGCGTTTGGCGAGCCGATTGCCGAAGAGGGGCCTGGCGGCCGTCCGAGAAGAGCACACGGCACGCGGCAGTCATTGCACGGTCGTCACAGCCTTCCCGCTCTGGGTGCCGAAGCAGGTCCTAATGCGGGCCCAGCGGCTTAGTGTCGCGGAAGCCGTGGCGGAGTTCGGCGGCGACTTGCTGGTCAGGGCGTCGGGGTTGAAATTCGCGCCACCTGACCGCCGTCAGGCGAAAGCGCAAACTTAGGGGGAAGGGAACTCCTATGCTCAAGGACCCATTGCTCCTTTTGTTTAGTGGGTTCGGGTTGGCCGCAATGGCCCGGGCGTTGTGGTGGATCGCCCGGGGATCGCCCATCACCCCTATGCCTGGCCGCTCTGAAATCGCCGCGGCGATTACCTCATTTGGAATGGCCTTGGTGGTTTCCTTGGCGCTGCTGTTTGGGCCTGTTTACACGGAAGAAATCAGGACAGGCGAGACCTCCTCCAGGGGAACTTTCATCAGCAAGCCGGTAAGACATCATCTAACGCTGTTCCAGGTTAACCACGCAAGCGCCCTTCTTACTTTGGGAGTCCCCCTGCTCTTAGTTTGCCTGCCGCTGTTGTTTCGGAGAAGCCGCTGGCGCGCTCTTTTCGAAGCCGTCGCAGCGACCCTGCTGACCGCCTTCGCCGTCATACCCTTTTCCGTCGGGCTATTCTATTTGCCGAGCGCCGTGGCCATGTTGGTCGCGGCGCTTCTTGCCCGTCCGGCACGCGCCTCCGCCCTTACTCCACCAGCCGCCGCAAGCTCAGAAACTTGATCTCCTGCTGAGCTTCCGTGGTCGCCAAGGGGGAGTAGTAATAGATGAAATCTGCCTCGACCTCGGACCGCGTGCCTTGTGGCACCTGGAAGGTGAAAGTCTCCTTGCGGGTCGCACCGGGTGGGATGCGCGTATCAGAGATCTCCTTGGCGCCTTTGATGAAGCCCTGCGGCTCGTTTACGATGGCAGCGCCCTTCGCGTCGGCTACGGTGCGGCGAAAAATGCGGCGATCGCTTATGGGCGCGCCACCATACGGATCGGCGCGGACTTGCAAAATCAACTGCCGCATGGGAGAGCCCGTCGGCACGGAGTGCCCTGCACCCCGATTGGTGACTTCCACAACGATCCGCAGCCGGCCGCCCTCGTGCGTGGCGGAAAGCTCTGCATGAAGGGCCTTTTCCAACTGTTGCATCGAGTGGCTGCCCGGAATCTCATGGAGATTGATGCTGGCTTGCGCGGTCCTTTGGACGCGTGGGTCCACCACGTTCCCCGCCACTTGGTACATGTGGCACGACTGGCAACTCTTATTCTGTGCGCCGTACGTGCTCTTGCTCCACTCCGAGTAGGTGGTCAGAACTGCAAACCCCAGCGCATTGCGGTATTCGTGGCAAGACGCGCAAATCAGTGCGGAGGTGTGGACGGCCGAATAAACCGTTCCGTGCGCGGGCGAAGTCACGTCTTTCCAGGGACCGCTCTTGACGAGCGAATAGTCGACGGTGGCTTGCGGGTTCGGTCCGGTGAGCGTCACGGCCCGAATGGAGTGGCAATAATCGCAGGTGATGCCTTCCCAACTTACTTTCTTGACGAGCGCGAGGTCTCCACTCTCCGCGGCGATGGGTGAATGGCAACTCAAGCACGTCTTACGCGCGGACGCTCCATAATCCGCCTCCGCCAGCTTCATGGCGTCTAAGAAAAGCCGGCTCTCGACAGCTTGGGAGTGCGCGGACTGCTTCCAGCCTTCTTCGATCGCGCGGTGGCAATCACCGCAGAACTCCGCGCTGCTGGGAACGGGAAGCTCCGCAGACAAACCCAGGGATGTAGCAATGAACAAAAGCGAAAGTAAATAGAGCCCTCGAGACAAGCTTCACCTCCCGCGAATTTCAGAGGGACTAGCGGCTAGATAGGGGCTGGCATCGGGTCAAGCCCAGCCCGTATTGAGGGCAAATTGTACAACAGTTGTTGTGATAAGCAACTGTTTTTCCGGGCACAGTGACACAGTGTCCGAGTCCTCACCAACAGGATATGGGACGGAGCTTCGATTGACACTTTCCAGCTACGCGCCGCCGGGATGATGTTTCGAGTCGGCGATGCGGGGCAGGGAAGCCCCGGCTCGCAGCCCTGATTCCGAAGCCTCTTTCTTCGATCACCTAGCGTCAGAGACGCAGGATACCTAAATCCCGCGGCGGTACTCGTGATCAATCCCAATACGAGCCAGCCACCCTCAATGCGTGCGCAGCTCAAGGGGGATGGTTCTGGAAGTCATCGTGGGTCTTTCCAACACGGTCTGAAGAACCGCGAGGAGTTCCGTGACGTTAAGGGGTTTCGAGACATAGCCGTCCATGCCCGCTGCCAAACAGCGCTCCTTGTCACCATGCATGGCATGGGCGGTCATGGCCACGATGGGAAGGTGGGTTCCCGTCCCTTGTTCCAGCTTTCGTATAGTTGCGGTGGCCTCGAACCCGTCGATCTCGGGCATCTGGATGTCCATGAGGACCAAGTCAAACCTCTCGTTCTCAAGCCGCTCCAGGGCTTGCCGTCCATTCACGGCGGTGACCACGCTGTGACCGTGTTTTTCAAGCACGCGGGAAGCCAGCATCTGGTTCACGGCGTTGTCCTCAGCGAGCAGGATACGGAGAGGACGCTTCTCCTCTCGCAGCAGGTGGCGGGTTACCAACGCCGGTTTTTCCGTGGAGCGCTTCGAGCCCGCCACCCGCAACACGGCATCGAGGAGTTCCGCTTGGCCGACGGGCTTGGTGAGATAGCCCGCCAGCCCCAGCTCACGGCAGCGTGCTGCATCGCCACGCTGTCCCGCCGAGCTCAGCATCATGATTGTGGTGCCCGAGAGTTGCGGGTTCTTGCCGATTTCCTCGGCGAGCTGGAACCCGTTCATGTGCGGCATGCATGCATCGGTCAGGACCAGCGAGAACGGCTGATTAGCTTCGGACGCCTGCACGAGGGTTCGCAGCGCTTCCGTGCCGTGCTCTGCGACCGCCGGCTTCATGCCCCAGCCTGCGAGCATACATTCGAGAACGCGGCGATTGGTCAGATTGTCATCCACCACCAGCGCCCGCATCCCTTTCAACCGTGCCTTGTCCACGGGCAGCGGAGACCCAGCGGCCTTGGAATTGCCGAAGCCGGCCGTGAAATGGAAGGTGCTACCTTGGCCGGGCACACTTTCCACCCAGATGCGGCCCCCCATCATTCCCACCAGTTGGCGGCAGATGGTCAGCCCCAAGCCCGTACCGCCAAAGCGGCGGGCGGTGGAGCCGTCAACTTGAGTGAATGCCTCGAAGATGTGCGCCTGTTGCTCGGCGGGAATGCCGATGCCGTTGTCCTCCACGCGGAAGTGAAGGCAAATGGACTCTTCCTGCACCGACTCCCTTTGGACTCGCAGGTTGATTTCTCCTCTCTCGGTAAATTTCAGCGAGTTTCCGAGCAGATTAATCAGAATCTGGCGCAAGCGGCTGGGGTCGCCCACCACCGCCTCGGGCACGTCAGGTTCGATCATGCAGTTCAGCTCCAAGCCTTTCTGGTGGGCGCGCAGGGCCAGCGTTTTCAGGGTCGGCTCGATGCTGCCTCGCAGCATGAATTCCAGGGTTTCCAGCTCGAACTTCCCGGCCTCAATCTTGGAGAAATCCAGGATGTCGTTGATGATGGTGAGCAATGACTCGGCAGAGGTCTTGACCATCCCGGCATAGTCGCGCTGCTCGGAGTCCAAATCCGTTCCCAGGAGGAGATCCGCCATTCCCAAGACGCCATTCATCGGAGTGCGAATCTCGTGACTCATGTTCGCCAAAAACTGACCCTTGGCCTCGTTGGCTTGGTCAGCCCGGTTCTTTTCTTCCAACACCTTGGTGTGTTCGACTTCTAACTCGGCGGTGCGTTGGCGGACGGCACACTCCAATTCGCGGTTGCGGCGTTGAAGCAACCCATGCCTCCATCGAACGATACCCCACACTGAGGCCGCGCCTGCCAGGAACGCCAGGCCGCGCAACCACCAGGTTTCGAACCACATCGGCTCCGTCTGGAAATCCACCGTTGCTGTCCGCGGGGAGAACGGAGCATCGCGAATGCGCGACCGAATTTCCAGCCGGTGGTGGCCTGGGCCGAGTCCGGCAACGGACACAACGCGCTCCGCGGTATCGATCCATTGACCGTCATCGAGCCGGTAGCCGAAGTGGACTAATTGTTCGTATTTGTAGTTGAGCGAGGAAAATTCAGCTCGCACAATCCGCGGCCGCTGGCTGATTTGGAGAGACGTAATTGTTGGATCGGCTGCGGGCACTTCGAGCGCAACGGAGCGAGGCCGGTAGTGCGCCAGACCGCCGCTGGTGCCGATCCACACGCTGCCATCGGAATCGGCCCAAAACGCCTCGCCGTCACAGTCGTTCCAGATCAAGCCATCTTCGGTAGAGATCTCGGTCCAGAACTTAGCGCTCAGGACAGCCACGCCATTGGCAGTCCCCCGCCAGAAATTGCCGAACACGTCAAAGCCGTGGAAGGCGGTCACGTCATTCGATTGGGGGTTGGCTGGCACGATCGAATCCACGTGCAGAATACGATCGCCGGAAAGCTGTAGACGTTCGACTCCGGCGTCCATCCGATGGCGCAGCCACAAGGCGCCATCCGGCCCGAGGACTGGGACATAAGGATCACCGCTGAGGAGGGCTTCGGATTTCCCGTAGTGGCGCCATACGCCCTCACTCAAACGCCAGAGCCCATCGGGATTGGTGATCCACATCGCCCCCTCGGAATCCATAGTCATGTACCACGCCCTGCGCTGAAGCGACTCAGGTTGGTCGATGCGGATGAAGTGATCGGAAACGGCTGGCCGGCTGTTGAGGAAGACTCCGCAGGCGGTCGCCATCCAGAGATGATCCAGACGGTCGACGAAGATAGAGCCCGGGGCGTCGCACGCCAGATCCTGGCGGCTAATTACGCGGATTTTTCCACTGGCCGGATCGAGGCGTGCCAAACCACCGGGTCGACTGACGGCCCAGATGGAGCCGTCGGCGGTCTCGCCCAGCCATCGGACGTTGTCGCCGCCGAGGCCGCTTTTCTTAGTCCAGGTGGTTGGCCGCGACTGCCTGTCCAGGCGCGCCAAGCCGAGTGAAGTCCCGACCCAAAGGGCACCTTTCCGGTCCCGCAGGATGCTCCAAATTAGATCAGACGGCAGGCCCTGCGCCACGGTCCAGGATTCCCACTCGCCCCTGCCAAGCCATCGAGCGATGCCCGCGCCAATCAGACCAATCCACAAGGAGCCCCCGCGATCTTCCAGCGTGGCGCTGGTCATGTCGGTGCGCAAACCCCGCTGGCGGTCCACCACGGTCCACCCTCCGGCGCCCCGGATCGCCAGCCCCTGGTCGGTGGGAACCATCACCGAGCCATCCCGGGTAATGGTGATGGCGCCCCAAAACATGCTGGTTCCGATGTCCAGTTTTTCCTGGGTGAAGTGATCATTGCCTGGCGGCCTGCGATAAAGCCGGCTGGGACTGCGAGCCCACAACGTCCCGTCCGGGGCAACGGCTATCCCGTCCCAGGAGTCTTCCGGCAATCCGCTCTCCGGCCCGAAAATGGAAAACCGGCCGCCTTCTTCGAGGCACATATGGAGGTTGCAGCCGAACCAAAGCTGCGAGCCGTGCCGCAGAATTCCTTGCAACGGTTTCCCTTCCAGTGCGGCGGGCAAGCGATGAGGGCGCAAATCGAATGAACCTCCACTGAACGGCAGGACTTCTTGCAGGCCAGTCGTGGTGGAGACGATTACATGACCTTGATCATCTTCGGCAATGCGTTGTGCGCCGTGGAGAGGGCCGTTCAGGCCCCGTACGGAGCGGAATATCCGGCCGTCAAAGCGGAAAATCTGGTTGCAGGCATTGGTCCAGAGGGCGCCATCGGCGGCCACGTACAGCGTGTGAATCTCTGTACCACACGGTAGCCCTTCGGCCGGCCCCATCAGGCGAAAGCGGGTTCCATCATAACGGTACAAGCCGCCTTCGGACCCGACCCAGATATACCCATCGCGGTCTTGGGCTAACGACAGGACAGCCATATTCTGGAGCCCCTCTGCCGCCCCATAATGGCGAAAACTGTACTGCTGAGCCTTCACCGGGACGGCGAAGGCGAGGCACATCAGGATAGCCGCGAGGAACGATTTCGCCTTGGAAATGCACCTTGACACATCAAAATATATCGGCCAATTCTAATGCTTCCTTTAGACTTTAGCGGACGACCTCGGCGCCAGATCGGAATCTTACCCAGCCGCTTGCCTTGGCCGCCAGCGGGGTAGGAATGGTGAGGTTTCGATTGGTGCCGCGACACAACGTGCCGCAGCACGATTATGTGTGGGCGTCCGCGGCGTTGGGCAGGGAAGCCCTGGCTCGCACCGGCTGATTCCCGAAGCCTTCTTCTTCAATCACCCAGCGTCGGAGGCGCAGAATATCAGCGGCGCGTGCCACTCCGATGGGTCTTATGGGATTATCACCTTCGACCACCACGATGTTTTCGACGTTATGGATCACCATATCGCGCGTGACCTGATCCACGGTTTCGCCCGGGCGTGCGGCGACGTAATCCTGTCGCATGATTTCGCGCACTTGCGGATTGCGGTCGAAACCCTTGAGCAAATCGTGGGCTTCGAGGATGCCGGCGAGGCTGCCATCGCGTTCGATGACGGGGATCACGCCCGCCTGCTCGGGTGAGACTTCGCGCATAATCGCCTGAACACTATCATCCGCATTGATCACCGTGAAATTCCTGCGCATGACCTGTTCCACACGCCCCCGCATGAGTACTGGAACCGTATAGTCCTGCCGCACGATCAGCCCGCGCTTGATAAGTTTGCCGGTCATGATGGATTCCGCGCTGAAGAGGCGCACGAAGCCGTCGGACACCACGACGCAGACCACCAGTGGAAGCAGGGCATTGGGATTCCGGCTGAGCTCGAAGAGGAAAATGATGGACGTGAAGGGCGCGCGCGCGATGCCGCCAAACACCGCGGCCATGGCCACCAGCGCGTAAAGCGCCGGGTCGCTCACCAGGTGCGGGAGGAAGTGATGCCAAACCTGCGCGTACACGGCGCCCACTCCTCCGCCCACGATCAGGGAGGGAGCAAACACGCCGCCCGTAGTGCCTGAGCCCAGCGAGAGCACCAGTGCCGCGAATTTGGCGGCGGAAATCCCCAGCAGCGCATGCGTGCTTAGCCGGTCGTTCAGCATGTCGCGAATCGTGTCGTACCCCGTTCCGAAGACTTGTGGATAGAAGTAACCGATCAGGCCGAGCAGCAAGGCTCCTGCTACCGGCGACCAAATGGCCGTGGGCTTCAGCGGGAAGCGGTCGAAGGCGTCTTCCAGAAAGAAAAGGACGCGGATCATCGCGAGGGCGATCAGCCCCATGACGATTCCCATCAGGGCGAAGAGCCAGAGTTCCTGCATGCTGACCAGTGAGAATGCGGGCGTGGGGAACAGCGGCGCCCAACCGCGGAAGTGCACGGCGACGGCGGTGGCCACGACGGAGGAAATCGCCACGGGGATAAAGGAGCGCGCGCGAAATTCGAAGAGGAGAAGTTCGATGGCCACCAGGATTCCCGCCAGGGGCGCGACAAACGTGGCGGCCATGCCGGCGGCGGCTCCCGAAGCCAACAACACGCGTCGCTGATAGGGCGTGAGGTGGGTTAGTTGCGCGAAAATCGAGCCGAACGCCGCTCCCGTTTGAATGATGGGACCTTCCGCGCCGAACGGTCCCCCGGTGCCGATGGCGAACGCCGTGGCCAGGGGTTTGAGAATGCCCACGCGCATGCGCACCTTGCTCTTGCCGATGAGCACGGCCTCCATGGCTTCGGGAATGCCGTGGCCCTTCAGAGTGGGCTCCCAAAAGTGGATCATGACGCCCACCAACAGCCCGCCAATGGGTGGGATCAGGATCACCCACGCGCCCAAGTGGTTATGGACCGGGAAAGTCATGGTGAATGACCACTTCCCATAGAAGAAGAGGTTGGTAAAAAGGTAGATTAGTTCCAGCAGACCTTGCGCCACCAAGCCGCCGATGAAGCCCACAACCAGCGCGTAGGCGGAGGTGGTGAGAATGTTGGGGTCAAGAGCCTTGCCGAAATCCCGGAACCAAGGCGTTGGTGATTTGCGATTAGTGATTGGTGATTGATCCATTCAGTCCTCGCCATCGGCAGCCGTAGTGCGGACCTGTTCTGTAGGTCCGCGCCTTTTCCTTGCCCTAGGGGACGAGCTGCGGAATCAACAGAACAGGTCCGTGCTACACCTGCTCGTCACTCGTCACTCATCACTCTTCACTGTTTTTCACGCGCCCTGAGCAGCGGGAATATCGCGCGGCCGGGACTGGGGAGTTTTCATGATTTCGAGTTGGAGTGCCCGAAGCTCGGCGATATTCATTCGCGAAATCTTGTCCAGAATCGTATAACCCTTGCGTGTCAGGCGAACTTTGACAAAGCGGCGGTCATTTTCGCCTGGATTCTTGCGCACCAATCCATGTTCGGCGGCGCGTTGCACCAACCCCACCACGGCGTTGTGGCGTCCCTGCAAAAACTCCGCGAGTTCGGAAATGGTGGCCCAGCCGCGGCCCGTGTAGCCCGCCACTCCCAGCAGGAGCTGGTGCTGTTGCGGGGTGATCCCGCAAGACCGCGCCACGCGCTCGCTGAAGCGCTGGAAGCGCCGCACCCGGTAGCGAAACCACGCCAAACGCCGCAGCGCTTCGGACCGGGATGGAGGTAAGCCGGCAGGAGGTGTTGGGCGTTTCATAGCTCCTAATTATATCACAATGTGATTCAAATTTCGAGGAGGCATGGGGATGTGACTCACTTCAAAAACGAGGTTTTCTTTTTCCCCTTCCCCAGGTGCGAGGCTTGTAAATTCCAATCGCCCCCTCAGCGCTTTTTGAGCGTTACCCGGATTCCATTTAACGGGCGGAGGGTGAGGGACGCGGCGGTAGCCACGCGGTGCCCGGGCACCAGCTTGAGTTGAAACTTCTGCACGATGCTGGCAAGTACCAGAGGCATTTCCGTCTGGGCGAACGTGTTGCCGATGCACACGCGAGGCCCGGCTCCGAAGGGAAAATAGGCGCAGCGCGGTAGGCTCCTGGCAAAGTCATTTTCCCAGCGCTCGGGGATGAATTCTTCCGGGCGAGCGAAGAATCGGGGGTCGCGGTGCACCACCCACTGAAACATGGCGAGGGTGGCGCCCTTGGGGATGGGATATCCGCCCAGCCCGCAGTCGTTCACTGCCTCGCGCACCACACCGAAGGCGGCAGGATAAAGGCGCTGGGATTCCTTGATGACCATATCCAGGAACGGCAGGCGCGCCAAGTCTTGAAAAGTGGGCGTGCGGCCTCCCAGCACCGTATCGACTTCCGCCTGGAGCTTGCGTTCCTTGTCGGGATTCTGCCCCAGCAGGTAGAAGGTCCACGCCATCGTCAGCGCCATGGTTTCGTGGCCGGTGAAGAAAAGCGTCATCATCTCGTCCCGCACCTGGCGCTCTTCCATTTCCGCTTCCTTGCCGTCGCGCCCGCGCAACAAGACAGAGAGCATGTCCGTCGCGTGGCCATTGTTGCTCGAGCGTTTGCGGCGGATGGCGCTCAAAACAAATTTGTCCAAGCGCTTGATCGCCCGCCGAAAGCGAAGGTTCCCGGGGGTGGGAAACCACTCGGGAAGCAGGTACAGGCCGAAGCGCTCGTCATATTGCTGCAAGAAAAGTCGAAAGGTTTGGCGGGCTTGCTCGCCGTCCGAGCTGTTTTCTTCCCCGAACAGAACCTTGGCGATAATCTCCAGGGTCAAGCGCGTCAGGTCCTGGTGAACGTCGCGCTCGTCGCCGTCTTGCCAGGTGGCCAGCATCCGCGCCGTGGATTCGAGCATGATCCGCGTGTAGGCGAGGATGTGATCGTGATGAAATGCCGGCTGGAGTGCGCGCCGTTGCCGCTGCCAAAGACTGCCATCGCTGGTGAGTAGGCCATCGCCAAAAAGCGCCGGGCTCTCGCGCAGGAAAACCGATTTGATGAAGTTGCTATTCTTGCTGATCAGGACGGTTTCAATGTCCCGAGGGTGACTGAGAATGTAAGCGTAATGATTGACCACCCGGAGGCGGACGACATCGCCGTATTCGCGGACCAGCCGCATGAGATAGTCCAGCTCATCTCTTTGAATCTCCCGCAATGAGCCCAGCAGAAAATGCCCCTTGGGCCCCGGCGGCACGGGGGAAAGCTTCATGTCACCCTCCTATGGTTGGTGGAACTCCCGAGCGAGAAGGAAATTGTAACATGCATTTGACTCATCGGGTCATCGGGCCATCGAGCCATTGAGTGATTTGTGATTTGCGATTTGTGATTGGTGATTTGCCGCTCTCGATCTTCGATTTTCCATTTTCGGTTTTCGAAGCCAACAATTTAATTCATCTCCTCACCTGAGACCGTCCGATAACCGATGTGGGCAAGTATCACGCTGAGTGCTCTTCAATCGGCCTCTCCGCCTCCTGAAATTTCCGATTCGACATTTTCGGCGACAGCCTTCAATTCATCTTTTCGCTTGACACAGCCGATAGCCGATGAGGCGAAATGTGGCAGGCAGGGGTTGGGTTGTCGGCTCCGCCCACCGTTCCACCTTAGGACTTCCCCCTCTTCTCGTGATTACTCACTTGCCACTCGTTGCTTCCATTAAATAAGTTCCTTATTTTCCGCTAACATCGCCAGAGGGTTATTTTAACTCATTTGATATCATCAACATCGCGAGAGGGCGGTGAATGGACATTCTTTCTCCATTTGTTTTCAATAACATCGCCTAACTCTCCTTCATATTTTCCCCCCGCGTTTTTTGCGATCAAGGCTGCCGAAGATGGATAACCGTTTTACTTTCAATGAGATAGATTTTTGCGATATTATCGCGATCCATTGCTAACCGCCTTTTGTTTCTAGCACATCGCGAGAGCCGAGGTATCATGTATTGCAGGCAGCCTGCCCCGATTCATCGGGGTCTCGCCCGCTGTCGGCGGAGCGTCCCCGCTCCCGCCCCTCCCAGGATGGCTGACCCGCCCCGTCGAATCACGTTCTTGGCTAATATTGGTCACGAGAGGGAAAAGCTGTGAAAAAATTCCGGAAAGAGCAAAAACACCTCACGCTAAGGCGCCAAGGCGCAGAGGCGCAAAGGAAACAAAGCAATTAATCTTTGCGATCTTTGCATCTTTGCGCCTTTGCGCGAAACCGTCTATTTTTTCAGACCTTCGGATGCGCGTGCCACGCCTCGCGGCAGGGCCGACATGCACGCGCCACCTCCCACTTGGTTCGATAATTCACCCAACACGCAGCCGACCGCAAAGGCGTGCGATTTATCGCTTGATCCGTGCAATTCTGCCAACAACTCCAGGCGATTATTGTCGATGGTCGCACAATGGGTGCATTTTCGTGTAAGAAACTGGTAATTCACTGGCCGTTTTGTCAGCGCCACCTGTATTTTCATGCACATAACTGGTTCGATCTTCATTTTTTTATTTCTGTGGGCGTGAGGCCCCGTTTCGGACCTTGAAAAGCACATTGCCCGAGCCGGCACAAGAACCCCCTCACCGACCGCCTTGCGGTCCCCCTCTCCCCTCGGAGAGGGTTCCGGTCTTCTTGGTGCGCCTCCGCGCAACTCCATGGTTTCCCTCTCCCCTGGGGAGAGGGGGGACCGCAAGGCGGAGGGGGCCCCACGTTCTGCAGGTCGTGGGGGTGAGGGATCCCTTGCCTGTCCGGTCCTTTTGAGGGGCCAACATGATAAAGCCCCCCGGTTCTGCCGGGGGATATTTACTCGGTAATTCTGTCTCCTCACTTCTAGCTCCTCCCCCCCGGCACCTGACACCTTCTCCCCCTGCGCGATTTCACGCCAATCTTGGCCTCCGTTTGTAGGCGAGCACGCTGCCTTCCATATCGGATACGATACTTAACCGAAAGGTAAAATCTTTGGGGGCGACTATTTGTCGGAATGATTTCCCGCCCGCAGGGTGAGCCTGACTCGGGCCGCAGGGCCGCGGTGTTTCTCCGCAGGATCACCACAGCGCGGCCTGGCGGCCGCAACCAAAATCGGTGGACTGACCCCTCACCCGTCCGCCAGTTGGCGGACACCCTCTCCCGAGGGGAGAGGGGTCTCGTAGTCCAAGAAATGCTTGCCAAAAGAGGCCTTTACGATCTTGCTTCACAGATTGCACCGAGGAAAGTACTTCTGCCTGCTCTGGGGGGATCCACGCCTCAGGTCCGGCTTTTCTGCTCGCCACTTGTCACTCGTCACTTGTCACTGCCTTGGATGACCCTTACTTCCTGCTGCGCTTCTGCGTGGCGGCGAGTTTATCCGTCAGCCGACGGACCAAATGGCGGCGTAAAGCCGCCGCTACGTAAAGGAAGCTTTTACAAAAAGCGACACAATTTCCTCCGGGTGGGAGGTGAGAGCAAGGGATTTCGAGGCCGCAGAGGTCACGGAGGGCAGACGGCGAAAACACTGCGGGCCAACCATGGCGATATCCGGCGATTCGTGCTGCCTGCTGAATCCCGAGAACCCACGGATGTCGGCGACGACGAACGCGGGCAACATCTCTGTCACCGCGTCCTATCCGTGGCCGGTTCTGGCTTCCTAATCGTGGCACCCCGATGCATCGGTATGCCACCCGCGACTCGCAAGCCACTGCCGGTGGAAAGTCGCAGGTTAGCCCAATTGCTGTTTGGACTCCGGCATGGCGGCGATTACGGAACGCAGGAGAGTGTTAACAGCTTCTGAGGATTTGAATACTGCGGCAACGTCCGGTTCGAGGATAACCACGACAACCCCTTCTGACATCTTTCCGGCAAAGCGATTCGGTTTGGCCCGGCGATAATCGAACCGATACTCCTTGCGCATCGTGTCGCGTGAGGGCTGATGCTTCTTATGGGTGGACATTTTCCTCATAGTCTTTACGCTCCAAGCGTGTGGTCTTGCGCGCGCTGATCAATCGAATTCTTCCTTCGTGGACAGTGAAGCAAGCCAAAATCAGACGTTGGTTCACAGAGTGTCCAATGATGATCTCGCGTCGCCCATCATCCGAGTGTTCTTCATCGTCGAATATGCGGGCAGGCGGGTCTCGAAAGACGGTCAGCGCTTCTTCAAAATCAATCCCGTGACGGGCACGGTTGGCTTCGGCTTTCTTTGGATCCCATTCAAACTAGAGACTCATCCTCAATAAATCATATCATGACGACCGCGCGGCAGAGCGATTGATCGACGCACGCCCCGCTCGCTGGCGCCCCGATGCATTGGGGCGCCCCACGAACCCGGGCAACATCGCTGTCACCGCGTCCTATCCGTGGCCGGTTCTGGCTTCTTAATGGTGGCATAGGCACTCCTGCCTGTGTGCTCTGCATGGGAGGGACCAGCCCTGGCCACAGGCAAGAGTGCCTGTGCCACCATCTCACGGCTTGTTCATGAGGGCTTTTTCCACCGCTTCCGGGTTTCGAGCAATCACCGTCAAGTAGGCGCGCACGGCGCTTTCCGACCTCGGTGGTCACTTCAAAACCGGCCATAGGTGGGCGGGTCAAAACCGGCCAATGGGAGGCCGTCCGGGACTAAGTTGTTTTACCCTGCCTGCTCCCCTTCTGGCAAGCCGGTTTTAGTTCGCCAGC
>Ga0326728_10014713_pt1 | contig 16509 bp, 14 predicted proteins | sample MB3enrmetagenome_FD_207602 | JGI IMG/M metagenome (GOLD analysis project Ga0326728, IMG submission 207602) | Lab enriched peat soil microbial communities from McLean, Ithaca, NY, United States - MB31MN | ecosystem: Environmental > Terrestrial > Soil > Wetlands > Peat | place: USA: New York...
CCAGATTATGGACGGCTCTACAACAACGTTGGACGGCAGTTCCGCGGCAAATTGGAATTTGACTTTTAGTCCATACCAATGGTGTGGTTTGAATCCTAGGAGGATCGATACATGCAACACGGTAACACTCTGGTGAAAACAACATTAGGCCTGCGTCGCATGGCTCTGGCCGCATGTGTCCTCCTATTGACGCTGTCTATCATCGTCCCGGCACTGCACGCGCAGACGCTGGCGCCAGTCGCCTCGGAGTCCGGCACGGTACCGGAGACCTCCAGCCTGCCGGATGCACCCACGCCGGTCAGCCAGCAATCCCAGCCCGCCCAGGAGGAGGGCAAACAATCCAAGCGCATTCTCTACATCATGCCCAACTTCAAGGCCGTCGATGCCAATACCTATCTGCCACCGCTCTCAGTGAAGGGCAAGTTCGGTGGATTTACCGAGGACAGCTTTGATTTCTCATCCTTCGTATGGATTGGAATGCTCTCCGGCATTGATCAGGCCAAGAAAGATACCAAAGAGTTCCACCAGGGTGGCGCTGGCTATGGCCGATACTACTGGCACAACTTCGTCGACCAGACCGACGAGAATCTCTGGACCGAGTTCCTTTTGCCCAGCGTTCTTCACGAGGACCCGCGCTACTACACCCTGGGGCGTTATAGCGGAGGGGAGCACCACAGCGCATGGCAGAGGGCCGGTTACTCGCTTAGTAGGCTCATAATCACCCGCACCGACTCCGGTGGGGAGAGTTTCAACTATGCGGAGGTCATAGGCGCCGGCGCAGCAGCCGGAATCTCTAACGCATACTACCCTCGCCAGGAGCGCAACTGGACCCGAGTCGGCCAGCGCTGGGCTCTGAATGCCGGCCTCGACGGCCTCACTATGACCTTCCGCGAGTTCTGGCCGGATCTCAATCGCATCATATTCCACAATCATTTCTGATTGCGCTGACGCATGCATCGCTGTCACGGACACTAGGATCGCCAGGCTAAAGATATTAATTTGTGAATGATTGAACGGAACAGATACGTTCACCCTGCAACTTGCGTTAGATCACGCCAGTATCGTGGCGACGAAGAAGTGTGTGTAGACTTTCAAACGCTACATGAGGATCAGCTCAATAATCGACAGGATAAGTTTGTAAACTTCCAGCCGCGGAATACCCAGTAGAGGCTCTACTTCTGCTATGTCAGCGGTCACAAGCAGTTCCCCAGTAGGCACAACGCAGAAAAGGCCCGCTTGGCGGGTATCTTCTGCTAACACTCCAACTTGTTTTGATTGAGAAACTTAAGATGGTGAGCGCGGTAGGAATCGAACCTACAACCTACTGATTGCTTCCAGAGTCACTATTTGCAATGGTTTCAACGACTTCCCAGTCGATTTCTTGATCACAAATAGGCAATTTTCGGCGTGGTTGTTAGCAAACTTGTGAGCAAGCCAGCTCGGGCAAAAGCACATCTGGATGTAGAATTCCAACCAAATACCAGATTATGTGAAAAGGCGACAATATGTTTGTGCTGGAGCGCGTGTCCACAAATGCTGAGATTCGTGAACAGTCCGAGATTGACAGCATAGTGAAGCATCTCTCTGGGACGACTTTCAAGCCGATTCTACGCACGATGTTTTCAGCAGCTTGCGCCGCAGCCACGCTCGCTGAGAACTCATTAGGCGTAGATGCTCTCCCTAACCGCGACCCACGTTACCGCGCTTTGCCGGGCCACCAAGAGTCACCGATAGGAGACTTGCTTTTTGCTCAAGGCGAACGAATCGCAGAACGTTGTTACATCGTGCAACCAATCGGCAGCCGCCTAGCTGTCTTCGAAATCCGGCACCACTGTGTTCCAACCTCCCTGCCGGACTTCTGCTCATCGCTTGAGCGATCAGTGAGAGCACGTCTCGATGGTCGCCGCGTGAGGGGCATGAGCTTCGATTGGCATCCTGTCAAGGGCCAGGTCGTCCGTCGCGTCGGCCCGTCGTCTCGGTTTTCGGGTGTCGAGTTAAGAACCAAGAAACCGGAATACTCAGACGAAGAACTTCGTGCAGCTCGCCTCCTAGTTGGGGCAGAGTCGCGCGGGCTGCTCTTGCAGTTGGCACAACTGGGAAAAGTCAGGGCAACAGATGCAAAACTTCCACCGAAGCTCGTGGACGAGCTATTAGCAGAACAACTTCTCAGAAAGGAGTATTTGGTACTTTGCCGAAAGGACTCACGCACCCTCTGTCAGGTTGAGAACCTTGCAGACCTCGGCACAGTATCTGGAGGGAAGCTGACCTGCGCGACGTGTGGCCGGAAGTTTAGTGAAGAAATAGTGCTTGAGATATACGCAGGGACAGATGCAGGAAAGCGTTTAATGACCAGCAGCCGTTGGATGACCGTGTGGCTGACAGACTTGCTGATTCAGGCGGGCGTCGCAAGAGAGACAATCGAATGGAGCGCGACTGCTGGTGAAGATGAGATTGACATCATGACTGACGCTCTCGGATTGCGACTCTTTTTCGAACTGAAGGATAGGGAATTTGGCCTTGGTGATGCTTACCCATTCGCATATAGGGTCGATCGGTATGGAGGAAGCCTTGGAGTTGTCGTCAGCACAGACAAGATAGCTGAAGAAGCTGAAAAGTTTTTTCAGGAGCAGCGATCAAAGTCTTCGGTGTCAATCGACACATTAGCGGGTGACAATATCCAGTCGGGACTGCGAGACTTGATCGATAGATATTCGAGGCTGGGCGTGCTCCAACTGCTGTCAGACCTTTCGGGTCGGTTCGGGATCAATATCGTCGCGCCCATCGTAAGCAAATGGATGGAGATGTTCGCAGGAGCTTATAGACAAGGAAGATACAGACCTCCTGTTCCACAAAGCGAGGAGCAAGCAGCAGCTAAGGTGGCACCCCCTGACGGCGCAGGAGGTGATTGAGGATGGGAACCGCCAAATCAACGCAGAGGGCAGCATTCCCTACTCCCTAAGACCAAACAAGGGCTTTGGGCTTCTCCGCGCGGGTAGCGGATGCAAAGTGTGCGTCCAGTTAGCGTATACCCCAGCCGTTCATCTCTGTCTGACACTATTTCTGTCAGACTAGAGTCCAGAAACAAAATAATTGACACTGTGACAAGAATGTCTTAGACTTCATCCTGACACTTGGGAGGTCAGGACATGACGGCAGCACGGCGTGGCGGCAAGCGGGTTGGATACATCAGGGTCTCGACGGTTGACCAGAATACAGAGCGGCAGCTTGAAGGTGTCCAGCTCGACAAGCGATTCACCGACAAGGCCAGCGGCAAGGATGCGAACCGCCCCCAGCTTCAGGCTGCTCTGGAGTATCTGCGCGAAGGCGATGTGCTGGTGATTCACTCGATGGATCGGCTGGCTAGGAACCTTGACGATCTTCGCAAGCTGGTCACCGATCTGACCGTGCGGGGCGTGATCGTGGAGTTCGTCAAGGAGCACCTGACATTCACTGGCGAAGACTCTGCCATGTCCAAGCTGCTGCTATCGGTGATGGGCGCGTTCGCTGAGTTTGAGCGTGCCTTGCTGAAGGAGCGGCAGCGCGAGGGGATCGCCATAGCCAAGGCTAAGGGCGTTTACAAGGGCAGGAAGCCAAGCCTGACACCGGATCGTGTTGCAGAGCTTCGCAGCCGTGCCATAGCCGGGGAGAAGAAGGCAGGGCTGGCGCGTGAGTTCAAGATCAGTCGCGAGACGCTCTATCAATACATTCGAGGAGCGCAACCCCAGAATTGAGGAGGAAGCCACGGGTTTATCCACTCCAAGGGGTTGAGAGCCGCTCTAATGCAGTTTCTGCGCGAGTATGGGGCATTCTAGCGAGGGAAGATCACCCAAGGTGAAAAGCGGAACAAGAGGTCTTGCTCACCGGGATCAACGATGTCGGTGTACAGTGTACCGTCAATGTAGTACCTAGACGCGAGGCGAGGGGTGGGGTGGGAGTCCCCGTGGTTGTGCGATTGGGAGCCGCCTTGGGCGCGGCCAAAACGTTTAGGAGTCCCAACCTCCCGCACACGCTAATGCCCCAAGGACGTCTCGATGGGTGGTTCTCTTCACCCGCACGAGTGCCATTTGACATCCAGGACTGCATGAGCAATGATTCCTTTGAGCATCAGGAGTGACCCAGCCTCGGCTGAGTCCGGCAACCGGATTTGGAGAGATCACGGTGCCTTGGACGTGTTCATGCGTCCGATGTGCGGGAGGTTCCCCCACTCCCGAAGCAGAAATCTCCCCAGAAATGGCCTCCCCTGTTGCGGGAGGCTTTTCTTTTTTGGACTCCTCGGTGCAAAACCGGGAGGGCTGTATGACACTTGCCTTGATTCTGTTGTGCTTCTATTTGGTATGGAACCGTCACTGGTCATTCGGCGACTGGAGCGCGGTTGGGCTGATCTTGCTGGTGAAGCGATACTTCCACTTCACGTTTAAGAAGATTCCTGCTCAGAGTTTGGAACAAATGCTTAGTTCTGCCATGCTTCCTGCGGCAACCGAGGACGGGAAACAGAATGTCCACACTGCAAAAACGAGTGCTTCAAAAGCGAAGCTACCGAAGCGGCCTCGCTACTTCATGATTCAGTTGAAGTTGACCAACAAAGACTATCTGCGCGGAGTGACAAATCGGGACTACCAGCGAGAAGTGGTTGACGATTGCTGGTTCTCGCCTATGGAGTGCAAGCCGCTTCGAAACAGTCACCGGGATACAACTGGTGTGAAGTGCCTCTTCCTTCCATATGTCATAACGGAACGAGACCTTGACACCATGATGGCGGCGGTCAACTCGCTACGCGAGACGTTCGTTTGGGCTACTCGCTACGAGTTTAAGTCTGTGGAGATCGGCATGGGCGATTATCTGGAGGGGAATCTCATCCGATGCAGCGACTGATCAACTTGTGAGATCGGAGAGCCTGAACGCTTCTAGCATTTGCGAATTCCCGGTATACCGACTTGATCTTGATTTCCTTTGTTGAGCGAGGTTTCAATCGACATGGCGACGAAAAGAGCTGGAGCAACGATCTCTGTTGAATGGGGCTACGAGCAGCACTCGATTACCCTCACACCGCGCAACTGGGCGAAGGTCAAGTCGGGCAAAGAGCTATTCATTCGCGGCAAGGGATACAGGTATGAGGTAGAGTTCTTCTGGGACTACTGGCACTTTGCTGGAGGGATGGAAGGAAAGCTTGAGGTCTGGTACGGCGATGATGGTGGCCTAGGGTTTGATGGGCAGCTCAGAGACGCAGACATTATGGAGTTGCGCCCTACATCCTTGTAGCCTGTTGAGAGCCACTTGGGCGTGGCCTGGTGAACTTCTTGGAAGTGATGCCTAATCCATATTATTGATCATATTGCCTCATGCAAACCTGCGATGCTCTCGGATATTGTCATAGCTGACCGCCAATTCCTGTCCCAGCTTCATATCAGCATTCACGAGAGGATCGGAATCGAGCTTGCCGAAAACAAGGCGGCGGTCATCATCGCTATGATCAACGGCCAGCCACATCCATTCTTTTTCACCAGATGCTTCGTCCAACACTTCGATCTTAACGTGGTCGCCATTCTGATATTGCCCCATTCATCCACGCTCCTCTAATACTCTGATGAGCCGCTTATGCACCTGTGCAGGTTTCGCCAGGGAGTGCTCCCATATACGAAGCACACGCCACCCACGTTGTTTCAATGTCGCGGAAACTGAGCGATCTCGCTCCCTATTCCTGGCGAGTTTATCGTTCCAATATAACTGGTTGGTTTTTGGCTTCCAGCTACAGCGCGGACAAGAATGCCAGAAGCAGCCATCGACGAAGACCGCCAATTTGAACTTCCAAAAAACAAAGTCAGGTTTACCAAAGACTGCTGCGTGTCTTCGCCAGCCGCGAATGCCCCAAGCCCTGAGAAGCCCTACAAGACGCTGCTCTGTAGATTGATTCCCAACAGAGCGAATCTGGGACATATTCCAAGATCGCTGCGGAGTGACTTTATGACTTTCCAACTTTGCCGTATGGTCCCAAGAATTTGTCACCATTGAAGTGAATCATGTGGCCCGGCGAATCACTCAGCCAGACCTCTGTCTCCCAGCCAATTTCGGTGATCCATTTACGGAAGGTCTCTCTATTCTCAAAAACGCTCACGTACACCTTCGGTGCCTTGCAAGCTTTTGTGAAAGCCTCAAGGGCGATATGCCGTTCCGCAGATATTGGGTTGGCGGAATGAACGGCCTCAATGAGAAAAACCCAGCTACGCTCCTGGTCATAGACCACAACGTCGGGGAGCATTTCTCGCGCTGGTTCCTTTAAGCCCACCGAGGCAAATCCTTCGGCATCAAGGTGAAGAACCTTCTCGGCTGTATCTCCCAAGTACAGCAAGCGAGGCTGTTTCACAAATCTAGGAACGAACTCCTCAATGATTGCCTTTTGCAATCTGTTGTGTGGACCTTCCTTCTGCAATTCAACAGTCACGCCATTGGGCAGCTTTACAGGAAACCCTTTATTCGCACGAGGTTTTTCCAGTTGAGTCGTGAGATCACCAAACTTCTTCACAAATGCGGCGGCGGCAAGTTTACCTGCGCCTGTTCCAAACTTCCGAAGTACTCCGGCGGCTTCTGGATTAATGGCATAACCACGAGTCGGATTATTTGGATCAGCATCCGCTTTTCCGGCGGCTGCTAATACTAGACCTGAAAGTGTTAGGTGCAGCAAATCTTTGCGCCGCACATCGTCGTAAGAGCCGCTTGAAACATTCTCGCCCCAATGTTCATTCCAGAACTTGATAATGTCTCTCGATTTCGGAGTCCACGGCTTCTCTCCTCCGAACACAACAGCGTCGCTCCAAGGGGTATCTGGTTTCATTTTCGCGACAGCAAAAAGAGCAAGAGCCGTTCGATGATTTTGCCGGGCAGTGCGGCTATCCACAGGAATCCCAATACCCTTCAAAAGTTGTAATGCCTCTTGAACTCGTGCAGTAATCATTTTCTCGCTGTTCTTGCGATCAACCATTTTCTTCTTCCTTGCAACGGTCCGAGAATGGCTCGATGCGATTTTCTTTCTGTTCTTCTTAGATGATCTTTCGGCGGAAAGCTTCTGGCGATGGCCGTGCTTGGTCGCTGAACGCTGATTTCGTATACTTTTCTTGCGTTTCATGTTGGGCCTAAATGCCAAGCTCAAACTGTTTTCCAGATTCAGCCGCCAACCTAATCGCTTCTCTGTCCAAATCTCCCGACATGAGAGAGGTTCTCACCGCGACTGCGAGTGCCTTCGCAAGCAGAGGCGGAACCGCATTGCCAATCTGCTGAAACTGGCTCTCTTCTGAACCTGCAAACTCAAACCAATCAGGGAAGCTCTGCAACCGCGCTGCCTCTCTGACTGTGAGCATTCTTCTGCGACCATCAAGCAACCGAATGCGGAGCATATCTCCTGTTGCGCCGTATAGGTTACGGCAGGTCACGGTTCGACTTGGCAGATGTAGATGCAAGTCTCTGGGGTTGATGCACTTGGAAGCTCGTTCGTACTTTGCGACGTACTCGTCCATTGACGGTGTTAGGAAACGAGCATTAGGCGGAATTTGCATCGCCAACTCACCGAGTGCTTCCCCAGCCGTGAAGTGACGTTGAAGAGACGGTTTAGGCGGTCTCCAAGCACCTCGGTGACCCACCACGATCAGACGCTCCCTATTCTGGGGTACGCCGAAACGAACAGCATTATAAAGTTTATGCTCGACAATGTAGCCGAGGCTTCGCAGTTGATCTTGTATCAAATCTAAGTATTTGTGGTTCTTGTAGAGCATTCCCCGGACGTTTTCAAACAAGACAAATCGCGGAGCATACTTTTCAACGGCAGACAGGAAAGCTGGGAATCCGTTTCTTTCATCTTGCTTTCCATTCTGTAGTCCTCCCACGCTGAAAGGCTGGCACGGCGGACCTCCAATGATCACATCAGGCTTCCCTCCCAAGTCCTGACCCGGATGAAGTATTACCTTATTGCATGAGCCGTGCAGGTTGCGATTGTAAGTAGCGCACGCATCTTCCGACATCTCAAAGCCCACGGTTCTAAATCCAGCGGCTTCAAAACCTAGCCCCAAGCCACCACACCCGGCAAAGAGATCGTAGACCACGGGCGCATTCCCTGTGCTCTTGAGCGGCTTGAGACTGTTTAGCAGTTCGTTATATGTCGGTTCCATAGTTTTGTTTACGCCACAAGTGTATCAAGGGAGCAATCCGAGCGTGATCGCAAGTTTCCCCTCATCCCTGTCCAACTATTTCAACACACCGATCATCTGCGCTCCCGTGTGCCGCTAATATCTTCTGCCGTAAACGAGAAGCTCACAAAGCGTTCCCGTACTTCCTCGCCTCGTCCAAGTGTATTTTGTACACCGGATTCTTAACCTCATGAAAGCATTCTCTATACAGGCAGTGTCAGAAAGGCCACAACTGTATCCCGCCTTTAAATGCTACGGATGGGCTAACGGTATGGTCTACGGTGTACAGCGTACACATCCTCGCTCCACACCAGCGATTCTCCCCCCTGGCAGCAGCCACGCTTGATGGCATTCTTGCGCTCGATTGGGTTGCCGGGAGAACTTCGCATTCTACTGATTGGCATACACGTAAATGTTGCCTTATCTATTGTGTTTCGTATGAGTTAGCAGCTATATCCCTGGATGTCGCAAAATGCCGAAAAATACGTACTCGGCGAAAAATTCCCTCAGCAAATCATGCCTTAACCTTCTTGTTTTGTTGGAGATCGCGATAAACTTCTTGGAGGTGGTTCGCAATGAGTAATTTGCCGGACGCGAGTCTATCTATGGCACGTAGTGCGGTGCCAGCGTATCAGAGGGTCATACATGGAATCCGATGAGTTTGATGTAAGTCAGTTCATCGACACCTGGCTCCTAGATGTGCGGCAGAAGCTTGAGCGCACTCTGGAGATTGCGCGATACGACCTCCTCGACGGAGATCAAACTGACCAGAAGAAAGCTGCCGAGAAGGCAAACGTCATCCTAGGGCAATTGTCACCACCACCGCCTTCGGCTGAGGCGCGTCATGAGATGGCAGAAGCGATTAAGCGGAATAAATCCCTGACTGCGACTGAGAAGATCGAGCAAGTCGATGCCATTCTACATCCCAAGCGTAAGCGTGGTCGTCCAAAAACCGAGACCATCCAGAACGCTATCCATGCTCTTTCTCTGTACCGCAAGGGAAAAAGCACGATTGGAGTGATCGGCAAAGGAAAACCATTGACGGAACAGCGGTTCGGCGCAACAGGGAGGATGAACTGGCGTGAGATTGCGCTGAAAGTGATTGGGTGCAAGCACAGCGGTCGTACCACTACCAAGAGCTGTATCTCTTGTGGGGAAGCGATTGAACGGGCGGTGAGTCGGCTCAAACGAACGCTGGAAGAGATCGACGAACTTCCAGTCAAGGTACGCCTTCCCCGCACGCTCAAAGAGCTTGACAAGGAAATTGAACATATGTATCGCACTTCCAAAAAGATACGGCGTGTCCCCTAACGCAGCGCAGGAACATATTTATCTGCGGTTTACCGCTGTAATCAACTTCTGATTTATGTCCGTTTTTTTCGGATGATCACCCTGATCATCGGTTCATGACAACCACAAACATCGCAATGCAGTCGGGTGCAACCACGGCCAACATCCTGGCTATGGTTGCTCCTAAACCACGGTACAACCGCAAAGAAGCGGCACAACTCTCAGGTCTGGGCCTACGCACCTTCGACAGAAGAATTGCGGATGGCGGGATCAGGAGCGTACGGGATGGATAGATGGTGCTCGTCATTCTTGACGAGTTGATGCGCTACAGCACACACGAATCGTCCATCGTGTCGTACCGCTACTTGTGCTTGACTCCAGCATGACTTGCTGAGTTCAGCCCCAGCGGCGACACCCCGCACATACACGGGAACAAGTAAAAGGTACGACTCAAAAGACCTATAGGAGAAGGGTTACTTCCTTCTTTCTTTTGTCTACTTGATCTCGTTCCCCTTGCTCGTTCCCTCCTGCGTGGGCGGGTCGATGAACTGACAAACAACCGAGAAGTAGATAACCACACGCATCGGCATGAGCCTGTGGGCTGGAGCCGTCGTGTCTGAAAATCGGCATTTAGGCCGAGCAGAAAGGAATAAATGAGCATCGAGAACCAAACTGAAAAAACAAAGTTCCAACTTAAACTGATACAACCCTACTCAACTTTCACCGCAGACGGGCCGAAGAAAATCCCGTACTGCATCAACGGGCTGCTAACGAAAGGCGGGTTCAGCGTACTCGCGGCGAAGCCCAAGAGTGGTAAATCCAGCCTTTCGCGCTTTGAGGCGGTAGCCGTGTCCAAAGGTCTCCCATTCTTGGGGCGTGACACATCGCGTGGGGAAGTGCTTCTCATCACGATGGAAGACCCGCGCACACACGTGGACAACTGTCTTCATGCGCTTGGCTGGAACCCCGACGAGGATGCAGCCATTCACATAGTTGAGCAACTCGCGCCGTCGATAAACGAGAGCATCGAGGCCATTGGTGAGACGCTCACGCGATATTCGGACGTTCGCCTGGTGATCGTAGACACTCTGGCGAAACTGCTGCGGGTCAACGACCTGAACGACTATTCGCTCACCTTGTCAGCGGTGGAAAAGCTGCATGATCTGGCACGAAGGTTTCCTCGTGTGCATATACAGGGGCTGGTGCATTGCAAGAAGCTTCAAACTGATGATCCGTTCGACTCGCTGCTAGGGAGCACTGCTCTGCGTGGAGAACCGGACAGCAACATCGTGATCTACAAGGAGCGCGGGAAGCACGTTCTCGTTGCAGAAACCCGTGTAGGCCGCAGCATAGCACCTACGATTCTTGAAGCCGAGCTGGTCGAGAGCGCAGGGGCCGACGTTGTGAAGAGCTTCAGCCTAGGCGAACCATACGATGCGTGGACTGAAGCCAAAGCGGAGAAGCGTGATAAGCGCGAGGCGATGAGCTATGAGGATCGCATCATTGAAGCATTGCAGAAGTGCGAAAACTTCACCGCCCGGCAGGAGACGGTGCTGAACATGGTTTCCGGGAAACGAGGCCGCCTTGTTGAGGGCGTTCGGAAATTAAAGGAGAGCGGCGTTGTTTTGGTGTCTGGTAAGCCGCACTCCCCAGCCGATCCGCTCAAGCTGACGCTGAAGCCAGAAGCGTTGCCAATGTACGACATGAGCAACGGCAGGTTTGAGCCACGAGCAATTGTGACAGGTGGGTACAACGTGATGCCAGTGATGATGCAAGGTCAGGATTCAAATCCGACGAAGGAGGCCAATGCTTAGTACAAGGACGACGGCGAAAGTGCCGCAACAATGGAAACCATCAACAATCGGGTTGCAGCCCACAAGTGAGGATGCCCGTCTCTTCTGGGATGTCGTTCACAAGTACCAACGGTGCGTATTGGCCGAACCGCTGGGAAGTAGCAATCCTGATCCAACAGTGAGCCGAAAGCAGCGCACGGCTGCCGCTTCCGACTTCGTCGTGGATGTCGAATCGGCCACCGAGTTGGCGTTGAAAGGAGCGGGTTTGCTTCCTCAGTGGCACAGGCTTGCCAGGGACAGCGTACGGCCAGCACATGATGTGATGCAGCAGATCATCAGGCTCTGCACTCCCATGTATCGGGAGCGTGGGCTTGATCCTTCCTGCTACTCCAAGACTGTTGTGCATACAGGAGGGCGGTACAGTGTACAGCGTACACGAGAGAAGAGCACCGCCAAGAGGTGCTCAGGCTATGGGCATCGAGTGTCGAAGACGAAGGAACGTTTCTATTGCGATCAGCACGATATGCAGCCCGTGGCTGTTCGCATCAAGCATCCTGATGGGGACATCCTGCGACTTCAGTGCGGCTGCGTGCGCCGTGTGGATATTAGGGCGGCGGTTCCTGTCAGGGAAAGTGTCGTGTACATAGCTGCTCTGGAAGCAGTCGCCAAGCTCCCAAGCGGAGGTGTTGAAAAAGTGTCTGAGCAGCTAGGAATTGCTGCCTAGGAGGAGAACGACGATGAGTCCAAGGAACGGAAGTCCATAACTGATTTGCATGGCCTGGAGAAGGGTCGGTAGGAACGACGGCCCCGGCACGGTCTGCTGACCGCCATTGGGCAGTGCAGACGCGCCGAGCAAGTGCCTGTACATGGTACAGGAGGGCAAAACCATAGAGGAAGCTTGGTAGAGAACCAGAATGTAATTCATCTAGTTGAGTACAAGAAGTCCGAAAGCATTGCCACTGAAGGGGCGTTGCGTTCATCGCTTTGGAGTGTTGCTGAGGCTGCAAAATACTTAGGCGTGTCACCCTGCTGGGTGTACCGCCACCAGCCGGAGCTACCCACCGTCCATGTTGGAGGTCGCGTTCGCTTCGATGCGACTTTGCTTTCCGAGAAATTCTCGTGCAAAATTTTCGATGGGAAGTCGTTGAAACCGGAAAGGGGCATTATGCCTTCTCGGTATCAACGTGGTTCAGTAGTGCTACGAGGCAAGAAAACAAGAATCTGGCATGGCGTGTATCGGGAGGATGTGGTTAATGCTGCTGGCAAAATCGAAAGAAGACAAAAGAGCATTCGCCTCGGTACAGTTGCCGAACTACCAACAAAGAATGCAGCGCGGAAGAAGCTCACTGAAATGATGAACGCACCCCAACCGAGTGCGGTCACGACATTCAGGGAACTGTCTGATCGCTGGCTCAAGGCTGAAGGCCCTACTATGAAGACTTCAACCCTTGATCACTATCAGAACGCGCTCAAAGCATATCTGCTCCCGACGTTTGGAGAGCGGGATGTGAAGAGGATCACACGTGAGGAGATTCAGCTCTTCCTCTCCAAGAAGGCTGCCAGCTACAGCCACAGCTCACTCAGAAGCATGAGGGTCGTCCTCAGCCTAGTTCTAGGTTGGGGCGCGAACAGCCAATACTTGGAGCGGAATCCCTGCGTTAAAATCCGTCTTCCTAAAGAGGCCGGAGGACGCAAAGTGACCCGCACCGTGCTGACTGGTGAACAGGTGAGTGCGCTCGTGTCCAAGTTGGAGGAGCCGTATGCAACTTTGGTGTTGTTCCTCTGCTCTACGGGGCTGCGTATAGGCGAAGCTGTCGCGGTGAAGTGGTCGGATATGGAGGGCGAAGTCCTTAATGTCACCCATCGCATCTACGACGGTGATGAGGGCGACTTGAAGTCGAAGTCAGCGGCTCGCAGTTTGCCGCTGGACTCCGGTCTCCTTGAGCGTATGCGGAAGCTAGGGAACAGCGTGTATGTGTTCTGTTCGCGTGCAGGGACTCCGATCAACCCCGGCAACGGAATGAAGCGGTACGTTCATCCTGTGGCGAAGGAACTGGGCATCGAGCTGGGAGGCTGGCACGACTTCCGGCACACGCTCACGACCACGTTGCGACGTGCAGGAGTTCACCCTGTCACACTCGCTGGCGTACTGGGACACTCCAAGGTTGACCTTGCCATGAATGTGTATGACAGGGCCACATTGGATGATTTCCGAGCACCACTGGGTGATTTAGCAGGAGAGTTGTTAACAAATGTTAGCAGGATGGCCTCAGTAGCTTGAGGTCGTTTTGCTAATTTATTGATTCTAAACAAGATGGTGAGCGCGGTAGGAATCGAACCTACAACCTACTGATTAAGAGTCAGTTGCTCTGCCAATTGAGCTACGCGCCCATCTTGAGGTTGCTGCCGGAGGGCCTGGTGGAAGTATCGCGGGGGCCTTATCCTACAGGCGTCCTGTGATTGGCTCAGGACCTCTTCGAGTGTAACAAACGCTCGACCTTCGCGCAAATTCTTTGCCGCTGCCGCGGTGGAAAGCTGCATGCGCGTGCAACTAGTCACTCTGAATCTGAATGAGGTCGCCGAGGTTGGCCTCGCGCGGTTGCGGCTGCAGGGTCTGCGGCGCGCGCCAGAAGTCGATATAGCTGACCTGGTGGACGCAACTTACAGTGCAGTTGGGAGCACAGCCCTTGGTGGTCAGGAATTCGCGCTTGACATCGGCCGTGCTGTATTCCGCCAGCGGTGTGCCGGGGTAGCCGCGCTGCTGCGAGCAGTAATGCACCAGGCCGTCCTCGCAGATGTAGACATAGCGCGCACCGGCACGGCAGCGCCAGTCGTTGGGCTTGCCGTTGGCGATATTGGTCTGGAACCAGTTGAAGCGCGAATAATTCTTGCGCTCCATGTTGTGCATCTTGAAGAAGACGGTGCGTTCTTCGCCGTTCAGCGGGCGCAACTGGCCATCGCCATCGTGGATGATGCCGACGGTGGAGGTGAAGCCCAGCTGGCGGGCGCGGCGGCCCACCACCAGCGCATCATGCGGCGTATGGATGCCTCCGCCGACGACGCTGTTGATGTTGACGTGGAACTCGGCGTGCTCGCTGAGCAGCTGCAACTTCTTGTCTAAAACCTTCAGGCTCTTCTTGCTGACGTCGTCGGGCATGACGTTATCGATCGAGATCTGCATGTGGTCCAGGCCGGCGCGGTTAAGCTTTTCAATGCGGTCGGCCGTCAGCAGGTAGCCGTTGGTGATCATGCCGGCGATCATGCCGTGGTGACGGATGCGGCGGATGATGTCGTCGAGCTCCGGGTGCAGGATGGGTTCGCCGCCACTGATGGTGACGATGGCCGTGCCGAGGCGCGCCAGCTGATCGATGCGCTCGAGCATGGTGCTGAGCGGCACGGGCTTGCTGGTGGCGTCGAACTCGTTGCAGTAGGCGCAGGCCAGGTTGCAGCGGCGCATGGGTATGATGTGCGCCATGACGATGTGGTTGGTATCGATCAATCCATGTGCGATCATTCGCAGCTCCCGCATACGGCGGTTGGCGGCGACCCATTTCATCCGAAAGCCCTGTTTTCTCTGCGACATAGATGTCCAGACTCCATTACATCACGCGCCCGGCGCGGGAAGGGAAGGACGGCGTGCCCAAAGGGGCAATTCCGCTGCCGAAGGGCGAAGTTCTCCATTGGGCGGGGATGTCCATGATGGAATTTCAGCATGGCACAGGTGTGGATTCGGGCAAAGCGTCCGGCTGGTTTATAATTTGAGCTTCGCCCTTCTCTACCTTTGGAGCTAACCGGAAGATGATTCGATTTCTGCAAACCCCTGGCCGAATACAGAAGGCACTTCTTATCGGCTTCCTTTCCATCGTCTGCATCATGATGGTCGTTACCCTGATTCCCACCGGCGGCAGTGGACTCTTCAGCGATTTAAGCACCGGCATCAGCGCCAACGCAGTGGCCAAGGTGGACGGCCAGGAAATTACCCGCGAGGAAGTGGACCAGACGGCGCGCAACATCATGCAACAGCAGGGCTATCCGGAGCGTTTGCGCTCCGTGCTGATGCCCCAGCTGCTGCCGCGGGCCGTGGAGATGGTAGTGATGCGCAAGGTGTATCTGCGCGAGGCCAAGCGGCTGGGCCTGGAAGCCACCACCGACGACGTTCGCTACGAGCTGCAGCATGGCAGCTTTGCGCAGTCGCTCTACCCCAACGGAACCTTCATCGGCGCCGACCAGTACCGCGACCTGATCGCCAACCAGTTCAACATCAGCGTGCCGCAGTTTGAGCTGGAGATTCGCAACGACCTGACCATGCGCAAGCTGCGCGCCATCATCGGCGCCGGCGTGACGGTGAGTGACGCCGAGGTGCACGACGCCTTCGTCAAGGCCAAGACCAAGTACAAGTTCGATTACGCCGTGCTGGGCATCGACGAGCTGAAAAAGTCGGTCAAGGTGGACGAGGCCGAGCTGAAGGCCTACTACGAGAAGAACCAGAATATGTTCGCCAACACCATCCCCGAGCAGCGCAAGGTGAAGTTCGTGGTGGTGGACCCGGCGCATCTGCCGAATCCCGCGAAGGCCACCAGCGACGAGGTGCAGGGCTATTATCGCCAGCACTCGGCGGAGTTCCGCGTGCCGGAGTCGGTGAAGGTGCGGCACATCCTGATCAAGCTGCCGCTGCCCGGTCCCGACGGCAAGGTGGACGCCAAGCAGAGCGACGTGGCCAAGGCCAAGGCGCAGGACGTGCTGGCACAGCTGAAAAAGGGCGGCGACTTTGCCGCACTGGCCAAGAAGTATTCCGATGACACCGCCACGGCCCCGAATGGCGGCGTGGTGGGCGATCAACTGGTGCTGGGCTCGGGTTCGGCGCCGGACATTGAAAAGGCCGCCTTCGCCCTGAACAAGGGCCAGGTGAGCGACATCATCAGCACCAGCTACGGCTTTGAGATCATCCGCGTGGATGACAAAGTGGCGGCGCATGCCCGCAGCCTGGACGAGCTGAGGCCGGCGATTGAAGCCGCCGTGGCGGCGCAGAAAAACCAGTCGCTGGCCAGCCAGCTGGCGCGCAGCGTGGAGAGCCAGGCTAAAACGGCAGGGCTGGAAAAGGCTGCTTCCTCCAACGGGCTGAAGGTGGAAGAAAGCGGCTTCGTCAGCAGCCGAGACGCGCTGCCTGGCGTAGGCCAGTCGGCACAGTTGATGGATGCGGTGTTTGCCGCCAAGCCCGGTGCCGCGGCGGCCAGCGTGACGCTGGCACGCGG
>Ga0326728_10014715_pt1 | contig 16508 bp, 14 predicted proteins | sample MB3enrmetagenome_FD_207602 | JGI IMG/M metagenome (GOLD analysis project Ga0326728, IMG submission 207602) | Lab enriched peat soil microbial communities from McLean, Ithaca, NY, United States - MB31MN | ecosystem: Environmental > Terrestrial > Soil > Wetlands > Peat | place: USA: New York...
GAACGGCTAGCGCCACTGTTCTACGCTGTTTCTCTTTCGAAAAAGGCAATAGTTGTTGTTGATGAGGTAAATGCTGCTTTCGGCGAATGCCTAGTAATGCTTCAATGCGCAGACATCAAAAGCGGCTACATAATCCTGAGAAACTACATCCCCAAAGAAAAAATCGAGCCGCTCATAAAAGGAACAAGTCTTGAAAAATTTGAATTCGCAGCAGATAATCCAACGTTTCTAAGAGAGCAGCTCTTAGCGGAAGCAGCAGAACAAAAATCCCCCGAAATCCCAGTTGGGCAACAGTCGATTGGAGTAGTGCCGGTTGATCATGCGTTTAACGTTAAAGGCGTAGGTGTCGTCATACTAAGCGTAGTTACAAGCGGAATCGTTCAGAAGCACGCGATGCTAAACGTTCTTCCAGGAGGAAAAACAGCGCAAGTCCGTTCAATCCAAAAGCACGATGACGACTTTGACATTGCAGGCGAAGGTGACCGGGTTGGGCTTGCGTTAAAAAACGTTGAATTGGACGATTTAGATCGCGGAACGGTTTTAACAAATGACCCCTCAATTAAGACTGCATCCAAGTTGGAAACGCATGCTTCACTGGTTAAGTATTGGCAGACTCCGATAAAGCAGGGAATGGTCATGCATGTTGGTCATTGGACGCAATTCATAACCGCTAAAGTTGACGCGACAGTTGACACGGGTGAACCGAAAAAGCCAGCTTTAACTTTAAGCCTTGATAAGCCGCTTGTTTACCGCCCAAACGATAAAGCGGTGCTGATGTATTTAGAGGGCGCAAAACTGCGGGTAGCAGGAACTGTAGAGTTACCTTAACTAATCGTTCTGCTCGGGAAACAAAATCTACTCCCGCTTCGCTGCATGTTGCCTTCTATCCAAGATCGGAAAATGACCGAGCTCATCTTGTGCGCAAATTCATGGTTTAACTATTCTCCAAGAAGTTGGTTCTGAATCGTATCTGAGTAGCTTTTAAAAGAAAGAAGAATGCATATCATACAAGTGGAGTGAGAGACTTGCCGATCTTTGTAAAAGTTAACATGGGAGATTTGGACGGCGAGAAAGAGAACCTCGCGAATTTCTTGCGCCGCCAATTCGGATTAAATTCATCAATAACTAGTGAAGGCTTGGAACTAGAAATGGAAGCTGTTTCGACTTATAAATTGGCAAGAGGGGTCAACAAGTTTGTTTATCGCAAGAATCTAAACAGCACGCATTGGGTTGATGTGAAAAATAACGTTGTCAAAATCAACAGGTTCGAGCACCAAAAGAAAATTAAGAAAAACAAGCATCCAACTACCCCCTCAACGATCAAACACGGGTGGTAACAAAAAAGACGGCCACATGTTTCTTAATTTTTTGAAAGGATTGTTAAGTTCCAGATGTGCTTAATTCATTCTTGTGTGATGAGCCAAAAACTCGCCAATAACAAATAGCTAAATGTTGCAAATAACAATTTTTTTCATTGAAACAATTTAACGGCGGTTCAACAACTAATTGAAGTTAGAATAGTATCATATTTGAGTAAAGCAAGGAGACCGCTGAGTTTTTAAGAAAAAATCTATATTCCCCAAGCAATTCATCATCCAGCACGAGTGAACTGATGTATAGAACTGGCGTGGCTAACCTGCCACTTCATGGTGGAAGGGCACCCTCATGGCTTACAGTACGCATGCGTAATTTAGCCAAGGAAATAGCAGACATCATGATTGAGGAGCAGGGCACAGCCACCTTTATCCAACGCTTATCTGACCCGTACTGGTTTCAAGCGTTCGGTTGCGTTTTAGCCTACGACTGGCACAGTTCAGGAGTAACCACGGTAGTCACAGGCATCCTTAAAGGCGCCTTGTCGCCGGAAGAGCACGGCATCGCTGTTTGCGGAGGAAAAGGCAGGACCTCAAAGAAAACGCCAAGCGACATCGCTTTGGCTGGCGAAAAGTTTGGTTTTTCCGAAGAAACAATCAAAACGCTCACTTACAACAGCAAAATGGCTACAAAAGTGGATAACACCGCCATCCAAGCGGGATACCAGCTCTATCACCACGCCTTCTTAATAACTAAAGATGAGCAGTGGGCAGTAATCCAGCAGGGCATGAGCGTGGAAGACCGTACAGCGAGACGTTACCATTGGCTATCCGATAAAGTAACTGACTTTGTTGTTGAACCCCACAACGCGATTGTCGGCAACGTAAAACGGGAAAGAGCCTTGAACATGGTGGCAAAAGAGAGCGAAGCCGCTAGGAAAGCCTCTGTCGATTTAGCAAAGGAACCGACCCGTAAACTCATGAACCTTATCCAGTCCACGGCGAAACCGCTAAACCAAAAATCGCTGAAGGATTGGCTTCCGAAAACAGATGATCCATGGCAGCAAACCCTGAACATCCTTAACATGCCCCGCAACATAAACTGGGACACGCTGAGCCGAGTCTACGAGTTCCAACCCGACAATTATGAGGAACTTTTAAGCGTGAAAGGCGTTGGACCCGCTACTGTACGCGGTTTAGCTCTCGTAGCGGAACTGGTTTATGGTGAGAAGCCAAGTTGGGAGGACCCGGTGAAGTTCAGTTTTGCATATGGAGGCAAAGACGGCGTTCCGTTCCCAGTTAACCGCAAAGCAATGGACGAGTCAATCCAAACCCTCAAACAGTCAGTGCAATCAGCGAAAATCGGCGACAAAGAAAAACTGCGCAGCCTGCAAAGGCTAAGACGGTTTGTTCCAGAGAACGCAAACTCTTAAAACAAGCTTCTTTTAAAAACGAATAATTTTTATTGTTGCAGGTTCACTTAATTGCCCGAGCCTAAAGTGGGGTCGTAGTCTAGACAGGTATGACGACGGGCTCCAGAAGCAAGCAACGGGTTTGCTGACCTCGCCCAGAGGAATGACGAAGTTCTGGAGCGTGTCTAGAGAAACCCGTAAAGAACGGCTTCGCGCTGTTCTTGGGTAAAGGTCGTCGGTTCAAATCCGGCCGGCCCCACCAGCTTTTTTGTTTATTTTACATTGAACTTATAGATATTTTTTTTCTCACTTGGGAGTTCGCTTTATAAGCTAGGAAGACTTGTTTGCTCGGGAGATGACGATATGCCATTGAGCGATATTCCTACAATTGAAGCGGTTAACCTTACAAAACAATACGGTTCCTTTACGGCAGTTTCAGATTTGAACCTCAAAATAGAGGGCGCAAAATGCGTCGGTTTCCTAGGTCCAAACGGGGCGGGAAAAACAACCACCCTCAAAATGTTCACAGACTTGATCCGTGCTTCTTCAGGTGAAGCTCTGATAAACGGTATAAACGTTCATACCAGCAAGAAGGCAGCACTGGCATCTGTCGCTGCGATTATTGAGACCCCTGAAATTTACCCTTCACTGACGCCCCGCGAAGCTCTGACAATGATTGCTGAATACAGAGGAGTTCCAGCAACAGAGATTAAAAAGAGAATAGAAGAAGCCGTCTCCGAAGTCCATATGAACGAATGGATCGATAAAAGAGTCGGCAAGTTCTCCAAAGGAATGAAACAGAGAATTTGCATTGCATCCACACTGATCAGTGACCCCTGTATCCTTCTTCTCGATGAGCCAACTAATGGACTTGATCCCAGAGGCATGAGTGAAGTCAGGGAAATCGTTAAATCGCTTAAAGGCAAGAAAAGATTGATTTTCATGAGTTCGCATCTTCTCAGCGAAGTTTCAGAGATATGCGACGAGGTCGCCATGATAGACCATGGCAAGCTGCTCGTGTATGATACAATTTCAAATGTGACCTCCAAATTTTCTGGAGGCGCAAACATGGTCGAAGTTGAACTTCAGCGTCCAATTGATCCCCAATTAGTAACACAGAGGATCGCAAAACTTTCCAATGTGGTCTCAGTAGATCAAACAAATGATACGAACATGCGGATTAGGTTTAGCGGAGGCTTGGATGTGCAAGAACGGCTTCTCTCCGATTTGGTAGAAATGAATATTGGAGTCATAAGTTACAGGGTAGCGGCCTCGGAACTCGAAGACGTTTATCTTAATCTGATCAAGGAAACGGTGTGATAAATATGACTGAAACAGAAACAATCAGTGGGAATAAAGTGCCGAGCAGCATGGCGCAAGTTCGCATCTCAACGAAGTACACGTTCCTCGAATACATTAGGTCGCGCAGGTTCCTCATAGTGCTGATTATTACTCTTTTAATAGCAGCGCTTCTCACCATCATAGTCGCTTGGCGGCGTCCAGCGGGTTTTCTAGTTTCAAGCCTCGGGTTCTATTCCAGCTGGTGGGGTTTGTCAGTAACCTTCGTAATTATATTGACGGGAATTTTCTTCGGGGGAGACGCCATTTCAGGGGAGTTTCAGAATAAGACAGGTTACTTTGGAATCCCTAATCCTGTCAGAAGGTCGTCAATATACATTGGGAAGTGGTTGGCGGCTTTCCTAGCAGCAACCGCAATATTTTTCGTGTACACGGTGATTACACTCGCCAACGGATTTTACTATTCCAGTACAATAGCAAATTTCGGCTCAGGTTTCCCCTATCAATTTCTGTACTCTTTACTTTACGCATGGTTTTATCTTGCAGCGGTCATGGGGGTCGCGTTCTTTTTCAGTTCGCTGTTTAAGAGCAGCTCCATATCTATTCTTGTAACGGTCATCCTTTTACTATTCGGATTCTCACTAATTTCAGAGCTAGTCTCAGACTTTGTCGGGATTGAACCATGGTTTATTCTAACTTACGGGGCAGGGATTATAGGCAACATATTACAATCGCCTTATCCCCCCGCTAAAACCGTGATAACTACGCCGATTGGTCATAGTGGTCGTACATTTACCACCACTACATTCGCCGCATCGGTTCCTCAAGGACTCGCCATCATAGGAATATACTTCATCGTCACAACAATCTTAGGTCTGATGCTCTTCGAAAGAAAAGAATTCACCTAAAAATAGCAAATTTCAAATCACTTTCGGAAGTAGAGTCGTCGTTCAAATCCGACGGACCCAACACATTTTCATATTTTTATAATGCTCAAATCTGTTTTCTTAAGTGCACGGTGCAGCCAAGATTTGAAGAAGTGAAGAGTTGAGTTTTGTCAGCCATTAAATTCGCATGGAAACCTGACGCTTTGTCTGCAGGAGAGTTGCTCTTTTTTATTTTGACGAATAAGCTAAAATATATTCAGGTTGGACATTAAGTTCAAGCGATGCTCTTGGTCTCCAACCAACGTCTTGAAAAGTTGCGAAAAAAAGCGCCGCAAATACTTGTTGCAGCCATAGCTATCATTGTTGCTGTTTATCTCCTGTTTGAGATTTTGGTGGACCTCGTTATCGGCGCTCCGATGACAAGTGGACCATTGGTTGGCGCTATCATTTTTTTAACGCGTGATGTAACTGGAGCAGTGCGGTCATGGGGGTACGATGGCATCTTCGTGTTGATGCTGCTTGAATCAAGTTCTCTGCCTATCCCAAGCGAGGTGATTCTTCCATTCGCAGGCTACTTAGCTTTTCTGGGGCAGCTTAATGTTTGGATAATAGTAATGCTTGCAACTGTTGCAGGCTTAGCGGGTTCACTGATTGATTACTACATCGGACTAAAAGGCGTTCAATCCCTTGCTGAACACAAAGTTTTAGGCAGAGTTCTCTTATCCACAGACCAGCTTGAAGTTGCCGTAAAATGGTTTAAGAAGAATGGCGCTCTCACCGTATTTATAAGCCGGCTAATACCAGGGTTCAGAACAACATTTTCATTCCCTGCGGGAGCAGCAAGAATGTCCCTGCCCAAGTTCATAGCTTACACCACTGCAGGCTGCTTATTAATGAACGTAATTTTGGTTTATCTGGGCTGGTTCTTGGGAAGGGATTGGGTGGAGGTTGCTGGCGTCTCACGTTACTTAATCGTGGTAGCCGTAGTTGCAGTCGTAATCGTGGTTGCTGTTTACTTGGTTAAAAGAAGACCTAAAGAAACGCAAGCACTAAAAAACGACGGTCAAAAGGAAAATTTAGCGGACGTTTAACTTATTTGGTTTATCTTTGGTTTCACTTCGCCCTTAATGCCTATGTCTTTGGCTTCTTGAACCTGTAGCATGCAATCTACGTGAGACGCTTCATTGAACACTTTATAATCAACCATTTCTAGGAATGCAGCGTCGATTGAAACTGGTGAGTCAGATGCAAAGATGCCCACGTCCTTCATGGCAACTTCGCCTGGATTAGGCAAACAATCGCAGAGAGGGGTGATGCCCTTTGCAAAGCTCACATATGAAACTTTATTCGGGTTGAAGGTGGAGAGTACCCCATGAGCAGCTGAAGCGAGTGCCCTGCAAAGATTTTCCTGATGAACGAAGCTTATAGCTTCCATGGGGCAGCTTTGTTTGCAGAATGGGCAACGCATGCATAGCGGGGAGTTGTTTCTTGCTTTTCCCTCAATAATTTCGGGAAGATGCATTTCGCAATTTTCCTTGCATTTGCCACAGCCTATGCATTTGGATGTATCTATTTCTAAGCCTACTGTTCTATGCTGCCGAAGCTTGCCCGCTCTCGGTGCGCAGCCCATGCCGAGGTTTTTTATGGCGCCACCGAACCCGCTGAGATCATGACCCTTATCATGCGTGACAACAATCATTGCGTCAGCTTCCGCGATAGCGCCCGACACTTCAATTTCTTTCAGTATGCCCTTGGTGGGTACTGTTCGGTAATTTTCGCCTTTAAGCCCGTCTGCCACAATAAACGGCGCCATATTAAACCCGTTCATCAAGGCGTTAATCATGTGGTCATAGGCGTTGCTTCGATGCGCATGATAGAGTGTGTTTGAGTCGGTCAGGAATGGTTTCCCGCCTGCCTCCTTAACCCTGCGGATAATGTCATGGACGAAAAAAGGCTGCACGTAATACGGGTTTCCTAACTCGCCTACATGCAATTTAACGGCTACAAGGTCACCTTTTTGTATGCAATTGAAGGTTCCTGCTTCATCATAGAGGCGATTTGCCTCCATCATTAGATTACGTTTAGTATTCCAAGGAAGTAAATGAACGGTCATGTTAATCCTCTCCTTTTCACTCTCAGTATTCCAGAATTTTAAATATAAATGTAATCACGCTTAGTCCGCATCTGCATCGTTCGACTTCAATTTAGCTAGTGAAATTCATCAACAAAATTGATACCCTACTCCGCCTGTAAAATTGATGCGTTTTAAAATTACAAATTACAAGCAAATTAAAATATACAGAAGCCGTATTGTCATATTTTCAGGTAGTACTGTCCATGGGCAAGCTTGAATGCAACGGGTTGACAAAGGTTTACGAGGACCAAAGAAAGGCTCTTGAAAACGTCACCTTTACAGTGGACACTAACGGTATTTTCGGTTTAATCGGCAGAAATGGCGCTGGAAAAACAACGCTTATAAGAATACTTGCCACGGAGCTTCAACCTACCGCTGGAAGCGCAAGCATTAATGGTCTTGACGTAATAACGCAGGACAGCAAGTTAAGGGAGAAAATTGCGATTGTCCCGCAGGAAGCCAGAACGATAAGGTGGATGACATCCAAACAAACTGTTTCTTCATACCTTCTTTGGCGAGGCTACCGCTACAATGACGCAAAGAGGCTTGCCGATGAGTCGCTTGCAAAGCTTGGTTTAGAACAATACGCTAATGTATTGACTAGCCGGCTCTCAGGTGGCACAAAAAGAAAGGTTCTCCTCGCCACTGTAACCGCCTCAGAAGCGGACGTTATTTTTCTTGATGAACCTACAACTGGCCTGGACCCAATCTCAAGAAGAGAGCTATGGGAAATTCTCAGGGCGCTTGGAAAAGAGCGGTTTATTTTTCTTACAACTCATTATCTTGAAGAGGCAGAGCAACTTGCAGATAAGATAGGCATTCTTAAAGACGGCAAATTAATTTCATTCGGCACTCTTTCAGAGCTGAGGAAAACCGCAAGATACCAGTACAGCATCAAACTGCCGCCTAAAGTGCAGGTTCCACAATTGAAAGATGGCGAAGTAACCACAGACAAAAGCGGCGTCACACAGATAATGACCAATGAAGATGAAGCCTTCAGTTTAGCCAGAGCCTTCGCCGACCAAGGAGTAAAGTTCTCTATTACACCAGTCAGTTTGGATGATATTTTCTTTTACCTTGTTGGACAAAAAGCGAGGGACGAATAACTGAAGCGCAGTAAACTTAGCCAAATTCTAGCAGGAGTTCTGGTGAATGCCGTTTACGAAATGATAAACTACCCTATCGTTTTGCTAAGCGCCGTTATCGCGCCGTTTTCGATTCTGATTGTAATTACCTTCGTATCCCATGGCACTCTTTTTGGAACCGCAATTGAAGGCGGATTGATAATGACTTTCTTTTCAAGCGGAATTTCACTCCAATCAGACCTTTCGCACTTAAAAAATGACTTCAAACTTCAAGACATGATTGTAAGCTCGCCGACAAGTGCTGGCCTATACATGGGGGGAATGACTCTTGCGGAAATAGTTTACTCAATCCCTTCTTTAGCCATTCTCATTGCACTCGCCGGAATCTATCTGCAGCATTCGCTTCTTCAAATAGCAATCTTATCCATTGCACTATTGCTGATATTCGCTATCTCAGTAGCTTTAGGGTTCATGCTGTCCACCTTCTCAAATGACGTAGTTCAGAGCTATGCTTTCTCCAGGCTTATTTCACTATTGTTTACAACGTTGCCGCCAGTATATTATCCGATAACCTACGTTCCTGCGGTGTACAGGTATATCGCTTACCTTTCGCCGACAACGTATGTAGCGGAAATTATGCAGTCAGCAACAGGCTACCTCAAAATATCAGTCAGCAATCTAATTTTTGATTGGGTAATCCTTTCAGCGGTGTGCGCCATAGTCTTGTTTATTGCGTATAAGAAGACCAGATGGAAAGACATTTAAGAGATAAGCCAGAGCCATAAAAACCATCAAACAACACCAACAATCCACCACAAAACGCAGCACAACAAACCACAAAAGTCACAACCCGCAAAAAGAATCAAACCCCAAACCAAAAAAACAACCCAAAACACAAAAAGCCAAGCCCAAAAGTCGCAACTTACGCCCCCTGCAAAATCGCAACTTAAAAATTCAGCAAAACCAACCAAAAAAACAATTTAGAACTTAATATTTTTTTCCTAAACCAAGCTTCTTTTGAACTTCTAAAACCTCAATTTCATTATCAGCTAAGATATTAAGCCACAGGTCAAATTCGGTTTTCGAGATTTCTTTTTGGATAACGCCTTTTTGGTCTCCAGAGAAAAATCTTGATGGTGCAGAAGAAAACAGTTTTACGTAAAAGATTCGGTCTGCAATCACCAGTTTGGAGGAACATCCTGATTTTTCAGCCGCATTGTAATCAATTTCGAAACCCATACTTGCATCCTTCTTTAGAAGCGTTGATTTATGTTTACTTAAATTTTCTCTTTTGCACAGGTGTTTTGTTGATTCTATGCAACACTACAAAAATCAAAAACCAGCACTCACCTCGACTATGAACAATTTTTTTCCTGAAATTTTTCTTTAGCGCCATAATCTAACCTTTAGAAAGGACGCCTGCTTCTTCTTTTTTGTTACCTGGTTTTCTACGTTCAAAAAGAATGTATCCTGACGCCGCAACTATCGTTATTGTGGCTGCGACTCCTACAACCGTAATTGTTGGAAAAGGCGCTATGTTAAAGTAAACCGTTTTTGAACCCGTATTACCCACTTTATCAGTTGCGTAAACTGTTAAACGGTGCGAACCATTAGATAACGCAGGTAAAGTTACGTTTCCGATTATGGTTACATTTTGTTGTCCATCTAAACTGTAAGCTAACCATGTGACGGTCTTATTCACTGTGAAAGTTAGTTGGATGTCTGTGGAGCCATAAGTTTGGTTTTGAGGAAGCATAATCATGATATTCGGCGGAATTGTATCTACAGAAAAGAAAACTTGGGAATAACCCATGTTGCCAAGGCTGTCGTTGGCATAAAGTATTATGTTGTGCGCTCCTTGTGATAGGTTAAATAATTGTGTTTCTCCGGTTACGGTTACGTTTGCTCGGTTATCTAAACTGTAACCCGTCCATTCGGTGGCTCTGTTAACGGTAAAACTTAAGGTTACTTCCTTGTAAGTTTGGTTTTCAGGAGAGGTAATTTGAATTATCGGCGGAGCAGTTCCATAACCAATAGGCGTGTACTCCTCAACTGTGTTTAGCCAGTTTTGTCCATCAAATCCCCCAATTGCGTATAAAACGTCGTTTACAACAGCAACGCCTAGGTATGCCCGAGCTGTAGGCATCGGAACACCAGTGCTCCAAGAGTTGTTGCTTGGATTATAGACTTGAACGTTACTGCTATAGGAATTCAAAAAATATCCGCCGATAACGTATAGCAGTGGAGGAGCCATGAAGCCTTCAGTGGCTGCAGCAGCCCCATAAGCAACTGCAGAAGGCAAGTTTGCACCTAAACTCCACGTATCATTTTGAGGATCGTACACTTGGTTTGAATTAACGAAAATGCTGCTTCCTTGTATGATTGAAGTCTGTGAACCGCCAATAATGTGAATTTTGCTATCTATCACGGTTGATGCGTAACCATAAACAGCCGTTGGCATTGGTGTTCCTGTTGTCCATGTGTTGGTGGCTGGATCGTAGACTTCGTTCACATTAGTTTCACCACTATAAGGGCTTATGCTGGAATATCCTTCGCCGCCGATTAAGTAGATTTTACCGTTCACTACACTTGCGCTTAAGTAAGCTCTAGGAGTAGGCATCGATGCTTCTGTTCTCCAAGTATTCGTTCCAGGGTCGTACACTTCATTGTTTCCAACATACTCATTATTGCCGACTGTTCCGCCTATAACGTATATTTCGTTATCGTAAACAGCGACGGCACAACCGCCTCTAGCTGTTGGCATAGGCGTTTCACTTGTCCACCCGTTTGTGGCGGGGTCATACATTTCGTTAACGTTAACTGGTGAATTACCACTTAAGCCTCCGATAGCATAGATTTCTCCATTAACAGTTGCAACGCCGAGTCCACCTCGCGCTGTTAGCATTGGCGCTATTGTGGTCCATGAAGATTGGTCCTTGGTTGCTTGGGCTTTGGCGCTGGGAAAATTGAACGCTGGTGAAACTATTGTTACAATAATAAGCATGGCTATTAGAATTTGAATATGCTTATTTATTGGTGAACCCCCACATGCCTCTTTAGGTATTAAATGCACTTTACCTTTATATTGTTTAAAGAAAGTCGGCGAAAAAACAATCTGACATTTGAAAGCTCAGATAAATTATCCGTCATTTGAGTTAATGTTTTGGGTTTGAGGAAAAAGCTTAATGGTGTTTTAAGAATTATCTCTGAGAGATGATAAATGATGATTAGGAATATTTTAGTGGCTGTTGATGGATCTGAAAATTCCGATAGAACATTAGATTTCGCTTTAGATTTAGCTGAAAAATTTAATGCGTCTATAATGATTTTGAATGTTTCCGAGTCGATGGTAATGGACGCAGTAGAGGATTAGGTAAGATGGAAGAATTTTTTTGGGCAGTATAAGCGAGAAAGTGGCACATCTGGCACCTTGCCCAGTCATAATAGTAAAGTAAATCACCATTTTCTTACTTAAATCCGGTTCCTGAAGAGGTTGACTTGGATCTTAAGCACTATGGAAAAGAAAGCTTATAGAGGTAACACTCACGCAATAGTTCCATTGTTGCTCACAGGATTTTGCTAAGCTTTGTTTCTTTTTTCTTCTCACTAGGGCTAATTATGCTAAGTTTTATATTTGCCGAAAACTATGAAATTGGTTTAAACTAAAGTACGCTCAATTTCAAAGGGGGACCAGATATTCAATTAACAAAAATTCTGGCATGGATTCTGATCATATTTATTGTTGCTGGCAGCATAGGCGCAGTTATGATTTTGAGCAAAAAAACTTCTTCGTCGCCCATAGCACGTACGATTTTGAGCAAAAAAACTTCTACGCCTCTTAGAGCATATACGGTTCAGATAGTGAATGTTACAGCCAACGTTGATGCTGGCCAGTATGCAGATTACCAGTTCATTATTCCTTCAAATTCATCAAACATTCATGTATCAGGAACGTTCACGGTACAAGGTAGCAGCGGCAGCGGCATTATAGTTTACATTTTTGACAGCACCAACTTTTACAATTATGCGGATGGCAGTTACTTCGGTGCGCTCTATCAAAGCGGGCAAACCACAACCGCTTCAATCAGTTCCAACCTTGACTCAAATGGAACTTACTTTCTCGTGCTTGACAATACATTCTCCACGATTAATCAAACAGTGAATATACAAGCGAATGCTACCTACTTTGCGCCGTAAAGAGAAAGGGGCTGAGGTGTGCCCGTTGTTCTTGGGAAAAGCGGGGTTGAAAAGATAATTGAGCTTGAATTGTCTAATCAGACAAAAGAGCGCTTTGGCAAGTCAGTTGCCGTGGTTAAAGAAGCGATAGCAGCGTTGAAGAGCTAATGCTGACCGCAGTTTAAATTTTCTATTTAAAGCAGTGTTTAGCTGTGGATTTGTTTGGCGCGTGCGCAGTAAAAGTTACCGTTAACTCTTGTGAATGCTGGGCATTTGCCGTCATAACAGTGCTCTAGCCACTGGCATGGTGACCTAACTTCATATACTCGGGGCATATATCCTTCCGAATTAAAAAGCTCTTGGGTTTTTTGTCGTTTAGACACTTTTTCCAAAATTGTTTCCATCAGAATTCCTTCAAAATTTCTAAGTTGAATTATTATTGCCTTATTCTCATTATTAAAAATGTGTGGCAGTCGCTAGGCAACAACAAAGGCATATAAGCACTAACTTGAAAAGAAAAAAAGTAAGCGGTAAACATCCAAAGTTTTATTTAGCAGTTAACGGCTTCTTGTTTTTAGGTGCCCTTAAAATGGAGTTCCAAGGAAGAGATATCATATCCATTGAGGATTTTTCCCGCCAGGAAATCAACTACATCCTTGACGTCAGCCGGTCCATGGAGCCTCTCGCCTCTAAGGGCTCAGATATGCTTAAGGGAAAAATCCTTGCAACTTTATTCTATGAGCCCAGCACTCGAACACGCTTAAGCTTTGAAGCAGCCATGCTAAAACTAGGTGGATCAAACATTGGCTTTGCTGACGCTGAGGTTACCTCAGTCAAGAAGGGCGAGAACTTGGCGGATACGGTGCGGGTTGTTGAGAACTATGCTGATGCAATAGCGCTTCGGCATAGCTTGGAGGGTGCTGCTAGATTGGCTGCGGAGTTTTCTAAGGTTCCGATAATAAACGGTGGCACTGGCGCAGAGGAGCATCCGACGCAGGCGTTCACTGACTTGTATACTATGCGCAGAGAAAAAGGCAAGATAGACGGGTTGAAGGTTGCCTTAGTCGGTGATTTACGGTATGGGCGAACGGTTCACTCGCTTGCCTATGCACTTGCACTTTACAACATAGAGCTGTATCTGGTTTCTCCTGAAACTCTCCGCATGCGAAAAGACGTGCTTCAAACAATAAAAAACACGATTCCGGTAACTGAAGACGCCGACTTGGAAACCATAATGCCGCAAATTGACGTCTTATATGTCACCCGCATTCAGAAGGAGCGTTTTCCTGACGCGTCGGAGTACGCTAAAGTTAAAGGTGCCTACAGAATTGACTTGAAAACTTTGAAAAATGCGAAGAAAGACCTGGTAATTCTGCATCCGCTTCCGCGAGTGGATGAAATCGCCGCTGAGGTTGACAGTACTCCGCAGGCTCGTTATTTCCAGCAGGTCTGGAATGGCGTTGTAGTGCGAATGGCGCTTTTGTCGCTGGTGCTTGGCGCCGTCAAATAAGGTTTCAGGTAGAAGTGAAGCGGTCGAACGTTGCCAGATTGCTCATGGAGCCGCATGATGGGCATTTATGCAGTGTTCCCAACCAGCTTTTTTTACAGTTATCGCAGAGGCTAATTATTCGATTGTAAGTGAAGAATTCCAAGGATTGATTTTCAATTAAGCGTCTAGTCAAATCCATTAGTGCTTCAGGCTTAAACTCAGCGGCCCATAACTCTATAATGCCTAAAGCTCCCCCCGCGTTTAGCCCTTTCATTTTTTGCGTTGTCTCCAGCATTTCAGGTTGTATGCTGAGGGTTTCGCCGGCTTTAACTTGGAACCTTTTTGCAGTTGAGTAATAGGGTCTTTCTCTTGTTCCTGAGAATTTTACTTTGGCTACTCCGTATTTCTCGATATCTAATTGAGCAAGCCTTTCTGAGGCTTCAGAATTGTTAAGTATTACAGGGTACAAGCGTTTTCCATGTTTCCTACCGATTTTCTGCTTGAAAGCCAAAATGTTCTGAATAGTTTCCTCGGCAAACTTGCGGCTTTCTTCCGAGTTTATGCTTTTTTCAGTGAAGGCTTCTACGGCTTCTCTGAACCCAGCTAAATTTATTATCCGTGAACAATTTTCCAGCCTGAAATATGTGTCTCCACTTGCGTCCTTTAGCAGGAAAGGTAATGAGTTTTTTCCGAATTGCTTGAGAGCATTGTTTTTTATTCCTAAAGTTCGTGCGGCAAGTTCAAACCGTTCCCTCACTAAATCGAAAAACTTGCTTTTATCCTTCTCACTTTCCTGAGCGATTCTTGGCAAATTAATTGTCACACAACCAAGACAGCCTGTACGAAGGGTGTCGGTTTCCCAGTCTCCAGTAAAGTCAGGCACAAGTTTAACTCCCGAAGCGGAAAAAACTGTGTTCTCTGCTTCCTTCTTTGTTGTGTTGGCAAAGTAAGGTGTTCCTTTTTCCGCCGCCAACTGGTGCACTTTGAGGAGAACTGCTTTTGTGTTCTCATCTGTTAAGGTGTCTTTGTTAATTTTTATTATTATGCTGGGGTTGAGCAGTGGCTTCTGAGAACTCTCTTCCGTGAAGACTTCAACGATAAGTGAAGCTAACAATTGGCTTTCTTGGGTGAAGTCACCGTATTTGCCGCATATTTTTCCTTGAGGGCCAATTGCTTCTTTTTCTGAGATTAACTTTGGAATTGAAAGCTCAAGCCCCAACGTTGCGTCGGCATGCTGGTTTAGGTTTAAAACGAATAAACGCAGGTTTTCCTTTATTCTCGCTGTTTCAGCGCCTTTGGCAAAGGGAGCGAGAAAAACGTTGAAGTAATCGCACGTTTGCGTTCGATTTGTTTCTTTGCTGGCATGCAAGAGAACGTTGAAGGCAACTGCCAACGCTGATTCAAAGTTACCCGGAGGCTCCATTGAAATTTGCAGTGGATTGTCCAGTTTGAGGCCGTTTTGGAAGAAAAATCTCAGGTCATGGCTGATCTCGTCTGGTTTTAGTATCCATGTGCCTAAGTTGTCGATGTGGATGGCGCCTGAGAGGTGAGCGTCAGCTATGTCTCTTGGGAAAATGTTGAGCAAAGTGTACTCGCTAAGGACGGTTTGGCCTGCTTTTGTAAGTAACGTTGCTGAGTCAGCGGGGTCGTCCTTTGCTTCTAATGAAGCCGTTACCTCGTGTACGGGCATGCCTACCCTTGTGAGTTTATGGCGGTATTCTTCATAGCCCTTCTCAACCAAAATGCCATTAACAATTTCCCTGATCAGAGATGCTGTGAGGAATTTTGTTTTTGATTTAACCAGGCGTTTTTCAGCTTCTTTAGCCGCTTTCTGCGCTAATTCAGCTGGGACCTTTGCTTCTTTTATAAGCGAATTGGCTATTTTGTTTACATCAAACTCTTCCACTGTTAAATGTGATGTGCGGACAAGCATTCCTCTGGGTTTAAATGCTTTCTTCTCGATGCGGTCAGCTACGTCAAGAACCATTTTGCCAAGGTCAGTTAGATAATATTTTTTTGCTTCAACATCTGCCTCAACCAAGTCTGCTTTTAACAGGAATTTTAGGTGATAGGCAAATCTGCCAGCGTCTCGGCTGGGATTCATTTTTAACTGGTTCATTAATTCAGTGTATGAGAGAGCGCTTTTGTCAAATAGTAAGTTCAGTATTTGCAGTCTGAGAGGTGAAGAAACGGCTTTGAGCACTTTTACGCCGTGTGCACGATGCGGTGGCTGATTTACCATCCCCCTTTTCCCCTTCGACTCCCAGATAGGTGCTCTACCTATAATTCAGTGGCAGAGTTTAAACTTAACTAAGGCTTTATTTAAAGCAAAACCTCAAAAGCGTGACAGGTGAAGGTTAGGTATGGCAAGCGACTTTTCGGCTAGTGGATGGGCAAAGATTTTTGGCGGCGATAGAAAACAGTTTGACCTGTTTTTTGAGAAGATGCTGGATGGGTTTGCTTACCATAAAACTGTTGTTGACAGGGCGGGTAAGCCTGTCGATTATGTTTTTCTTGAGGTTAATCATGCCTTTGAAAGGATGACGGGGCTCAAGAGAGAGCGAATCATAGGTAAGAGAGCAACCGAGGTTCTTCCGGGCTTTGAGAAAGACCCCGCTGATTTGATTGGCGTTTATGGGCGCGTTGCTTTAACTGGAAAGCCCGTTCAGTTTGAGACTTGGATTGAGTCTTTGAATAAGTGGTTAAGGGTCTC
>Ga0326728_10014717_pt1 | contig 16507 bp, 14 predicted proteins | sample MB3enrmetagenome_FD_207602 | JGI IMG/M metagenome (GOLD analysis project Ga0326728, IMG submission 207602) | Lab enriched peat soil microbial communities from McLean, Ithaca, NY, United States - MB31MN | ecosystem: Environmental > Terrestrial > Soil > Wetlands > Peat | place: USA: New York...
CCCGGTGCTAGGTTCTTGCCGAGGAGGTCCATTTTCCATTTTTCGATCTCGGCTCGCCGCAGCGCAGAAAGGCGCCTCTTTCCGAGCGTTGGCAGGATGAAATGCTCGATATACTGACGGCGGCCTTCCGCGTAGCTCTGACTAATGCTTTTTCCCTCAGCCAAACGCCGCTTGATGTATGGACACCTTCCCCAGACAAACCAGTCTTGCGAGAACTGAGTTAGGGTGACGTTCCCGCCCGCCTTAAAAGGCACGGTACCCTTCTTAAGCTCGCCAAGCGCCCACGCCTCCGCGGCTCCTCTGGTATTACAGCCGCTTGACCGGGCGGTCATTCTTTCCCCGTCACCATCGCGGAATTGGACGTAAAACACGGGATGGTTCTTCAGTTTCCTGCAGAAGATAGTAGAAGGTCTTCTCATGGTCTCCTCCTCGAGGGGAAGGAGGTTCTGCTCACATTCCTGCTCACACGATACTTGAGAAAGAGCCTACCATTTCTAATTACTTACTATACAATAAATAGAAATGGGCGATACTGGGATTGAACCAGTGACTTCTACCGTGTGAAGGTAGCACTCTCCCGCTGAGTTAATCGCCCCTGACGGCCCTGCAAGCCATTGTCGAAACCCTCAATTGTGCGTACTTTATACTGTGATGCGTCGCTGATGTCAACGTGTTGCAGACTAACTGGCCGATGCTTTCGCCCGCTCGACATGAGACCCCTGATCCAGAAGGTCGGTATATTAAAATCAGATCAATCGGTGCACCAAAGTAGACAAAATGAACATTTTCTCCCGCTGATTCGGTGGATTGATGATAATTTGTTTTTTTGAAAGGAAATAGCTCAAAACGTAAGGCCAACCGGCTGGCATCGATCTTGCATTGAGGTAAGTGACGAAGACTGACACCATGCACGATAACCAGGAATTGGTTCGCGAAATTCAGCGGACAGCGACACGGAAAACAGCAGGAATTGCCAAGGTTCAAGGGGAGCTCGTTCGAAAGTCTCTCCACCTTCTTGTTGCAATGGTGCCTATTCTTGCATCGGCAAACCTGCCGGCAACACTCGCACTACTGGCATTGGGTACACTCTTTTACGCCTTTGCGGAAAGCTCCCGCCGTCAGGGGAATCCGATCCTTGTCGTAAGTGACCTTACTGTCATTGCCTCCCGCGACAAGGACAAACCCGGCTTCGTGCTCGGACCTGTCACCCTCGGTCTCGGGGCCATGATTTCCCTTTTGCTCTATCCCGAGCCGGCGGCGTCCATCGCCATCTACGCGCTGGCCTTCGGGGACGGATTTGCTGCTCTGGTTGGCAGCGTCGTCGGCGGGCCCCGGATACCCCTTCTTCGCGGAAAGACGTTTTCCGGAAGCCTTGCGTGCTTTGCCGCGGTATTCGTGATGGCGTATCAGGTGAGTCGTCGGCCTGTGGAGTCGCTCATTATTGCCACTGTGGCCATGGTGCTCGAAGGAGTCCCGACGGGGAACTTCGACAACATCATCATACCGTTCGGAGTCGGCATGGTGGCTACGAAGCTGCTCGTGCCATAGGCACCGCAGTCAATCTCCTTTGTAGATTTTCCCAAACGACCTCAAGCAAACAACCGCCCCCGCGGTTAGAGAGAGTATTCCGCCCGCAAGAGGAAGCGGGTCCACCATGAAAAACACGAGATCCCGCCCGACGAGAAGGAGCGCGAACCCTCCCGCGACCACAAGGAATCGTTTATCACGTTTCAAGGCCGAGGCACCAATTGCCGTGAGAAGGACCAGGGCCGCGATGACGATGTTCACGAACCAGGCCCCCTCTGCATCGCCGAGCTTCCAGGTGAGCTGGGAGAGGAATGTGGTCTGGTCGATCGGAATGCTTGCCGCAATGGCCAGCGCAACGACGAGCGATCCTCCGCCAAGCACGTACACGTGGCTATAGTTCAGCTCGGTGCAATAGAGACTAGAAAAAAGCAGCGCGAAAAGGCCGACAAACCTGCCCCAGTACACAACGCGCGTTAGCGTGACGGCGACCGGGAGGACGCTATCAGTGGCGTACAGGACGGCGGTCAACCCTCGAAGGCACTCGACTCCAATGGTCAGAAAGAACAAGAGGAGATAGGGAAACACGGGGGTTCGTCTACGGGAATGCAGCCTCTGCGAGCGGAGGGAAAAGAGGAATCCGGTGGCGGTCGCAACAGCCGTGGCCGCGATGATCTCAAGGGGTTGGGCCCCGTTTTTGGGACCCGCGTCCTGGTAGACGAGCCACCAGGGGTTCGACGGGAGAGCGGAGAGCGCGCCCGCCAGGTCGGGCCTGCTGAGGAAAAAGGCGAACGAACCGCAGGCAATAACGCCGAGGACAAGGACGAGGGAGAACGCCCCCGACCGGAGTACTGCTTCCCACCAGGTGCGCACGGACAGGATTGTAGGACGATATAGTCGAAAAGGTCAAAAGCATTGTAGTCTTTTTCTATGATCCTGATCTTCAAGAAAGATGCGACCGAGGAGGAAATCCAGAGTGCTGTGCGCAAGATCGAGCACCTGGGCTACACGCCGCACCTGAGCAGGGGAGCGGTCAAGACCATTTGTGGAGTCACGGGCGACGACCGCGCCCTGGAACAGTCCGAGTTCGACCAGATGCCCGGCGTGGAAAGCGTCCTGCGCGTTCTCAAGCCATACAAGCTCGCCTCGCGCGAGTTTCATCCCGATCCGACCCGGGTCAGCGTTGGCGGCGTAGGCATTGGCCCGGGCAGCTTCGCCGTCATTGCGGGACCCTGCTCTGTGGAGACCGAAGGACAAGTAGAGTCCTCCGCGGAGCTTCTCCAGCGCTCGGGCCTCAAGCTGATGCGCGGAGGGGCATTCAAGCCGCGCTCATCGCCGTACTCCTTTCAGGGGCTAGGTGAGCAGGGGCTGCAGATCCTCAGCGCTGCCGCCAAACGTCATGGTCTCACCGTGGTGACAGAGGTCCTCTCCGAGTACGACGTGGATCTGGTAGGCCGCTACGCAGGGGTGTTCCAGGTTGGGGCGCGTAATATGCAGAACTTCGCGCTGCTGAAGGCGTTGGGAGAGACGCGGACGCCCGTGCTCCTGAAAAGGAGCATGATGGGTACCATCGAAGAGCTGCTGCTCTCGGCGGAATATATCATGAAGGGCGGGAACCCTCACGTCATCCTGTGCGAGCGGGGGATCCGCACGTTCGAGACGGAAACCCGCAACACCCTGGACATCGGCGCCGTGCCCGCCATCAAGCGCTTGAGCCACCTCCCGATCATTGTGGACCCGAGTCATGCTATGGGCAACTGGCACTATGTGCCTTCCGCCTCTATGGCGGCGCTCGCCGCGGGGGCGGACGGCATCATCATCGAGATCCACCCTAACCCGCCGGAGGCCAGATCGGACGGAAAGCAGAGCCTGAATTATCCCCATTTCGAGGATCTGCTGACCCGTCTGAAAGACCTGGCGCCGCACTTGGGCACCTCGGTGAACTAGCGGTCAGATCCTTCACGGGCCGGGAAATAATCACTCCAGATTCCCCTATAGAACGGCAATGTCCGTACGATACTGTTTATAGGAGTATCTATGGCAAAACGGCTCGCACCTATCGGGGTCCTGATCCTCCTGGTGACGTTCGCCGCGTCTGCGGGCGACATTGCTCGATTTGTGAACCTGGGCTTTTCGCCGGACTCGCGCTATTTTATGTTCGGGCAGTACGGAATCCAGGAGAAGTCCTCCACTCCCTGGGCGGAAACTTTCATCGTAGACGTAAGGACCAACGCCTTCGTTTCCCGCGGCATGTCCAAGGCTTCGGCTTCGCTACCTGTGGACTCGGGAAGCGACGGAATTGGCGCTCTTTTCGACGCAGTCGCAGAGGCCCAGACCCAAGAGGCGCTCCACAAAATTCGCCACACCACCACTGGGAGAATGCTCTACATCCTTGTCGATGGCGCCCCCGCCCCGGATGTCGTGGACTTTCGGGACTTCCAGACCGGACGGAACTACGAGATCACTATGACCCAGAGCCCTCCCTCCGGAGAGGCTGGAGCTTCCTTCAGCTTAGCAATCAGCGTGACGGACAAGGACGGGGTGGTTCATACGTACAAGGCAGGTAATCCATCCTTTCGGCGTGCCGGCGTGAAGGCGTACCATATCAAGGAAATCATACTTGCTCCCGACAACGCCTCCCTTGTGTTCCTCATCCAGAGGGAGGAGCAGGACACGCAAGGGAACAATATTCGTTACATGATAGAGACTGCTGGGATCAACTAGCGTCCACGGCGACTTATCATCCTTGACTCTGCTCTTTCGTGACCGTAGAATGCCGCGCATCCCAAGGAGACGCTGCAGAGAATGGCTGAAAAAATAACCCCACGTTCAACCGACTATTCCCAGTGGTACATCGACATCGTGATCAACGCGAAGCTCGCGGACTACGCGCCGGTGAAGGGCTGCATGGTCATCAGACCGCGCGGGTACGCTTTGTGGGAAATGATCCAACAGGGGCTGGACGGACTTTTCAAGCAGACAGGGCATGTCAACGCGTATTTCCCGCTCCTCATTCCTGAAAGCTTCATCAAGAAAGAGGCTGAGCACGTGGAAGGGTTCTCCCCGGAGCTGGCGGTCGTCACACACGCCGGGGGAGAGAAGCTGGAGGAGCCCCTGGTGATTCGTCCCACCTCGGAGACGATCATCTGGAGCATGTATAAGAAATGGGTCCAGTCCTACCGGGACCTCCCGCTCCTCATTAACCAGTGGTGCAACGTGCTTCGTTGGGAGAAGCGGACTCGGCTTTTCCTGCGCACGAGCGAGTTCCTCTGGCAGGAGGGGCACACGGCCCATGCCACTGCTGAGGAGGCGGAGCAGGAGACACTGCGCATCCTGGACGTGTACCGGCGGTTTGCCGAGGAGTATATGGCAATCCCCGTGCTTTACGGACTGAAAAGTGATTCCGAGAAGTTCGCCGGCGCCGTTCGCACCTATTGTATTGAAGCGTTGATGCAGGACGCCAAGTCCCTCCAGGCAGGGACCTCTCACAACCTGGGCCAGAACTTCGCAAAGGCCTTCGACGTAACCTACCAGACCCGAAACAAGACGTTGGACTACGTCTGGGCGACCTCCTGGGGGGCGTCGACCCGCCTGATCGGCGCGCTCATCATGACGCACGGGGATGACAAAGGACTGATTCTCCCGCCGCGTATTGCCCCGACGGAGGTCGTCATCGTCCCCATTTTCAAGAATGAGACGAAGGACGCCGTGCTGGATTTTGCCCGCAAGCTCAGGGACTCCCTGAAGCCAAGTTTCCGGGTTCAACTCGATGAGGACGATCAGAACACGCCAGGATGGAAGTTCTCCGAGTACGAGCTGCAAGGAATCCCACTACGCTTGGAGATCGGTCCGCGGGACATGGAGAAAGGCCAGTGTGTCGCCGTGCGGCGGGATACCGGTGAAAAAACCTTCCTTCCCGTTACAGAAGCGGGCGTACGGCTTCGAGGGCTTCTTGATGAAATCCAAGAATCCCTTTTCGCCAGGGCGCTGGAGTTCCGAAAGGCCCACACGTTTCCAGCGAAAGACTACGAAAAGTTCAAGAAGCTGCTGGATGAGCCCGGAGGCTTCATCGAGGCCGGCTGGTGCGGAGATGCGACCTGCGAGGCGAAAGTGAAGGAGGAGACCAAGGCCACAATCCGTCTTATTCCTTTGAACGGAACCGCTGTGTCCACCGCGCCCGAAGGCAGCTCATGCGTCATTTGCGGGAAGAAAGCTCGTTACCTCGCGATCTTCGGCCGGGCCTACTAGCCGGCGCGCGCAGCCGCGCGATCTTCGGCACCCTTGTGCCGGCGGGCCTCTTCGCGGCTCTCGCCGTCGGCGCCGTGCTCGCCCTCGGCTCTTGCGGGCCCCGCACGCCTGAGGGTGGTGGCCGCCCCCGCGCCTCCTGGTATGAGATTGCCTCCACTGTGTTCCAGTCCGTTGGAGCCGCGGACGCCTCTCCGCAGGTCCCGCCGCTCCCCTGGACCGTGCAGTCGCGTGTGTCCGACATGGCGTTCCTCGGCGACACGCTGTACTGCGCAGTAAACGGCGCGGGGGTGGCTGCGGTTGACGCCGACGCTTCTGGAGCACTGAAGTTCACCTACCACTACGACTCACCAATCTTTGCTCACAGAACAATAACTACGCTTATCCCCCGTCACGGAGAGCTCATGGTCCATCTCTACTACAACGCTCTCCTGAATGACGCAAAACCCGAGGAGCTTCTCCTCAAGCGAGTCAGTCTCGTTTCGTTCCTGCCCGGGCAAAAGGATTTCTCGTTCCTCATTCCGCCGTACCAGAGGAAGAACACGGAGTGGGAAGCAGTGGGGTTTGCTCCTATCTCGGAGAACGAGTTCGATTTCGAGTGGAAATACACAGATTCCTCGCAGACCCAGTTCGCCTATACCCGCTATCGCGCCGATTTGCAGCTCGAGGCGGACAGCAACCGGGATGCCTACATGGCCGCCTTGGGGACCCCGAGCCTCAGCGGCCCCGACGTTCCCGCCGCCTACAGCGCGTTCTTCGAAGAATGCCGTTCCCGAATCCAGGGACTCAGTGCCGGAACGGCTCTCCACTTCAAAGTGCGCGCGCGCACCGCTGCCGTTCAGAAGTACTTCCGCTCCGGGCTCGAGCAGGATTCGATCCTTGTGGTTCACGCGCTGGACGAGAACGGCGTCTTGTATGCGCTTCTTCCGGATGGCCAAGTGCTGGAAAAGCCTCTTGCGTCGCAGCTTGAATCCTTCACGCTGCCGGCTCTTCCCGCCGGTTTCCGTTACACCGATTTCGTGAAAAAGGCGGATCTCCTTATTGCCTCATGGGAGGAGACGCAGTTCATCCAGGTGGGGAGAGCCGGGTTAGTTGCAGTCAGCCTGACGCGGTAGGGCTTGGCGCAGGGCGAACTCGGCCTAGACGGCTCCCTTTGTCGCGACGGGAACGCCGCCGGGCTGGCTTGATGTGCTCAGAAAGTGCTCAAGGTCAAAGACAACGGGTTCTTCTATAAAAAAGCCTTCCGCATAAGCAACTCCCAAAAGGACCCCCGCGGTCTCCCGAAACCGACGCAACGCGTCGAGAACCTTGCCGTCGCGTAAGCTCATCTGCGACTCGTGACAGCGGGCAATGGCTTCCCATTCCGCCATGTATTCCGAGACGTCGTTGACGAGGTTCGGCGTGCGGGATCGCGGAACCATGTAATAAATGAGATGTCCCGCGTTCCACGGCTCGCCCTTGACATCCTTGAGGCCCGAGAAGCGCGCATAGCGAAGCGCCGAGCGCACGATGGTGCCCGTGGCGGTGTGGTCCGGATGCGCGCCGCCGTCCTTGTGATAGCTTGGGTTCGTGTGGTAGGGCGCGAAGACAATCTTCGGTCTGAACTTACGAACGACCTCTGCGAGGCGGACTCGTGCTTCGTAGGTGTCGAAAATCCTGCAATCCTGGAAGGAAAGTATTTCAATCTCGCCGCCGAGCTTTTCCGCGGCGGCGCGCATCTCGCCTTCCCGCTGCTCGGCGGTGCCGAAGGTCCCCGCTTCCCCCCGGGTCAGCACGCACACCGCCACGGAAGCGCCGCGTCTCACGAACTTAACCAGGCTCGCCCCCATGCCGAACTCAGCATCATCAGGATGCGCACCGAACACGAGTATGTCTGCCATTAAGGAGAAGATACGTGTGCAAGGTAGGCGCGTCAACAAAGGCAGCTGCCCAGAATGACGGCCCTGAAACGCCTTGACACCAAGGCAAAAGCCGGGCAATTCTGGCCCAGCATAAAAATGGACGCACGTTCCCGCCATCCTCTCATGCAAAGCAGGCTCCTCTCAGGTCTTTCGGAAGAGCAGCTTGGCTTGCTCGTGCCTTTGATGAAACTTGAAGAGTTTGCCGAAGGGGAAGTGATCGTCCGCCAGTTTCTCCCGCCAGAACGCGTGTACCTCCTTATTGAAGGTCGAGTCTCGGTGAGACATACGGCGGGCCAGGACGAGATCATCCTCGCGGAGTTATCGGCCGGGGACTTTTTCGGAGAGATGGGGGTCATCCGGGGGGCTGGAGAGCATTCCGCAAGCGTTGTTGCGGAAGGCAGAGTGAAGACATTTTCACTCGGCAAGGACGACTTTTCCCGCCTTCTCATCGACTACCCCCCCATTGCCAGGAATATCCTCTCCAACATTGTCCTTCAGCTTCAGGACACGAACCAGCGGTTCATTTCAACACTCCGCGCGGAGAAACAGGTGCTCGAGCAGGAAGTCCGCGCCAGAACGCGGGAGCTGGAGGCCGTAGGGGAGAGACTCCACCGGGAGCTCGTGCTCGCCCAGACGATCCAGCGCAACCTGTTGCCTGAAAGAGCGAAAAGCTTTGGCAGCGTGGCCGTCTTGACGGACTACGTTCCCTGCGAGGAGCTAGGGGGCGACATAACAGGGGTTTTCCCCGTGGATGAGAACCACCTCGCCGTATATGGGGGCGACGTCTGCGGCCACGGTATCTACGCCGCACTCGTCATGAGTTACGTGAAGAAGCTCATCGAGACCTCGGTCAAACGGATGCTCATCGGCGGCCGCTTCGTCGTCAAGCCGCCCGGAGCGGTCCTCACGTCGATCAACCACAGCTTCATTTCGGAGATCAGCCAGGGGGACCCGGAAATCTACCTGACCCTGTTTTTGGGCGTTCTCGACCAACGGGACCTGTCCTTCGAATATTCTTCCGCCGGCACGCACGTGTCTCCTCTTGTCGTCTCCTCAGGCCGCGCAGCCGAGCTGTTCGACAGTTCGGATTTCCCCGTTGGGCACGTGCGCGAGCACGAGTATGAAACGCGGAAGTACAGGTTCTCGCGCGGGGAAAGCTTCCTTTTCCTAAGCGACGGCGTCGTGGAAGCGCGTCGGGAATCAGGCGCTTTCGGCATGGCCCGGGTCAAGGAGGAAGCCCTTCGGGCGATGAGGGCTGACGGGAAGCTCGACGTGGAGGCGATTGTCTCCGCTGTGAGGTCCTTCCTCGGGGAAGCCCCCCCCCAGGATGACATGTGCCTGCTTGCGATGTCCTTCGTGCAGCCGGACGCAGCGTCCTGATGGCACAAAACGCCAATCTGCGGTTGGAAGTGGCGCCTCGACGCGGATTCGTCGACGGCAGGGCACGCAAACTTCTTCCTTTGCTTCGTCGCGAGCATCCCGAGATCCGGGAGGTCCGGATTGCCGACGTGTACATTGTGCACGATGCTCCAGCGTTGCGCCCGGAGGACGCGCGCGAGGTGTTTTCGGACGGCGTTGCCCAGGAGGTGAGCACCGCGGACCACGCCGCGCCTCCTGAGTGGGACTGCCTTGTCGAAATCACCGTGAAGCCGGGTGTGACTGATCCTGTTGCAGCCACCGCCTTGCGGACGCTGCGCGCCTTTTTGCCTGCCGTTGTTCCGGCCCAGGCACGCGTTCAGACCGCGACACAATACCAGCTGTGGATGGACGGGCTTGCCGCCCGCCCTGATCCAGATTCGCTGTCACATTTTTTTTTCAACCCCCTCATCCAATCAGCGTTTACCCTTACCCGTGCTCAGTGGGACACAGGCTCGCGTCCTCCGGCTTCCTATCCGCACGTCGTGAACGCGAACCCACCTGAAGTGCGCGTTATCGACCTCGAGGGGTTCGGCGATTGGGAGCTTCTGAAGTTATCACGCGACAGGCTGCTTGCGCTCTCTCTTCCTGAAATGAAAGCAGTCCAGCAATACTTCTCCCGGGAGGACGTTGCGCGGCTGCGCCACACGCGCGGGCTCACCCGGGCTGCCACGGACGTCGAGCTGGAGATGATTGCGCAGACGTGGTCGGAGCATTGCAAACACAAGATTTTCAACGCCACCATCAGATACCGCGAGGGAGGCCGCGAGGAGACCATCAGATCCCTTTTTAGGACCTTCATCATGGCCACCACGGAGGCGCTCAAGAAGAAGAGGTGTTTCCTGCGCTCGGTCTTTCACGACAATTCCGGGGTAATTGCCTTCGACAGATCAACGCTTCTTTGCTTCAAGGTGGAAACTCACAACTCTCCCTCTGCGCTGGACCCCTATGGCGGAGCCATCACGGGGATTGTCGGTGTAAATCGCGACATTCTTGGCACGGGGATGGGAGCGCGTCCCATCTTCAATACGGATGTGCTGTGTTTTGGCTTCCCGGAAACACCTGCCTCTGAGGTGCCGGCTGGACTGATGCATCCGCGGCGCGTGATGGAGGGGGTCCACCGCGGGATCGTGGACGGCGGAAACCAGTCGGGAATCCCTGTAGTGGCGGGCGGGGTTCTTTTCGATGACAGCTTTCTCGGCAAACCGCTCGTGTTCTGCGGGACAGGTGGCATCCTGCCGGCCCGGGTCCGTGGCAAACCGGGGTGGGAAAAAAGCGTACGGCCCGCCGACCTTGCGGTCATGGTGGGCGGGCGAGTGGGCAAGGACGGGATTCACGGCGCAACTTTCTCTTCGGAGGCCTTGAGCGAGAGCTCTCCCACATCGGCGGTGCAGATCGGGGACCCCATCACGCAGAAGAAGATGCTCGACATGATCCTCGAGGCGCGCGATCTCGGCCTGTACCGGGGGCTCACGGACAACGGCGCCGGGGGGCTTTCCTCCTCGCTGGGGGAAATGGCATCTCTGTGCGGGGGGGTGAGGATCGACCTCGACAAGTGCCCGCTCAAGTACCAGGGGCTCGCCCCATGGGAGATTCTCGTCTCCGAGTCCCAGGAGCGCATGAGCCTTGCTGTGCCGCCCGAGCGTCTTGCGGAGTTTCTTGCGCTCGCTGGCCGCAGGGACGTGGAAGCAACGGTCGTCGGCGAGTTCACTTGCACGGGGCTGGTAGAGGTGAGCAACCGCGGAAAAACCGTGGGACTTCTTGAGCTGGAGTTCCTCCACAGCGGGCTCCCTGTGATGGAGCTTCAGGCGGAATGGACGCCGTCGGTCGCAAAGAGCGAACCACTGCCCGGGTTTGGGCCCTGGCGTCAGCCTGTATCGAGCCCTTGGCCGGGGCCAGAGGAGCTGCGCCGTTTCATGTTGACCCTGCTTGCCGACCCGAACGTAGCCTCGCGGGAGGAATGGGTCAGGCAGTTCGATCACGAGGTGCAAGGCAGATCTGTTGTCAAGCCGTTCGTGGGCGTATTGCGGGACGCCCCCTCCGACGGCGGTGTGCTGCGGGTGCGGCCCGGTTCGACGCGTGGGATCACAGTGACGCACGGGATATGTCCTTGGTACAGCGATGAGGACACCTATGAAATGGCGCGGTGCGCCGTGGACGAAGCGGTGCGCGCCCACGTAGCCCTTGGTGGGGACCCTGAGAGAATGGCCGCTTTGGACAACTTCTGCTGGCCGGATCCGGTGGAGAGCCCTGAGACCCCGGATGGAAAGCGCAAGCTCGCCCAGCTCGTCAGGTCTTGCCGAGGTCTTGCCGACGCATGCCTCGGTTTCCAGCTCCCGCTGATCTCGGGCAAGGACTCGATGAAAAACGATGCGAAGGTTGCCGGCAGAAAGATTTCCATACGGCCCACGCTTCTCGTCTCGCTCCTTGGAATCATTCGGGACGTGCGGCGCGCGATGACCACGGACTTCAAGCGCCCGGGAGACCTAGTCTACGTGGTCGGCCGGACGTGCGGAGAGCTGGGCGGGTCGCGTTTCGAGAAGGCCGTGGGATGCCCGCTTGGACCGGCGCCTCGCCTGCGGCTGGCAGAGGCGCGCGCCTGCTATCATCGACTGGCTCGTTCCATTCGGCAGCGTCTGGTCAGGTCGTGCCATGACCTGTCGGACGGCGGACTTTGGGTCGCCCTCGCGGAAAGCTCGATTGGCGGCAATTGCGGCGCCAGGATCTCCCTCGACAATCTGCCCATCTCGGAGGGGTGCGCGCGGGAGGCGGCCCGGCTCCTTTTTTCAGAGACTCCGTCGCGCTTCCTCGTGAGTGTTCATCCAGATGCGGACCGTCAATGGCGCAGGAGCATGAGGAGGACGGCGTTTGCCTGTATAGGAGAGGTGACATCGGATGCAGCGCTGCGGGTGCTCGAAAGAGGGCGGGAGACGGCCGCAGTTTCGCTTGCCGAAGCGCGCGATGCGTGGCGCGGGCGGGGGTAAGCGTGAGCCGAGTGAGAGCTTGCGTTGCCACCGGGTTCGGCATCAACGCCGACGAGGAACTAGCCCTCGCCTTCGAAATGGCGGGAGCGCGGGCGCTGCGGATGCACATCCATGAGCTCGTGGAAGCCCCAGGGCAACTGGACGGCTTTCAGATTCTGGCCTTCCCGGGAGGATTCTCCTTTGGAGATCACCTGGGCTCGGGAAAAGTCTTTGCCACCCTTTTCCGCCGCAGCTTGGGAGCGACTTTGGAAAAGTTCGTTTCCCGCGGAGGCCTTGTTGTCGGCGTCTGCAACGGGTTTCAGGCTCTGGTGAAGATGGGCTTCCTGCCCGACCTCAAAGGCGCGCATCGCCAGGAGGTTTCGCTGATCCACAACGACTCCGGCAAATTCGAAGACCGCTGGGTGCGGGTCGGATTTGAAACGAGCTGCTCCTGCCTCTGGACGTGCGGGCTCTCGGACATGGATCTTCCCGTGCGCCACGGCGAAGGTAAGTTCGTCACCGAGTCACCGAAAGTGTTGACGGACCTCGAGTCCCGCAACCTCGTTGCGCTACGCTACCGTGGTCGCGGCCCGGGCGCGACGGTGGGCTACCCCGATGACCCGAACGGATCGGTCAACCATATCGCCGGGATCTGCGACCCCACCGGTCGAGTGTTTGGACTGATGCCGCATCCCGAAGCTTTTCTCTACCCCGAGAACCATCCTGACTGGACGCGGTTGCCTTCCGCCTCACGCGGCCCGAATTCCGAGGGCGGGGGGTTGGTCATCTTCAGAAACGGCGTAAATGCCGCCAGAACCGCTCGATAGTCCCGCACCGGCGCCGCGCGCCTCGAGCCCCTGTCTTGACAGTGCGCTGGCGCTCTTCGTATGATGGCCCCGGTTCGCGGCAAAGGCCGCGACGCGAAACGGGGGCGTAGCTCAGTTGGCTAGAGCGCTTGAATGGCATTCAAGAGGTCGTGGGTTCAATTCCCGTCGCCTCCACTAACTCGCAATGGATGACAAGGCAAAAGAGTCGACAGCACAAAGCGAACTAGACCCTGACGTTGCAGCGCTGCTCGACATAGAGGTACCAAAGCCCGCGCCTGAGCCCGCTCACGGGGAAGGCGGACCCGACTTCCGCACTCTTTTCGGTGATGAGAAGGGGACCCAGGAAGCGGAGAAACCTCCCGCCGAACAGGTAGATACTACCCGCAAGAGCTTCCCCATCATCGTCAAGGTCGAGGAAGAGGCCAAGCCGTACTTCCAGGACAAGGACTACTACAAGAAAGTCTTGGCCGGGGAGGGGGAGGCGGGCACTCGTCTGCACGACCTGCTGGGCAAGTTTATGAAGGCGGAAGACCCCGAGGAAAAGTCCCATTTCCGCGCGCAGCTTATCTCAGCATTCTGGGACCTCGGGTCTGCGGTCGCATTTCGAGCTAACCGCGAACTGATCATTCCCAAGAGGTTGTTCCTCCGCTACGGAATCCTTTCGCCGGGCTTCCTCACTGCGGAGCACCGGGACATGGTCTCCAAAATAATCCAGGCAAACACCACTGGGGAGCCAGTCTATTACGTGGATGAATGGCTGGAGATGATTGCCCGTGGGCAGGTGCGGCCTTCGGCCGTTGACGAGGTAAAGCAGAAGACCAAGGACACGGGACAGAAAATCCTGGATGCAGTGGAGAAGAGGAGAGGCCAGCGGGACAGCGAAATGGCTATCCTGCGGGCAAAGATCGGCCAACTGGACGAGCGTGAAGATCAGCTTCGCTCCCAAGTGGACATGCTTCTTCGCCATGACCGTTTCGAGGAGCTCGGAGGCCTGAAGGCGCCATTCAACCAGGCGCAGAAAGCGGCCCTATCTCAGATCCAGGAAGTGTTGAGACAGCTCTCCGGACTCGACGCTCAGATCGTGACCTCGTATGTAGACCTCGGGAACATAGAGAAAGACCTCGAGTCCCTCAGTCACAAGACGGAAGGCATCAGCGCCTCCGGCGTCGTGGACGCCAAGGCGGTGATCGAAGAATGGGGCTGCATCAGGCAGATGGCCAAGATGTGCGTCGGACGCCAGGGTAACCATTTTCCGATTTTTCTGGCCCAATTCGTCAAGGCCAATATCCGGGAGATCGGCACGCGGGAAAACGTCATAAGGGAAATGGCGCAAGTGGAGGCGCTCGACCCCGGCCTCTTTCTCAGGACGTACAAGAGCCAGACCACCCGCATCGTCCCCAACATCATTCTCATCGCCTGTTACGGCGACTCGGGGGTTTGCTGGGAGCCGTTCGAGAAGTTCAACCGGGCCACCAGCAGGGGCCGTGTCGCCATTCCTATTCTCCCGACAAAAAGCGTCCCACTGGCGGTCCTTACCGCTATGGCGGACCTACGCTGGCAGGTTGCCAAGGAGAAGGCTGCCTATTACTGGATGGAAGAGGGCATTACCGGCAAGTACTACCAGTGGTTCACTGAGCGGAGGCTGCGGGGAGACGTGCGGGAATACTTCATCCACGACTACGTCGTATGGATCAACAAGGAAAGCCAGGGAATGCAGAAGCTGGACAAGGACGTGCGCGGGATTTTCTGGCGCATGATGCCGTTCCCCCAGCACATCAAGGATGTCCTCCGAAACCGCGGTTTTGTGTACAACGAGCTGTACAAGAAAGACCAGAATATCGCCAAGTCCGACGGGTATTAGGCCATGGCCACGCCCGTACCCCCTCACATGTAGGTCACGACCGCCGAGAGTTCTTTTCGTTCTTTGCGAATCTTTCTGCTGTGTCCCGACCGCGGATACCCCAGGGGGCTGATGGTGTAGACCCTTTCGTCGGGGCCAAGCCCAAGCGCGGAACGAAGGATGCTGGGGTCATAGGCGGCAATCCAGCAAGTCCCGACCCTTTCGTTCTCAGCGGCGAGAACCAAGTGATCCATGGCGATAGCCAGGTCGGTCTCTATGGAGTTGTATCCGTCCTGCCTGGTCCACGCGTCCCCCACCTTGCCCACCACCACAAGCACGTGCGGCGCATCCTGGAACCAGGGGCGAGGGTAGCACCTCTTGAGCTTCAGGAGATTCTCTTTGGAGGAAACGACGACGAATCGCCAAGGCTGTTTGTTTGCGGCGGAGGGCGCCACTCGGCCCGCCTCCAGGATTCGCTCTAGCACCAACTTGTCCACAGGCCTTGTCGGGTCATAGCTGCGAACGCTCTCTCTCCCGCAGATGACGTCCCTGAAGTCCATGTACTCCTCCGGATAGCCTCTTCAGGCCTTCTTCTTTCCCTTGAAGAGCTGAGGTATATGCTTCTCCAGCTGAAACCGCACCGTCACTTTCTTCATGACCCATGCGTAAATCATGAACGTAAGTACTATAGAAGCGATAAGACCGATGAACAGGATGGCCATGGATACGGCCTGGACCGGCACGAGGCGCGCCGCGATGACGAAGACCACGATGAGCACCGCCATAACGGCCAGGTTGAACACCGTGGCAGCCAGGAAGAAAATCACCATCTTCGAACCAGAGCTCATGGGGTCTCCCTCGAGGGCCGTGACGGGATAATGAACGACACGAACAGGAGGATGCCGGAAACCACCACGGTGGCGTCCGCAAGGTTGAACGTGGGCCATCGCTCCATTCCCAGAATCCCGTAGAAGCGGAAATCCAAGAAATCCACCACGCCGGCTGGGCGGAATAGCCGATCCACGTAGTTCCCGAGCCCCCCGCCGAGCAGCGCGGCAAACGTCCATCTCTGGAAGCCGGTGAGCTTCTCCCGCGTAAAGAGATAGTAGAGGAACAGCAGCACGATCACCAGCAAGGGGAGGAAGCCGAAAAGCGTCCTTTGCGTCCCCGCCGCGAGTCTTTGGCCAATGCTGAACGCAATGGCAGGGTTCTGGACGTGGATGATGCGGAAAAAGTCGCCGATGACTGTCACGCTTCGTCCCTGCGGGACAGTGAGCGTGACAATGAGCTTCGTCGCCTGGTCCAGCAGGATTATCCCCCCAGAAAGGATAAGCGAAACGAAGCGAGGTTTCATGTCTCTTTTCTGCACGTTCAAAAGCATCTACAACCCCGTGGGAACGTCGATATAGATCGTACCAAGTCCGGTCTCCCGGGCAAGTCTCTGCGTGAGCAATCTGACACCGAAGGTTTCTGAACGGTAATGCCCGGCAAAGATAACATGAATGCGGGATTCGAGGCAATGGTGGTATATCGCGTGAAGGGGCTCCCCCGTGATAAAGAGGTCCAGGCCCTCTTCCACCGCTTGGGTGACCACCTGGGCAGCGCCTCCCGAGACGATGCCCACCCGGCTCACCAGCTCGGGGCCGAACGGCAGCGTCCTCAGTTGCTCGCCATACCCGCTTTGCCCGCCACCCTGACCTGCGGAGAAACGAAACACGATCTCATCCAGACGCGCGGGGGCAGGCAGTATGCCTTTGTATCCGATCTTCGTTCCGTGATACGCGCCGAAAG
>Ga0326728_10014718_pt1 | contig 16506 bp, 15 predicted proteins | sample MB3enrmetagenome_FD_207602 | JGI IMG/M metagenome (GOLD analysis project Ga0326728, IMG submission 207602) | Lab enriched peat soil microbial communities from McLean, Ithaca, NY, United States - MB31MN | ecosystem: Environmental > Terrestrial > Soil > Wetlands > Peat | place: USA: New York...
CACACCCGACCGATTTCGGTCATGTGGGTTTCGGGCTTACCAACCGCAGAGAACTTACACAGACGAAACCTAGAGACTTTTCATCCTTTCACACACTTTCAAACGAACGACGGTCCGATTCTGGACGTCCGTACCAGTGGAGAACACACACCGCGACTGCGCTAGACCCTTTGCGCGTACGCGTATGCGTCAGGTTAATGTTTTCTAGCAGCTAAGTTTTGTGTCAGCCTTTGGGCGATGTCGCGTCGGATTGCTTTTCCGTTCTTTCCAAAGTTCCTTTCTAGAATGAGAAGGAAGTCCCCCAACTGGCTTGGAATACCGTCCCTACTGATGTAGTAGTTTCTTTCTAGTAGATCGTAGAATGCTTGCCGCATCGGTTTTCCGAGGGTCTCGTCGAGAACGTCGTCCAGTGACTCCAGAATAAGGCGGTCGATGTCCTCCTTGTCAACTGTCACACCCTTAGACATGACCAGTTCTAGCAGTGATGGCGAATTTTCTTCTTCGTACATTTCATCCGAACCTCGCAACTGTGACTCCGCGTTTCTCATAGATGAGTTGGTGGCTGAATGCGCCTTGGACGGTCGCGACCTCTTTCGGATCGTGAGCGGAAGGATTGATCAAAAAGACAGCGGTGATCCGCGCCTCGTCCAAGGTCTCAAGAGCTGTTTGGATGAACGTTTGCATGCTAGTTGGGGGAGTGCCGTTAGAGCCTCTATTCAAGACTAGGTCGGTAAGGCTGTCAATGACAATAGTGAGTGGTCCTTCGGAATTTCTCTTCAGCACGGGTAGGAGTTCTGAAGCTCGTTCTAATTCGCCGAATTTGGCGCCTTCGTCACCCTCTAGTGCTTGTCGTACGCGGCTGCCCTTCCGCGTTATGATGATTACTCCCTCCTCCAAGAATGTGCATTCGGAAACGAAATCTCGCACTAGTCTCTCATAGTCGGTGGTGGGGTCAAACTCTAGGAGGATCTTCTTTCCGACTAGTTTGCTGTGCTCAATTCCTAGTTGCTTTGAGAACTTCCACCCACGTACCTCGTTTAGGCATCTCTTGACCTCAGTTAGTAACCCGATGTTGTTGAAGGGTTTGGTTATATGTGCGCTCGCGCCGGCCTCGGTAGTTAGCTTCTTGTCGACTTCCCTGCCAAGGGCGCTGAAAATGATTACCGGAGTGTTACGTGTTCTTGGACGAGCCTTGAAGCATTTGCACGTCTCCAGGCCGCTTTTGCCGGGCATCATCAGATCCAGTAGGACGAGGTCCGGGGTTTCGATCTCCGCTAGCTCTAATGCCTTATCCCCGCTTAAGGCTGTGACAACCTCGTACCCCTCGGCCTCTAAGATCAGTTTCAGTAGGTTGATTATGTCTATTTCGTCATCAACAACCATTAGTTTATCCGTAAGTTCTCACCGACTGCTCTTTCAATTTTGGAAGCGTGAACGCGAAGGTCGCTCCTGAGCCAATCCCCCTTGACGTCGCCCAAATCTTCCCGCCGTGAGTCTCAACGAGTCTCTTCGTGAGACTGAGACCCAAACCCGAGCCTTTGAAGTAGGTAGGTTTCGGGATTGCCGCGAAAGGTTCGAAGACTCTACCAAGGTCCTTTTTGTCAATTCCGATTCCGTTATCAGTAATTGAGATCGTTACCGTACCGACATCTTCTTCCACTCGGACAATGATGCTTCCGCCGTTTGGTGAAAACTTGTTCGCGTTTTGAAGCAGATTCATCAAAGCTTCGACAAGTCTGACACGGTCGCCCACAACGAGTAATGTCTTTCCGGGAATCTCAAGTCTAACTTCCTGCCCTTTCTCATTAACGAGTGGTTGAATTTCCTCGACGCATTGTGTGAGTATTTCTTGAAGGTTAAGGTCTTCGAATTTCAATTGCAGCCGACCTGTTTCCATGTATTGGATATTGAGCAAGTCCTCTGTCAAATCCAAGAGTCTCTGGGTGTTTCTTTTTACAATTTCAATTTGTGATCTGAGGTTTTGAGAGAGATTGGGCTCCTTCGCCATGATGTGATCGACGTAGCCCTTTATCGAAACCAGTGGTGTCCGAAGCTCGTGGGTTACGGCCGTGACGAATTGGTCCTTCATATTCTGAAGTGTCTTGTGTTCAGTGATGCCACGAATTACGGCGTCTATAACATGTGTCTCCATACAAACCCCATCAATGTAGGCAATCTTTCCGGTTTCATTCAAGGTGGCCTTGGGGTAGTCTTGTACCCAAACGGTTGCGCCCTCTTTAGGCTGTATTTCGAATTCCGCGAAGACCGGAGCCTCACGGAGTTTCTCCAAATGCGCCTGCCGATCCGATCCGTTCACAAAGATCTCATTCAGGTTAACGTTCTGGAGCTCTTCTTTCGTACATCCAAGCATCTGGGTGAATTGACGGTTGGCCCAAACAATCTCTCCATAACCTGTGATTCGATAAACACCTACTGGCAGATTGTCCAGAAGGGTCTCATACATCTCTTTAGATCTCCTCAACTCCTCCACGATTGGGCTCTCCGTGAAAGGAGGAGTTCGCGGCTTACGGCTTACGAGGACACCGAGTGACGCGAACACAACCAATGTTATGGTTCTGAGTATAAGCTGATCAATCGGGACCTTGAAAATTAAGGCGTTCAGAAAGGACAAATTGGGTAATGTTACCATGTCGAATACGGCGTTGAGGACCCAGAGAAACATCCCTAGGAGCAGCATTACGATTAGGTTCCTGCTCTCCATTTTGGATTTCCTTCTCGGTTTGTGGGCTAGTGCGCAATTCTTGTGTCAATATTTAGCTGATGTTTTGCATAGACCTAATGTTACCAAAGTTCACAAAGCAGAGTAACAGGTAGCTTCTAACCTACTGATCCTGCAACAACTAAACAAAACTAAGGGTGGGGTACAAAGGTTCCCTTAGACTAGCCGACCCACACATACCAGAACTGCGGTTCAAATTTGGTTCTCCGCACTACTTGAGGCGTACACGCGGGTTACCCGATTGAAACTCTACAATCGTTAAGTTTCCTACGAATGTTCGGGAAATCCGGAAAAAGAACCCAACTTTCAGCCAATACGGTGAAAAGTCGAGTCTTCTCCTGACGTTTGGCTGATGATTCCCTCAATCAAGTTGGCGCGGGGTGCAATTGTGCTCTCATGCCATGTCTTGTTGCTTCCATCTTGATCTTCTTGTCCTGATCTTCTACTCCCACACCTGATCGTTGGCTGCTATACTTGTCAACGTGGCAAATCTCCTCCAACCGCTTTCTTTGCCTCTCTATACTATACGCAGGCACACCTATGGGCAACAAAGAAATCACGCGAATCCTTTCAGGTATGTCAAGAACTTTCTTGATTCTGTGCTCGACTGATTTCCTATCGTTCGTATGACTCAATATCCCGACCCAATAGGTCGCTAACCCTAGGCTATGTGCTGCCAGAGCCATGTTCTGTGTTGCTACAGCACCGTCTTCAATGAAGTGGTATGGATCTTTCTCGGGATCCACACATGTTGCGATGATTACGTGCGCTCCTTCTATTCCTGCATGCGCAGCCATAGTTTCCTTCGCTATCTCGACGACCTCCTGCTTCAATTTGCTATCAGTTACGGTGATGAATTCCCATGGCTGACTATTCGCATATGATGGAGCCCAACGACCCGCCTCCAAAATGGAAGTAATCTTCTCAGTAGGAATTGCGTCAGGCTTGAACTGATAGATACTGCGCCGCTGCATTATGGCATCCAGTACCTCATTCCCCATTGCTCAAACACACAACTTCGAAATTGCATCACGATCGCGCACAAATCTACTTTACGGTTCTGTTGGAATCCAGAGTTCGCATACACACAAGATTACTTACGAACGGACGGTTCGACTAAGCTCGCTACAGTCAATCACAGCAGACTCGCATACTCGACCCGTGAACCTGCCTTGAGGAATACTTCGGATTCTAATTTCATGTCAGTCGACTTGGAGTAGCAATACAAGTTAAGGTTGGTGAGTCATAAATGACTAGTTTGAATCCACGATGCCAACCGATTTATAGCGCGGCTACCTCTACACACTCGATTGTTTATGAAAATCGGGTTTTTCCTTCCACAGATAGGCCCTGCTGCTAACGTTGATTCGATTGTTAAGGTTGCGAAACGGGCTGAGGAGTTGAAGTATGATAGCGTTTGGGTGACGGACCGATTGCTATACCCTACGAATCCTCAGACATCATACTATGGCGGTCCGCTACCTGACCCCTACAAACGTGTTTTCGACCCGTTGGAGACACTGACGTTCGCTGCTGCGCATACCAGCCGAGTAGCGTTAGGAACGAGCGTGTTGGACATCCCCTTCTATAATCCAGTGCTCTTAGCACGTCGCTTAACCACGGTAGATGTTTTGTCCGGTGGCAGACTAAGAGTTGGGTTCGGGCTCGGCTGGTCGAAAGATGAGTATGACGCCACAGGAGCCCATATGAAAACACGTGGCAAACGCGCAGACGAGTTCATTGGCGTACTTCGTGCAATATGGACCACGGACCCCGCGGAGTTTCATGGCAAATACTTCCAACTTCCAAAATCCATAATCCAACCGAAACCAGTCCAGAAACCCCACCCTCCGATTTACCTAGCCGCATTCTCCCCCGGCGCAATGAAACGAACAGCCATGCTGGCTGACGGATGGATGCCGGTAGGCATGACAGTTGAGCAACTCAAATCGACTTCAACTCAACTCCGAAGCATAGTGAAAGAGGTGGGACGCGATCCAGCTAAGGTAAAGGTTATCACTCGATACAACTTCGCCGTTACTCCACAACCACAGGGCAAGGATAGAGCATTCTTCTCAGGAACGCTAGCACAGATCAAGGAGGATGTGGCAGCCATCAAAGCATATGGACCTGACGAGCTAATTCTAGACCCTACGTTTTCACCAGACACGCATACCGAGCAGGACTTCCTGCGAAACATGGAAGAAATCCGCAAAATGCTCTAAACCAACCTCTACCTGCTTTCCGAGACAGAGAGAGTTCATCTAGAGCTGTTGGCATTGAATAGCGGGAGATTTCGATTGCTGGAGCACCGGCAACTCTTCCCTTGCCTCAATTGCGCGGGGGTCATCAATCTCGCGGTAGCCAACTCTGTCCCCGAAATATCGTGTTTAGAGAGACAGATCTAGCCCTAACGGTGCAGTGACGGTAATGAATTTTGTGTGTGTGAGGAACCTGGCATCTCTCTGGTTAAATCCCTAACTATGGGTTTAGGGTGGAAGACCGCCCTTTGCCTTTGAATACAATTCCTCAAGCCATATTTGATGGTATTTTTCCATGTTGTTAGGTCTAAGTAGTTTGTTAAGTTTGGCTAGAATGCCTTTCTGGTTTTCTTCTGTCAGAACATAGCAACCAGACTCTTCCTTTTCTATCAGCCATGCATGATAAGCGTCTATCCCAATGCCATGCGCAGTCCAGGCTAGACGTTCGTGTGGGACAAAATCCTCGACCTTTGATTGAAGGTTCAGGCCAAAGGTCTTCCACCTAAACTGGGTGCCGAGATGCAGGTCTGGTTTTCCATCCTCTATAACTACATCGGCAGAATTGCTGTACCATGTTGGCCATAGTTTTGCTCTGATTAGCCACGCCCACACTATATCAGCAGATACTGACATCTCCAATTCGTTACTTACATGCACATCCACATTATCTTGGCTGAATTGTTCCGGCCATTTTATTGATCTAGAACCTTTATCCAAGTTATCACCATAAAATCTTGTATTAGCATTTAATACAGAAGTTAAATCCTATAAAAGTCCCTAGTCCAGGTGGACCGCAAATCTTTCTGGTTGGTAAGCCCGAGGACCCACTGACCCTGTTCGGTCGGGTGTGTGAATGGGCAGGCTTCGGAGCGGCTCCTTGAATGCGCCGAGCGCGCGAATAGGTGATTGCAGCATTCAGATTTGAGGAAAAGATCAAAGAAGCTCTTGGACAGAATAGGTAGCACGGCCTGAATCCCACGGAGAAGAGCCGCCCGAGAATCGCAAGCTGGATCAGACTTTTCATAGATCTGGTCTAATGCTCTCTCATCCAGATGAGACTCCAGCTTGAACATAATGCAATCCTACACATTCTTCGCCTTATTCCAATGGAACATGAAGAGGTCGGTGCACCATTTGTGAAAGTTAGGATCGACGCTGCCGAAGCCGCTGTTGAAGTCTATCTTCCCAGTCCCATCCGGGAACGCTACGCCGGCTGTCTTCTCGTTTAACGCTAAGCCCGCATTGACCTCCTCGACTAACCTCACCTCAACCTTGGTTCCCAGTTCTGCGCTCAAAGGGGGGGCTCCACCAATGCTCGCGGCAGGAACAATTATTCTCAGAAGCACATCTCCGCTAGCGGCCTTTCCGCCTAGAGTGCTCAAGTCCATAACATTATCGGAAGCTAGCCAGACGTATCTCTTGGCCTCACGGAAAACCTGAGCAGTATGACTCAGGACCGCGCCAATCCCATGCGTAAATTCACTTTGCTCCAGTTCGCCTATGCGTTCTATGAATTCGATGGGAAGGGATGAGATGTCATGGGAAAGAAAGTATTCTCTGTGCCGAGTGAGAAATTTCAGTGAAGGAAGTAGTACGATCAAGGATTTTCCGAAGGGTGTTAGAATGAAGCATCCGTCGGACTGTTTCTCGATGATTTTCGCTTCTTGGAGGCGGGAAAGATGCCTCGAAGTTTCTTGTGTTGAGGCTGAGAGCTTCGAGGCGAGCTGTGTTAGTCTAAGTCTTTCTTTGCCAATCGTGTAGAACAGAGTTAACCTATCAACACTTGCAACGGCGAAGAGCAATCCTGCTAAGTCTTCCATTAGAATTCGGACGTGCGTTTGCAATTTATGGCATATTAAGTATTGATGAGGGCCGGGGCTTCTGGAGAAAGGTCGACGAATCGCTTCCGATGAGCGGCATGAGCGTTTGCCCGCCTTCTCGACAGAAACCGAACACGCAGAAACATATCCTCACTTACTAGGGCAGATTAACATCAGTGTTGATTTTCCATCAAATCTGTTGCAGAGTCTTCATACGTCCTTTTCGACATTCAGACGCCTATGGGTGTGAGTATGTTGACGAACCCTATGGGTAGTAGAACCAACCGTTTCCCTGGCATGGCTTGGGTTGTTGTAGCCTTCGTTCCTTGGATTTTGTACTGGGTGTTCTCTGGCACGAACATGCCGTTGAATGGAATTCTTCTTGCGCTGTCAGCTTCAGCGTTCTTGAATGGCTATCGCGTACTCACTAAGAAGATTATGATAATGGACCTCGTGACTCTCCTCTATTTCGTCGCTGACTTCGCTTCCACAATCCTGCTGCGCAGCACCTTATTCCTCCGCTTTGGTGGGTTGCTCGTCTACTTGGTTCTTTGTGGAATGGCGTTCGGGTCGCTTGCTGTACGAAACCCGTTCACATACCAGTATGCGAGACAAGATTGGCCGAAGGAGTACTGGGACCAACCCATATTCCGATCCACCAATAATCGTATCACTGGATTCTGGGGTTTCATCTTCCTCGCCGACGCCGCCTTGTACCAGGTTGGCTCTCTTACTGGAGACATCGTCGTCTCCACCGTGCTGCCGAATCTTTTGCTTGGCGTTGGAATCGCTTTCTCTATTGCATACCCGAAATGGTATCCGAAGAAAGTTCTGGAAACTCAATTCAATCAGGCTCGGCAAAGCGGGTGGCCTTCGCCGACATTGGCTGATGGAAGCACACTCGCAGAAAACGAATATGATGTCGCAGTCGTTGGCGCGGGAATTGGTGGACTAAGCTGTGGAGCATTGCTGGCTAAACGGGGACTGAAAGTTCTGGTCCTGGAACAGCACTATCTTCTTGGCGGTTACTGTACATCCTTCACACGGAAAGGACATTCAACGTTCGACGCTGGAGTCCACGACATCAGCGGTTTGGGGCCTAAAGGTCCAGTACGGTTCCTATTGCGCGAGTTAGGAATTAAAAAAACGCTTGAGTTCAAGCGCGTCACAAGCGAATACATATTCCCAAACATTCGATTCCAAGTTCCTTATGATTGGAAGGATTTCGTCAACCTCTTAAGCAGCCATTTTCCAGCGGAAAAAGAGAACATCTCAGCCTTCTTTGTCGAGATGAAGGGGATTTACGATGACATGTACAGAGACATTGACATGCGAAGCGGCGTAATAGGTCCGCCTGGAACGGTTGAGGAGATGATGAAGTATCCGTTAACCCACAGATACCTGTTCCGTTGGCTCAGCAAATCCTACCTTGAAATGCTCGACAGATACTTCTCGGATGATAGGCTGAAAGAGATTCTCTGCACATTAACCGGGTATTTGACGGACGATCCGAAAGCTCTGCAAGCCTTCTCTATGGCTCCCATCTTTGGGTACTACTTCGACGGAGGCTACTACCCGAAGGGAGGCTCACAAGCCCTCGCCGACGCCCTTGTTTCTGTTATCAAGAATAACGGCGGCGCTGTCCTACTCAACAAACGGGCCCGCCGCATCCTGGTGAAGGACAGCATAGCCTATGGGATATCCGTAGAGAGTACACTTCCCAGAGAAGCTCGAACTGATGAATACAAGGCAGGGATCGTCATTTCCAACGCCGACATCAAGAGGACATTCCTGCACCTCATAGAACCTGACAACTTGTCAGCGGAATTCTTGAAGCGCGTTCAAAACATAGAGCCTTCCACGTCGGCTTTCATGGTCTTCCTTTCGCTGGACTATGACCCGCCCCTTGCTTCACTCACATTCTACGCATCCGACAATGGTCCAAGCATAGGGATTGCCACGCCATCTAAGCTCGATCCTGACTTAGCGGCTCCCCGTGGAAGCGCTATGACTATAGTAACCCTGATACCTCATGCTGAGGCCGAGACTTGGAATCGGGACGCGCCTGATTACAAGATACGCAAAGAGAGATTCATGGAGCAGCTAATCGACATAGCCGCTCGGGTCGTTCCGAACCTTCGCTCCCACATAGTATACAAAGAGGCCGGTACGCCCGCTACCTTTCTGCGCTACACGACGAGTTCGGATGGAGCGATATACGGTCCAAAACTTGGGCAAGGTCTCCCATTCAAGACCCCCATTCGAAACCTATACTTAGTTGGGTCTGGCACGTTCCCCGGGGCAGGAATCGAGGCCGTCGTAATATCCGCCCTCATCGCTGCAAGTGATATTCTCCCCAGGGAAGTCATCAAAACAAAAGCGCCTTTGCCGATGACCGTGTGAAAGCAGACGGTGTCGAAGTCAAATATGTTTCATGTTATATTTTTTTGATTTGCACGCCCCCGTCCATCGTTATGATGTGAATCAACAGATTCTGTTGAGCTTGCACTGCTCAGGCGACTCATCCATGTGACTCGAAGGTGGTTTGCTAAGGAGAGAAACTGAGCCTATGGACAACGCAAGTCCGAAAATTAGGTCTGTAAGTGATTCAATTCTCGTCTTCGGACTACGACTCTTGATTACTTGCGTCAATGCCTAAGTCAGTCCATGGCCATGGTTACTTCGTTCCTTTATGGTATTCGTGTGCGTACACCACGAGAGCCGCCTCCTCCAGAAAAACTGACTATTCCAACTATTCGAGTTTCGAAACTCAGGCTGTAGGTTCAGAGAATTGTTTTGTTTGTCGGTTGAAACCTAGAGCGAATGCTAGGTACCCGTACAGCCAAAGCAGTTCAATCGGATGGCCCGAGTAATACCAGCCCATCAGGGTTCCCCAACTGAACATTATGTCCGCAAATGAGTACAAGAGTAACCCGCAGAAAACCCAAGTCCAAGGCCTTCCGAGGGAAGTCCCTATGAACGCGATCAGCCGCGTCGTCACCAACGCCATCAATACCGCGTCCAACACCGGATACGCCAGATCAAACACTTTAACAAAAACGGGCGATGATGACTCGGAGAGGGGAGTTAGAAGGAAAACAGCCGTCACTCCTAAGATAAGCAGACCGACGAGCAAGGAAACGATCTTTTTCAAAGGTGTGACGAGCTTTTGAAAGATCCGCATGAAGCCAAGAATCGAGACAAAGGCGGGAATATACCCTGCTAGGTAGAAGACGTCAGCAATTGATGGGTAGGGTACCTTAACCCCCAAAATCACAGCATAGACTGTCCATGTGCATTCGCCTAGGAACCATAGGAGGATGGCAAGAAAGAAACCCAAGTGCACCGTGCGAAGCCGCAGTCTCAGATGGGTTAGAGACTTAGCCCCTTTCCTGTCCTCCCTCACAACCAGTAGGCCAAATACTGCGGTCATTCCAGAGACTAGGACGAAGAGTATGTCGGTGGACGCACCAAGCCACCAACCCCACGACTGGGCAACCGCATAGAAAACGGCAAAAACACCGCCCAAACCTAAGACTACTAGCAAATCGCGTTCCATGACTACCACCGACGAGCCCCACAGAGACTTAGGTCCGTTGACGTGTAATTACTGTAACGGTCCACACCCAACTCTTTCATCGAGTTTGAATACTCCTCTTCGATGTACTCAGCAGTTTGTTTTTTGCAATTTCGACGTAATTCGTTATTGCCAATGTTCGATGCCCACAAACTCAAGACTCAGCATCGAATACAGCCGCCGCGCGATCGCCCTGCATTATCCTTATAGCTAATCTTTCTTTGTCGCCTTTGCCGTGTCGAGTTCTTCTGTCTGCAGTTCTTTGAAACGTGTTTCCACGAATTGAGCTAACCTTTGCTGACCGTATTCGCTTTCGTGTTTCTGCTTTTCGAGGTTCTCCTTGATGAACCTCAGTAGTTCGTCGGTGTTCACTGGTTTGATTAAGTAGCCGTCCACACCTTTGTTGATAGCTTTAGCTGCGTTTTGTAGTGATGGATAGCCGGTCAGTATGATCTTGACCATTCTTGGTGTTGTTTCCTTCAGAGCTGTTAAGAGCTCGGTGCCTTCCATGTCTGGGAGGCGAATGTCTATCAAAGCGAGATTGTAGAAGTTCGCCTCAGACTTCTCAATGGCCTGTTTCCCGTTTTCCGCTGTGTCCACTACGTAGCCTGCATGTTTCAACGTCATTGAAACCGTTCTCCTAATGCTTTCCTCGTCATCGATCACTAAGATGCTAGCTGATTCACTCATTTCTCATTCACCTCCACAGGTCTGAGGGGAAGTTGCATTGTGAAGGTTGTGCCCTTTCCCACTTCACTTTTCACTGACATGCTTCCTCCATGAGCGTCCACGACGCGCTTGCAGATCGCCAACCCCAAACCCATCCCCTTCGCCTTCGTGGTTTGGAAGGGCTTCCAGAGATTCTCCATAACCTTCTCCGGCATGCCCGACCCAGTATCTGATAAAGCGATTTCGATATTACCCCCGGATTTCTTGCCGCTTACGGTGAGGGTGCCTCCTTGGGGCATGGCGTCGATTCCGTTCTGGATAAGGTTGATGAACACCCTCCTCATCCTGTCTAAGTCGACTCTGAGTGTTGGTTGGTCCTCTGAGAAATCCTGTACCGTAACATTCTGTGGAACTTTGACCGCTCCTATAGCGTCCCTTGAAATCGACTTCGGCGTTGCCTCTGCCAGGTTCAATTTGATTTCCGCTGAGTACTCTGAGAGGTCTTTTATGATAGCATCTGAATAATTGACGCTCTTCTCGATTAGTTGCAGCATCTCGTTTCTCTCTTCCGCCGTCAATGACTCTTGTTTCAAGAGATAGAGGGCTCCGGCTATTCCTTGCAGCGGGTTACGCAGGTCATGGCCAACCTTGGCTGCGGTTTCTCCAATCGCTGCGAGCCGCTGCGATTTGACAAGCTCTACCTCCAATTTTTTCTGTGGAGTCAAATCGACTATGCAGACCAGAACCTTGGCGAGCGATTCCTCGTAGCCAGGAACTACAGCGCATATCACGTCGCAATGCTTCGTCTCGCCCCTCAGAGTCCTGTTTTCCATTTCTGCTTCATAGTACCTCTTGCCTTGAGCCAACGCATTGAGTTCACCTGAAAATTGCTTGCGATTCGATTCTTCTGTTAAGACGCTGCTCAAACCTCCGAGAATCTCATCCACCGATTTCGCGTTGTAGAGATTTAACGTGGCCTTGTTCACGTTGAGGACTTTCACGAGTGCAGAGCATTTGGCAATGTCCTCGGGGTGGTTGGCGAAGTAGGCAGCAAAGTCTAGAATCCCCTTTTTTTGCAATTCGTCTAGGTACTGTTTCACTGCGGAGAAGTCTTCCTCCCAGAGTGATACTGGGCATGCTTCAAACAGTTCACGATACTTCTCCTCGCTTTCCTGTAGCTCCCCGGTTCTCTGAGCCACCAACTCCTCCAAGTGCAGCGATTGCTGCCTCAATTCCTCCTCCAACCGCTTGCGGTCGGTGATGTCTCGAGTGGTGAGGACGGTCCCACTTATCTGGTCCGTCTCATCGTAGAGAGGATTACCGACACTCTGAAGCCAGACATAGTGGCCATCAGCATGTTTGTAACGGTAATCAAACGTTGCAGTTGAGTGGGTAGCAAGAGCCTTTAGAACGATTTCTAGCGTGCTATCGAGATCATTGGGGTGGACCAGCTCAAAAAGAGACCGGCCTAGCAGAGATTTTGGGTCATATCCCAGAACAGTTTTCCATGATGAACTAGCGTACACGCAGATTCCCTGAAGATCCGTCTGGGCAACCATGTCCAGCATGTTCTCAGTGATTCGCCGAAAACGCTCCTCGCTCTCCCTCAACACGTCCCCCGCTCGCTTGCGTTCGGTTATGTCACGTGATATTCCGAGAACAGCAGTCGTTTCGCTTCCTGTTTTTAGAGGGACCCAATCCTCGTCTCTCCAGGAAACGACGCCCAGAAACGGCACTTCATTTTCAGCATGGATTGGTTTACCCGTTTGAAAGACTGTTGAAATCGGACCAGCCAGACTCTTCGCCACTTCTGGTGGGAAGAGATCTGACGCCTTCTTTCCAGCAATCTCCTCTGGGGTGAGTCCAAAGTGTTCCAGTCCACTTCTATTCATGTACTGGAGACTAGTGTCCCGTCTGACAATGAAGACAATGCCCGGGGATGAGTCGGCCAGAGTACGATAGAGCTGCTCACTCTCCCGCAGGTGTTCTTCCATTCGCTTGCGTTCGGTGATGTCTCGTGAGCCCATTACGCTCCCTATCATCTCGCCTTTCTCATCACGGATAATATTCGCGAGGATCTCAAGCCAGACATAGTGACCATCCGCATGCCTGTAACGGCATTCAAACCTTCCACCCCTCCACAAGCGGCCGGTGGAGATGGCTCTCTGGATATTCTCCGTCACAGTGCCAAGGTCTTCAGGATGTACGAGGTCATACAGAGACTTGCCTACCAAGTCCTTAGGATCGTATCCCAAAATAGCCTTGCTTGACTGGCTGGCATACTTGCCGACCCCCAGAAGATCAGTCTCAACCACCATATCCAACATATTCTCAGTGAGCCGCCGCAAACGGCCCTCGCTCGCTTGCCGCGCCTCTTCCGCCCTCTTGCGTTCGGTTATGTTTTCGAAAACAGCAACAAAGTACCCCTTTGCGGGGCTGGAGACCGAGATGTTCAAGCTGATTCCTAAGGGCTTCATGTCAACTTCAAATTTCTCTGGTTTGCCTGTTGAAGCTACTCTGCCATAGATCTCAAGTAACTCTGGATTCGTCTCTTTGATCCCCGGGATCACCTCGCTGACTCTCTTGCCCACGACGTCTCCCAATCCGGTCAACGGACTAAATGCACTGTTAACATCAATGTAGACAAAGTCCACTGGACGACCACTCTCATCAAAAATCATCTTGCAGTACGCGAACCCCTCCATCATGCCCTGGAATAGAGAGCGGTAGCGTTCTTCCGATTCACGAAGCTTCTCTTCCGCCCTCTTGCGTTCAGTAATATCGTCGAAAATGAATTCAATCGCTGGTTTCTGGTTGTAAATGATTCTTACTCCTCTAACCGAGACTGGGATTTCTGAACCGTCCTTCCTGGTCAGGCTCATCTCAAGATGAGCGACGTCTTCGCCACTCAGCGTCTTGCCAACGTTTTCTTTTAGTAAACTTCTGGATTTCTGCGACACGAGGTTCTCTATTGGGTTAAAAGAAGGCGATACGAGCTCTTCGTAAGTCCAACCCAACTTGTGGATTGTAGCACTGTTGACGTACTTCAGCACGCCATCCTGGAAAATACCGATGAGGTTGGGCGAATCCTCAACCAACGCCCGATATCTCTCCTCACTGTCCTGCAGCGCTTTCTCCATGTGTGTGCGTTCGGTGATGTCGATTCCCGTGACAAGGATGCTCCGTTGTCCTTCTTCTTCTGATACGAGTTGTTTTTGTGGAAGCAATATGGTGCGGGTTGAGTCGTCTTTGCTTCGGAATGTCACCTCAAACTGTGGGGTTGTTCCCCCGTTGCTCAATGCGGCCTGTATTTCTGCAGCTGTTTTATTCCTCTGTTCCGCAACGACGAAGCCCAACACATTTTTGCCGATGATATCATGACTTGAGTAACCCGACATTTCGAGAAACCCGTTGTTGGCATCTATCACTTTTCCATCTGCGGCAATCATCAGCATGAGCGCTGAACCGTTTTCACACAGATACTTGTATTTCAGTTCAGGATTCGATAGCAGCGGCCTCGTCTTCATCGACCTGCCTTTGCTTACGTTTCTTTTCATCATTTTTCCACTCTTTTTCTCAATCAACACATGTACCAGCTACTTGGATGAGTTCTGCAGCTTCACCTTCGCTTCCTCAACGTATTCGAGCAAGGTGCGATTCGGATTGGCTGTGAACTCGAGCCCCAATTTGAGGTAAAATTTCTTAGCGATGGCCTTGGTTATGGTCTGCGAACTGGGGCCAAAAATCTTCTCTAGAGCAGTTGATAGAATGTCAAGTCTGTGGGGGAGCTCATCCCTTGAAACGGAGTAAATTGTTTGCAGGTGAAGATACAGCGCATCAACCACGGCTCGGCTGAGCAGTTCAGTTATGGTTTCATCTATGGATTTGACCAAGACATCGTTGAACTCTATGCCGAGTTGTGGTTGTTGCAATTCAATCAGCGGATCTTGAAAGCCTCCATGCATCAGCGCGTGAGGGATTCATTCCTCGATCTTCACTGTGCCTCGCTTTACCAGAATCTTATCATCATCTTTGAGGAACACTACTAAGTCGCCGTTTTCAGCCCTCAGGAATTCACGAACCCGTTTCGGGAGCGTCAACTGATATCTCCCAGTAATCGTAGACTTACCTACAACCTCCAATGAACCACGCCTACATGGAAACATCGAATCCGTGAACATAGGCAGTCTGTTACCGCCATTAGCAACTCTCGGTAACAACACAAGCAAACCTGGAAAAACCTTCGAAAACTGCTCAAAATGAGGAGAACACGGTCGTAATCGAGCTATTAAACGCATGATAAGGTGGGGCCGGTGGGATTTGAACTCACGAATTTCGTGGGTTCCATCAGCATTCCCTTGTATCTCGCAAGTACCTCGATTCCATTCTATGTGCGAGCGCACCATTACACGGACACACTGGCAGTGAAGCCTAAACGGCACTTCAGCAAGCTCGAACTTGGAATTTTCGCTAAGGCTCTCAAGTATCTGTTAGTCGAGGACTACCGCATTCATGAAAGGACAGGACCGTTCGGCGCGCGTCGTAACCCGACTTTTGAGACATGCTGGGAACCTGCATGGTACCAAGTTCTGTATCTCAACGGTCGAAGGACTGGTGACAATAGTGCGGTCTTACGTGAGTGAATCGACGTGAATCACGTCGCTATGGGGTGGTTTGAGCTAGATTTCATAGAAATGTAACTGCTTTAGATATAGAACGGTCACGCCGAGCCTTTCTAGACAATTTTACTATCTTTGTCTAGATAAAAATATGACTCCAACCAAAGCTGCCAGTTACTTCCTCCCGCTGCTGTTCCTAGCCCTCATAACACTAACCCCAGTTAACGCTTCAACTCAGTATTCGATCCCAATCAACGGGCGCTATACGGTCCTGACGATCAAAATCTACATCCCGGCTACTCCGAAATGGGCGCATGATGTCGTTTTGAACGCAACGATCGCGTGGAATAGGGCTCAGCTGTGGAGCCTCGAGAACAATTCCACCGCCACTGTGTACAATTTCGTAGAGGCAGATGATGGGACCGCAACTTCAACTGTGAGTTTCTCAATGCCCGCAGCGTACGCTTCAATCGCGGTAGGTTGGACTAACTACAAGTTTGCACCTGGTTCACGAACCTCGATAGTATCCACCCAAACATACCTAACGCCAACAATCTTCAACGATGCGCAAGGGAGCAACGCGACTGCGAGGGAGTATGCGTTTTGGCTCGCTCTACATGAGCTAGGCAGGATTCTGGGGTTAGGCAGCATACTCGATGGCAAAGATATCATGGAACCCAGGTACACCCCTGAGAGGATCACCCAAGTACCGAAGCTCTCAACACTCGACCTATACGCACTACAAGTATTAGCCCAAGGAACCGCCCCAACTTTCGTAACACTACCCAACGGAGTCCAAGACCAATTCACTCCCGTCACA
>Ga0326728_10014719_pt1 | contig 16506 bp, 21 predicted proteins | sample MB3enrmetagenome_FD_207602 | JGI IMG/M metagenome (GOLD analysis project Ga0326728, IMG submission 207602) | Lab enriched peat soil microbial communities from McLean, Ithaca, NY, United States - MB31MN | ecosystem: Environmental > Terrestrial > Soil > Wetlands > Peat | place: USA: New York...
TTTCACGGGTGCGGGCGAACGAGATTCTGAGCCGGATTGAGCGCACCCTCTCCCAATGGCGTGAAACAGGCTTGGCTCTTGGCATAACGAACCAGGAATTGGATCAATTCGCCGACGCCTTTGAGCACCCTGAACGTGAAGCCGCACGACAAGCGGCACAGCGGGGAGGCTGAGCCCGACGCAGAGATAATCGTTGATGGCTTCTACATCCGCGCATTTGCTAAACACCGCGACGTTGATGATCAGCTTGCCGTTGTGTGTGAGAACAAAGGCCGCCGCCGCGAGTTTGCTGGCAAACCAAAAGGCATGAACAAGCAAACTCGGAAAACAAAACTTCTCGAGGACGGATTTATGACCGCTCCGGGCCAATCCATGCACCACAACCAAATTTTAGCTGTCCTTCGGCAACATGGTTTTGCCGAGGGACGCTTGATCGCATTTTCAAAAAGCGGCTACCGCAAATACTACCGCGGCCACTTTGTTGTGTTCAATGCGCAGATTTTCAGTCGCCGCGGTCGCGTGCTTAAAACGGCAGATCTGGACCTGACCTTGGACGCGGATAAGCTCACTCAGGCAGCTCGCGTGGTGGGAGAGAACTTTTTTGTGCTCGAAGAGAATAGTCCGAATCCGTTTTGGCAACCGGGCTCCACGCCAATGGATCGAGTGCTGCGGGACGCCGTCTGGTGGACTCGGATCCATCCCAGGGACAAGGACCTATTCCTCCCGCTGGACGCGGGTCCACTTCGGAGAAAACGCGTCCGACTGAATTGCAGCATGGGCCGTTGGCAAAATCGGCCGGCCTATTCTGTTGACTTGTGGGACAACCCGGAGTGGGAGAGCGGTCGCAACCTGTCAGGAGCAGTCGTTCAGGTGTTGGGCCGTCCGCCCAAGGGTCTTCGGCCGACGGAGAAGGATGAGATTTTCACGGCTGAAATCTCCAAAACCCGGGGCCGACCGGTGCGTCCTGTGTTTTACCACCACGCTGGATTGCTGGAGTATGTTTGGTTTAGCCACCGCGCCGCAGTCCCGGCGATCTTGTATGACCACACCGTCCGACGACTGGATTCGGTTAGTTTTACGTGGCACCGCGATAGTTCGGCCATACACCTGCGGCAGGCGGGCGAAGTCGTGGGGCTGTGTTGGCCGTGCGACATTTCTGCGCCTGAAGTACTTGCCAATGCGCGTCGGCAGTTATCCCGACCCTTTGGAGAAAACACAGCGACAGGGGAGAATTGTCGTTGATTTCTGGATGATATGCTGACAGGAGACCCAATGTGAAGATTAAGAAACCGTTTCGCATCCGAGTTCTTACTGGCGCGGACATGCACCAAACCCGGTTGCACTATCGGAGCCTTGTTTTGGCCACGCAAGAACATCGGCCCGACGTCGTGGCCATCGTCGGAGACGCCCTCCATGCGTTCGAAATATGAGCAAACGGCTTTCAGAGATAGCGGCCGGGGATTTTGTCTTGCGCCGGTTCGGAGGTGTTCTCAAGCCCTTGCGGTTGAAAGTGACACTGGTCACGGCGGATCGCATTATTTGCGCAGGCGGTTGGGAGTTTGATCGCCAGAGCGGGGCGGAGATCGACGAAGATCTCGGTTGGGGCTCTGGTCGTATTACCGGTTCCTTTATCGAACCAGAACCAGAATAATGAGCAACCTAAACCGCTCCAAACTTGCTCCGTTGCCGCGGATGATGTGTGAGTTGTTGCGCCACGGCTACCCTTGGCTCAGGAGATCGCATCCTTATCCGGACAATTATCCGGACATTATGTCCGTATCGCACCGATGCCCAATCCCCCAAACGGACTGAATTGCGCGAAACTCTCGCGCGACATTCTCCGGCGTTTTGACTGCCCGGCTTTTTCCCTTTTGCCCTCGAAAACCGGGCAGCCAAAGCGCCTTGCCCGAGAACATCTACACGGTTATTGTCGGGATGACTGGATAGACCCCGGAAGTGCGCTTTGCCATCTGCCTCGCGCAAGAACTGGTTAGGCCGTACCCCGATCAAAAATGTGCGTATCTTCGACGACCTTGCAGACCGGCTTTTGCCGGGCCATCTGCTAATCCGTAGCCGCAAAATTAGTCGGATGGCGAAGGATGCATTCGCTTAACCACCCGGCTGAACGGAACGATTGATTCATCGTGGGGACTCGAACTTGCATATCGAGTCCCGCCCCAGAACCGTTCAATTTTAGATAGGATGTGATACCTTCAAAAGTCATTGACACGAGACGACGTTGTAACTAATGATGTAATAATTATGGCATCACTGCGACGTTTATCCAACTCGCCATTCTGGATTGCCTGTTTCACCCTGCCCGATGGACGCAGGACCAATCGGAGCACAGGCACCAGGGACAAACGGCAGGCCCAGCGCATTGCGGCGCGGTATGAGGACGCGGCGCGAGAAGCCCGGCGAGGTCGATTCACTGAGGCGCGGGCGCGGAAGGCCATCGCCGACATTTTTACCCTGGCCAACAAGGACACGCTGGCCAGCTCCACCATTGAGGATTTCATCCAATCGTGGCTGAAGCGCAAAGAGATTGAAGCGGGCACCAGTACCCATGCGCGATATGCGGCGATTATGGATGACCTCCGAGAGTTCCTGGGGGCGCGGATCAAGCTGGACATCGCGCACCTGACCGTTAAGGAAATTACCCAATTCAGGGACGCATTGGCCAGGCGGCTCACGCCGGGCTCGGTCAATATTTCGATGAAAGTGGTGAGGTCGGCGCTGGCTCAGGCGCGGCGTGAAGGGCTGGTGGACACCAACGAAGCAGAGCGTGTCAGCTTCCTGAAGACCCGGCGCGTGTTTGAGCGGCGTCCGTTCGCCTTGCCGGAACTCAAGCGTATTCTGTCCGTGGCCAGCGATGAGTGGAAGGGCATGATTTTGGTGGGGCTCTACTGCGGCTTGAGGTTGTCCGACGTGGCTACGCTGAGGAGGGGCAATGTGGATCTGGCGCAACGGGAACTGGTCGTTACGACACGGAAGACCGGGCGGCGTCAGGTCCTCCCTTTGGCGGTGCCGTTGCTTCGCCACTTGGAGAGCATTCCCGCCAGCGAGAATGCGACCGAACCCTTGTTCCCGAAAGCCTATGCGACCCGAGGACGGAGCCAGTGCGGCAGCATGCTCTCAAGTCAGTTCCACGGCATCCTCGTGGCCGCCGGACTGGCCCAGCCGCGTCCGCACACAAACACCGGCAAGGGCCGGGACACCAGGCGCGAGGCCGGTGGGCTGAGTTTCCATTGCCTGCGGCACACAGTGACCTCGCTGCTCAAGAACACTGGCGTGAGTGACGCGGTGGCGCGTGACATCATCGGCCACAATTCACCTGCCGTCAGCGCCTCCTACACCCACATAGATATGGACGCCAAGCGCCGGGCTGTGGACAAACTGCCTGACATCCTGAAATAGAGAAATCCCCGGCCGTTTGGACTGCCCGACAGCTCCAGAAACCCAACTCTATGATTATTCTTTCGTTCCGGTTGTAGTGTCCATTGCCGGCTTACGGAACCACTCTCCCAGCAGCCGGTCCAACTGTCCCACCGCATACAGGGGCAACGAGAGCAGTTGCACCGTTATTCCATCTTCGCCCGGTAACTCGATATCCTCCAGTACCGGTGACCCGGTGTAAAAGCGCACCGCTCCCTTCCGTCGTTTTTCCCGCAGGAACTGAAACGTCGAACGAAGCGTACCGGTTCTGCCCGCCTTCACTTCCACCGGCAGAATCTCCTGGTTCCGGCTGATGACAAAGTCTACTTCGGCATTCGCGTTGCGTGCCTCCCGCGCCCAATAAAACAATTGCGGATCTTCAAACGCCGGTGCGGCGCACAACAACTGCTGTCCCACGAACTGCTCCGCTAGGGCACCCTCGTTCACGGTGATCAAATCCTCCGCTCCGATCAGGTTCAGTCCGCACAGTCGGTTTACCAACCCGATATCCAGAAACAGCGCTTTGAAATGCCTCTCGTCCCGCTCCGCGCCGAGTGGCAGGCCGTTGGCTGAAGTATGCACCACCGGATGCACCACCCGGCTCATCGTCAGCAATTCCAGCGCGTGTCGCACATCCGCCGACCGTTCTTCGCGGCTGATGTTCACGAATTTGATCTTCCGCCCCACGTTCTCCGCAATGTGCCGATAGGTCTTGCGCATCAACTCCTGCAATCGTCGCGGTCCGTATTTCCCGAAGTCCGCCTGCACGGTTTCCACCAACGCCGTCTGGATGCGTTGCACCTCCAGCAAATCCTTCCGAGCCGCGTAAGCCGCTACCGCCTCCGGCATCCCGCCCACAAAAAAGTAGCGCCGCATCACCTCAAAAAATCGTTTTGACACCGCCTCCGATGGCGGTTGCGCGAGGCTCCATGTTTTGAGGTAATCCACCAGCGCCTCGCCTTCGGTCGCGGCCAAGAATTCCTCAAAGGACATCGGTTGCAGATGCAAAAACTCGATCCGCCCCACCGGCATGGAATATTCAAACTCGCGCAACGCAAAATCCAGCAGCGAACCCGCCGCGATAACGTGCAATTCCGGCATGAGTTCATGGAAATAGCGCAACAACGCCAGGGCGGGTGGGCATGCCTGAATTTCATCCAGGAATAACAGCGTCTTGCCGGGAGTCACGCTCCGGCCCCGCAACACCCCGAGTTCAGCCAGCACCCGCATCGGATCAGACTGGGAAAAGAGACTGTGCAAATCCCGCTCGCGTTCCAGATCCACCGTCTCCACCGCGTCAAAATTCTCAGCCCCCCAGTGCTCGACCAGATATGTCTTCCCGACCTGTCGTGCGCCCCGCAAGACCAATGGCTTGCGACCCGGACGATCCCGCCATTCAGTCAGCGATGTTTGCGTATTTCTCTTCAAATTGGGTTGGATTTAAGCACGTTCTCTGCTTAAAGACAATTGGATTTCATCGGCTTTTTGGCGGAAATTCAAAATGAGGCTGGGTGGCGTTGACAAAGTCTTTATCCCAGCCTTATGCACATCAGCCCGGGATAACGGAGCAATCCCGAAGGCCGACCGACCGGCACTTGCGTTGGAGTCACGGGGATGAACGCTACTGTTGACAATTGCACCAACGACACCCCGGGCGGTTGCGTGGCCTTTAGAATTTCATCGTAAAATTGGCCATCACGGAATGTGTTCCGATGTATTTGCCTTCGTCGGGAAAGGCGGCTAGATACTTGTAGCCTAGGCTCACCTCAGTCCTGGCATTGAGCCGGAAGCTTACACCGCACATGCCTTGCACGGCTGGATCGATTCTGTCACTGTGCGTCTCGCAGCCGCGAAAGCCCGGCTTGTCGATTCGGGCAAAGGAACAATCACCGCCGCCGCCAATTCCGATGTACGGAACGACAGAGGAGTCGGGATTGATTTTGAGCACCAAGTTGGCCAGCATCGGCACTTGATAATAGTCGCCCTGCAACGATATCGGCGAGTTCGCGTCCAGAACCTGCGAGACACGATTATAGATGACGCCTGTTTCAAATTCACCTCCAAGCGTGAGCCTGCTGGTAGCCAGGAAGTTATAACCTGGCGCCAGACTCAAACGCACGCCTGTATCCATGTGCAAGTTGACCGGGAAACCGAATCTGGAACTTTGGAAGTCCGGCATGAAGGAGGGACCCAGACCGCTGTTGAAATAAAAACCGAGGTCCTTGCCGGAATCGGCTACATAAGGCGGCGAGACATAAGCCGGCGCGACATAAACTTGGGCGGACGCTACAGTCAGCCCTGCAAAGAGGACGGCACAACCCGCCAAGCCCAGGGCAGGAATATGTCGATGTTTCATGGTTGATGGCTCTTTCATAAAGAGCCGTTCGGTGAGCGGCTGCGCACCGCCAACTTCCGAGGTCATTAGGGTTGTTGCTTTTTTTCGCTTTTGATCTGCTTCGTATGTAGTCATTTTGTTCCTTTCTTCATTTTTTTGTTTTATTTCCAACTTCACCACTCCGTAGGCCATCTCTCGTGCCGACGGAATCGAATTGTCGCAACATGTTCATTTCGTCACTTTGCCGCTCTGTTTGAATACAGTTGCACCAAGGCTTCTTGAACGGCAGGAACATGCAGGTTTCCGAGGTGCCCGCCGACAGGATAAACGGTGAGATTGGTGCCGAAGGTGGACCGGAACCAAACAACGTCGGCAGGAGTCAGCAGGAAATCATCCTCGCAGATTTGAACGCGGATTTTTGGGTTGCGGCGCAAGAACTCCGCGCTTTGCTCCAAATCGGTGGCGGCGACAACGTCTTGGCGATTAGTTACGCGGCCGGTCTTGGCCAGGTACGGAAGCACAAAGCGATCGGTGTATTCGCCGTAGTTGATCCGCCGTATCTCGCGGATGGAATCCTGACGGACAAATCGGCCCGGCTTCACCTTCAGGACGCCCAGGTTGTTCCGTCGCTGGCTGTCCACAATGACGTTCATGAGCGTGTAACGGAACGCGACACCAAGAACAAAGTCCGACTCCGCGCGGGTCAACGGTATATTGCCTGAGACATCCAGGCCTTTGTCAGCAAAATAGAGAGCCTTGTAAAGAGCGTCCTCCATTCGCTGACGTCGTTCCGCAGCCGGCCACGCCAAGGGCGTATCGTACATTTCGTCCAAACGCTGCGCTGCACGGGCCAGTTGCGTGGGCGGATTGACTGCGACGTAACGGTCGAATGACAAGCCGCCGAGCTTGCCGGCGGCTTCGCGACCGGCAATCATCAAAGTGAAATAACCGCCATGGGAAACGCCAGTCAGGCAGGTTCCGGTAATCTTGTCGCCCTTCCATCTCCGCATGTCAGCCAGGATCAATCTGAGCGCGTTCACCACATCGTCGCAGTCCACCGGCACGTAACCCGGAACCGACATAGTTGAAGCAGATTCCATGAACTCTTTCTGGAATGGATTGGAGAAAGCCACCACGGAGTAGCCGTGGCGGTACATCATGTCCGCATAAGCCACGGTGGAACGGTCCAAACGATAAGCCCCCAGCCCGGGGATATAACATACCAGGGGAGCCGGCTTCTTCTGAATCCAGCAGGAGTAGGCCAGTTTTTCGCCGGTGGCCGGCACGCGCACTTTGCGCGTGACGGCCCTGTCCGCAAAATCGGGGATGACTGGCTTGAACAGCACTGCGTTAAGGGTGGAATTGGCTTTGGAATCGCTCTCGGAAGTTGGTCGGCAGTCATTGATCAACCGCTCGCGGTTCAACGAATACAAGGTGCGAAAGGTCTGGTATGGGTCCACCAGGGAATCAAGTTGGCGCTTGTAATCCCTCGCCTCGCCGCTGGCGTCATTCACCGCGATGCCGGGTCGAATGGCCATCGCCCAGACTTTATCGGGATACGCTAATGTCAGGTCGGAACTTATGTCCATCGGCCAGTCAACAATTTTGCCCACGGCGTCGCGGCCGTTGCATGGTCCAAGGATGGGAATGACGAGGTAGAACCAAGGACCGCAACCACAATGGCCCAGGGTTTGGCCGAAATCCTCATCCGAGCGCCCGATTTTCCAATGAGTGGCTGGATCAAAAAAGCCCCCCAACCCGACAGTCGAGTTGACTCCGAAACGCTTGGATTCCTCCCACGCGCCATGCCACTTCCCTTGGAAACAACTGTTGAAGAACCTTACCGGGTAACTCAGGTTATGCCCGACATTGCTGATTTTGGTACGAACCGGTTTTGGCGCCACAAAATTATAGCCAATACTTGCGGGATAAATCACTCCTCGGAACAGGCAATCGTTAAACGCCCAAGAGCATCGGTTGAACCCTTCGATTGGGTCGGGCACGACGTCGAAATACGGCATCTGCCCGGGTTGCAATTCTTCCACCTTGTTGGTTAGCGTGTTTCCCTGAGCCGAAATACCGGCGCAATGCATGATGACCAGCAACGCCACGGCACAAACCTGAAAGTTAAAGAAAGCGGATTTTGGCACAGGCCCGGTTGAGTAAAAGCATTTACTTGTCATATAGAGTTTCACAGCGCCTTAAAAAAACCAAGTAACACCCACCATCGCCTTGACACCGTTTAAGCCCTGGTTTGGGGTGCTCATGCCAGCACAGGAAAGGTGCAGGTATCCGGACTCGAAGGTAACAGCGACGTTATCATACAGGAACCAATGCACGCCTGTATTCGCCTGTAGATTAAACTCGAAGGTGCCACTGAGGTCTGGGTGCCCTATTCCGGTTGCCGTCACTCCGGCTCCCATGTCGGCATAAGGAACCCAGCGAGTGCCGGTGGCAAAATTATAGCGCAAATGGGGCGTCAGTCCAACCAGCCAATCGCGCTCCGGAGAGACTTGCGCGCCGCCGAACAATTCCCCGCGGAGTTCCCAATTGCCGCGGTACCAATGCCCCTGACCCACCACGTTGCCCAACATATGGCCGTAAGAGAGGCTGAGCAAAGTCAAATCGTGTTCCTGCCGGCCGCCGAATATGGCTAAGCCAGCCACCGCGCCCGACTGAAGGCTGAACGTTTGGGCATCAGACCGAAAACCTTCGCCAACTTCCCCCTGCCAGATCTTTGTTGGTTGGCCAGCGAATACATCCTCATCCCCCGCGACGACAAACCACGGTCTCTCCACCTGCGAGATCCCTGTTGGTTGGGGAACGAATCCATCCTCGTCCCCGGAGATGGGTAACCACTGGCTGTCCATCTCCCAGATGTCCATTGTTCGAGGGGCTAATGCTTCGGGTTGTCCGGAGGCTGGTGCCAGCGCCAGTTCGGGTTCGGCGCCCTTTAGTACCATTGCCAAAACAGTCCCGAGAACGACTAGAGTAACATGATGTTTGCTTTGCGTTTTCATGACCAATCCCTATTGGAAAGAGAGTCCAGACCAAACGTTGGGCCTCATTCCGATTCCGGCCGCTGCCTTTGTGTCCAGCATCCAGCGTTTGATTCCATTCCGTGGTCTGACCTCTTGGATGGGGTACTTCAGACTATTGACTGGTTGACCCAAAACTTCGGCCACGAGCGAAGCCTTTCCAGAACCTGAGACGAAGAGGATGACCTCAGCCGCAGAGTTCAGCACTGGGAAGGTCATGGTAATGCGATCTTTCTTGAGTTCCTCCACCCAGTTCGACACCACCCAGCGGGCGGTTTCATGCAAACCGGAGCTGTTAGGAAACAGCGAGGCTGTATGACCGTCGTGCCCCATCCTGAGGAATGCCAGATCGAAACGCGGAAAACCATCATCCAGAAACCCACGTGGCTCAAAAAAATCCCTCAAGTCCGCCTCGTATTCTTCCGCAGCTTGGGAAGCACTGGCAAGCTCACCAAGTACACGATGAATGTGAGGGTGCTCGGTTCGCAGGTTCAAAAACATCGCTTCGCTGACCATGCGAAAGTTGCTGTGGGGATGCTCGGGAGGAACATGGCGTTCATCGCCGAAGAAGAAGTGGACCTTTGACCATGGTATTTCCGCGCGGACGTCTTCGTCTGTTGCCATCAACTGGTAAAGAGCCCTGAGTGTCAAACCGCCGGAAAGGGCGACCGCGAAAACACCACGGTCTTGTACTGCTTTTGTTGCCAGGAGCGCAAACCTTCGTGCCGCCGCCGCAGTGAGTGCCTGGATGTCGGCGAACACGTCCACCTCATCTTCGATCAGTTTCATAATATGGTGAAGCTATTTCATTTATTCCCCTCTTCGAGAACGCCTCTCCGATTACTACAGTCAGCGGCGTTTCCCCGGCCTCGTGGTCCTCCCTCCCATGGGACACAGCGCCAGATAGCATGACTATGAACATGACGATGAGGGTGTCAAACACCACGAGCGTTAGCAGGATATACTCCATCTGATTCCTCTCCATTTCCGCCGCATGATCCAGTTTCCGTTCTGCGGCACTCTGGCCGGACTTGGCTGTATGCGCCTCACGCGCACAGGAAAGTGGATGTGGTCAAATACCATGACCGACAGAATTAATCGTTGCGGGGCGCGTTCGCCTCGAGTTGTAATTGCGTGTCTCATAGGTCATCAATACGCCGGCACAAGCGGAACCCTGGCTGCCATTTGCAGTTGAACCAGCAAGTCAAGGCGGGTCTCCACCTGGGCGAAACGCAGCGCTTTGGCCGCTGGCAGCACCTTGCTGAATTTCTTGAAGTACGACGCCCGCTTGTCCACCCGCTTCTGCTGGAAGCTGGTGAAGACCTTCAGCATTTGTCTGGCGCGGTCGTCGGACACGGTGGGGTAGAGCTTTCCATATTCCCGCACCAGCCTCATGAGCCCATCATCGACTTTGTCCATTTCAAATCTGTACTCATGGTAGAGCGGCCAAAAGTCCTTGCTTTCCGCGTCCGTGAGTTCCATCGCCACCACGACAACCGCCTGCCGGTCAGCTTTAATTACACTGCGGGCCACTTCGATCAAGTCCTGATCCGTTTGCGCGAATGCTTGACCGATGGCGCCAGCCAGCATGCCGCAAGTCAAGGCGACGATAGACAGCGCGTGGGTGAATTCTGGCTTCGTAACAGTTTTCATATTCCTTTGAGCGACTTTTTATGAGACTAGATGAGCAGCTCTTTTTGCAGCCACCAAGCCGCCGCCAGTCTCAGGGGGTGTTTTGATGAGGGATTTCATGGAAAATCATGTATGTCTTTGAGGCCCCGTTTCGCCTTCTTCGGACTAAAGCTCGTTTCGTCGATTCCCATGGCCTGTGTTTTGTCAGTATTCATTGTCAACTGCATATCTATCTCCATCACTCATCAAGCACAGCTTGTGCCAATTAAATTATATATTCGCAACTCATTGATGAACACTGTGTTATGCATTATACAACTCAGCCTTTGAAGGATTCGAAATATTGAATACTCACATTTTTGTCTGAGTTCAGCCACAAAGACCGTCCGGCTTCTGACCGTATTTGACGCAATGGAGGGAGCAAGCCCCTCGAAGCTTGACACTTGGGTTTTAACATAGCGCATGGCGAGGCAAAGCTGGCCGCGCTGGCGGAAGCAGTTGGTGCGGAACCGCCCGGTGCCGGGCAGAAAATAGGAAAAATCTACGTCATGCGTTTCTGCGATGTGTTCCCAGCTCGCTTTTGAGAGTCATGTCGTACGAAATTGGTTCCTGTGACGTTGTCCATGGAGTCCATGGCTCATTTCAACTGAGTGCCATAAGGGAAACGGGATCACTGCGCCCGTTGCGCACTATGCCATAGGCATTTGGATCCAAGACGCGCCTGTCATCCACGAGAAAGATGTAATGATGGTACCCGTGGGGAAGTTCCAGGCTTGCCATCCATCGTCCGTCCGGCATCCGGGACATGGGCGTCGAATGCCAATGGTTGAAATCCCCCGAGAGGGCAACATGCTCCGCCTCCGGCGCGTTGCAGTAAAAAGTGGCATTATGCAGGTTATTCTTCGCAGAATAGCGCGAACCAAAGCTGCGGTTTTCAAGTATAGTATTCATATTCTCCTTCAATTCTTTTCATGTTTGACCTTGATGAACTCCATGCGTCCGGCATGCGTATGCAGAACTTCGTCAAGAACCGGCCGGATCACCTGGCAAAGCCGAATCCAAGGCGCCAAAAACGCTGCCAAGACGGGCCGCCCCGATTCCAGCACTTCCAACTTGAGATTCGGTTCACCGATTTGTTCATTGTCAGCGTTCATATTATTAATTGTATCGCTCATACAACTACTTATTACGCATGAAGTGTGCCAATTTCATTGAACACTCACAATTGGTTGATCAGTATTATGTTACGTATAATATAATTGAGCTTTTGATGGGGTCTAAAATATTGAACATACACATTTTGGTTCGCGTGGAGTCACAGAAACTATCCGGCCTCCGACAGTATCTGCCGATTGTCGAATCAAACAGGATCAATCGAGAGCGATGAACAACATGTGTTCAGCTTCTCACTTAATTGCTCCCTGGCTTTGCTGACGCGGAGTCAGGGCTGAATGGCGCTTAGTTAAGGCGTAAATCATTGATAATCAACGTGATCTATGAGTGGTCAAAAATCACCAAAAGTCACTGTCGCCACGCCTCTCCGAGGGACGCCAATAATGCGATTTCCTGACCATCCGAGTACGATCGGCAAGCGCCCCTTGTAAGACGCTGTAAATCAACATGTTATAAACCATGTTCCTTATCTAAGTGCCATTCGAGTCAGGGCTTCCGAACTGGGGAATCGACCGTGCGTTGCTGCAAATAGCATCGGTGCGTTTGGCCAGACAAATCGGCCGGTTTTCCCGGCTTTCACGACCGTGGCAAATTGGGCGGGGAATTCGCGTTGGAGGAAGGCCGTGATTTCGCGGCGCAGATTCAAATCGCGAAGTTGGAGCAACTCATCAAAGCTGCGGGTAATCGGTCGCGGCCGGCCTGACTCCGCAGGTCTTAGGAGGATTTGCTCATAAACGGCGTCCCATGCGGGATCGATTCCCTCGACGTCCCGCCCGGAGCGGCAGGCGAGGCGACGAAGGTCCTCTTCGACGGCGCAGAAAGACCTTCCTTCACTGGCAATCTGCGGGAAGAGGCGGCCAAGTTCGACGGGGTCCTTCGCCGCCCAGTGCAATGCCTTGATAAATTCCTTCAGGAGTTGATCAGCGAAATCCAACCCATTCTGATATTCCCTGGGGTCCCGATGTTGCAGATTCCGCAACGTCTCACACCAGGCAGGAGAGAAGCGCGGGTGTTTGCGGAACTTGCGGACCGATTTGGCAAGGGCCGAAACAATGGCTCGTTGCAGGTCGTAGTGGAATCTTTCGCCGGAAAGTTCGGGTTGAGCCATGTTTCCGGCCGGTGAGCGGGCGTCGCGGAATGGAGAATCACTGGTTTTCATGCGCGTTTTCGTTGCGTCTGGTTCTTCGGTCTGATTTTGGGTAATTCTCTCTGCATGGCTGAACTGATGCAATCAATCGAGGGCAATGAACGACACGTTTTTATGCCGGTCCTCCAAAGTAAAATACATCGCATGGGGATCAAGCTGCGGTTCCCCGTCCACTAGAAACTGATAGTAATGGCGTCCACGGGCCAGAGGCACTTGGAGAAACCATGAACCGTCCGCCTGACGGCGCATGGGATGTGTGGTGGCGTTCCAGTCATTGAAATCTCCAATCAGACAAACTGTTGCCGCCTGGGAGGCTTCGCAGTGAAACGCAATTGTCTCACTTGTGCCCTTGAGTTCAGCCTCGATGACCTTCATTCCAGATTCCTTTGTCGTCATAATTCGCTGGCGCGGCGCCTAAGCGAAGGTTGGCGCGGCCATCCGCCGCTGCAATTTTCGGTGGCGCGCCGGGATTCATGTGCTGCCAGGAAACTCCCGGCATCTCGGGATAATAATCGGGGGAAATAGGGCCATAATTCCGAGTGACGCAACCCCCGGCCAGCAGGATCAGGAGTGCATAAACATACAAACGATTCGTTTTCATGGTGATTCATATTACTGTTGCTTGTTTGTCATGGCTTTTCTTCAGCCATCAAAAAATTCGGTCTTTGCCCGCAGGCTGACCAGACCTGTTCATCGCCATTGGTCGTCGGATACAGAGTGTCGAAATAACGAAGGGCACACTGGGGGCAGCACAACATTATTCGCCTCGCCTCGCGGGGAAGCTTGCAAAACCAGCCGTTGTCCACGATCTCTCTGTGACAGACGAAGCATTTCTGTCGCCCGTTTCCATTAATGGAAGGCGCCTCTCGCGAGGTTTCTTGCGGCTCATTCACAGGCCGGTCAATCGTTCTATCGGAAGGTTTCGTGGCATGGCGTGGGCGGGAAACGTAGTTGTCACTGGCAGCATTCATATTCTTGCCTTCGGTCGTATTCATAGGTTGATGAGGGTGTGGTTTCGATTCATCCCTGGTGGTGGCTTTCGTCTGTCATTAGTAAAAGGACAAGTTGGGGGACTGGTTCTGCGTCGCCGCGCCTGCAGGACATGGATAATGGCGTCGGTGACAGCCGTGTGCGGGAGATCGTGTGTCATGCCGCCAGCAATGGCGCGCGGCACGGCTTTTTCAGGCCATTCTCTGGCGCTGCACGATTTGCGCCATTTTCCGCGACGTTCGCCCGCTTGTCGTGTTGTCGCAGGATTTGGATCGGCAACGCGGCATCCTCTTCCGGACAAGGGCGTCGCTTGCAGAACGAATTTCATTCCGGTGCGGCGGGCAGCCTGGCGCAGACGCCATTGCACTGGAGTCATCCGGTCGTTGTCCCGATGGCTGGTGCTGAACAATGCCAGCAACCGAAGGTCCTCGATTCCAGCGGTGGTCTCCCATGTCCGGATCCAGTTCTCCACGGAATCGGGCAAAGTTACATGTTCGTCCGCGACGAAGACAACCATGTCTGCCACAGCCACTTCCCTGACTAGCAACTCGCGAACACGGAGCTCCAAAAGCTCCTCGAATTTCAAAAAGCGCGGAACAAAAGTGAGGATTTCCCCGAAGCTTTCCGCGAGCCTCTTAAGGAATTCTGTCGCGCATATCCCGTTGCCGAAGTCATCGTAAGCAACGACCAGCTTGAATTCTGACGCCCGGTCAGATTTCGGACTCGTGGCGGCGAATATCTTCTTTTTCGGCCTGCAAAATAAAGCGGTTGAGTCCGTGGCCAACTTTGCCGGCGGTTGTTTTTTCTGTTGATTCATTGTGTTCTCTCAAGATCTGGCAACGCGCATGGCTCAGGCGGCCAGCCTTTCTGGTTGTGCCGAGGCCAACTCGGCTTGGGCTGCGTCCCATTCCGCCAATTTTTGCATTACCGTGGCTGGGTCCTGGGATTTGTTGATGACCTCTTCACGGGCGATAAGGCCCTGCTGATACTTTTCCATCAGATATCCGTCTAGGGTTACCATGCCGAACTTCGCCCCGGTCTGGATGTCTGAATTGATTCGAAACGTCTTGTTGTCCCGGATCAGCGCCGCGATGGCTGGCGTGTTGATCATGATTTCATAGACCGCGATGCGGCCCGGCTTGTCGATGCGCGGCAGCAGCAACTGCGAAATGACCGCCTGCAACACGGTGGAAAGCTGGATGCGGATGGTTTCCTGCTGGTTCATGGGAAAGGCGTTGACCAGACGGTCAATGGTCTTGGCCGCGCCCGTGGTGTGCAGCGTGCCGAAAACCAGGTGCCCGGTTTCGGCGGCGGTAATGGCCGCTTCCATCGTTTCAAGGTCGCGCAATTCGCCCACCAGGATCACGTCAGGATCCTGGCGCAACGCGCGGCGCAAAGCCTCGGCGAAACTGGGGACATCGATGTGAACTTCACGCTGTGTGACCACGGCCTTTTTGTGGTGGTGATAGTATTCGATAGGATCCTCGACGGTAATAATATGAACGTCGTCGCGCGTCTCGTTAATAATGTTGATCATCGATGCCAGCGTGGTGGTTTTGCCTGAACCAGTCGGCCCAGTGACCAGGATCAGTCCGCGGGGCTTGTGCAAGAGGACGTCCATCGTTTGGATCGGCAAGCCGATTTGATCCAAGGTAAGAAGTTTGGTTGGGATTTGCCTCAAGACCAATCCAAAGTTGCCCTTTTCTTTGAAGACGCTGACACGAAACCGGGCCATGTCGCCGAAGGCAAACCCAAAGTCCGTCCCGCCGTTTTCGCGCACCTGCTGGATGGAATCCTCAGAGGTGATGCTGCGCATCAGTTCTTCGCAGTCTTGCGGCTGCACGACCGGCCCCTCGACACGTTGGAGAACGCCGTGGATCCGGATAACGGGAGGCACACCAACACGAACGTGCAAATCAGACGCTTCTTCCGAAACCATTAACTGCAATAAGTCAGACATGGCATACATAGATCAACCTTTCATATTTCATTTAATATAGCGCAACGACATCCACGGCTGGCCGGGCGTTGGCTTGTGGAGTGGTGGTAGTCATATAAATTATGGAGCGCTTCGGCAACGGAGAGCCGGACCTTGCGCGGCCAGTTTGTTCTGGCGAGCGGTATGCCGTCGGAATAACACAAGCAGTCCGCCCCAGCCTGCGAAGCCAGGTGGCTTAAGTAGATTTCTGCGGAAGACAGCCGCGGCACGATCATTCCGCCCGTTTCCAGCAAGGCCAGCAAAGAAACCCGATGGGTTGGCTTGTGGAGCAACTGTTGTTCGAGCCATTCGGTCAGCGTCTGGGGCAATTTCCGTCCGGACAAAAGCGCGAAAAGTATGATGTCCGCCTTAGCGATGGCATCCGCCGCCACCTGGCGCATTTTGGGATGCCAGAAAGACTTAAGACTCCACCAGGAGACTGAAAAATTGAACGAACGACCCAGTCGCCGCGTGAGTTCCTCCTGCATGATCTGCGCTCGATTTCGGTTGAGGTCGTGCTCATAAACAGCAAAAATCCTTATGACAGGCTTTGGCACTTGAGAGAAGCGCCCATGGCGAACTCTAGGCGGGTGAGCTTCTGGCATGGGCGTTTCGAACCGCAAACCCACCTTTCGGCCTCGATCCTCCCCAATTTTTAGTGTATATCTTTGAACAGACATGATAGCTTTTAATTGCTTTTGATTTGCTTCGTATGATGTCATGTGGATCCTATGTTTGTCTTTCTATCTGGTCGCCGGTGTGGGATGTTGTTTAAGGC
>Ga0326728_10014720_pt1 | contig 16506 bp, 7 predicted proteins | sample MB3enrmetagenome_FD_207602 | JGI IMG/M metagenome (GOLD analysis project Ga0326728, IMG submission 207602) | Lab enriched peat soil microbial communities from McLean, Ithaca, NY, United States - MB31MN | ecosystem: Environmental > Terrestrial > Soil > Wetlands > Peat | place: USA: New York...
CCCGGGCGCCGAAGAAAACGCCGAACCCTCGTCAAAAAACCACATGACATCCGAACCGAAAAGCTGGACGAAGGATATCGGCTTGTTGTTATTGTCCAGCATGGTTATGTTGTATGAAGGTAAACCTAGCGAATCTCCAGGCCTAATGTCCCAGAAGGTGGTGCTGATTTTGGCCGTTGCCGAATACCAGGGATCAGCGATATAATTGGCAAGAGTGGTAAGCGCGTTATTGACATAGGGGCGCTCTACAATCCATTCCGCCGAGTGGCCTACAACACATGATCCGCCGATGGAGGACGCGTCAAACGTCGCGGCGACCAACCAATGTTGAGTAATATCGACGAAAAACAGATTACCGGTCGATGACTGTCCATTCGACCAGTTCGTCGCCCATACATAGACGATAATATAATCTCCGGGATAAAAGGGCAAAGTACAGTTATTGGGGCCGTAAATCACAACCTGGTCTCCGGGAAGCCATTCAATGAAGGGCAGATATAACGCCGATTGCTCTGGCTGCGAGCCGGGGACGCAATCAGCAGCTTCTATCGATCCAGCTTGAAAAAGCAGAGGATCGTTGAAACCGTCTATGCCAACCCACTGAGAGGCAAAGTCCAATCCTCCCGAACAAGTGCAAAAAGCCTGTTGAACGGAAGGGACTATCCATGAACCCCCTGCCAGATAGAAGTAGCCGGGTTTAAAAATCCAGGGAAATGGAGTGGAGTTACTTACGGCATAGCCACTCCAATCCTGGGATGTGGCATAGGTCGAGTTCGTAATTTTGAGCCCCGAGGCCGGTCGGTGATATCGGTTCGTTTGCGAAAGGTTAAAAACAACGCGTTTTAGCGCCGGATTAACCGCCGCCTGCCATTTGGCAAGATCTTGGGCAGAGGCATTAGGTCCCGGTGACGGCGGGTAGCCATACATCTGCAGCTCGGCTGCTGACGCCGTCAATGGATTGAACCCTGCCGGCGGCTGAGTGTAAGCGAAGACGCCGGGGATGTTGGTCTCGACCATAGCAGGCGTTAGCGACTGGGCATAAGCCATCGATGACATCAGCAAAAGCCCCATCGCCGAAACCAGAGCAAGTACCGGCAAGGCTTTCCGTTTCAACAACTTGAAATTGCGTTGATTCATGATGCTGCTCCTTTTCTGAATGAGATTACTGATATTGGTAATGGCCCCATAAATTTGTGAGCACGCGATTGACTGAAGATAGCGTGATAATGCAATACCCTCGCACTACCGATTTTAGGATGTCTAGTGTACTAAAACGCTAAATCACCGATAACGATTCGTCATGGGTAGTAACGGCCTACACAAATGTCAAGGTGAATTTTAGAGGCAGAAGTCGGGTAATAGTCTACCTAATTACATTTATTATAACTTATTTTTCAGTGCGTTGACAGCAATCCGATTCTCAATAGCAAATACTTAAATGGGCTGGTCTGAGACCGTCGGTCCTGACGCGACGAGAGAGAGTGTTGCCTCCTGGGGAAATGAACGCAAGAACATATTTTTTAACAAAAAGGGACCGGGAACAATTCCTTTTCTACCTGGAATCGGCAACGATCCACTGTGGCGCGCTTATTCATGTCTACTGCCTTATGTCCAATCACTGCCACCTTTTGGTGGAGACTCCTCGCGGGAATGTGTCTCAGATCATGAAACACGTAAACGGCGCCTACACGACATATTTCAACATGAAGAGGCGTAGGGCCGGTCACCTGTTCCAAGGTCGCTACAAAGCAATCCTGATAGACAAAGACGCGTATGCTAAACAACTCTCTATATATATCCACCTCGATCGGTAAGATCCCGGATCATTTCAAAGCAGGGGGAGTACGAGTGGTCGAGCTACCGGGCATACGCCGGGTTAGTCTCCGCGCCCCGGTGGCTGCACCTGGAGTTCATTCTTTCCTTTTTCGGGGCAAAGGAGAAAAGGGCTGAGAAGCGTTACCGGAACTTCATTGAGGGACAAGCCGGGCGGGAGTGTCCAAGCCCGTTCGAGCATGTGAGCACATCGACACTTCTTGGAGGTTAGTCTTTTGTAGAGCGGGTGCGGCAGAAATTCCTGAAGGGGGCGCAGATTGACCGTGAACTGCCCGCAGTGCGTCAACTTACTGGTAGACCGGGATTGGAGGCTATCCGTTCAGCGGTGGAGGGCCTGTTTCCGGAAGACCTGGCGAAGGCACGACGGGTGGGACTGTATCTATGTGGGCGTCACACAGGTCTCAAGCCTAAAGAAATTGGCGCAGCGTATGGTGTGGGAGAGTCAGCGGTTACACAGGCAAGCAGGCGGGTTGCCGAGGAGATGAAACAGAATGCACGCGTGCGCAAATCTGTTGGAATGCTTGAGAAGGAGCTTGTGGTGTCAAATGTGTAGGTGACCTCCTTTGCTTTTTTTGATTCCATTCGCAGTATCTGCCTTCTCTTCTATCAATAGTACTGCCTTATATATTCATATGCTTTGTCAAATAACTCCTGGTCAGTGTGGAGCTTGTATTTCAAAAGCGCGCGCCGGAGTTCCTTTTGTACGAGACGTTCACCCTGGGTCGTTTGCTGCCAGGCGGGGAAGCGGACTTTTTTTACAATTTCATCGATGTCCGCCACTATGCGCTCGACGATGATGTTCGTGTTTTTGTTTTTGGCTTCCTTAAAGAGTTCCGTCAGCGCCTCTTTCGCCCGGTCTCGATCTTCCTCCGGGTCTGTTGTCCGCTCGGCTTCGACGACCTCCTTGGCGATTTCCAAAATAGCCTTCAGAAATTCCAGGCTGTTCAGGAAACCCTGCTCATGGCGCTCTCTGATTTTCTCCAGCCGTTCGCCCAACGCGGTGAATATGGGGTTGCCGGCGTGCCTGCGCAGCCGTGCGATAAGCTTGATCTCGATCTCCCGCGCCCTCCTGCCCGGCTCGGCATCCTTGAGAATCTCCTCCAGCACCTGTGCATCCATCACAAGAGTCTCGACATCGTCGCGAACTGACTCAACGTGGACGTTTTCATTGATCAGTTGGACCGTCTTAGCCCCCAGCGCATGCCATAGCATCTTGCCGTTGCCACTCGGCGGCTTCACGGATTCATAAACCTGCGTCAGCCAGCGGTAATCTTTCTGGTAAGAGCTGAGAATCGGGTCCGGGGATAGCGCTTCCCATATAATGCTGAGCACGGAATACCCGGCGGCGAACTTGTCGCGCACATCATTGTTTGGCAGGCATTGCTGCGCTGCCACAAGACCTTCATATCCGCCTATGCTGCGATCAACTCCGGGGAAGAATGCAAGACATTTCTGCATTTGAAGAGGAAGCGCCTTTCGCAATTCGTCAATGTTGGACACAACCTGCTGCACGGCTTTTTCGTCGAAGTCGAGCGCGCGCGCCACATCGTCAAAGATCCCGATATAATCAACGATCAGTCCGTGGGTCTTTTCCTGACCGAAGGTTCGATTAGTCCGGCAGATGGCCTGCAGGAGGTTGTGATCCTTCATAGGCTTGTCAAGATACATAACCTGCAGGATGGGGGCGTCGAAACCGGTCAGGAGCTTACTGGTTACGATGACGAATTTAAGAGGGTCCAAAGGATCGCGAAAACGGTCGAGCAACTTTTCCTCTGCGTCCTTGTCGCGGACGTGTTGTTTCCATTCGGGCGGATCGCCTGGCGCGGCAGTCATTACGATAGCGCTGGCTTCAGGCCCGATCAGTTCGTCCATAACGGCCTTATAAAGCACGCAGCATTCGCGGTCGAACACCACCACCTGCGCCTTGAATCCATTCGGTTCCACCTTTGTCTCGAAGTGCTTCACGATGTGGCCAACCACGGCGCGGACACGCTCCGGGTTCTTTACCAGCACGGCCATCTTGGCGGCGCGCTTCGCGAGGTCATCACGGTCCTGTTCGCTCAGGTCGCCGGTGATCTCCCTGTAAGCTTCGTCAATTGCCTCCTTGTCAATCTTCAGCTTCACCTCGGGGGCTTCAAAATGCAGTGGCAGCGTGGCCTTATCTCGGATTGATTCCTGGAATGAGTAGCGGCTCATGTAGCCCTTTTCATCCTCGTCGGCCCCGAAAGCCCAGTAAGTGTTGCGGTCGCTTCGATTGATCGGCGTGCCGGTGAGGCCAAAGAGAAAAGCATTCGGCAAAGCATCACGCATTTTGCGGCCAAGGTCGCCTTCCTGTGTGCGGTGGGCTTCGTCCACCATCACAATAATGTTCGAGCGCTCGTTCAATCTGCCCTCGGCTTCGGCAAATTTGTGGATAGTGGTGATGATCACTTTGCGCACGTCCTGGCCGAGGAGCGTCTGCAATTCCTGCCTCGTTTCCACGCCTATCATATTGGGCACGTCGGACGCGTTGAAGGTTGCGGTGATCTGAGTATCGAGGTCTATGCGGTCCACCACGATCATCACGGTGGGATTTCCCAATTTCGGATGCATTCGCAGCTTCTGCGCGGCGAACACCATGAGGAGCGACTTGCCGCTGCCCTGGAAATGCCAGATGAGGCCTTTCTTCGGATAGCCCTTCACCACGCGGTCCACAATCTGGTTTGTGGTGAAATACTGCTGGTAACGGCAGATGATCTTGATGCGACGGTGTTTTTTGTCCGTGGCGAATAAAGTAAAGTTTTGCAGAATGTCCAGCACCACATCAGGCCGGAGCATGCTTTCGACAGTGGCCCTGACGTGATGAAGCTGGCCTTCCGCCTGGTTTTCCTCGTCGCGCCAGGGACCCCACATATCGATTGGCATGCGGACAGACCCGTAGCGAAACAGTCGCCCTTCGGTAGCAAATGAAAAAACATTCGGCACGAACATCGCCGGCGCCTGTTTCTCATAAATCTCGTTCACCTGAAAAGCGCCGTCAAACCACGTCACAGCGCTACGCGTGGGCGTCTTGGCCTCACCGATCACTATCGGCAGGCCGTTGACGAGAAAGACTATATCGAAGCGCTTCTCGACAGCACCGGCCTGCCAAATCCACTGGTTACAGACCGTGAGACGGTTATTGGTCGGCTGGTCCGAGTCTATGAGGCGCACGGTCACGTGCTCGCCCCGGGGACCGAAGGGCATGGTCTTATCGCCCCGAAGCCAAGCCATGAAATTCTCATTGGCCCGCGCCAATCCATCGGTCTGCACGGATAAAATGCAGGCGCGAAGATTATAGATGACCTCGTCGGCCCGGTCAGGCTGCGCTGCGATCTCGGGATTGAGCCGGATGAGCGCCTCGCGCACCCAAGATTCCACCATCACGTCAGCGCTCTTGCGCGGGAGCTGGGTGGCTGACAAGTAATCCCACTTTGTCGGTCTAAACTCCCCGCCGAGGGAACCGTCCCAGCGTGGTGTGTCCTCATGCGCTTTCGGCGGCTCGCCGCGCTTGGCGACGGCATCGAGAATCATTTGTTCTATGGTGTTGGATTCGGTAAAGGTCATGGTTCCTCTCCGAAAAACGATTCGAGGAAAGCAAATTTCATTGTATTCAAGTAACCACAAACATTGTTGCACGAATCGGATAATCGCCTGAGACGCGCCAGTTTGATCAGCATCTGTTCCTGAACTTTCAGGTCTGGTGTGGGAATTGAACAAGTTCCCAGAGTACGACGATTGATTTTCTTCATGCTTCCGCTGGTACCAGCCGCAGAACGCATCATGTGCAGGCGCCCTCGGCGCGACTGAAGGACCGCCTCCAAGAATCGTTTCGAGACTAGGGCTTCATTCACCGGGAGTCGCATCATGGTGTCCGGAAACGAGACATCATCCCTCGCCTCATCGAAAATACCAACGTGGCCAACAAGTTCTTGAGTATTTGATCGCGAAATAAGAAAATCACCGACTGACAAACGGCAGTCCAACATTGTTTTGGTGGGTTGTACCGGTTTAAGTTTTTCGCGAATGAAACCATCTTTTGATAGTGCTGCCAGCGACAGGACATAGTGTCCGGTTTCAGTAGGACTTGGTGGCACCGAAGTTCCACTTTCAGGACTCCCCAGCAAGAGCTTTTCGAGAGGTTCACACGGCCCGCCAAAGAGTCGGTCGAGGTCTTCCTCAAGCGATGCTTTCAAAAGTGCTCGTGCATTTGTCACTAACTCGATCTTCTTCTGTTCATCCTCGTCTGCCGCCCAAAGGATTTCAGCGATCCGCCTCTGCTGGTCAAGCGGCGGGAGATCGAATTCAAAGTTTGCCAGACTGCTCCAATTAGTGCGTGGTGAGAGCGAACCGGCAGAGGTCCCGACGGCGTGCTGAAAAAAGCGTTCTGATAGGCAGATAAAAGGCAGGAGTTCTGACAGAAGGCGGTCGTTCTTTGCAGCGAGCACGTAGATGTCGCCTGACACCACCGCATCGAACTCCGCCACAGCTACTTTGCGCTGATAGGCCCGACGCTTGCCGAAAAGCACCTGCCCTGGGAGACAGCGTCGCGTGAACGTAGTGCCGTTTCGTATGCTTCCCCACGTACGGATGTGCAGTGAGCCGGGCTCAAGATGCTCCAATCCGATGAAGCGTTCTAGCCCAGCCTCGGCGGGGTTCCGCTCGGTATCGTTGAGGTTCTCCACTACGTCACCAAAGCGGACTCGGGTCCACTTGGCTCTATCCTGGAGAAGTTTGCAAGTATTGACGCCACGCGGGCGAAGTTCTGGCTTTAAAGGTGTTGATTTTTGCAGAATCTGCGACAGAGCTTCCGCTACTTTTCTACGTGACTTAAGCCAAGCAGTCAACGTCCCAGCTAGCGAATCAGCTCCGTTCCCGTCGAAAGTGCCGTTTGGCGCGGATGGCTCGACATAGAGTGGAATGCTAAGGCTCGCGTCTTTGGAGCGGATCTCTTCCCGCGTCGCAACGCGAGCGAAGCCTGGTTCGTCCTTGAAGTTGCGATAGGCATTTACGATGCGCTCGATGTGTTTGCCGGTGAGAAAGCTCTGCGCGCGCTCGCGGCTTACTTCGTTAACAGCATTAATAAAAAGAATTTTGCCCTTGCGCTCTTTTGGCTTGGCCGCGCGGCAGATGACGACGCAGGCTTCCATCGGCGAGTTGTAAAACAGGTTCGGCCCGAGACCAAGAACGCATTCGATGAGGTCGGCTTCCACAAGCTTGCGCCTCATTTCAGCCTCTTCCTGGCGGAAAAGAACGCCATGGGGGAATAGGATCGCGCACCTGCCTGTTTTTGGCGCCAGGCTCGCCAGGATGTGCTGCCAGAAGGCATAGTCTGCTCTGCCCTGCGGCGGGGTACCAAATCGGTTGCGCCCCCAAGGGTCGGAAGCGAAGGCGTCACGGTCCCACTGTTTAATAGAATATGGAGGATTCGCCAGAACCAGGTCGAAGCGCATCAGGCGGTCGCCCTGCACGAACTTCGGCTCTGAGAGTGTGTCGCCCCGGATAATCTGAAAATCCTCGATGCCGTGCAGAAAGCAGTTCATCCGGGCGATCGAAGATGTCATGAGGTTTCGTTCCTGGCCGTAAAGCCGGACATTGCGCCACTCCTGACCCTTTCGGCGGATATGGGTTATGCAGGAAAGAAGCATGCCGCCAGAGCCGCAGGTCGGGTCATAGATTGTTTCTCCCTGCCGAGGCTCCAGCATCTCGGTCATAAGATGGACAACGGTCCGATTTGTATAAAACTCGGCGGCTGTATGGCCGGAATCATCGGCAAATTTTTTGATCAGGTATTCATAGCCCTGGCCCAGTTCATCCTCGGGCAGATTGGCCAGGCTTAGATAGAGCGTGCTGAAATGTTCGATTAGGTCTCGCAGCATTGCGTCCGAGAGGCGGTCCTTGTTACTCCACTGCGCGTCGCCAAAAATTCCGTAGAGTTTGTCGGGATTGGCGGTTTCAATGGCGCGCATGGCAGATTGGAGCGCCTGACCGACGTCCCTCGCTGACTGGCGGACCTTGCGCCAATGCGCCTCAGGCGGCGCCTGGAATCGATGGTTCTCAGGGAAAGCGGCGAAATCGGCGTCCCCGCCGGACTCAGCCAGTGCCGCCTGTGTTTCTTCGTCAAATACGTCGCACAGTCGTTTGTAGAAAAGCAGCGGAAAAATGAACTGCTTGTAATCGCCGGCGTCAATAGTCCCGCGCAAGAGCGTCGCCGCTCCCCATAAGTAGGATTCGAGTTGTTGCTGGCTGATGCGGTTCATGGCGGCGGCTTCTTCCGATTCGGCTTACCGTGTCGCCCGGACTTACGAGCGGTTTTGAGCCTTATTTGCGTCTGATCCGCGCCCGAATCGCCTGATTTGCGCCTGATTTGTGTCTGATTTGCGCCCGGCGCAGGTGTGGTTTCGCCCGACTCAAGCCTGATCTCCGCTTCAGCCGGCGGGGCAGCCGGACTCGACACTAATTTATAACGGGTCCCGCGTCCAGACCCGGTCTGCTCAAGGCAACCCCGGGAGCTTAGTTCCTGTAAATGCCGCCAAGCCGTATCCCTGGAAATGCCGAGCTTCTGCACGCACAATGCCGTGGTTACATAGCCGTATTGAGCGGCAGTTTCGATAATTGTCTGCTGGAAATGAGGAAGCCCTTCTATAATGGGTGTCTTTTGAGGTGCTTGTTTTATCTGGTCCTCGCTTACAGGGGCATCGAGTCGCGGTTGAGTCGAAAGGGTGACCACAAACTCATCCTCCAAGAGCGTAAACGTGGGCAGTTCCAACCCCTGCCTGTCCATGGCCTCCCGCATGCGGCGAATCCCCGTGCCTCGGTCATCCATAAGTTCCAACCAAGTCAGACCCTGAACAATTAGTGGATTGCGGGAACGTGAAGAAGCGAGCCCTTGCTGTATACGTTGAATTGACTGGCCACCGGCAGGGTGGCCGGGACTGCGGACGGTAACATGGTCTGCGAAGACTTCAATGGTGACCCGGGCGCCGGCAACAGCATAATCACGATGAGCCACTGCATTCACGATAGCTTCTCGCAAAGCTTCCTGGGGCAGCGCTTCGCTTTTGCGTCGGTGAAGGCCTTCAACTTTCAATGGACGCTCTGTGTTGCGCCGGACGAAAGCCACAGCCTGCTCAACCGCTTGAGATAGAGGGGCGTCGATATGAACGCTGTCCAGGGGTGAGGCATCCGGCGTTGACGAGACGTAGGCATCCAACTGAAGGCGGGCCTGCAGAAAAGCACGAGATGGAACCTTGGCGAAGAGCAACACCCCGGCCGCCATTGGATGAAATAAAGACGTGCCGGGGTCCAGCCACAAATAGGCTCTGGAGTACAATGCCTGGATGATCTGAGCTTCGCTGAGCCTTTCTGCGCTCTTTTCTTCGGCAGCGGCGACGATCTCGCGAGCAAGACCGGCATCGAGATCCCCCCAGGTCAAGGCAAGCACCGGCTGCCGTTCAAAATCAGTAGCGGAACGCAGGGTCCCGCGCGCTATATCGATCTGTCTAGGCGTCGGCTCACTTTCGTATTGATTCCGTAGGTATTCTATCAAGCGTGATTTGACAGCTTCACGGAGTTCATCCATGGATGTGAAACGGCTGTAGGTGTGACCGTCCTGGCTGACCTGCCTCATAAAGGCTTCCACGAGTTCCTCGCGCGGGAAATTACGACCACCCTTGACACAAATGAGGGTCGGCATCTTTAACTGCTGGGCCAGCGAGTACTCCTGGCGAGTCGCCGAGAGTTTCCCCTCCTGGAGTTCACCGTAGTCCCTCCCGATAATCAGAAGATATATGTGGCAGGTGCGCAGTAGGTCGAGATAGGCCTGTTTGTTCGGGAGAAGAGGAGCAGGATATTTATCGAAAAGCCGGGGCACCGTGCAGGCAGAAAGAAATGGGTCGGTGGCTAGAAGACCGCCTACTGCCTGCCGCTCCTCCTCTAATTCCTTCTGAACGGAACTAATAAAGACCTTAAGCCGGATCATGTGAGAAAACCTTCTCGTTTGAGGGCGGCTACGAGCTTTGTTTCAGCCGTGAACGCCTTCAGGGCGCTTTCCTTAAGGCGGTTCATCGCCTCTTCCACCGTTAACGCTTCCTGCTCGTTTCTCGGTTCGATGTAGCGCGGGATATTTAGATTCCAATCGTTGGCCGCAATCTCTTCCAGGGTTACAACACGGGCGACGCTCTTTGTGTCCGAATAATGGCGATACCAACCGTAGATGTGCTCTACATGTTCGGGGAGCAATTCGTTCTGCGCCCGTCCCGTTTTGAATTCGCGGGAGGCATCGATAATGAGCACTCTATTCTTACGGTCTCTTGTTTTTCTCTGGCGGAATACGAGAATGCAGGCGGCAAGGCCTGTTCCATAGAAAAGATTAGGGCCGAGACCGATTACGGCTTCAAGTAAATCCATTTGGAGAATTCTCTTGCGAATCTGGCCTTCCTTGCCCATGCGGAAAAGCACACCATGCGGCAGCACCACGGACATGCGCCCGGAACCTGGCGCCATGGACCTGATCATATGCTGCACCCAGGCATAGTCGCCGCTCTTGCCGGGCGGCATTCCGGCAAAGTTTCGGCCATAAGGATCACTGGTCCAGACCTCCTCGCCCCATTTTTCAAGGGAAAATGGTGGATTAGCGATGACACAATCAAAGGTGGCCAGGTCGTCGCCGGAGAAAAATGCCGGCTGCCTGAGTGTATCGCCCCGCACCACCTGGAAATCGGAGGCCCCGTGCAAAAAGAGGTTCATTCTTGCAATAGCGGAGGTAGTAAGGTTTTTCTCCTGCCCGAATAGCCTGCCCCAGAGGGTGCGGTCATCACCATGGTTTTCGCGGACATGATGGATGGACTCCAGCAGCATGCCCCCGGTACCGCAGGCGGGATCGTAAATAGACTCGCCTTCCCCGGGATCAAGGATTTTCACCATGAGCCGCACGACAGAGCGTGGGGTATAAAACTCGCCTGCCTTCTTGTTTGTGGCGTCGGCAAACTTCTTAATCAGGTATTCGTAAGCCTGGCCGAGGATGTCAGCCTGCGTTGCCTGATTGCCCAGTCCGATTCGAGAAAAGTGCTCGATGAGATCGCGGAGCAGCGAGTCGGGCAGGCGATCCTTGTTGGACCAAGCCGCATCTCCGAAGATACCGTATAACGTCTCGGGGTTTGCCTTCTCAATGCTGCGCATAGATTTCTGCAGTGCCTGACCGACGTTGGTCGTGACCACGCGCACGTCGCTCCAATGGCAGCCGTTCGGAATCTGAAAGCGGTAGTTCTGGGGAAATCTTGCGTATTCTTCGTCACCGCCCGATTCTTCCAAGGCGGTCGCGTATTCCTCGTCATAAACATCCGATATGCGCTTAAAGAATAGCAGGGGAAAGATGTATGTCTTGAAATCGGCTGCATCCACCGGCCCCCGCAGGATGTTGGCCGATTCCCAAAGGTGGTTGGTAAGCGTGGAAAGATCCATCATTATCTCTCGATTAAGTCTGTTGGCGCTAAGCTGACGGCTATGGGATCGAGATCGGAAGCAGGGCGCAAGAACAGAAAAGGTGATGAAACTGTCACGTTCATTCCTTATAAAACGCCATACCACGTGATTTATGGTTGAAATGCCATTTCCCTCTCATCTAACCATAATTACCCGTTAATGTCCAATCATCCGGGCGAGAGCCTGCCTGGATTTCAGGGTAAGTTTTCGCGGCGCCTGTAACCATGAGTTTCCATCATTTTCAATACAGGTGGGTCGATTTGCGGTTGCTTGCATGCCACCAAAAACAATATCGCTAAAATGCCGCGTCCATGTGTAAACTCCTCTCCTTTCGATGAACTTCTGCCGATGGACCCGTTTGCTCGTCGAAAGATGGGTGGAAGTCAATTATGGGGGACGAATGGGGGGCAAAATGGCCGTTTCATGTAGATGGCAGAAATATCATCCTCTGTAAATCATTGCCTGGGGCGGGAATCGAACCCGCACGCCCACAAGGAGCAAGGGATTTTAAGTCCCTTATGTCTACCAGTTCCATCACCCAGGCGCATGATCCGCTGACATAAGCACCGCCCGAACTTTCTACCATAAACACTACCGGTAGTCAAAGCCGGGCAAGCCGGGCAGACCCGCCGGCTGCATCCGGGCAAATCTCTAAGAGATGCGATTATTTCTAAGTATATGAATTATCTGTATAATTTTGCTAGTCTAGTATAACTTCATGATATTACAATGAATATTATGCGCAGCGCTGTGCTCGCTCACCTTTATTCACAATTGCCTCTTGCGACTGTTGACAGGGAGCCTGAATGCTTTTACGTTTTTTTTTAAGAAGTTTTTGTTTTGTTGGTGAGTGGTTTCAGCATTTACAAGAATGATTATTCGACTTTCAGGAGATAGAGATGAGCAAAACACTTATACTTGCAATTGCGCTTTCGCTGGTGCTTGTCAGCGGCAGCTTTTTCACCGCACAGGCGGATTGTTGCTTCAGTTGCTTGAATCCCTGCAATTGGCACTTTTCGTGTAATCCGTGCAACTGGCACTTGTTTTCCTGCGGATGTAACTCGAACGTAGTTACTCCTCCAGCGGACAGGGACAGACCCGACTTGAACCAACCCCCTCAGAATTAGCCAATGGGAGCCCCGGACGCCCGGCAACCGGGGAGGGGCCTTTGTGTCCCGTCCCGGACCTGACAGCGGCTGAGGGCGGCTTTTGTTGAATCTTTGCAGCTCTAACCCAGGCAAACCGAGTCCCGGCGCATTGATTGCGCCGGGACTCACCAACATTTTTTGACCGATTTTATCGTTCCGCAATGCAGATTTAGTGCTGGTTCCCCCGCTCACTGCTCCAAATAAGCCCTCGCCTGCCGGTGTACGGCCGGGCTTGCAAGGTCGGAGACGCCCTTTACTATGCGCTCAAGGGCGGAGATGGCCATCGTCCGAAGATACGGCTTCATTTTTCGCACGTGCTGAAAAGCGTTCAACATACGCGAAGCATTCGTGTAGTTGATCGGCGCGAGCTCGATAATCGTATCGGCGATCCAGTTTACTCCCCGTTCGTTCCAGATCATCTTGTTATTATTGGCCATGGTCAGGAAAAGCGCGCGGCACCAGGTCGGCTGGGTTATCTGGAAGGTTTTTCTGCTTCTCTCCCGTTCGATTTGTTCAAACACGTCACTGCACGTTCCGCCGCCGATAACTCGAAGGTAATTGGCATATCCGGTTATATTCGTATGCCATTCGGCGTATGCTGCCTCCAGCAGGTCGAGCCTTTCGGGGGCGGAGCTCCGATTGAGGGCTGCAAGGGCTGATACCTTGTCGTTTGCGACAGTTGCCCGGCGGAAGTGATCCAATATGATCATATGGCTTTCCGTTGTGTCCTTCGCCGTCAGGAGTTCCAGCAGCACGCTCTTTAACTGCCTGTCTTCTATGCCGCCTAGCAGCGTTTCGTCGGAGCCAAGCACGTAGGTATCAAGGCTTTCGAACTGCCGGCGAAGTTCCTGCCGGTAGAGGTTCAGGACCGAGAGCATAAGCCGCTCCCTGGCGCTTACCAGTTCGGGGAACCATGCGCCGTACGCTCTGTCTACCGGCTGCTCGTCGATTCTAAGGAAGAAAGCTTTGAGAGCCGAGGGAAGGGAGGCGTCGGAAAGTACGTCGCCATAGAGGCCCAGCCACATGGGATCTATTTCCCCGCTCTCGCCGAGCAGCAGCTTCTTGCGTTCGATATCGGTCAGCATGCGCATTGCGTCGAGCCGGCAGTAATAATTCGGGTCTATCTTTGCCTGCATGATGAGTGTCTCGACGTTTGCGCTCCGGTCTGCAAAAGTGCCGTAGAAGGAATAGTCCCTGTTAATGGATGCGAAGGCGGGCCGCGCCGCAAGATTTTCAAAGGAAAGCTCCGCGTTCGGCTCGCTTAACTCGAATACGCGATCGCTTCCGGGTATGTCCGCTCCGTGAAAATCAACCAGCGCAAGCCTGACAGGAACGACAAAGGGAGGTTTTCCATCATCGATTTCCTGGGATAGACCAACATGGAATGTTTTACGGGCTTCATCCCACCGGGTTTTCGCCTCCACCCTCGGATAGCCGATTCTATAGAGCCACTGCTCTTTGAACTCAGCCAGCCGCCTGCCCGACACCTCTTCGAAACATTGGAAGAACTGGTCGGTATTTGCGTTCCCGAAGCGATAACGGGTGAAGTAGAGCTTTTTGCCTTCTTTGAACTTTTCTTCTCCCAGCAGCAGGCGCAGCATTCGGATGACTTCGGCCGCCTTGACATAGGTGACCCCGTCTATCAGTTCATCGGGATCGTTGAAGCCGGCGCGCACTATGCGGCCCGCATGTCCCGCATCCTCTATCGCCAGCGGCCCCAGGAGCGGATTCCGGATGCTTTCCACCTGATTGAGCCTGATGACCGCCGGATTGAAGACTTCCGCCATAAACTGCCTTTCTACGTCCACGGTGTAAGCCTCATTCAGCCAGACGTCAAAAGGGGTCTCCATGGTAGTCTCACTGCCGCACTGGTTATGCTCGAACTCGTGCACGATCACGGCATGGGCGTAGAGCAGGAATTGGTCCATGGTATGCTCTCCTACCAGTGCCGCATCGGTGACTATTGTGGTGTTGCCGGCATTTTCCATACCTCCGAAATTGGACCTGCCCATGCAGATGGACCTATAGGTATCCGAGGTGTATTCATAGTCCTGGGTCGCCTTGATCCACAGGGCGGATTTTTTGAGGATTTTCATCGGAATTGCCGCGCCCGTGCTTTGCCCCGGAGGGACCAGGTATTCGAGGTTTACGGTACGGCCGTCATCATAGGCGACAGTGTCCTTCAGAACGTCCCAGGTTCCCGCGCACGCGATGAAAAGATAGGGGGGCATCGGGATGCGGTTGTTGAAGGTGATGACCTGCCTGTCGGGCTGTGACGGTTTGCGAACGGGAACGCCGTTCGGGTTTTGCGCCGGGTCTATATCTCCGTTGCTTATGAGATGCGTGTACGCCACGTCGGCTTCGAGGGTGGTTCTCATCGTGCATTTTGCGCGACAGTCGTCGAAGATGGGCATTATTCTCTGAAAACCCCACTGCTGGCACTGGGACATGTACTGCTGCGGCGCTCCCGGAGGAGTGACGTCCTTATAGACGCCCTCGAAGATGAAATCGGAAGGGCGGCAGACCGTCCTGGTCCGCAGGCAAAAGCTTTCGCCGATCCGGATTCTACGCGGCAGGGAAACGATCAGCTTGTTTTGCCCTGCAAGATAATCGTATTTGACGGATTCTTCCGCCTCGTCAGGGCCGGGGATCCATTCAACGCTTAGGATCTCCAGGTCGCGAGCGTCCAGCGAAACCTCATTCAGCTCCCGCACGGCGGTCATACGAAGGCGGTTTGTCGCTTCGACCCTGTCGTCAAAAAAGTTCAAATATATGTCCAGATGTTCGAGACGTATTGGAAGTTCGCCAAAGTCCTCGCGAAGGTATTTATATTTCTCGTCGGGCAAAGTCAGATCCTCCTTTTAAAAAATATTGGCGCGGACGAACACGAATGGATGAACATATGCGTTATCCTCTCCCCCCAAATGCGGAGAGGGTCAGGGCGAGGCGCAGCCTCGATTCGGCCTTATCCGTGACTATCAGTGTCGTCCATCATATTGCCGCGCACGACCCTGGCATGGGAAAAGCGGCTGTGAATTTGATCCAGCGCGCGATCCAGCCGCTGCTTTCTTTCGCTTTCCTCCCTCGATGGGGTGATGTTCAACTGAGTCGGGCCGGCGGGAAAATTCGAGACGCCTATCCCTGCCAGGCGAACCTTCCGCGAGAGCTTGAGACTCGCCATGAGCTTCCGAGCCGTGCAAAACAGGGTGTCCGCGGTGTCGAACGGCTCCGGCAGAGTGCGGCTTCTGGTGATCAGTTTGAAATCGGACAGCTTAATCTTCAAGGTCACTGTCTTTGCCTTGAACCCATGTTTGCGGAGTTCACGACTGACTTCCTCAGCCTGAGAAAAAAGCGTTTTTTCCAGCTCGGCTACGTCGTCGGTATCGCTGGGAAAAGTCTGCTCGGCGCTGATAGACTTGGGGTCGGAGTAAGGTTCGACGGCTGAATCGTCTATCCCCTGCGCCTTTGCGTAAAGGATCGGGCCCCATTTGCCGAATCTGGCTTCCCAGAATTGAACTGGAAATTTAAGGATGTCCGAAACAAAGGCAACACCCAGCTTATGCAGTCGCTGCCCGGTTTTGCTTCCGACCCCCGGGATTTTGCCGACCGGCAGGCGAGCCAGAAATTCTCTGACACGATCTTCTTCGAGTATTGTCAGGCCGTCGGGTTTCTTGAAATCCGAGGCTATCTTTGCGACGAACTTGTTGGGCGCTATTCCGATAGAACAGGTAAGAGAGGCAGCCTCGCGGATCGCCGCCTTTACCCGTTCAGCCAGTGCGGCAGGAGGGCCGTGAAGCCTTTCGGTTCCGGTAATGTCCACGTAAGCCTCATCGATTGATACCTGTTCGACCAGGGGAGATACGCCGCGAAGAATTTCCATGACGGCGCATGAGGCCTGTTTATAGCGCTCCATTCGAACGGGAAGGTAAATCCCCTGCGGGCATAGTCTTTTAGCCTGGAATACCGGCATTGCCGAATGAACGCCATAGCGTCTGGCCTCGTAGGACGCGGCGCAGACGACCCC
>Ga0326728_10014721_pt1 | contig 16503 bp, 8 predicted proteins | sample MB3enrmetagenome_FD_207602 | JGI IMG/M metagenome (GOLD analysis project Ga0326728, IMG submission 207602) | Lab enriched peat soil microbial communities from McLean, Ithaca, NY, United States - MB31MN | ecosystem: Environmental > Terrestrial > Soil > Wetlands > Peat | place: USA: New York...
GGGGAAGGAAATCCGGGTGGAAGGCTGGATTTACCAGGTGGTGGGCGTGGCGAAGAAGAAGGGCACGACGCTGGGGCAGAGCCAGGATAACTTCGTGATGATCCCGATCACTACCGCCCTCAAACAATTCGGGTCGCATGACAGTAACCTGCGCATTGCCGGCAAGGCGGCCAATGCCGACGTGGCGCTCAGCCAGGCTGCGGATGAAGCCCGGGTTATTCTTCGAGCCAAGCGCCACGACCGGCCGGGCGCCGAAGACAGCTTCGATATCGAGACCAACGCCAGCCTTCTCGGCATCTGGACCGACCTGAGCGACACGTTTTTCATGGCGACCATCGGCATTGCCGCGGTTTCGCTGGTGGTGGGCGGCATCGTGATCATGAACATCATGCTGGTTTCGGTGACCGAGCGAACCCGCGAAATCGGCATTCGCAAGGCGCTGGGGGCCCGGCGCGAAGATGTGCTGCTGCAGTTCTTGATTGAAGCCGTGATTCTGGCTTTGATCGGCGGGGTGCTGGGAGTTCTCTCTGGCATCGTCGTTGCCGAAGGCGTGTCTGCCCTGATCGGCATGCCGGCATCGATCAAGCTGTGGGCGGTGATAGCCGGATTATTCGTCGCGGGCACCGTGGGCGTGTTCTTTGGAGTCTATCCCGCGCGTAAAGCGGCGCGCCTGGATCCGATTGTGGCATTGCGCTTTGAAATGTAGGGGTGAAAAGGAATTGTCGTTCCGAAGCGGGGCGAGGAATCTGCCTTTTGCTTTGCGTCGGCAGGAAAGCAGGTTCCTCGCTCCGCTCGGAATGACAGGCACGAAGTGGCGCTGAACTTCTTATGGTGCATACCAGCGAATTCGGTGAAATCGTCCAGATGGCGACGGACACCATCCGCAGTAACAAGCTGCGTTCGGGTCTGACCGTGCTGGGCATCGTCATTGGAGTCGTGGTGGTGATCGGCGTGTCCTCCATCGGGCGCGGGCTGGACGACAACGTACGTGAAATCGTCAGCAGTGTCGGATCCGATGTGGTCTTTGCCTTCCATCTCGAGCCCTTTGTCTTTGGCCGGCCCACCGAAGAGATGCGGACCCGCAAGGAACTTACCATGGAGGACGCCCTGGCCGTGCGCGAACTGCCCCACATCAAGGCGGTCTCTGCGATTCTGCAGTATATTGAGCCGCAATTTGGCGTAGGCACGTTCGCGGTGAAGTATGGGAACCGGAAGTCGAAGAACACCATTCTCGAGGGCGACCAGGCTGAAGCTCAGTTCATCTTCGACTTGCCCATCGCGTCCGGCCGGTGGATCAGCGAGACGGACGAGGAGCACCGCTCCGCCGTGGTTCTGCTCTGCGCCGACACCAAGGAGGAGTTGTTTGGCACCGAGGATCCGATCGGCAAGGAAGTGAACATCGAGGGGCAGCTTTTTACCGTGGTTGGAGTGACGCAGAAGGAGAAAACTCTGATCGGCGGCGGCAAGAATCCGGATGACAACAAGGTGATCTTCCCCCTGAGCACGTTGCGTAAGCTTCATCCTGAACTCAAGCAGCATTGGATCATGGCCAAGGCCACGTCCCAGGCCGACGTGCCCAAGGCGATTGACGAGATTCGCGAACTGCTGCGCCGCCGCCGAAGAGTTGCTTTTGACAAACCCGACAATTTCGCGGTCTTCACTTCCACCCAGATCACCGAGGTATGGAACCAGCTTACCGGTGCGCTGTTCATCGGAATGTTCGCCATTTCCAGCGTGGGATTGATTGTGGGCGGCGTGGGCGTGATGAATATCATGCTGGTGAGCGTGACCGAGCGCACCCGCGAAATCGGCGTCCGTCGGGCGATCGGCGCCCGCAAGCGCGATATCCTGTTGCAATTCACCCTCGAGGCCATCATGCTGACCGTGGTGGGCGGCGTCTTCGGCGTGCTGCTGGGAGCGATGGTGGTGTGGATCATCCCGGCCGTGTGGCCGTCGCTGCCGGCACACATGTCCATGTTCTGGGTCACGTTTGGTTTCGGCTCGGCTGCTGCAGTCGGGCTGGTCTTCGGCATATATCCGGCGTGGAAGGCGGCGAATCTGGATCCCATTGAGTCGCTGCGGTACGAATAAACTCCCGCGCTCACCCATGCTCCAACTACTTGTCAGTTTCTGCGAGTTCGTTGCCGTTCTGGGTTGTTTCACCAGCGCTCTCTATTACCTGCTTTGCCTGCGGGGCGCGGCGGCATTCCTGCGTGACCGCAGGGTCGGCCGGGCAGGCTCTGCGCTCCTCGACACGACTGCCCACCGCACACCATCCTTGCCTCCGGTTTCGATTCTCAAGCCGCTCAAGGGCACAGACCCTGACATCTACGAGAGTTTCCGCAGCCATTGCCTGCAGGACTATCCCGAGTACGAAATCATTTTCGGGGTGAGCGATCCTAACGATCCCGCCGTCGTCAGCGTGCAGCAACTGCAGCGCGAGTTTTCCGGCTATCCCATCCGGCTGGTGATTTGCCCGGAGAAGCTTGGCCCCAACCTGAAGGTCAGCAATCTCGAGCAAATGCTGCGGTCGGCGCGTTACCAGCACCTGATCGTCAACGACAGCGACATCCGCGTCGCGCCTGATTACCTTCGCCGCGTGATGAGGCCGCTCGTGACCCAGACGAGCCCGCCTGATCCGGGCGCAACGGATCCGATCAACCAGAAGCGGGTAGGCTTGGTCACGTGCCTTTACCGCGGAGTCGCTGCCCATACGTTCGGTTCGCGGCTGGAGTCGCTGGGCGTCAGCACGGATTTCTGCCCCGGCGTACTGGCAGCGCATCAGCTCGAAGGCAGCCTGCACTTTGCACTCGGCTCGACCCTGGCTTTCCGGCGAGCCGACCTGGAGCTCATCGGAGGGTTTCGCGCCATCGTTGACTATCTCGCCGACGATTACGAGCTCGGGCAGCGGATCGCCGGTCTCGGCCTGGAGGTGCGCCTTTCCGACGTGGTCGTCGAGACCCATCTTGCCGCGTACGACCTGCGCGGGTTCCTGGCGCATCAACTGCGCTGGGCGCGGGGTGTGCGCGATTCGCGCCCGGCAGGCTACCTCGGTTTAATCTCAACCTTCGGCCTGATGTGGGCTCTGCTCGCTCTGGCGGCCGCGCTGGCGGCGACCTGGTCGTGGGAACTTCTGGGGGTGGTTGTTCTGTTGCGTTTAGCCGTGGCGCTCGGCGTCGGTCACAGCGTTTTGCGCGACCGGCACTTGCTGCGGAATTTGTGGCTGCTTCCGTTGCGCGACCTGATCGGAGCTGCGTTGTGGATTGCGAGTTTCGCCGGCCACGCCGTGACTTGGCGCGGCGATCGCTTCGAACTGAAGGATGGCCGCCTGATCCGGATTGCTTAGCAGCGTCCCTTTGCCAGCAAGCTTCTCCAAGGGACGCCGAGTCGGAAAGGGCACGACTTCCGGTCGTGCCGCAAGAGCCTCACAAGATGAGTTCCGGCTTTAGCCGCTGAGGGACTTCCCGCCATCAGAAGCGAATCTTCGGCTGTCCTAGGCAGGCCCGCTCGCACTTACCCCCGGCCTGTCCAGCGGTGCGATTGTTCCTCCCTTGCCGAAGCGGTAGGTCTCGCCGCGCCAATAGAATTCCCGGCTGGTGTAACTCAGCGTCCAGGCGATGAAGCCGAACAAATCCCGCAGCGGATAGAGCCAGCACAGCCAAACCGCGCGTGGATCGCGAGCCACGCCCCATCCCACCACCACCGACTGAATCATCCGGTTCAACCCGGCCAGCGCAAACAACCCAATTCCCAGCTGCCAATTGCCGAGGGCTGCCCCAGCGATCAATCCCAAAATGCCGAAAGGCATCGCGTAGGTAAGGCCGGTGCCCGCATGGCCCAGAGGCCGTGAGTAGCGCGTGCTTTTCATCCAGCGCAGTTGATCTCCCAATGTGCGCAGCGGGGAGCGGTGCGTGAGCACGTTGTGAACAATGTGATGCGAGAGAACAACCTTGAAGCCTTTGGCCGAGATGCGATTGCCCAATTCAAAATCGTCGGCATAATAGTCGGCGACCACCCCGATGCCGCCGATCGCGTCAATAGCATCGCGCCGCACCGCCATCGCCGGACCCAGTGCGAAACGCATGCCCTCCACCATGTCGGCGACCATCACGCCGCTCGACATCTCCACCGAGAGCCCCAGAGCTTCCAGCCACGACCAGAAGTCTGCAGCCGGAATGCCTCGGTACATGCAGGTGATCAGGCCGACCTTGGGATTGAGCAGGGGCGGGATCGTGTTCCGCAGAAAATCGGGCGCCACTCGAACGTCGCTGTCGCTGATGATGAAGTACGACCGTGCCGAGACGGCGATCATCTTGTCGAGCGAAAAGATCTTGGCGTTGGGCCAGGCTGGCGGTCCGGAAACAATCAGCTGGCTCGGAATGTGAGGGTAGCGGGCGCGAGTTTCTTCGGCAATCTTCGCCGCCGGGTTGTCGCGATCGCGCACCCCGAAAATCACCTCATAGTCGGGATAGTCCTGACCAAGAAAACTCTCCAGATTCGCCGCCAGCTGCTCCTCCATGCCATGCACTGGCTTGAAGATGGTGACCGGCGGCAGGGAACTCAGTGGCGTGGCGGCGGCAGCAGCCCGCGCCTCGCGGGCCTGGCGCAGATGTCGCACGGTCGCGATCAGGGTCATGGCCAGGTAGATCGTGGAAGTGAACGAACCGGCCAGCGCTACCAACAGTAGGGCCAGCCAAACGAAATCAACTCCATGCGCGTGGAGAACGCCAGGAATCATCAGGAAAGCACGATTATACAGGCGGCCGAAAAATGCGAATGCCTGGGTAATGGATCTCCAAAGTAGCCCACTACCAATGCCTGCTTCACCGTGGAAGATCCAGCGCTTCCGCACGCGCTTGCCCACCGGCTATGAATTCGGAACTTCGCTGCCGGTTTGAAAATCATGTTCCCAGCGCGAGATCACCACCGTCGCCAGGCAATTGCCGAGCACATTCACCGAGGTGCGGGCCATGTCCATTAGCTGATCAATCCCAAGCAGTATGAACACTGGCTCGGTGGGCAGGCCGAACGATCCCACGGTTCCGAGCAGAATCACAATGGCCGCGCGCGAGACGCCGGCCACGCCCTTGCTGGTTAGCATGAGCGTCACCACCAGCAGCAACTGACGGCCGAAACTGAGGTGGACGCCGGCGGCTTGCGCCACAAAAATGGAAGCCAGCGACAGGTACAGCGTGCTTCCGTCAAGGTTGAAGCTGTATCCGGTCGGCATGACGAATGCCACGACCGGCCGCGGCACTCCGATGCGTTCCATCGCTTCCATGGCCCGGGGCAAGGCAGCTTCGGAGCTGGACGTCCCGAATGCAATCGACACGGGCTCGATCACGGCGGCGATGAACTTACGCAACGGAACTCCGGTCAGCACTGCGATCGGTAGCAGCACGCCGAAAACAAAAACCAGCAAGGCGGCGTAGAGCGTGAGCAGCAACTTGGCCAGATTCAGCAGGATCCCCGCGCCGGTACTGCCCACGGTGTAGGCGATGGCCGCTCCCACGCCAAGCGGTGCGAAGTACATCACGATGTTCGTGAACTTGAACATGGTTTCCGCCAGGCTTTCGGTCAGCTGGAGCAACGGGCGGCGACGTTCCTCGCGGACCAGCGCCAGCGCGATCCCGAACAGGAGACTGAACACCACGACTTGCAGCACCTGGCCTTCCGCCACCGACCGGGCAATGTTCTCCGGGAAAATATGCAGGATGGTTTCGCTGAACGTCAGCTTCTGAGCCGGCAGGGTCTCTGCCGCTGCAGCCGGAATGGGGGCCCCTACGCCCGCTTTGCTGATATTGATGGCCGCCAGTCCGATTCCGAGCGCCAGGGTGGTGACGACCTCAAAGTAGATGATCGCCTTGACCCCCATGCGCCCGACTTTCTTCAGGTCAGCGTGCGCCGCGATGCCACTCACCAGCGTGGCAAAGAGCAAAGGAGCGATGATGGTCTTGATCAGCCGCAAAAAAACCAGGCTGATGACCCGCAGGTTGATCGCAATCCCCGGCCAGTCGTGACCGATCGCAGCCCCGGTAAACATCGCGATCAGGATCCAGTTGGTAAGCGTTCTGCGGTAGAAACCCTGTAGGAACAGCGCTCCAATCGCGATCCATCGCATGCTGAAAAGCAGGCGCGGGGGCAGCGGCATGAGCTCGCGACTGACGATGCTCAGGACTGCGGCGATGGAAACGAGAGTGACGGCGAGCAGCAGAGACTTGGATTTCATCAAAGCACCCGGCCTCGACTCGATACCGCTTGAGCCTCAGATTGTCGTCCGCACCAGCATACTCGGGGAACAGCACTCCCCGCGAACCCCCAAGCCGTGCTGCCTCCCCTGATCCAGGGAAACTCTGATTAAGTTCAATTTTGTCATTCCGAGCGAAGCGAAAGCGCCACGCTTTATGGGCGATTTCGTGAAGTCGAGGAACTTTTCAGGTACGGACGCGATCCGTCGGATCGCTCGTAGCGACACGCAGTCGTTTCCGAGGTTTTATGATTGCCTGCTTAGGACCTTGCGGAAGGCATGCACGATGTCTTGTTCGTCTCGATCGGTAAGGCACGAAGGAATCGCAAGCAGGATACTGCGCTCGAATAAGTGATCGGCATGACCTTAAGGCTGCCGCCCGTGAAACTCAGCCCGGATTCGCAACGTCACTATCTGGTGCGGCCCCAGGGCGACCTCCAGAGAGGATCCTTGGACCGGAATCTCCTTGATGTCATCCTCCATCGCCGTGCATAACCACGCCCGCCGCAGGTCGAAGAATGGAAAGCGCACCGTTGCTTGACTATCTTTCCCGGCTGTTTCGAGCAGCCGCAATACGCTCCCGTTGCCATTTTCCGAAGATTTCCAACTCTCCACCACAACTCCCGGCGCATCCACCTGCAAGAAGCTCGCCGGCGCTGGTTCCAACTGCCGGTCGGGATTACCGACCTTGTCCTGATCAATCACTTCATCCGTTTCGAGCGGGGTCATCGCAGCCCGACCGAATCGTGCCAGATCTTCCGGCAAGAGCGCCGGACCACTCGTCATCACGTAGCGAAACGTAAACTCGCCGCCTTGCTCCGCACGATAGTTGGTGTGCCAGTAGTTGTTGAGCGCATACGAAAAGATGGTGGAGTCCGTGAGCACTAACTGTTCGGGCCACGTGCCACGATTGATGCTGCCCAGGGTCACCAGCGGCGCATCGACCGGCACGATCGCCACGTCCCAATCGCCCCCCGAGGCTTTCACCCAGTGTCCAACGCTGAACCACTCCAGCCCGGCGCCCTTGAGCATGTCCTGGCTGGGATCCACCCAACCATTCTGAATTTCGTATTGAAACGATGGCTTTGGCGCCGCCACCGGAAATGCGAAATACACCGCTTCCTTTTCCCGCACTGCTTCTTTCGTAATGTGGTTCACAAACTCAATCTTCTTTTCCGTGTCGTAGAGAACGATCTCCGTTCGCACCGACGGCGTGTGTAGTCCCTTAGCTTCCAGGGTCAGGATCTGACCGAATGCGGTCTTTTTCAGCCCCACGATCCTTCCGCCTGAGGAAGGCGTTATCTTCAATTCCGCAAACGGCAACGACCTCCGCATGTAGACGATCTGCGTAGCCTCCTTTCCTCCGCCCTCCACATACAGGTACTGGTTGAAACGATAGGGACTCGATGCATCCACCAGTTCGCGATTCAGTCGTTTGTCGAAGATGCTCTTCACCGCGCCCGTCGACGCGTCCCCTTCAACCCGGTAATACGCATTCTCCATGACGGTTGCTGCCGTATCGGCCGGTTGCCCGGCCGCAGATCCCGAGACTTCGTTCACCCCGGGTCGGGCCTCCAGCCAGTAGCACTTGAACCCGGTTGCCGGCACATCCTTCGCCAGAAACCGCACGTGTTTGTAACCCTCATGCTCGTTCAGAATCTCGAACGGCACCGGATTTTTTGCGGGATACTCCGTCACGATCTTGTCACGGGCCAAGTCCAGCTCGACCAGGCCGCTGCGCGGCCAACTCAATGAGTTGAACACCAGCAGCGAAGAAGAAGGCATATGAACCTGGGCGGCGATCTGGCTGAGTGATCCCTCGCTCAGGGCGGCCGCAGCTTGCCGGCTCTCAGCCACGTATTGATCCTTGGTTGCCAGTTGTTCCATTGCTTCCTGGCTGTCCGGCTGGGAGACAGAGTTCCAGGAATCAAAAGTGTGCTCGGCATAAAGCAAGAGATTTGTCCACATCCGATCCAGCAGTTGCCGCGGCGCGCCAAGTTGCGGGTTCAAGTACATTGAAACCGTCGACGTTTCTTCCGCCGCCACCGCTTGAGACTGGTTATTACGGTCCATGGCGGTATTCTTCGCATCCGAGCCCACACCGTCTTCCCAGTAGGGGCCACCGTCGCCTTTCACGGTATCGAGTTGCGTGCCGTAGTTCTGCTCAATGTAGCGAAAATAATCTGGAAAACTGCCAAGGATGAACTTGGGCCAGGCGTAGGATGCATTCCACTGGGAAACGAACCGTGGCTCGCTCACGCGTGCGTCCGTATTCTCCAATTGGCTCCCATACATCAGGACTGCGTCCGGTTTGTAATCTGGCGCGGCAAATTGCTGCAAAAAGGCGGGAAGGCCCTGGCGGCAATTCCCCGCCTCGGGGGGAAGTTCGCAAACAAACCAGAGCTGTGAATACTGTCGCGTGTTTGCCATCAGCACTTTCGCTCCGTCCGGCCCTTCACGCCAGAACGGCGACTTCTCATTCCATTTTCCGGTCAGAACAATCGGCCCTCGATCGCTGTTGGTCGCTTCCGCAAAATACCGGATCCCCGCGGCGTTGAGGATCGACGGGTAGGACCAGGTAACGCTGGGAACATCGCTTAAGTTCGCGTAGTCGAACGGGATGCCTTCCGTCCGGTGCAGGTCATGTGCGTAGGCAAGAGAGCGGATCAATTCTTCCAGACTGGCATAGCCAGTCAGCAGATTCGCATATTGGGCGGGCACGCTGATCTTTCGCTCCTGAACGTATTGCAGGAACCGTTTTCCGGCTTCCGCATTACGGCTCGCAAGATAGTTCTGCGCCACCCACGCGCCGTCGAGGCTGAATCGCATCCCGGGATTCTGCGGCAGCAAATCAAGCACTTTGTCGATATTTCGGTCTTGCAGCTCCGACACTTTCGCCTGATAGTCGGTGAAACCGATGTCCAGGTGTAAGTGCGGCACAAGGTAAATGGACCACTTTCGCTCAGGGTTCAGTGTTTGGCTGGAGCGGTAGAGTTTTCCGTTCGTACGAATCGACACGCGGGCCGAAGTTCGGTTGGAAAATTCTGGCACTGCAAATTCCAGGCGTTCCTGACCAAAATCATTCTCGCCTTTGAGCCCGGCATGGAAACGCTGCTGGCCAATCGACAGCTCCACTTCGCCGGATTTCAGCGAATGGCTGGAGGTCACGATCACCGTGGTCAGTTCGTACGTCTGATTTCCTTCTTGCCGATAGAATACGGTTGGCTTTATCGTCGCGGTTGTTTCCACCCTATTGGCGGGGCCTCGGGTCAGTTCCAACGCGTCATAGATCAACGAAGCCCGGGTGTCTGGGTTCTCAGGATCCGTTACAGCCGTCAGAATCAGTTTGTTCTTCCCGGCTTTCAGGAATCTGCCGGGTACGTCTATATCCAGCGTGTCGCCGCCATAGATCGGTGAGTCGATCCGCTCATCTCCCGGGTAATAGCTGATCTTACGTTCGAAAAAAAATCGCCCAACGTGACCGTTCATGTCGACCATCAAATCAGGCACAGCAGGGTTCACCAGCAGAACTGCAATGCGGAGGCGGTAGTTTCGCGCCGGCGAATTCGGAAGATTGAAGACGACGGTATATGGCGTCGTGTGCGCTCCACCGATCCCGTTCACCCCAGTTGTCTGCCAGGCTGGCCAATCCTCTGTCTTGCTCTGGCCAACTATGAATATGGGTCGGAAGTTTTCGCTCTCAAGGTCGAAATTGTGCCCGAATTCCTGCGAGGTCTGGTCGAACTCGCCGATTCGCCACACTACACTCTTATTCGTCGGTGCCGGTTGTCCGTCCAGACCAACAGCTATGGCGAGAAGTCCAGTCAGCAAGAAAGTCAGGCGGCAGGTCCACTTTCTAGGGTTCATCGTTCACATCCTTGATCAGTCTCCAGTTTGAACGATTCGACGAAGCTCGGCTGCCAGCTTGTAGGTCTGTGCGGCCGAGGTTTTGTTGTCGCGGTGTTCAGCTGCGGTTCGAACTCCGTGCTTGGTTCCTGCTGGCTGGCCCAGGTTCGAGCCCGGCCAACAGGAACAGCACTGAAAGAGGACTACCAGTAGAACTTGCCTCCAAATTGAACTTCCCGGCCGGGGAACGTGTTGAAGATTTGGCCGAAACCTGGCGGACAAGCCGGGTTCGAGTTGGGATCACATCCGGGGTAGCCTCCGCTCGGAACGTAGAACTGCGGATGATTGAAGGCATTGAACATCTCGGCGCGGAATTGCAATCGCGTCTCGTGGAACAGCGCCCAGTTCTTCATGATGGCGAGATCCCAGTTCTGATAACCCGGCCCGCGCAGATTGGAAAAATAACGGGGAGCATCGCCGAACGACCCGTACTGTGCGTAGGTGAATGCGGCGGTGTTGAACCATTCGTTGATCGTAGGATGGGCAACATGCACATCGCCGATAACATCAGGCCGAGGATTCCCCCCGTAGGTGGGATACAGGTTCCCGGAGATAGCGAGAGGAAGTCCGCCACGAAAGGTCGTGATTCCCGATAACTCCCAGCCGCCCAGCACCGCATCTGTGGCACGGTTAAAACTCCCGCCAATTCGCTTGCCCCTGCCGATCGGGAGGGTATAGACATAGCTTGCCACCAGGGTCTGCGGGATATCACCTGCGTCCACACTTTTTTCCGCCGCGAGATTGTAGTTGTTCGCGACCCCTTGATTCCCTTGGTATGCCCACGTCTGATTTCCCTCGTTAACATCCAGAAACTTCGAATAGGTGTAGGACACCAGCACATTCAGTCCGCCCTCGAAGCGATGGTTGTATTTGACCTGCAACGAATTGTAGTTGGACCATCCTGCCGTCGGATCTATTTCTCCGACGCCGCAGTATTGCGGATATGGATTCAGCACCTGCGAGTACACGACCTGAGGCTGATCCAGGCCGCAAGGGCTCGCACCCGAGATGAAATTGATGTTTCCGTAAAATGGATTTGCCACCATGCCGCTGAGGTCGCTTTGCCCCAGAGGAAGGTACTTTGGATCAAGCTGGCTGGGGTTCAGTGCGCCAACCATCAGATGTACGCCATGATTGCCGACATAGTCGGCTTCCAGCGAATCTTTCGGCGTGAGGGCATACTGAAAACCCATCATGTATTGCTGAACGTAGCTGGAAGCGCGGTTGCGGAAATTGGTTCCCAGTCCGTAGCCCACATCCTGCAGTTCCCCTAACGAGTTGCCAGTCACCGGAATGTAGCCGCCCGGCCACGGGTTCGCCATGGACAGTCCCGCAACCGGGTGCAGTCCACCATCTACCGAAGCGGTGACGCCCGTCGTTGGAGCGAAGCCGTCGCCGGTCGTGGCACCCAGGATTGGCGTACTGATGGACTGCGGATAGAAAATGCCATAGCCGGCGCGGATCGCGAGCTTCGGCAGCGCCTGATAAGTTAGTCCGATGCGAGGAGCAAAGTTCTTGTAGTTCGTGTCGTATACACCCCGGTTGCTGGACGAAAGAAACTGCAGGGCACCGTAATAGGTCTGGCCCACGGCCGTGCTGATTGGGTTGACTACATTCGGATTGAACGCCGACGCCATGTTATCTCCTACCGTCGGCGCGCCCTGAATCTCATAGCGGAAGCCGAGATTCATCGTCAGTTTTGGGACAACGTGCCAGTCATCCTGGATATACCAACCCAGGTAATGCCGCTGCGTGGTTGCGTTGTACGCAATGCCGGCCTGTCCGCCATCCGGCAGCCCTAACATGGCTTGTGCTACGCCGTTGCCGGTGTTGGCCGCGACGTTGAATGGGTCCGGTCCCTGCGTGAACGAGCCGCCAGAGATGATCTGGGTGAAGAAGTTCTGAGTTTGAGCAGCTTTCAATTCCGCGCCCATAAACCCAAAATTGATGGTGTGTCTCCCCGCCAGCTTCGTGAAATCGACGGAAATACTCCCGACTGGACCGGACGTGACGTACGAGTTGGCGCCTGAGCCAGTCCCTCCTGCCGTTCCAGACAGGTCGCCAAATTGGACGACCGGAAACTCCTTATATTGGTCAAGATAGGTTGGAAATCCCAGGCTGGAGGGCACGAACCCCGCGGACTGCACCAGCGAACCCTGAACCCAGTGCGACACGCCGAAGGCCGTATTCATGAGGAAACTCTGGCTGAAAGCGTGGCTGAAGCTGGCAGCAACGTTCCACCGGTTGTTAGGCGCGGTGGCGCCGGGGCCGGCCGGATTCGACGCACCCCAAAAGCGCGGAACATAGGTCTTATATTCCTGTTTGTAGGAGTAACGACCAAACAGCCGCGATGCATTGCTGAAGTTATGGTCGACCCGCACCAGATATTCGTTTGAGGCAGCGGGAGCAACTCCCGTGGCGACAAAGTTGTTCGCTAATTGGGAGTTCGTCGCCGCCGGATAGTAGGAGAGCACCTTCTTGGCTACCGGATCTTCGCTATAACCGGAAAGATCAGCCAGATTGTTGCCAGGGATTGGATCGCGAATCCAGCCCGTCGCCAGGGCCGTCAACCCCGTCACCGGATCCACTTGACCCTGAGTAATCTGCCGAATGCTGCTCGGATTGTAGATCGCGCCCGAGTAGATCACGCGGCCAAGATTGTCGGTTCCTTCCGGTGGCCCCAGCAGTTCGCCGAAGTTGCCGGCAAGCATGTTGGCATCGGGAACGGTAAAAATTCCCGGTGAGAGCGTGCCCACGCCAAAATGCTCGTACAGCCCGAAGATATATGTGTTTTTCCTCAGGCTGCTCAAACCCGGCAGAACTAGTGGTCCTCCAGCCGATATCCCAACTTGGTTCCTGCTGAATGACGGCTTGGCCAAGCCATTGAGATCGTTGAAATAGAGATTGGCGTCGAGCGCGCCATCCCGGAAAAACTCATAGGCATCGCCGTGGAACGCATTCGTTCCCGACTTCGTCACTACGTCGATGACGTTCCCCGTGCTCCACCCGTACTGCGAAGTAAAGGAGTTGTTCTGAATCTTGAACTCCTGCACTGCATCCACCGACGGAACATAGATGACTGCTCCCCACTGAGTGTCCGTATTCCACGCCCCGTCCAGCAGGAATGCTGACGTGCCGAAAAAGCCGCCGGCAAAATGGAAAAACGAGATATCCTGATCCGCGTTGTCGTTGCTGTTCGAGCCGCCCCCCAACAAAGACTGACTCTCCGAGGCATTCCCGACCGACGAGTTGAGCGTCGCCAGCCCGTATACGTTGCGCATGTTCAGGGGCAACTCCACCACCTGAGTGCTTCCGATGTCGGCTGAAATGTTGGCGTCGTCCAGGTTCAGCATCGGAGCTTCGGCATTCACCACAATCTGCTGGGCAACGTCTCCAACTTTCAAGGTTACGTCCTGACGGGAGGTTTGCCCGGCGTCTAAGATGATTCCGTTCTGAATGTATTTCTCGAACCCCTTGGCCTGGATCATCAGTTGATAAGTCGACGGCGGGAGTTGGGTGAACAGATATTGCCCCGTGTCACCGGTGGTAAAAGTCCGGATGATTCCTCTCTCCGGACTGGTCAGCGTGACCGTAGCTTTCGGTATCACCGCGCGTGTAGGGTCTGCGATCGTGCCGCTCAGCGTTGCCGTCGTAACTGCCAATTGCGCATTCGCACCTGGGATACAACTCATCGCCAAGATGAGCAGGATTAGGATCCCACCCACCAGCGGTAGCATTTTTTCTCGGTTCACGTGGTCCTCCTGCAGAATCTGATTAGCTTACCTTTGTGGTGCATCGCGGCAGCTCGGAGTTTGCCCTGTCCGATTTCTGAGCCGAAAGAATCAACTGCCGCTTGGGAACTGCCATGCGGCGCCCGCGCGAAAATTGCCACTACCAGGATCGGCAACGTCCAACTTTTATTCAGAGTCGGGAGCGCTTTGGGGAAGGGCATGAGAGGTTATGAAACGCCTTATGTATCGACCGCGGGGCTATTCAAAGGCCATGAATGTCTTTGGTACTCCATGAATCGTGTACCAAACGGTTTGCCTGCACGTAAGGGAAATTTACCGAAAAATATTGGCTCGCTTACCGTAAGGTGCGTCTTGGTGCCTGCAGCAAAGCTGGTCCCGTCTCTCCCCAGTACGGTTCGATTTGCCTCTCCCATGCGAGGTAACATTCGCAGGTACAGCGGGTTATGACGATTCCGACCTGATGTTGTATTCCGCATCATGGTTCGGGAAACCTTCGTGTCTGCCACGACGGAAGGATATAGCCCCGGCGCTGCCGTGCGCGACCAGTCCCCGGCACCCCTTCGTTGCGGAAACACCGGGATCGCCATAGAATGGGTTGACCGCTTACGGTAAACCATGCAGCCTGTAAGCCCATCGGAATTGGTCCCGCCTCCAACGCCCCTCTCAGACGATCCCCGCTGGAAGCTGACCCTGCAAGTAGCCGCTGCTCCCTGTTTCAAGAAATCTGCCCGCCTCCGCGATTTCCTGCTTTACGTTTGCGAGAAGGCGCTCAGCAATCAACTCTGTGACATCCGGGAGCAGCACATCGGAAAAGCTGTCTTCGGTCGGCGCCCCGAGTACGACGCCGGAATCGACAACATCGTGCGGGTGGAGGCTCGAGAGCTGCGCAAGCGCCTGGACACGTATTTCTCCACGGATGGCCGGGACGAACCGGTCGTAATTCGCATTCCTAAAGGCAGCTACGTACCAATTTTCGAACCCCGAAGTTCAGCCACCGGGCCCTCTCTTGAACATGGCAATGGGGAGGAACTCGCGATCTCGGGCTCAAGCAGCCCTCACCGGTCTGAGCCATTCAGCCGGCCCGCGATCCTGGTAGCTGCATTGGTGTTCGCCTCTCTGCTGTTATCCACTGGTTGGCTGCTATGGCAAAACCACCAACTGCGCCAGTCTTTCAGGAACGAGGTTATCCCTGCCTCTTCCAAGGAAGACAGCTTCTGGCCACTTTTCCTGGGCTCCGACCGTCAGACCATTGTGGTTCTTTCCGATACCTGTTGGGTCTTGCTGCAGGATTTCTGGCATCGGGACCGTTCCCTGCGCGATTACCTGTCGCGTCAGTACATGGAAGATCTGACCACGCCCGAGATGCGGACGGTCGTCGCCCGTCACTTCACCGACATCGCAGACGCGAGCATTCTACGCGGCATCGTGCAATCGTCTTATCCCTATTCCCAGAAACTTCAAGTTCGCAGTGCACGCGCTTTGGAGATTCAAGATCTCAAAACGCAAAATCTGATCTTCATCGGCAGCCGCCGGTCCAACCCCTGGGTCGAGCAATTTGACCAGCAACTCCCGTTTACCGATGAATTCGATCCCCAGACCGGCAAACCCTTCTATGCCAATCGAACTCCACGAGCCGGAGAAGCCGCTCGGTATGTGACCAAAGGAAAGGATGGAGCCTGGGAAGAAACCTACGGCGCGGTTTCGTATCTTGCCAATCTGGGTGGTAGCGGGAACGTTCTCATCATCGAGGGAAACGTCGCAGAAGCCAGCGAGGCGGTTGGCGATTTCGTTTGTGACTCATCCTTCCTCGCCCAGTTACGCAACCATCTCAAACTGTCGCCGAAAGATCCTATTCCGCACTTTGAAATGCTGCTGAAGATTAGTGTTCTTCCCGGCTCGCCGGCCAAGGTCGAATACCTGACTCACCGGGTTCTACCGGACTGACTCCGCCCGCATTCCACTTCTCCGTCATTAAAGAAGCCGCAGAGGCCAGGCTCAGCGCCGGTCGCTTCTGTTCTACCGCTGGAATGGTGCGGATCTCTACCGAGTCTTCTACCCGGGAGTTTTTCTCGGCTGCTTCGTCACTTCCGGAAAGATGGTCAGCCGCAAGTGCGTCGCGCCATATGGCGTCAGGGTTATGTGCTCCACGGCGTCGCTCCTCTGAGCCGTTTGAACCTCCGGCAATGGCGGAGTAAACATCTGTTCCGGATTGTCGGGATTCTTCTGCAGATCCCATCCTATCTTTTGCGCCTCCACCTTCACACTCACGGGAGGGTCGGTCCACGGGTCAGCGGTCATCGGCTTTCTTTCGAAAGTCGCTCTTACGGCACCCGTTCCTGCATTCGTCATCAGCCCGTATTCCCACGAGCTCACCGGCACAGCGTTCCAGTCAGGGAATTCCGCGGTAGAATATTTCTGTTCCACCACCGGACTCCATTTCTCCTGAATCGCAAGCGAGTAAACCAGCGGCCCGTGTTCGATCCCTAGACCATTTTGTGGCCACCGGCTGGTCGAGAACTTCATCGGCAAGGTCAGAGAGATTTTGTCGTTTCCTCGAAACCTGCGCCGTAGCTGGACAAACCCGCGGTTGATTGCAGG
>Ga0326728_10014722_pt1 | contig 16501 bp, 12 predicted proteins | sample MB3enrmetagenome_FD_207602 | JGI IMG/M metagenome (GOLD analysis project Ga0326728, IMG submission 207602) | Lab enriched peat soil microbial communities from McLean, Ithaca, NY, United States - MB31MN | ecosystem: Environmental > Terrestrial > Soil > Wetlands > Peat | place: USA: New York...
TCCAACGCGCCGTTCCAATGGTCCGCTTCCGGCAAGAGGACGATGGCCTGCGAGTCCACCTCGATGTGCACCTTCATCGTCTGCGTTCCCGGCGCGCCGAATAGAGTCGCCTGAACGGTCATCCCGATGGTCGTGGAATCAATCGGACTGCTCAAAGCATCCTGCAAGAGGACGTGGCGCTGGAGGGGAGTGGTCGGCGCGTCGGTGACCGCGAAATAGCCGCGGCGGTAGCGAACCTCCATGCCTGGCCGATTCACCTTGATTTTGATTTCGCGGAATTTTCCGTTCCATTCGCCGTGGTCCGGGTAATAGCCGAGGACGTAAGTCACGCGCGAGTCGTCTATGGCTTGGCGAACCGAGCCGGCGATGTCGTTCGTATTGTAGAAGGCGCGCCCTCCGGTCCGGTCCGCAATCTCGTTCATCGTATCGAAGTTTCCCTGCGGCGGCGCACCCGTACGCGGCATTTGGCCGCGGCGAAGGGTTTGGGTAGCGGGAACGCCGCGCTGAGTTGCGCTAAACGTCGAAGGAGGCATTAGGCCGCGCGCGTCGACGGGATAAACGGCGACGTTGGCTTCATTGAGGGCTTGCGCCGCGGCGTCGATCTGATCCTTGAACATCTCGCGGTCCGGTGGGGGAGACGGTTGGGAAGTGTCCTCCACCGGCGTCATCGTGTCCATGTTGAGGGTCAGCGGAAACGCCGATGAAACCCAGATCAGATTCTTGCGGCCGGGGAGCCGGCCGATGTAATTCGCAATGGCCGTGAGGGCGCTGGCGGTGCGCAGGGCGCGGTCGCGGTTGTAGAAATCGGACTCCATCTGATTCATCGAATCCACAAATTGATCAAAGGCGTCGTTGCCGGTGTCCGAGGGCTGCACGTCCGTCGCGTCGGCATGCGCGGTCTCGGGCGTCGTGGACTTTTTCACGGCGCTGATCAGCGCTTGCTGGTCGTTCGTGAAATCTTGGAGAACGTACAAGTTGTAGGCGAGTCCGAAGATTGCGACGCGGTCCTCCGGATGGAGCTGGGCTATAAATTTGAGCATCTGCAGCCGCGCGTACGCCAGGTCCCGAAAATGTGTGTTCAGCGCGTCGAATAACACGACAGTGACACTGGTCGGGACGCCCGCCTGTTGTTCAAAGCGGTTGGTGAAGGTGTTCTCGGGCGGCGGCCCGCCAATTCCCGCGGTAAGGTGCGTGGCTTGCATGGAAAAGACGCTGATCTGTTGCGGTTTGTTTCCGTCGAGCAGCGTGAAATCATCCTTCGTCAGATCCGTGACGGCATTGCCCTTCTTGTCCTGCACGACGACGTTCACCTGGACCAGATGTGTCGTGACCCGAATGGACGGCGGCTGGGCTTGTGGGGCCTGCGCGGCAGGTGGCGGCGGCGCGGCAGGAGAAGGCGCGCTCGGCGCCGGAGCCTGTCCGATTGCCGAGGATGCAAGAAGCAGAGCGAGCAAAGACGCGGCTGTGCGACTGATCAGGCGCAGCCACAAAATCCTGCGGAGGCGTGCACCACGAAGAACCATTTCGGTCTCCTGAAACTTCCGGGCGCGACTTTCATCAAACTCTTATTATGACAGGCGGCGATTGCCCGGAATTCGCGGGGATTGTATCATGACGGCTGCAATGGAGTTTCAGTACATCCCAGCGGCGGAGTTGCCGCACACCACTTCTCTTTACCGCGCATTTCTGGAAGATTTTCGCAGCGTTTCGGAATTCTATTCCCATCCGCCTTCGCTCGCCGGCGTTGCGCAGGCGGCGAAGGAAGTGTGTTACCCAGCGGCGACGCGAGCGACGGTCGTGGAGCGGCTGCGAGTGCAGAACGAACTGTTTGGCTCCGGACCAGCCGTGGCTCGAAATCTCGATCGCCTGGGGGCCGGTGCGGTCGCGGTTGTGACCGGTCACCAGCTCAGCCTTTTTTCCGGGCCTGCCTACACATTTTACAAAGCGTTGACGGCGATTCGGCTTGCGGAAGAGTTGACGGCGGCGGGGACGCCCGCGGTTCCGATCTTCTGGCTGGCGGGGGAAGATCACGATCTCGCCGAGGTGAATCATTGTTTCTGGCCTTCCGGCGACGGCCTTGAGCGGTTCGAGTTGCAGAGCGCGGAAGTGAAGAGAGGCAGCGTTGGCCCGGTCAGGCTCGGCGATGGGGTTGTGGAATTGGTGAGCCGCGCCGCAGGGAAATTGCAGGGGCCTGCCGCGGAGTTCGTCGGCGACGCACTGCGCGCGAGTTACACGCCTGAGCAGACCTTCGCCTCGGCGCTGGGCCGTCTGATCGCGCGGCTGCTCGGCCGCATGGGGCTGATCCTGCTGGACCCGGTGGATCCGGAGCTGCACCGGCTGGCCGAGCCGGTTTTTCTCCGCGCGCTCGACGAACATGCGGCGCTCTCGGAGGAACTCCGTAATCGCGCGGCCGCGCTTGCGCAGCGCGCATTTCACGCGCAGGTCAAAGTCGGCGAGCAGGGGACGCTTCTGTTCTGGACGCTCGATGGGCAACGCTTACCCGTGCGCTGTGTGGGAGAGAAGTTCCGCGTTGGCGAGCGTGAATTCAGCGGCGAGGAAATCCGCCGGGCGATTGAAAAGGCGCCCATCGAGTTTTCGGGCAACGTCCTTCTGCGGCCGGTCGTGCAGGACACTCTGCTGCCCACAGTCGCGTACATCGCCGGGCCTGCGGAGACGGCTTACTTCGCGCAAGCCTCAGTGGTCCACAAGCATTTGCTGGGCAGGATGCCGGCGATTGTGCCGCGCGCCAGCATGACGATTGTCGGTCCACATGTGGCGAGATTGTTGGAGAAATACAAACTGTCCGTCGCGGACGTGTTCGGCGGAAGCGCAAAGCTTCGTGAGTTGATGGAGCGCGAAGCGCTGCCCAAAGCGCTTGTGGAACGGTTCGCGGCGGGCGAAAAGACAATTCGAGAAGCGCTCCAGGGATTACGCGGCCCGCTGGAGAAGTTGGACAAGACGCTGCTTGGCGCGCTCGAACACGCGGAAGGCAAGATGTTGCATCAATTTCAAGCGCTCGAGCAAAAGGCCGGCAGGGCCAGCGCGTTTCGCGCCGGAGTCATCGAAACCCACGAAAAGGAGCTCTCCACGGCCCTTTATCCGGATGGCCAGCTTCAGGAACGGGTCCATTGTCTTCTGCCCGCGATCGCTTCTCGCGGATTGGAGTTTCTGGACGGGCTGAGGGAATGCATCAAGCCCGGCGGCAGCAATCACATTGTGGTGCTCGGGTGAGGCGCGTGACTTCGGAGGATTGACGCTGTCAGAGGCCCCATCATTTTCCGGCGGCGAGAAAATGATGGGCTACGCCAAAATTCCAAACCAAAGGCAGGGCCACACGCCCACCCGCCCGCCAAGTCAAGGGCTGGCCCACCCGTTAAAGGCTCCCCTGCCCGAGGCAGAAGAATGCCAATGTAAGTCCGTCTGCTACGGCGTCAGTGTGCTTTCTAGTTTCAGTATGGTCGGCAAAGAGGAGGCCAAAATCTCGTTAAAGTCAGCGCCATTCGTCCATAGCACCGCGGGGGTTGGTACGTCCGAATGCTCGACAGGAAATAGACCTTGGGCCCGTTCTCCGATAACCTTTCCTTCCTTGTCTTTCTTGTCCCCGCGCTGAATAATCCTTGTCGCTTTCCCGATTTGCTTCTCAAGATATGCTTGCGCCTGGGCGGGGGATTTAAATCCCCCTTGAAGTACAGTCAAGATCGTGCCGTTCGATGCTTGGTAGGTTGATATACCTAGGGGGACCTTGTTCTCGTCAAAAGCCTGGCCGAGGGTTATCAGCTTGAAGGTTAATGCCGAGGAGTCATTAGGATGACCAGCTGCCGTCGAATCGCTTGTTTGATTAGAATCTGGTTTCTGCCCGATCGCGTTTATGCCGAGCAGTCCAATTACGACGAACAGATCAACCAAGAGAATCAGAGTTGAAACAAATCGACAGCCTCTAGTCATTTCTGGCCTCGTGCGCTAGCTGGACGATCGGTGCTCCCGTTCATGGCCGTGACTCGTGGAGCCAAGTGGCGGGTGGCCCAGGCAGTTGTTTGTTCCTTTCTGTTGGCTGCGCCCATCGACGTGAGAATACCACTGTTGCAATACACCGCGACGTACCGAGACGACGGGACCAGGCTATTCGCCGAAACTTCCGAGCAATTGTCCGCCGCTCTTGCTGAATAGCAGGAGGCGCGCCCTGCCGGCGGGCAGCGTGAAATGAATCGCTGCCTTGGTCGTGCGGTCGCGCAAGTCGAGCCGGGCGTCATCCGCGGACTCCGAAACAATTAGGTAAAGCACGCTGTCCGCAAGGACGACAGGGCGAATCAACACGCCCGGAGGAATCGCACCTTCAAATAGCGGCTTGATGCCCGCCCGCGCGAGAGCCCACGCATAGAGCTCAACGGTGGGAGAAAGTCCGTCCGCCAATTCGACCGGCTCTGCGGCGATGAAGATGCGTCCTTTTCCGTGCTGAAACGTTTGAAACGTTGCGCCGTTGGCAAAGTGCAGGGCTTCCGCTCCTTCTTGTTTATCGAAGCCGAAGCTGAGTGTGACCGTGTTGTCTCCCAACTGCTGCGAAGCCGTCCGCAGCAGGAGCGGCACCGGAGCGGCCGGCGAGCCGAGCGCCGCCAGGCGGCTGGTCGCATTCCAATGGGCGTCGCGCTCGAACGACCCCGTCAGCAGAAGGGTTCCGCCACTGGCGACGTAGGCGAGCAACGCATTCCACGTGTCATCGCCGAGTGCGTGTGACGAAGGCACAATGACGAGTTTCGGCTGGCCGAGGCGCGCAATCTGGTTCTCGGGCAGGACATTGGCCGCGACGCCGCAGCCGTAGTGAATCGCGCGCACCGCTTTCTGCTGCGCTTCGAGCGCCAAGTTCTCAAGTGGCGAATACTGCGCAGTTTTGGCCGCGAGGATGGTGACCTCGGGCGCAACGGCCCCGGCGAGGTGGGGGCCCGCGAGGGCCGCGAACTTCCCAAGGGGGCCTAGGATCTCAGCCTCGGCCTTCTCCGTGCCGTCCACGCGAAGCGCGCCGATGGTGGCTTCACGATCGTCGGGCATTTGCGCATTGATGTTCCAGAGCCATTCGATTGCGCCGGCGCCCGTGCCGGCGGCGATGGCGAACTTGCGTTCGATCAGCGCGGCGTCGCCTTCGAGGCCGCGATGGTCCTCGCCGCTGAGCGTCAATTCCTGCGCGACGCCCGTTTCCTGCACGAGCATCGGCTCTCCCGGCAGTGTCGCGACAAGCGAGTCCCATAGAACGGTGTCGCTCATCCACCACGTGTGCGTCGTCGTGAAATCAATCACGTCGCCGAAGTATTCGGGAGACGGCCGGTCGGTGCCTCCGCCTTCGTCCTGATCGGCTGTGACGAGCTGCCGGCTGCCGGTGGCGCGAATCGCGTCGCGCAATTCCGCGACCCAGCCGCGATAGGCGTCCTGCGCGAAGCGTTGGTAATCCATTGCGCGCAGAGAATTGCTCGCTGGCCAGTCTTCGTACGCGGCGCGACCGGAAAATTCCGGCTCGGTGGGCAAGGGAACAGGCTGATCGTCCGGAACGGGCACGGTTCGCCACGCTTCAGCGAGTGCGCCGCGATTCGGGTAGCGCGCCTCGAGCCAGTCGTTCCACGCCTTCAATTCAAAGCGATCCCCGTTCGGCCGCGTGGACCACAGCCGATTGGGATTCGAGAAGCTCGGCTCGTTGATCAAATCCCAGGCAACAAACAGCACATCGCGAAAACGCTCGACGAAGGCCAGAATCAATTCCTTCTGTCGTCGCACGGCTTCAGGATCGAGATACGGATTCTCGCCGCCCAGCACGTCGGGACTGAACGCAAAAAATGTGAATTGCACGGCGAGGCCGTGGCGCCTGGCGCACATCAAATAGGCTTCGAGCGCGCGCAACATGTCCTCACGCACCACGCCGCTTTGCTTCATCACCTGGTCCCATGCGGTCCACCAACCCGTGCGGATCGTGTTCAATCCGGCGGCCTGAATTTCGGCCATGTCCTGGTCCCAGAGCCACGGATTCGGCCGCATGAAAAATTCCCGTTGAACGTCGCTGGCCATGTAAGTTGTGCCCGCGACGAGCATTGGTTTGCCGTCCAGCGTGAAATGATCGCCGGAGACGCCGAGCCGCGGCCCGCTGTCGAGGTACGGTTCATCGCGCAGCCAGAAGCCAGTGCGGTAGATCGCGCGCAACGTCGCGCCCTCGTAGAGTTTCGCGGTAACGCAGTGCAATCCGTGTCCGCTGGACGGCGGCAATGAGATCTGCGTCGCGAAGGGGAACGTGCCGGGCGTGAAGACGAAGTTCGTCGTGCTGGCAACGCCTTCCTCGGGAGCAACGTTCAATTCCAAACGCACCGGCGCAGGCGCGCCCGCAAATCGCAGCCAATGCACGGAGAAAGTCAGCGCCTCGCCCGGCAAAAACAACGGCCATGACGGCTGCACCGTGAAATCTTCCGCCCCGTCTTCCGCGCGCTGCGCAAGCAGCGGAATCAGTTGCCGCGACTCAGCTCCGGTCCAAAAGCCGGGAGTGAGTTCCGCGTTCAAGAGAATCCAGCGGCCGCCGGCAAATTGGTTCGCGATGTGATCGAGTTCGACGAGCGGCGCCGCGAGCCGGTGGCCCGATTCGGATGTGCCCCAAGCCAATGTGTCAAACCGCGTGTCGAGTGTCCCCGCGGTGCCTTGCCGGGGATATAGCCCTTCTTCGGACAATCGGGCGGTGAGGCTCCATGCGCGTTTCCAGGCAAAGGCAGGCAGGTTCAGGAATTGAAATTGTGCGTTGGGCAGATAGTGCAAGCCGTCTGAACCAGGAGTCTCGGCGTAGTAGTTTAGAAAAAAGGTGCGCGCGAACGCTTGATCTGGCGCCCGGAGATGCCAGGCATTGTTGTCCTGGTAGGCGGCGCGCGTGAATGGACGTCCTCCGATGACAACCAGGTTTCCGCCGCGCTCGAGGTATCGGAAAATATCAGGCCACGCAGATTCCGGAAATGCGGAGCCGAACGGCAACACCAGCAATCGCGTCTCGTTCGCGTTCAGGGCGTCGCCGAGCTGCGCCAGTGGCGTAAACCCCGCGTCAGGCAACAGAGCGGCCAATTGCTCCCGCGCAGGCTGAGCCGTATCCGCGGCAGGGAATCCCTCCTCCCAGAATACGACCACGGCGGGCTTGGGTTTCGCGGCAGTCTGGCCGCGCATCGGGATTCCAATCAACGCGATCGCAGCGAGCACGCTCGCCGGCAGCGCGATCAGGACCCGTGACAGGACCCGTGATATGTGCCTTCGCATGGTTGGACACCTCGCTGCGCCGCTCTGGAACTCTACATTGGGCCGGATTCTATCGAATTTGGCACTGCCGCGCGGATGTTTCTCCGCGGGGAACCTTGTGCAGAGGGGCAGGGCAGAAACGCCGCTTCCGCCATGCAAACAACCGAGCGCGGGGCTGATGCGTGTTAAGATGTCCTGCACGACTTGTTCCTGTGCACAACCTACCGTTGGAGGAAGACGAGATGAAGGTTACTCCTGGAAAGATCAAGGGAATGTCTGCGGTTGCCGACAAGCGCGGCGTGATTGCCGCCGCGGCCATGGATCAGCGCGGTTCCCTTAAGACATCGATCGCCAAGGGCAAAGGCATCGATAAGAGCGCCGTCACGCCTGAAATGATGGGCGAATTCAAAGAGGCCGTCACAAAAATCTTGACGCCGTATGCAAGCGCAATCCTGCTCGATCCCGAGTACGGGCTCGCCGCCGCCAAGAAGCGTTCGAAGAACGCCGGCCTTTTGCTGGCCTACGAGAACAGCGGCTACGACAACACGCAGCCCGGCCGTTTGCCCGACTTGTTGGACCACTATTCGGTCCGCCGCTTGGTCAAAGAGGGCGCGGATTGCGTGAAGATATTGCTTTACTACACGCCGTTCGATCCCCCCGCGATCAACGACGTGAAGCACGCCTGGGTCGAGCGAATCGGCGCGGAGTGCGTCGCGGCGGACGTGCCGTTCTTCCTCGAATTCGTCGGCTACGAGGAAGGCAAGGACGAAAAAGCCCTCGAGTTTGCCCGCAAGAAGCCGGAAGTCGTCAAGGCCAGCATGGCGGAATTCTCGAAGCCGCAATACGCCGTGGATGTGCTGAAGGTGGAAGTCCCCGTGAACATGGCCTTCGTGCAGGGCGCTCGCGATTGCAAGGGCGAGTTTGCCTACACGCGCGAGGAAGCGAAGGAGCATTTCCGCAAGGCTGCGGCCGTCGCGAAGAAGCCTTTTATTTATCTCTCTGCCGGCGTGAGCAACGAAACGTTCAACGACACCCTGGAGCTTGCGGCCGAGGCGAAGGTGAAATTCTCCGGAGTGCTTTGCGGACGCGCGACCTGGAAGGAAGGCATTCCCGTCTACGCCGAGAAGGGCGTCAAGGCCCTCGAAGAGTGGCTCGCCAATCAGGGCGTGAAGAACATCCAGAACGTGAACGCCCGTCTGGCCGCTGCGAAGCCGTGGTTCAGCTTCTACGGCGCCAAAACGGCATCGGCACTGAAGTAAGCGACATTCGCGCGCGGGCGGCCGGTCGGCCCCCGCGCATGCGCCCCTAATGGACCGCTCAGGCAAATTGAGCGTTAGGACGTCCCGCCGCACCGAGCTCGTGAATATCACGGCTGAGGTGGCGGGCGTAATCGCCCGCTCGGGCGTGCGGGAGGGTGTGTGCCACGTGTACGTGCCGCACACCACCGCGGGTGTCATCATCAACGAAGGCTACGACCCTGATGTCGCGCGGGACATCGAGGCCACGCTGGACCGCCTCGTTCCGCGCGATGCGGGCTACCGCCATGCGGAGGGAAACTCCGACTCGCACATAAAAACGGCGCTGGTGGGCTCCTCGCAATCGATTTTAGTGCAATCGGGCCGGCCGTTGCTGGGTCAGTGGCAGGCAATCTTCTTTTGCGAGTTTGATGGACCGCGGGAGCGCGAGGTCTTCATCCGTGTTTCCGCTGATTCCTGAGCATGCGGATGCTCACATCCTCGGCGCGGATGATGTAAGGTTGGGAATCGTGGGCCAATACGGTCTCTATATCCAGGTTCCGTTCTGCCAGTCGAAGTGCACCTATTGCAATTTTCACACCGGCGTTTTTCCCGAGGGGCTGCGCTCGCCCTATGCAAGCGCGGTTTGCCGGGAGCTAGATGACCACGCCAGTCTTTACGCCGACAGCGGAATTCCCTGGAGCGATGCACCCGAATCTCGAGTTTGCGTGGACACGGTCTATGTGGGCGGCGGCACGCCTAGTCTCCTCCCGCCGGAGGAACTTGCGAGATTGTCGGCGTCGGCGCGGTCGGCGTTTGAATCTCATTGGAGCGAGGCGACGCTCGAAGCGGATCCCGAAACGGTGACGGCGGATCGCGCGGCCGCGTGGCTCAACGCCGGGTTCAATCGCATCAGCATGGGCGTTCAATCTTTTGAAGACCGCGAATTGAGCGCGGCGGGCCGCATGCACCGGCGCGAAGATATCTACGCGGCCGAACGCCGTTTGCGCGCCGCGGGTTTCGCCAGTCTCAGCTTTGATTTGATTGCCGGGCTGCCGCACCAAACCGAGGCTTCATGGCGCGATACCCTCTCCCGCTTGCTCGATCTTCGCCCCGAGCACGTTTCGATTTACCTGCTGGAAGTGGACGAGGGCAGCCGGTTGGGCCGGGAAATCCTGACCGGCGGTTCGCGCTACAGTGCCAAAGCCGTTCCCAGCGATGACGCCATGGCCGGCTTCTACGAGCTGGCTTGCGCGAGTCTCGAGGCTGCGGGTTACGAGCACTACGAAATCTCGAATTGGGCGCTGCCGGGTTTGCGTTCGCGCCACAATCTGAAATACTGGCGCCGCGAGCCCTACCTCGGCTTCGGCGCGGGCGCGCATTCGTTCAGCGGCGGCTATCGCTGGGCCAACGCACACGACCCGAATGCGTACATCGCCTCGATCGAAGAGGGCGCGCTGCCGTTCGAGCAACTCGAAAAGGTTTCGCGGGCGCAGGCGAACGAAGAGGTGCTCTTTCTCGGCCTTCGCCAGCTCGATGGGATTGACCTTGCGGAGATGGAGTCATCACGCCGCAGCGAGTTGGTCGACCGGATCGAGGCTCTCTGCGAGCAGGGCTTGGTCGAAGTCAACGGCTCGCGTTTGCGCTTGGCGAAGGATAAGCTGACCGTGTCGAACGAAGTCTTTGTCAGTCTCATGGATTGAATTGGCCGCACCCGGGGCGGCGCAAGGCACTGGGGTCTTTATGCGCGGCAAAGAGGGAATGGCGATGAGGCCGAAAACCACAGAGAAAGCTACAACGGCCGCTGGCAAGACGGAGAAGGCCTCAAGCGTGGTCGATTTGCGCAGCGACACCGTCACCAAGCCGACGCCGGAGATGCGGCGCGCCATGGCCGGAGCCGAAGTGGGCGACGACGTCTTCGGCGAAGATCCGACCGTAAATCGTTTGCAGGCGCGCGCAGCGGAAATCTTCGGCCGCGAGGCGGCGCTTTTCGTGCCCTCGGGCTCGATGGGAAATCTCATTTCCATTTTGTGCTCCACGCGCCCCGGCAACGAAATTATTTGCGAGGAGCGCGGCCACATCTGCCAATTCGAGATGGCTTCGATGTCGGCGATTGCGGGTTGCATGCCGCGCACGACGCGCGTCGAAGACGGCATCTTGACCTGGGATCGAATCGAGCCGCTGATTCGGCCGAAGACGTATTACCGCCCTCAGACCGTGCTCGTCGCCCTCGAGAGCAGCCACAACATGGCGGGTGGAACGGTTTACCCGCAAGAAATCTCCGATGATATTTGCGACAAGTCGCACGCCGCCGGAATGCGCGTGCATATGGACGGTGCGCGCATCTTCAACGCGGCCGTCGCCCTGGGCCGAAGCGTGGCGCAACTCACGAGCAAATTCGACTCTGTGCAGTTCTGCTTGTCGAAGGGACTGGGGGCGCCGGTCGGCTCGATGGTAGTGGGTTCGAAGGAGCTGATTGAGAAGGCTCGCGTGTATCGGAAGATGCTCGGCGGGGGAATGCGCCAGGCGGGAGTGCTGGCCGCGGCAGGACTCATCGCGCTCGAACGTTCGCCGGGCCGCCTGCACATCGACCACGAGAACGCGCGCCACCTCGCGGAACAATTGGACGAATTCCCCGGCATCCGCGTTGATCTCGAAAGAGTGCAAACGAACATTGTCATCTTCGATGTTCTAGGGACGGGAAAGACGGCTGCGGAAATTTGCGCCGCGCTCCGAGCGAAGAACGTTTTGGCTCTCTCGACCGGCCCTCACGAAATTCGTATGGTCACCCATTGCGACGTGGATCGCGCCGGAATCGATCGGGGACTGGAAGCGCTCCATAGCGTTTTAAGGAACTGAACCTCTTACGGTTCGCGCCGGTGCGCGCGGCGCTGTGGTATAAGTTGCATTTGGCGGCACCTCAGGTCCCGCGAGGCGCGAGTGGGTTTCTCTCTCACCGACGAACAAAGACACCTTCGCCGCAGCGTTCGTGAATTCGCCGAATCGGAAATTGCTCCCCACAAGCTTTGCACGATCGGCGAGGGCACGCGCGAAAGTCAGCGCCTGGTGATCGCCCGGCAGCTCCTCGGGAAGAACTGATGGCGGTATCGTCTCCTATGACGGAGGGCGTCGAGCGCTGGGCCGGTCAGATTCGCGCGGGCGACGTGAGGGCCATTGCGCGCGCCATCACCGCGATTGAAGATCAGGATTCCCGCGCGGAGGAATTGCTGCGCCGGCTTTTTCCGGCGACGGGCGCCGCTTATCTGGTCGGCTGTACCGGCGCCCCCGGCACGGGCAAGAGCACGCTTGTGGACCGTCTTGCGGCGCACTATCGCGGCGTGCAAGACTCGGTCGGCATTATTGCCGTTGATCCCACGAGCCCCTTCAGCGGCGGAGCGATTCTCGGCGATCGCATCCGAATGCAAGGGCACGCGGGCGACGCGGGAATTTTTATTCGCTCGGTTGCGACGCGCGGTTCCCTCGGCGGTCTGACGCGCAGCACGGCGGACATCGCGCTCGTCCTCGACGCGGCGGGCAAGCAGGTCATCCTGATCGAGACGGTGGGAGTGGGTCAGGATGAGGTGGATATCGTCCGGCTGGCGGATTGCACCGTCGTTCTCCTCGTGCCGGGCTTGGGTGACGACATCCAGAGCATGAAGGCCGGACTGATGGAGATTGCCGACATTTTTGTTGTGAACAAGTTCGATCGCGAAGGAGGGGACCGCCTCGAGCTGCAACTACAGGCAATGCTTGAAGTCGCGCCGGACCGGCAAGGATGGAAGCCGGCCATTGTGCGCACTGTGGCGACGGAAGGTCGCGGCGTCGAGGAATTGGCTGAGACGATCGCGAGATTCCGGCGTCATTTTGAGGACGGCGCCGCGAGAGCCGCCAGGAAAGTCGAGCACTGGAAGCAGCGGCTGCTGGATCTTCTGGAGCAACGGCTGCTCCACCGCGCGCTTCCGGGAAGCGAAGGCGCGAGGCGCCTGGAATCGCACGCGAGAGACGTGGCGGGCAGACGGAAGGATCCCTACACGGCGGTGGAAGAGCTGCTGCGCGACGCGGGAATTTGACGGTTTCATGAATCAACGCATACACGATTGTTTGAATCGAGCGAGGAGATGGCGGCCATGAGATTAGGCGATATCGAATTTACGATGCTTCGAGATGGAGACATTTGGCTGGATGGCGGGGCGATGTTCGGTGTGGTTCCGAAACCGCTCTGGGAGAGGCATTGTCCCGCGGATTCCCGGAATCGTATTCAGTTGGCCTTGAACTGCCTCTTGATTCACGCGGCGGGCAAGTGGATTCTGGTCGAGACCGGCGCCGGGGACAAGTGGGACGCCAAAAACGCCAACATTTTCAACATCAGTTGGCCGCCGCGATTGCCCGATCAACTGGCGTCCGCCGGAGCGGATCCGGAACAAATTGATTTCGTCGTGAATACGCACCTGCATTTCGACCATTGCGGATGGAACACGCGGGTTACGGATGGCAAAATTGTCCCGATGTTTCCGAATGCGCGATACGTTGTCCAGAAAGGTGAATTGGAGCACGCGAAAAAGCCGACCGAACGCGACCGGGCAAGCTACCGGTCCGTGAACTTCCGGCCGATCGATGAAGCTCGCCAATGGCAGTTGCTTGAGGGCGACACGGAACTTGTGCCGGGCGTCGAATTGATCCGCGTCCCGGGCCACACCGCCGATATGCAGTGCGTTCGTCTTTCAAGCGGCGGGAAATCGGCGTTCTTTTTTGCCGATCTCGTTCCCATGGTTGCCCACCTCTCCTACCCCTGGATCATGGGCTTTGACCTCTATCCGATGACGACGCTGGAAAACAAGAAAAAGTGGATTCCCAAGGTGGCCAAGGAAGGCATGCTCGCGCTCTTCGGCCACGATCCCCACACGCCGGCGGGATTTTTGCGCGAGCGGGACGGGAAATTCATCGTCGAAGCCGTCCAACTCACCGAGGGAGGAAGGCTATGAGACGCTGGCTTGCGCCGACTTCCGCGCTGCTGGTGCGGATCTCAGACCGCTGGCCGCGCTCCGCGTGAAAATTGTTTCACAATTTCGCGAACAGCGGGATAGGTGTAAGATCGCCACAGTGTTTGTAGTCAAATGGGAGACCCCGGCTTAAACGGGAATTGGGGTCTCAAGAGTTTATGTTCTGCACAAAGTGCGGGAAGCAAATCAAGGGCAACGGGAGGTTTTGCGTCTCTTGCGGGAATCCGGTTGGCCCCACTGCTCCTCCGCCTCTTCCGGGTGTAACGAGGGAAAAGCCTCAGGCTCTAAAGAAACCATCCGCAGGGTTCCTCGGTTTCAAAATCGTGGCGTTATCATGGCTGTCGCTTTTCGCCTGCTCTGCCTTGTTGGCCTTTCTTGTCAGGAAGCCGGAGACACCCGTTGCCTGTCCTCCAGAGCTGTTTACAATGTCGCCTTGCGAGAGTGAATTTCATTCATCCCATCTCTCACAGAGCTGTCTTCTCGCATACCAGCCCACTCCCTTAGTTCTGCACTTCTCCTTCGAGGGCCAGATTGAGGCGGTCGAGGGCTATTGGTATGGAGAGAATGCTTCCGCAGCAATCGATGTGGGAGAGAGGAAGTTTCTTGGAACCCCGCACTATACAAAAAGTGCTTGGCCCGACACCGTACCAATCGATAGTCCTCCTGAACTGTTTGCGATGTCGCCTTGCGAGAGAACATTTCATTCGTCCCGTGTCTCACCGACCTGTCTCCTCGCATACCGGTCCTCTTCCCTTGACACGGCCCTCATGAAGGGCATCGACCTGGGCTTCTACTTTGAGGGCCAGATTGAGGCGGTCGAAGGCTATTGGTATGGAGAAAATGCGTCCGTAACAATCGACGGGGGAGCGAGGAAGTTTCAAGGAACCCCGAACCAGAGAACAAAGACTTGGTCCGACAGTATTGAGGTGTCCCAATGGCACAAAGACGTGAGCGATCCCGAGCCGTTATTCGGAGTCGTTCTTCAATTGGATTCGAAGGACGTTCATCGGACGCTGCAATTGAGTTCCGACATGGATGTCGTTTATCCTCAACTCCAAGCTACGGGGTTTTCGAATACAAGCCAACATTTGACCAAGAACTACACGGTGTTTGTGATTACGCCAGAGGAGATGGAGGTCAAGACTGCCGGAAGTTTCACTGCCCGGTATGATCCCAGGCCCTCCTTCGACGTCAGCGTACAGTTGGACCCGGAGGACGTTCATCAGACACTGCAAATTAGTGCCGCCATGGATGTCGTTTATCCTCAGTTTAAAGAGACGGGGTTTACGAATTCAGGCCAGCAGTTGGCCAAGAAGTGCACGGTGTTTGTGGTTGTGCCAGCGGAGATGGCGTTTAGCCGGGACTATAACCGATGGAAGCACAAGGGCGCTGTTTCTGTGGGTAGGCTCATCATTGGCGTTTTTGGCGCTCTCGTCATATTATTGCTGGGGTTTGTCTCCACGGGGCCAACGCGGCCGGCCAGACGTCAACAATAGAGCAGTCGTCTTCGCCGATGATATTGCCAGAGGCCGGGGCCACTCGGTGAGGACCAAGACTTTGTCAAGGCACACTTGCGGGGCGGTGCGTGAGCACGCACGATTCGTTCGGGAACACGACGAACTCCACGGGCACGCTGACGAATTGTTTCCGCTACACCGCCTGCGATTTCGATGCCGAAACCAATCTCTACCACTACCGCGCCAGATACTACGAACCAACTTTTGGAAGGTTCATCTCCGAGGTCCCGATTCGATTCAAAGGCGGACTCCATCTCTAGCGTTACGTGGAGAATTTCCCAAAGGGTGGAGATCAGGAAGCGGTTAGAGTCGGCCTTTAAGAAGCATTTGAGCCATTAAACTCATTCTAAGGATCTGACGAATGTCGAAGCGTAGCTCAGCCCGTACCGCCCGCGCGGAATCCCCGCGAATCGGGATTATTGGTGGAAGCGGCCTCTATTCGATGCCCGGCTTACAGGCCGTGACCGAGAGAAGGATGCGCACGCCGTTCGGCGCGCCGTCCGATGCGCTGGTGATCGGCACGCTGGAAGGGAAGCGCGTCGCGTTCCTCTCGCGTCATGCGCGCGGCCATCGCTTGATGCCTTCCGAGATCAATTTCCGGGCCAATATCTATGCGCTGAAGATGCTAGGCGTGGAACGCATCATCTCGGTCAGCGCGGTCGGCTCCCTACAGGAGCAATTGAAGCCGATGGATTTCCTGATTCCCGATCAATTTGTGGACCGCACCAAGCTGCGGATCTCCACATTTTTCGGACAGGGTTTGGTCGGGCACGTCGGCTTTGATAAACCGACCTGCGCGGACCTTTCCGCGACGCTGAGCGAGGCCTGCCACCTCGCGGGCGTTCGCGCGCACCGCGGGGGGACTTACGTCTGCATCGAAGGGCCCCAGTTTTCCACCCTGGCCGAAGCCCACGTTCATCGCCAGTTGCGATTCGACGTCGTCGGCATGACCAACGTGACCGAAGCGAAGCTCGCGCGGGAAGCGGAAATCTGCTACGCCACGGTCGCCATGATTACGGACTACGATTGCTGGCACCCGCAACACGAATCCGTCGCCGTCGCGGAAATCGTCAACAATTTGAATCGCAATGCCGAAGCCGCTCAAAATGTGCTGCGCGAGGCCGTGCGTTTGCTCCCCGTGGATCGCGCGTGCCGCTGCGGCTCGTCCTTGGCGCACGCACTGATCACGGACCGCAGGAGAGTAACGATAGCTGCGAAGCGACGTCTTTGGGCGATTGTCGGAAAATATTTCAAATAAGGAGATTTGCCTCTTGTCCCTTCTAGTCGTCGGATCGGTAGCGTACGACGCGATTGAAACTCCGCGTGGGAAGGTGGACCGCACACTGGGCGGAGCGGCGACCTATTTTGCGCTTGCCGCCAGCCACTTCACGCGCGTCAATCTCGTCGGCGTCGTCGGCGAGGATTTCTCCGCCCGCGATGCCGAAATATTCGCCCGGCGCGCGATTGACATCACGGGTCTCGAGCGTGCGCCCGGCAAGACGTA